>NICF_comb_assmDRAFT_10003724_pt1 | contig 10896 bp, 9 predicted proteins | sample NewIslPassag4_SG_FD_11279 | JGI IMG/M metagenome (IMG submission 11279) | reverse complement strand
CGCGGCTGATCAATCCCTGCCTTTGTAAAGACCGCTGAGATGGCATTGACGGAATTTGTTGCATGGGCAATTCATGAATTGCCCCTACCGTCACATACCTCCGTGTTGAATCGCACTCCCACGGGAGCATGTGTCGATGTCCGTATCGCCATTGGCCGAGAAAAAGTCGGGATGTATCAGCTTGCACGAACCTCAATGAGCCTCCGCCACATCGTTTCGGATTCGACTTCCTCGACCGAAAGAAAGAGAGGATGGTCGGCGTGCATGATCATTCCCACCAGGAAAATCTGCCCCTCGGGGCCACGGGCAGGGCCCACCGCACCGCAAAATGGCGTCCCACGCCCCCGATCACCCGGAAGGAGCACATTGCGAAAAAACTGACGGATAAAACCGTTGACACTCAACTGCGGAGGCCACCGGATAAATTGTGGCTCGTGCGTCTGGACGACCCGTATCAACCCCGGGGCAATGGCTTCGGCGAGCATGGGCCACTCTTGCGGAGGCGGTAAAGTCCCTGTTCGACCAGCCGGCGCGAGAACCACAATATCCAGGCGAACGGGCTCGCCGTGGAAAAGAAGCTTCGGGAGTTCAGGAACTGGCCGGAGCTCCAACCGCCCGACCTCGATCCGCAGATCCGGCTCAACCCATTGTGGTTTGCGTCTCCGCCGCAACCAGCGTTTCACCAGGATCACCGCAGAAAGAAGGAGCACCAGTCCCAGTATCGCCGCAGCCGGAATGTGCCAACCTGTTATCTCCATTGGCGTCCCTCACGAATAGTCGTTGCAGACTGCCGAACCTCAGGTCAAGAAAACGGTGCTGTGTCGTGAGCGAGGAAAGGTTATGCCATCGCGAAGGGCAGGCCAACCCCTCCGCAAGATGGGCGGCTGGATGCGTGTCCGCACAACCGGTATCTTCCACAAATTCGGAAAACTTGATATAGTATCGACAGTTTGAGCCGTCTGCACCACAGCCGGCTGGAGACCGACTGAGTGACCCCGTGGCAATCTCGTTGCAATCACTTCGCGATACCGTGAAAGTGAGTAGCCGGACGGTTCTCCAGAAGGCATTGGGTGCCGGTGTAAGAGAGGTGGTTCATCTGTGCCGGGCAACGGATTGCCACAGACAACCTTTCCAAGGAGGGAATGCGATGGGTTCCCGCGTTCGCATCAGCCCTGCCGCCGTTTACGAGGCCGAATTGCAGAAACGGTTGGAGATGAGCACGGCGGAAATTGGGCTTTCCGTCCGTACGACGAACTGCCTCGAGGATCGAGGCATTTTCACGGTGGCACAGTTGTTGGACACGAAGCCGGAGGATCTTCTCAAAATCGCCAATTTCGGCGAAAAAACCTTGGAAGAGGTGTATCAGGCGCTCGAACGGTTGGGCTTCTATCGAAGGAGCCGCCTCCAGGCTCTGGGAATTTCTGATCGCCCGACTCCTTTCGTTCCCGAACTTTCCGACTCCTGCGTTATCCAGTTCCGGGTGGTCATGGACGACTCGACAACCGTCCCGGTTTTTGAGCAAAATAAAGAAGGTGTGATGGGCTGACTCCGCCCCTTCCGTGATTTCGCCGACCGAAATTCCAAAGGCTTTGCGCAAACGGCCTAGGGTGGCTGTTTTTGTGCGATCGCGCACGGCCTGCCGCGGAGTCAGCATCCTGACCTTGACCGGGAAGGTGTCAGTTGGCTCGCTGGTTCCGCCTGTTTGAGAAAAAACGCGGCAATCGCCGAACTGGTTCAGAGAGGATCGCCGGACTCTGGGAGGCGGCTTTTTTCGCCAGCCTGTTCCTCCTGGGATGTCTTGGCTTTTGGCTTGCGTTGCGTTTTCTGCTTTTGCCCGAGTGGCGATCCGGCAAGGACTTTCTGCCCGTTCCCTGCAGAATTCTGGAAACGCGTTTGGGAACGACGGTGCGGGAAGGGCAAACGCTCTATCGGCCGGAAGTCTGCATCGAATATCGTGTGGGAGAGCGTCTCTACCGGCTTTGGACCTACGACATCCATACGGTTCGCGGGAACGGGTACTCCGTGGACCGCCGGCATGCGGAACGGTGCCTGAAAAATTACCGAGCCGGCGAGACCGGAACCGCCTGGTACGATCCGGCCGATCCCGAAATTGCCGTGGTAGAACGGGGCTTCCGATGGTGGAACTGGTTGGTACTCCTCATTCCGTTCTCTTTTGTCGTTCTGGGAGCAGGCGGGGTAAGTTACCATGTATGGCGGTGGGGCAAGTCTGTGGAGCGACTCGCCGTTCAGGGTAAGCCGCTGGCTTTGAGTCTGAGCGCCAACCCAGAGGCCACACTTTTTCCATTCGTCCCCGAAATCCCCTCTGGCATTCAGCAACCGGGCGAGCACCTCCCCTACCGCCTTCCCGTGTTGGGAACGCCATCACGCGCTCTGATGGGCTGGCTTGCTGCCGCCCTTTTCTGGAACGGATCCGTGATGGCACTCGCCCTGGCGGTTTATTATTCTGGAAAGTTCGACTGGAGCTTCAGTCTGTTCTTGATCCCGTGTTTAATGATCGGACTGACCCTCGTGGCTGCGTTCTTCCGCCAATGGATGGTAACGACAGCCATTGGACAGACCGTTGTGGAAATCTCAGATTTTCCTCTCATCTGTGGCCAGCGTTACCGGGTGTATCTCAAACAAACAGGCTGGCTCAAAATGAACTGGCTGGAGATGCTCATTGTCTGTGAAGAAGAAGCCACTTTTCAGCATGGCACTAACACCCGACGCGAAACGCGACGGATCTGGCAGAAGACGCTTGTTCGCCACGAGAAGTTCGACATTCTCCACAGCGTCCCCTTCGAAATCGAAAAAGAAATCGAAATTCCGTCAGGAATGATGCATTCGTTCCGTTCCCCGCACAACGAAGTCCGATGGCGTCTCTGCGTCCGAGGAAGTGCGCAGGACTGGCCCGTTTTCGAGCGCATTTTCCCGCTCGTCGTTCTGCCGGAGCCTTCGAAGAAGTCCGACACAGCATCCTGGTCCAGACGGCCCGTCCAGACGACGACTGCGGGAAGCGGAACCTCCCCCGAGGGAACAGGACACGAGAACGCGGGAACGGGTTAAAAGGAGACACCGGAAAATCGTCGTCGTGCGAAGGCATGTCCATAGATTCACTTGAGGCGTCAACTCCCAGGGAGTTCTGCCCTCCGGCGGAAAGCGATGGAACCGCGGGTTGTTATCCACCTCGACCACCGAAAAACCGTGTATGACCCCGGAGAGATTCTGTCCGGCAAGGTCATCATCACCCCTGCCGACTGCGTGGACACGATCAAGGCGGTTGAACTTTCGGTCCTCTGGTACACCGATGGCAAGGGCGATCAGGATCTCCATGTCCACCATTTCAGGCGATGGGCGCAGGAGGGGGACTCACCTCTGTCGATCTCATCTCCTTTATCCTTTCAAACGATCCTTCCGCAGACACCGCTCAGCTACGACGGACTGATCATCCGTATTCGGTGGTGTGTGCGGGTACGGGTATTTCCGGTAAAGGGTCGGGAAATCGTGGAAGAGATCACTTTCCGGTTGGGACACGTCGCACCAGCGAGAGTAAGAATCCAGTGACCAACATTTCTGGAAAAGTCGAAAATCCGTTCTCCGCGCGATTCGTTCGGCCGGGCGCGATTCCCTACATCTTTCCCCCCGGTTGCTCGGCCGAGTCGCTCTTCGAGACTTTCGAGCGACTGCAAAGAATGGGGGCCGTGGTCGGGCCACACGGTGTTGGAAAGTCGGCCCTCATCACGGCCCTGGCGGATTGGATGGAGCAGCATGAGATTCCCTGTTTGCGACTCGAACTCCATGATGGCCAGCGGACCCTGAGCCAGGAAACCTGGGCCTTACTGGAAGACCGCTCCGAGATTGTGATCACGGTGGATGGCTACGAGCAACTCAGCACCTGGACGCGATATCAGCTACGCCGTCTCAGCCGGAAGCGTCGTCTGGGACTGATCGGAACAGCCCATTCCGACGTGGAACTTCCCCTTCTTTACGCTCCGGAACCGAACGAAGATCTCGCCTGGAAGATCGTCCAGCTTCTCCTGGAACGCGGTGAACCGCTCATCAGCCGGGAGGACGTCCATGAATCCTTTGCCCGGCACCAGGGCAACCTCCGTGAAATGCTGTTCGACCTCTACGACCTCTACGAACTCCGGCGATCACAATTGTCTCCGCCCTCCTCTGAACCATAAAAACAAGTCGGGCGGACCCGAACGCAATCCGCCCGACAGAAACGCGTCGCAGAAACAACTCAGCCCCTGTGGCCAGCTTCCCGTCCCACAGTTGGGGCGGAAGTGTCTATCTTTACCACAGTCGCCCCCTAAGCAAGGACCTCGAATCTGATTCCCACGCGTTTGAGCGCGTAGCCGGTCTCGCGGATATAGTCGCCATAAATGGTCATCCAGTGGAAGCCAGGCATGCGGTCAGCGAGCACCTTATCATCGCATGCGTACCGGACATCAATCTGGGAACGGCAGATAGGAAGGAAGGGATGCGCCACAATTTCCCCGCGCAGCCCCACCCAGCGCTGCGATTTGAAGTCCGGCAATACATTTGTCACAATCTGTCCGTTGCGCATTTCGACTTTGGGGGCGGCACCGTAGTCGGACTCAAAATGGGTCAGAATGCGTGCCGGCTCCCGCTCACGGCCATTCAATTTCCGAGGTGCTGTGCAGTGGGCCAGGGTGATGATCCCGTCATGCGGATACGTGGGATCGTTAAGAAACGGCGGCAACCCCGAAATTCCGCAGAGGAGCATCCCAGCTGGGATGACCACAAAATCGGATTCGCAGAACGCCAGATAACCGTCATCATTGAGCAGGCTGAGCGTCATACATGCCGACGTCTCTGCAATCGGCATAATTGTGCCCATGCAGCCGTTGATTGTGATCATCCGGCAATTCGCCTGGGCCATGATCTTCCGGAAGACCTGGTCCAGCAAAAACGCATTTTCCAGGAATGCGCGATCCGTTTCTAATGTTACGTTGGAATCCTTCAAGTATTCTTGAGTGCGTTCTTTTGCGAGTTTGACGGCGGCTTCATCCGCCCGGGCCGCCTTGATGAGCTTGCCGAGTTCCTCGTAGGAGAAATCAATGATTTCCGTTCCCCAGATTTTTTTGACCAGTTCGGGCACCACCTTGGGAGGTTGCGCCCATGCACCGGCGCCACCAACCGCCACAATGCGCTGGTTGCGTGCGTTCTTGAGGCCACAAAGGGAGCGAAGTCGCCAAAGCACTTCGTCATACTTGTCAATCACCACATCGTCGTTATCCATTCCCGGAACTTGCAACTCGTCCGTGTGCTGGCGGAGGAAACGCGGGCTGATGATTTCGTAGTAGAGATAAAGCGGACCAGACTTGTGGCGGACGAAGAAAATCGTGTCCTTCTTAAGCGCTGCAATCGCATTAAGATCGCCGTCATTGGCATAGACCAGCAAGACGTCCGCACTCTGGACATCCTCCATGCCGCTCAACTGTCGCGCATCCTTCGTCGCGGTGAGAGGAGCAAACTCCACAGGAAAGTCTGCGGAGGCTTGAAGCTGCTTCAGTTCTTCCCGGATTCGCGCAACCTCCTGACTTGCCGCTTCTTCGGTTTGAATACCACCCCAGGGACGCCAACTCGTCTGGGGACGCCGTTGATAAACGCGGTACAGGAAAACGGGTTTTACCTTCAAGGGTTGTCGTGGAGGAGGCATGGGCAGATCGGGGGCCTGAGCGGCGAGGCTGCCCCAGCTCAAACCTGAGAGGAGAGTCGAGCCGATTGCCGCGCTTCCCAGAAAAGCCCGCCGCGTGAGAGTGGCCAGGCTGCTCAGACTGCTGGTCTCATGACATGGGCAGCAACGGGGACCAACCTTTCCCGCTAGACAGTTGTGTTCCAACGCCATGGCTCACACCTCCCGGAAAAATCGTTGAACTGTCTCCTCTGATTTTAAACCCGTATCCCGTTCCCAGACCGCCTTCGTTATACCGCGAGGCCAAGCGTGGTGCAACGCATGGGAACGACACGCGTTCTCCGTCATCATACCTGGAGGGGAAAACCGGTCTTACCTTCCCGGGGAGGGGAGAGAATAGCGAACGCAGTGCGTCCGATCGATTCCGGTTATTGCGACCCGAAGGAGATAATCAGGAGTGAGATCCAACTGTTCGGAGGAACTCCTCAAGTAACCCGCGATTGGCGGCAGCGATGTACGGACCACCCCTTACACCCAGCGGCTCGCCCTGGAGGTTGGTCACCACCCCGCCGGCTTCCTCAATCAAAAGGCTTCCGGCGGCCACGTCCCAGGCTTTGGTGGTCAGAGCCCACGACACATCAAAGCGTCCTGCCGCCAGGTAAGCCATGTTCAGCGCAGCCGAGCCTGTCCGCCGTAAGGAAAGGCAGTGGACCGCGGATTGCACCATCCATCGAACGTCCTCCGACTCGGGCGTCACCCGAGGCGGAAGGCCAATCGAAACCAGGGCCTCCCCAAGGGTCGCCACCGAACTCACGCGTATGGGCCTCCCGTTCAAATAGGCACCGCCGCCCCGCACCGCGGTGAAGCGTTCATTCAGCATGGGATCCAGAACCACACCCACAAGAATCTCATTGTTGCATGCCAGAGCCAATGAGATCGAAAAAAAAGGCACACCATGAACGTAGTTGGTGGTGCCGTCCAGAGGATCGAGAATCCAGAAGTACGTACTGTCTTCCTCCGGTGGAAAGTCACCTCCTTCCTCGCCGAGGAAACCGTGGTCGGGAAACTCCCTCCGAATCGCCTCACACACCACTCGCTGCGATTCGGTATCAGCCTCCGTCACAAAATCCGCATGTCCTTTGAGCCTCGCCTCGACACGACCGAATTTATCTCGCAAAACCTCGGCTGCAAGATCCACAGCTCTGTTCGCGACATCCAGGAAATGTTCCAGCTCCTTCGGTTGCACACTCAGAGGTTCCATATTTTTTAAAAATCCTCCTCTCATTCATTGATCACAACTATCGCCACTACTGAGTAAATTGAATCATTTTTAAACGCGATGCACGGAAATACTACCGCAGGTTTGATGCGGTCGCGCCATCGCAAAGATTGACTACGTAGGAGTTGGAAACCGGTTGGCCACCTAGACTGCACGCAGCACAAATACCACGTCTTCTGTCTGATCATCCACAACGATCGGGTCGTCAATGCGGTAGGCAAAGTCGTAGGTGGCCGCCACCTCCCATCCTCCGGCTTTTTTCAATAGCCGAAAAAACTGGTGACGGTCGTAGGTGCGGAAAATGAATTCGTCAGCAATCCGAAAGCTATGGCTGGGAGTATAAATATCGAATTGGAGATAAACTCGTTCTTTACGATGCTCCCGATCGAGGCTGATCGTCTTCATCCAGGAATTGACCTGAAGGTGTCCCTTGCGTGCCACCCAGGCCTCCTCCGTGCAGGTCGGCGGCCGATTGGGAGTGAGGTGAAACCCAAGGACATACAGCCCTCCCTTTCGAATGGCCTGCCGCATGCACTGAAAATGAGACACGGCTGCTCGGTCATCCGGTAAATGCCGAAAGCTATTGATGGTGTTAAACGCGGCATCAAATTTCCGTTCCACGCGGAAGTTTGTCATATCCCCAACCCAAACCGTTGAGGGATAACCATACCGATTGAGACGTTTATTACAAAATGCCACCGCTTTTGGGTTGATATCCAAGCCTGCCACATGAAATCCCTGGCGCGCTAAACGGATGAGAAGGCGGCCGGTCCCGCATGCTGGTTCGAACACGCGCCGGACGGGAATTCGCGCGTAACGTTCAAAGCAGGCTCGCAAGAATTTAATCTCTGCCTGACAATCTGCACCGAATAAAACGTCATAATACTTGGGATAGTCGTAAATATTGCCACGAATGGTTTCCATTGAAGATAGTCTCGTTGCACTTTTGTGCCGTCGTCACACAATACCCGTCGGGCCCGGTTTCGACGGGAAGTCGTTCAGGTGGGGAACATCGGCTAATCAAGCTCTCGCATCGCGGCGAGGACCCGATGCACCTCATCTTTGGTATTGTAATGCACCATCGAGAGGCGCAGCAGGCCCTCAGGTTCCAGGCCCAATCTCTCCGTTAAAGGAAGCGCATAGAAATTCCCGTGCCAGACGAAGATTCCCCTGGTCGCAAGGAATTCAGCCAACTCACGCGGAGAAAAGCGTGCGTGGGTGATGGCAATGGTCGGCAAGCGCTGGTGGAATCTTTCTTGCTCTGTGATTCCCCAGATTCGCACGTCAGGCAACTGCTGAAGTCCTTCGATCATTTCCCTGACCAGCATCTCTTCGTGAGCCTGGATGGCCCGGAAACAAGCGTCGAGGGCCTCACAGCGGGTCGTCACTTCGGGAGCCACAGATTTCCCAATCTCCGCAAGATACTCCACCGCAGCGCAAAGCCCGGCGATCCCCTCGTGGTTTTGCGTACCCGTCATCCAGCGATCCGGAATTTCATCCGGCGCGGGTCGCACCTTATAGGCAGGCAGCGATACGAGCCACTCCCGCTTTCCCCAAAGTACACCCACATGCGGCCCAAAAAACTTATAACCGGAGCACACCAGGAAATCGCAGTCCCAGGCCTGCACATTAATACGCCGGTGCGGCGCGAGGTGCACGGCATCGAGAAACACCATGGCCCCAACCTGATGGGCCAGCTTGATGATTTCAGTCACCGGCGTGATCGTTCCCACGGCGTTTGAGGCACACGTGACAGCCACAAGTCGCGTTTTTTGAGACAATTGTCTTGAAAGATCCTCCAAGTCCAGCGAGCAATCCTCAGGGTGGATATCAACAATGCGCGGAATCACCCCCACCTCTCGGGCAGCAAGTATCCACGGCGTAAAATTTGCGTCGTGCTCCAGGCGGGTCAGGACAATTTCGTCACCCGGTTTCCAGGTTTTCATCAGTGCTCGCGATAGCGCAAAGGTCAGGCTGGTCATGTTGGGGCCGAAGATGACAGTTTGTGGGTCATTCGTACCAAGGAAGTCGGCCAGGGCCTGCTGCGCCTCTTCAATGAGCTGGTCCGTGTCCTGACTGGTGGAAAACACACCGTGCCGGTTGGCGTTCGTTTCTACAAGATACCGGCAGACAGCGTCGACCACTCTGTGCGGCACCTGCGTCCCCGCAGCACCGTCAAAATAGACGACGGGGAGGCCGCTGTCCTTGCGGAAGAGGGCCGGAAACTGCCGACGACACTCCGGAACGTCCAGATGACCAACCGATGTTTGACTCATAGTCGTGGAACCTCCCTTTTTCCCGGGATCAAGCGTATTGAGCAATTGTCTCCGGTCGGCACGTGGCGAACAATACACGATAAGGCTTTCCAACCAGCCTGACCCGAGCGGCATGGCCAGACCGTTGCACCCAGCCATTGGTCATCCCCCGCGAGGTCGGAGGTGCCGGGCACCAGCATCAAGAACACGGGATTTTGTGTCAGATTCTCCGGGGACGGTTTGGTCGGCCCAACGAGCCCGAACCATCGCATATGTTGGCACCGATTCGACGGCTGGGTTTGCAACCGGGAAACCGTCGGTCCCCTGAGGGAGTGTCTCACCGTTTGGGTAAAGAGCCGTCGTGTTGAGAAGATTGTTGAGGTGAGTCGTGAAGCCTGCAGCAACTGCACAGAAAAAAGAGTCTCCCCTGAACGAAGGCTCTCCGCGTTTCCAGCCCGCCGATCGTGTGGGCATCGGCATTGTGTTTCTCGTTGTGTTTGTGGATTTGCTGGGCTTTGGACTCGTCCTGCCCCTTCTGCCGGTTTATGCCGAGCATCTCATGACGGGCTACAGTCGAACGATGCAGGGGATGCTTCTCGGTTTCTTGATGACCAGTTTTTCCCTCATGCAATTTCTCTTCAGTCCACTCTGGGGCAGTCTTTCCGATCGTATCGGCAGACGTCCTGTTCTGCTGGTCGGACTGGCCGGCTCCACCTTGTGCTATACCCTTTTCGGCCTGGCCTGCGCCTGGAGTTCCCTTTTGCTGATGTTCCTGGCACGGATTGGAGGGGGCATCATGGGGGCCACGATTTCCACCGCCCAGGCTTACATTGCAGACGTGACGAAAGCCGAACATCGGGCAAGCGGCATGGCGGTCATCGGTGCTGCGTTTGGGCTGGGGTTTACGTTCGGACCTCTTCTCGGCGCCCTCGCCATGTCGGTGGCTCCTGGGAAGCAGGCGGCGCTGAGTACCCTGCCGGGATTCATGGGAGCGGGTTTCTCAGCGACGGCTCTTTTCATTGCTCTCCTGTTTTTACGAGAATCGCTCCCTCGACTCCGTTACGGTGTTGCTCAAGTCTCTCAGGGAGACGTCAGCCGATCACACGCGGATTGGCACATGCTTTTCAATCGCAAGACGTGGCAGGAGCTTTTTGCGAAATCGGCACTTGCGGCGCTGCTGCTCACCGGGTTTTTGATCGTTTTCGCACTTTCGGGGTTCGAAGCGACGCTCTCCGTCACCCTGGCCGATCTCTGGCAATTGAATGGAAATTCGCACACGCTGCATCTCAGCCGACAAATCTTGTGGGTTTTCGTCCTCATTGGGTTGATTCAAACGCTGACGCAGGGGTTCCTGGTGCGCCGACTCAGTCTTCGATTGTCGGAAAAAACCCTGTCCAATATCGGCCTGTTGGCAGCGGTAGCCGGTTTTCTCGCCATCAGTGCGGCTGTGCAACACCCGCAAATGGCGCGCTTTCTCCCGCCATTTGCACTGGGCACCGAATGGGCAGGACGAGTCGTGGTCATCGCCAGTGGTGTCGTCGCAGCGGGGATGGCCTTCGTTATGCCTGCCGTACAATCTCTCATCTCCCGCCGGGCGGACGCGGATCACCAGGGGCGCATCTTCGGCATTGCCAACAGTCTGAGTGCCGTCGCACGGATTGTGGGAGTGCTGCTCGCTTTTCAGGTGAGGGTGTTCC
>NICF_comb_assmDRAFT_10003723_pt1 | contig 10898 bp, 8 predicted proteins | sample NewIslPassag4_SG_FD_11279 | JGI IMG/M metagenome (IMG submission 11279) | reverse complement strand
GGGGGAGAAGTTCCAGGGGCAAAAATCTCAATCCGCCATTGACTGCGGTACTGTTAATTGTTGAACGGCTGCAGCCAAGACGGTAATCCCACCTCACACCTATCAACAGACAAGTAGTGTTCCGTTGGTTTGGGCTGTGCCCGGCAGTCAGAGACCGTCTCTGTTTCACTGTGTCGAGGGCGCAAAAACCGTTATCACGGGATTTTCCCAGTCCACGAGGACGCCTTCTTTTTCGGACGTGAAAAGCTCGTACTGTACCCTGTCCAACGGGTCGAGAACCAGCACCGTATCGCTTTCCTGTTTACCCGGCAGCTTTCCGGCCTTCACCAGCGCCGCCAGCTTGTCCCACCGTGGTGGCCACATGACCAGCGTGTTTTGTGAACGTTTCACCTTCCACCAGATGAACTTTCCCGGCCTGTCTTCCGCTTCTGTGGAGAGGAACGTCCAATCGCCGGCTTGGCGAAGGTACAGCTTCATCGTTTTCAGGCTCAGTCCCTGATCGTTCGATTGAATGAAGCCCACCTCGAGAATGCCCTTTTCCCCATCCACCACCCGTGCGACGGCATGACCCGCAGTACCGGGCACCGTCCATACTCCGTTCCATTCTTCGGGCTTGAGGGCGACGGGCTCCAGCCCCATCGGTCCCGTCGAAAAAGCGACCTTGCACCCGCCGGACGATAGCAGTATGGCCAAGCCCACAGCCGCAACGCACCACCGGCAAAGACACTGCGCCACCATTGTCATCCCTCCTTTTTCAGTTCGAAGATGAAAAGATCCCGGGAGAGACTCGCCAACATAATGAGGTTCGGCACCCCGATCGCTAGTGTACGCTGGGAAAAACGCGAATGCAAATGCCTGTGAAACCACCGACGGTTGCATTGGCGGACTACACCGCACCGGGAGTCAGAAAGCGGCTCAAACGAGAATTTTTCTGGTCGGTACGAACAAGGCCGTTGACAGGGTGTTTCGCTTGGATATAATCACATGTGGATATCGTAATTAGTGCCTGGCCTATGATGTCAAAAACTGCCATTCACGCAACGACGGCCCTGATGATTCTCGCGGAGCTGCCGCCCGGGAGCTTTGTCGGGGCGGACGAGATTGCACGCCGGGTCAAGGCACCCCGCAACTATCTGGGGAAGATTCTCCAGAAGCTTGCGGAGGAGGGGCTCCTTGAGTCCCAAAAGGGAAAAGGTGGCGGGTTCCGACTGGCCCGGCCGGCCACCGACATTTCGCTGTACGACATCGTCGAACCAATAGACAAAATCAGTCGCTGGGAGGGATGCCTATTGGGGCAGGAGCGATGCACGGATTCGGCCCCTTGCCCGGTCCACGCCCGCTGGGCGGCGGTGAGGGAGGTGTATCTCAGTTTCCTGCGGGAAACGAAACTCTCCGAACTTGTAAAGAACCAGCGTGCGTTGTGCTGCATGGGCGGATAGCAATCCAAATTTTTTGGCCAAAAATACGATATGCACATGCGATTAACGCGTTACTCTTGGGCCTTCTGACGATTGCTTTGGGTTCCACTTTTTGACAGGAGGTGTGTTTATGACGTCCCACGGTCAATCACCTACGGAAATCCTCCGCAACGAACACCGCGTCATCGAGCAGGTGCTCGCTGTCCTGGAGAAGCTCGCCGATCAGGCGGCGAATAACGGAAAGATCGATGCGGAACTCGCATCCCAGGCGCTCGATTTCTTCCGACAGTTCGCCGATCATTGCCACCATGCCAAGGAGGAAGATCTCCTCTTCCCGACGCTCGAAGCGAAGGGGTTTCCCCGGGAAGGTGGCCCCACCGGGGTCATGCTTTATGAGCACGAGCAGGGCCGGGCGTTCATTCGGCAAATGGGCGAGGCCATCCAAGGAGGCGAAACTGACCCGCAGGGGGCCGCCCAAAAATTCGTTGAGGCTGCCCGGCAATATATCAACCTTCTCCGCCAGCACATTTCAAAGGAGGACAACATCCTCTTTGTCCTTGCCGAGCGAACGCTGAACCCCAGCGAACAGGCCGAAATGCTTGCCAAATTCCACGCCACGGAAAAAGAGCACGTCGGCGAGGGCGTCCATGACAAGTACGTGGCTCTGGCTGATGAACTGCTTGCCAAGATGGGCATTGCGAAGGAATCTGTGCCGAAAGCGAGCGGATCTTTCTGCTGCCACTGATTCCGTACTTTGACGGGAATTTGGGGAAATTTTTTGGGGGAACGTATTGCAGGATCGAGGTTTCGGTAGTCGCAGCTAAAAAGGAGTGCCACCATGAGCACCAAAGGGTTGCGCAACGCGGCGATCGTGAGCTTCGTTGTGAGCATGGCGATCCTCTTTGTAGGCGGATACTTTGCCAAGGACCATGTTCCGCCTATCCCGACCAAAGTCGTTGTCGGGGGAAAGACTCTTGCGGACAAAGATGCGATTCTGCGTGGCCAGGACGTCTATCAGCGGTACGGGTTGATGGATCACGGAAGTATCTGGGGACACGGCTCGCTTCGCGGGATGGACTTTTCAGCTTACACCTTGCACCTGATGGGATACCTGGTCCGAAACTACCACCTCGCCAAAGGACAGCCACCTGAAGACCTCTGGCAGAAGCTCCCGCCGCCTCCGCGAAAGGAGCTCGACGAGGTGGATATGACTGTTATCCGCGAGCTGAAAGAAAATCGCTACAAGCCGGAGACGGGAACACTGGAGCTCACACCGGCTCAGGCCTACGCATTTGAGCAGTTGCTCCGCTTCTGGGATAAAACGTTTGCCGAGGGAGATCCCCATTATGGATTTTTGCCCAACGCGATTCCCACGGCTGAAGAGCGAAAGGACCTGGCGACGTTTTTCTTCTGGACTGCCTGGGCAGCCGTTACCAATCGGCCCGGTTTGAACTACAGTTACACGAACAACTGGCCTTCGGATATCACCGTGGGCAACCGGGCTTCGACAGAAGCTCTGGTTTACTCGATCTTTTCCGTTCTTGCGCTCTTCGTTGTTCTCGGCCTGGTAGTCTATATTGTGCACCGATACCAATTTTTCTACGGAGAGTCGCAGGCCGTTCAGGCGGCTTACCGATTGCTTGAGCAACCGGTGACCCCGAGTCAGCGGTCGGCGGCCAAGTTTTTCCTGGTTGCGGGACTCCTATTCATTGTGCAGATTCTCAACGGAGGATTGCTTGCGCATTATACAGTTCACCCCGGCAGGTTTTACATCGAGCTGGTCGGGCAGATGTATCCTTATAGCTGGGCGAAGACCTGGCACCTGCAACTGGCGATCCTTTGGATCGCTCTGTCCTGGATGGGCACCGCCATTTACCTCGCGCCGCTGGTGGGTGGGCGAGAACCTCCGGGACAACGAACCCTGGTCAATATCCTCTTCGTAGCGGCCCTGGTTGTCGCGGTGGGAAGCCTGGTGGGAGAAGTTCTCGGCATCAAAGGATACCTTTCCCGGCTGGGCGGACATCTTTGGTTCTGGTTGGGACACCAGGGTTGGGAGTACCTCGAGTTAGGCCGACTCTGGCAGATCCTGCTGTTTGCGGGATTGATTTTCTGGCTTATCGTCGTGTACCGGGGCATCGCCCCAGGGCTTCTGCCCAGGTCCAATGGCAATTCTTCCGACCCTGAAGAGAAAGATCGCCGCGCCCTGATCACCTTTTACGTCCTCAGTGCGATCTTCGTGGTGCTCTTTTTTGGCTTTGGACTGGCCTATGGGCGTGGTACGCACATCACGATCGCCGACTACTGGCGATGGTTTGTCGTGCACATCTGGGTGGAAAGTATTTTTGAATTCTTCGGTGTGGGCGTCATTTCCCTGTTCCTCGTGACGCTGGGACTGGTGACAGCCAGTTCCGCCCTGCGGGTGGCGTATCTGACTGCCATCCTCGTCTTTCTGAGCGGCATCCCGGGCACCGCCCACCACTACTTCTGGTATGGAGGGCCGAGCTTCTGGCTGGCAATCGGGGGAGTGTTCAGCTCGCTGGAACCCGTGCCGCTCATTCTGCTCGTCGTTCGAGCCTGGATGGAATACAAGTCCATTCGCGATGCGGGACAGGAATTCCCCTATCGGTGGCCGCTGTATTTCCTGACCGCGTCCAGCTTTTGGAATTTCCTCGGTGCGGGAGTGTTCGGTTTCATCATCAACCTCCCCATCATCAACTACTATGAGCACGCCACCTATCTCACGAGCAATCACGCCCACACAGCCCTGTTTGGAGTGTACGGAATGCTGGCCATCGCTGTGATTCTCTTCTCGTGGAGAGGTCTGACGGAGAACAGGGCGTGGAACGACCGCATCCTCCAGATCAGTTTCTGGGGCTTGAACGGGGGATTGTTCCTGATGTTCCTCACTGGATTGTTGCCCATCGGGGTCATGCAGGTGTGGCATGCGTATGATAACGGTTTCTGGTGGGGACGCAGCGCAGCGTTTTATGAACTGCCCGTCATTCAGACGCTGGGCAATCTGCGCATCATTCCGGACACCATCATCATCGTGGTGGGCGCGCTGCCGCTCTTGTATTTCCTGATCACCACCTACCCACGCCTTCGGAAGGTCCAGGGTTGAAATGCAGCGGCAGATCGACCCCTGAATGATTAGGGGTGAGACTTGGCGACGGCCGCCGGGCGGTCACCGGTCCGCTCGGCGGCCGTTTTTTAGAAACACATTTCTTGTCAGGCATCGCGATCGCGAGGCCGTTGCTCGGTTCAGGCGAGACGCTTGCTTTCGGCGCGAATCCGATGCTTGAACGAACTGGGGCACCGAACTGTGGAGCGGCCCCAAGCATCGCAGAAGCGGCGAAGGATCCAAATAGAAAAATGTGACAGGTTTCCCCGTTTGCCTACGCCGACCGCGGAACGGCGCTCGACGGGGAATCGTTCTTTCGCGATCCATATGCCCCGAACTCGTAAGCCGCTTCAAACATCGCAACAATATTTTCCGGTGGGACGTCTGCCAAGATATTGTGGACCTGTTGAAACACGAAACCGCCACCGGGCGCCAAAATCTCGATGAGATGCCTGACGTGTTCTTTGATCTGCGCCGGTGTGCTGAAGGCCAGTGTTTGATGCGTGTCACATCCTCCCCCCCAGAATGTGATTCTTCGCCCGAAATCGCGTTTTAATCCTTCCGGATCCATACCCTTGCAAGAAATCTGGACCGGGTTGATGGCATCCAGACCGGCGTCAATTAGGTCATCCAGGAGCTCGCGGACTCCTCCACAACAGTGCAGCATAACCTTGACGTCCGCCAGTTCTTTGGCGCGCTTCCACATTGCGGCATGACGGGGCTTGAAGAGTTCCCGATACATTTTGGGGGAGATCTGCGGTCCCGTCTGCATCCCGAGGTCGTCTCCGAAAACAATAATGTCGATCAAGCCGTCGAGGACGGGCAGCACGCGTTCCAGATTGGCCAGATGTGCCTCGGTAAGGCGATCCAGGACCCGTTCTGCCCGCGGGCGATCCCCCGCCAGGAGCATATAAAAATTATCGTTGCGATAAAGGAATTGCCCGCACTCCAGGAGGTTCCCACCGAACAAGTAGAGAATGGCCCGATCTGTTTTCTGCCGGAGGCACTGGGCCCCTTTTTGGAGGCGTTCCAGGCCGCCCGGCCCTTCTACGATCGGCCCGGGAGGTGACGGAATCCCGCACCAGATCGTGTCCTTCAGGGCGTCTGCTGCCCTATCGGGATTGTCTTTCTCGGCAAAGGGCCAGTAGCACTGCTCGAAGTACAGTGCTCCATCAGGCATCCGGCCGAGGATCTGCCCTGTCGGCCCGCGAAGGACCCACTCATTGTCATGTCGTTCAGGCACCGCCCAGTTGGGCATCTGACAGGGGGTTCCGTCGGGCAACACCCAGTCCACCCAGTACTCGGGTTCCTGGGCGAACGCGCGCCCCAGCTCGATGGTGTCCACGTGAAAAAGGTCGAGAATATCCTCGTCAATCACAGCAAGTTGCTGGATGGGGTCATAGACCCGAATGGGGCGATCCGGAAGGCCCAGGAATTTCCTCAAGCGAGCGTAGGCAATCGCGGCGATGCCGGAAGAACGATGTCCTCCGAAGTCAATGGGCACCCGATCCGGTTCCTTGTGCTCCAGTGCCGTCAGCACGCGTTGACGAGGTGTCATAACCAGAGCCTCCCTTGGTCCACTCCCGGTACGTTTGTCAGACGGGAATTTCGGGGCATATCAGCGACCAGAAAAACCGGTTGCCATTTTAGCCAGTCCCGTTCCCCAAAAAAGTGCCCCTCCGGAGAAACTTGCCGAGAGACCATCGGAGGGCAGGCAGGATAACGTGGACAAAGGGGGCCCAGTGGTTACGGGTGCCACGCAACAAAGGCCCATTCGGGACGACGAATCAAGCCGCGTTGCGCGTCAATTCCTTTTGAAGGTTGCTTTCAGTGACGTCCCCAGGCGTCTCGCCTTTTTTAGCCCGAGGGCGTTCTTTCCAGCGTCGGTGAATCCACCAGTACTGCTCGGGCGACTCTTGAATGATCTCTTCGAGTTGTGTCGTATACCACTGGGTGATAAATGTCACAGGATCGGGCACCCTCACCTCTCGCGGATCGAGAATCGCCTTGACACCCATCTCGAAGTGCATCGGTTGGCCCAGCCTTTTGACGTACACAACGGCAATCGGCGCGTCATATTGTATAGAGAGGAGACCGATCGCCTTATAAGTCGATGCCGGCCGACCAAAGAATTGGACGAAACATCCCTTTCTTCCGGCGCTCTGGTCGGCCAGAAAGGCCATGGTACCGCCGTCTTGCAAAACGGCCTCGATTTGCTCTGCCCCACCGACGCGCGGAATGATGTGCTGACCCCGTGCCGAGCGGAAGGCGTTGACGAATCGGTCCAGAAAAGGATTATCGAGCGTTCTGGCCACCGTGTGCGTGGGAAAGCCCAGCAGCCCCAAGACATATCCGCCAAATTCAAAATTGCCAAAATGACCGGTGACGAGGATGACAGGGCGATCTTCGAGAAGCCTTTTCACCAAGTCACGGACGTTTTTGAGGTCCACGTATCGGCGCCAGTTTTCCTCGTGAAGCACGCGCGGGGTGTGCGCTACTTCGATGACCATCAGAAAGAGATGGTGCCACATTTTTTCGATGAGGTCCCTCCTGGCTTCGGCCGAAAGCCAAGGAAACGCATGCTGTAGATTATCGTCAGCTACCTGGTAGCGTACCCGAAGCACCCGCGTGAAGAGCCATGCGAGGCTGCGAGCAAGGGTATTTCCTACCTGCAGCGGGACAGCCTGGGCCAAAATAATCAGCCATCGCACGATAACATACACGACATAGTGACCGAGATGTGTCAGAGAGTTCATGGGTGTGGCGATGAAACGCGGAGGTTTTCGCAGGAGCTATTTCCAAGAACAATTCGCAAGCGATGGGACGCCTGGCCAGATTCTCTATCTTCCCACATGCCGCGTGGATTGTCCTGAAAGATACCACTGCGAACGGAAACCGGGCAAGAGAAATTGAGTCGTCCTGGGTATGCCCGCAAGGAATTTAAAAAATTCGCCTTCCGAAAAAGGGAGGGAATTGCAAAAATGGAAGGCCGTATGATGCGAAGTGGTGCTGCCACGTCGGCCGGCAGCCGAGGACAGGGAGGTCCCTATGAACATTTGCCTGTTTCTCCCCAACTGGCTGGGTGATTTGGTCATGGCCGTGCCCGCCATTCGCGCTATTCGCGCCAAAGTGGGGCCGGGGGCACGGATTGTCGGGATCACTCGACCCAATCTGGCCGGATTGCTAACGGGATCCGATTGGATCAATGAATTCTGGTACTACGATCCGCGAACGGACGATCCTCGGTTTGACACTTTCGCCACCATTCAGAAACTGCGAACTGTCCGTTGGGATCAGGCGATCCTATTCACGAACAGTCTGAGAACGGCGCTGCTGGCCGTGGCTGGAAGGATTCCAGAACGAATCGGTTACGCCCGAGATGGACGCGCTGCGCTTTTAACGCATCCTTTGCCGGTTCCTCGCGATGGACGAAAAATTCGCCGGGTACCGATGGTGGACTATTATCTCGGTCTGGCTCGGGCGATTGGCGCGAACGGCGACGATCGGCATCTGGAACTTCCGCTAAGCCTTTGGGGAGAAGTGTGTGCCGACCGGGTATGGAAGGACCTGAATCTCCCCACTCACGGGCCTGTGGTTGCCATGCATGTTGGGGGAGCCTTTGGAGCATCCAAGTGCTGGCCGCCCAGTCATTTCGTCCAGCTTGCCCGCCGCATCGTTACCGATACTCCCGCGTGGGTGCTCTTTGTGTGTGGTCACCGGGAAAGGGAACTCGTTCGCCAGATCACCAGGGAGGTGTCTGAGTCCAGGGTCGTTTCCATGGCGGATCAACCTCTCGATTTGCAAACGCTGAAATCATGTTTGCACCGTTGTACAGCGATGGTTTCCACCGATAGCGGTCCCCGCCACATGGCCGCTGCATTGGGCAAGCCGGTGGTTACCCTGTTCGGTCCGACCTGGCCGGTGGTTACGGCAAATCCCACCGTGGAATCGGTCGATCTCCAACTTTCATTAGACTGCATCCCCTGCGGTCAGCGTCGTTGCCCGCTGGGCCATCACCGGTGCATGGTGGAACTATCCCCGGAAATGGTATTTCAGGCGCTTCTGCCGTTTATCAGCCGGGCACGATTCCGGAGCGTGGCCTGATACAGCCGGGAGACGAGAATGAATCGGCCGCCGATCAGCGTGGTTATTCCCTGCAAGGATGAGGAAGCGCACCTGGTGGACTGTGTCCGATCTGTACTCGGCTGGGCAGATGAAATCCTGATCGCAGACAGCGGATCCACCGACAAGACTTTAGCCATTGCCCACGATTTTTGCGCAGCCTATCCCCAGGTCTGTCGATTGGTCCAACGCGAGTTCATCAGTTTTGGCTCGTTCAAAGGTTGGGCGGTCAACCAGTGCCGGCACGATTGGGTTTTTGTTTTGGATGCCGATGAAAGGATGACACCGGCGCTGCGTCGGGAAATTGACAAAGTGCTTTCAAAAAGCGATCGTCCGGATGCATTTCTCGCAGGATTTGAGCACCGGTTTCTCGGATATCGCATCAGGCACGGGAGTTGGAACCATAAAGTTGTCCGCCTCTTTCGTAGGTCCGTGGCCAATTACGATGCGAAGGCCGTCCATGAAAAAGTTGTTGTTTCGACAGGCAGAGTTGGCGTCTTGAAAGGGCGCGTTGAACACTGGACATGCACCTGTTTGGACAAGTGGTATCAAAAGAAGAACCGATACACAACGGCGGGAGCCCTGGAGAGGTGGAAGCGGGGCAAACGGACTCACCTCTGGGATTTGGCCCTTCGTCCGATCGCGGTGTTTGTCAGGGGATATATAGTTAAACTGGGGTTTCTAGATGGGCTAGGCGGCTTCTTAGTCGCCGTTGATGATGCCTTCACGGTCTTTCAGACGTACCTCAAACTTTGGGCGATTGCACACCAACGAGCGTCGGAAGGGCTTTCGACTCCTTGGCCAACAGCAGTTGTTCAGCCGACACTCCCCAAAAAGAGGGGCACTCTATCCACACAAGGGCTGTACTAGAGTTGAAGCGTTCTACCGTGGCATATTTGCCCACGTATCAGCATGCCCTGCTAAAGCTGAACGTCTTCGTGTGATCAAGAAAGCCTCCTAACTCGGCAGGAGGAACAGACAGGCTCGTCCCACCTCTCACCCCTCGCACCGAAATTTTCGAATTTTCCGAGAAAATTTACCACGACGTTCGCGTTTTTCGATCCGGTTCTGGCTGAACCCTCCGAGTTCGAATCTAATGCGAGCTTTTTACTGACGATTAGTTCTGTAAGAACAATGTGAAATGCGACGAACTTCGGCGGCATACCGTTTCTATGGCATTCAAGGGCAAGGACGGTATGTACCGGTCGCAGCCAGCGGGACGGGGCTTGGGGAATAGGCACGCCCCGTGTTTTTGAGCAGGTCGGCGGCAGTTAGCGGTGTTCAGGGATGGTTCACATCTTAGGCAGTGATTAGGAAAAGGAGTTCCCCATGAGGTGCCGAGCTTCCGGGATGAGGCTTTTCATTGCGCTGATACTATCAGGGTGGGTCGCTTTTCCGCGCCCGGGATCGGCCGGCGGCTTCAATGATCTCACGGAGACGCGTCTTCGCCAGCTTGAGGAGGAAACACAGCGTCTGCGTGCCGAATTGGAAGCGCTTCAGGCCACGCAGCCAGTAGCCCTTCCGCGGGTGACTGGTGACCCCGTGGCCTTTGAAACGGAAGCAGCCCCACCTGCAGCTCCCTCGATGGATGAGATCCAAGCGGAAATGAAGAAGCTCGCGTGGACGAAAGGGGATATTCAGATCATCCCTTATGGGTACCTGTGGGCCACTACGTCGTATGAAACACTCCATTCTAACATCGGTGACTATACACTCTACGTGTTTTCGCCAGACGATCGTCCGGAAGGGGCCTGGCACGTGGACGGCAAGTCAACGCGGTTGGGTATCGACTTCGTTGGACCGATGTTGCCGCGATTCGGCTGTGCCCAGACCGGCGGGAAAGTGGAACTCGATTTTCAAGGAGCGTTTCAGACCGAGAACCGCGGGACGGTCCTGCTTCGTCACGCCTATGTCGAAGTGAAAAACGAGTACTTCCGCCTGCTGGCAGGTCAAACCTGGGATGTCATTTCACCGCTGCTTCCGGGCACGATCATGTATTCAGTAGGCTGGGGGGCTGGAAACATCGGATATCGGCGCGCCCAGTTTCGGGCTGAGCGCTATTACCATTTCTCTGACGTATTGCTCGTCACAGCACAGGCGTCTATCAATGCTGACATTGCATCCGAGATCGCGGGAAATGTGGTGGCCGAGCACGCCGAATGGCCCGTGCTTGAAGGTCGATTAGGTTTTACCGTCGGGCCACGGGGCCCCGGTTACCGCCCCCTGGAGTTTGGCAT
>NICF_comb_assmDRAFT_10003722_pt1 | contig 10899 bp, 6 predicted proteins | sample NewIslPassag4_SG_FD_11279 | JGI IMG/M metagenome (IMG submission 11279) | reverse complement strand
TGTACAAACCCGGGCCCCATTGAAGCTGCGGGTGCTTGACGTGGGGTGCGGCGACGGGTGGATTTCCCGGGTGTACAAACCCGGGCCCCATTGAAGCGGGACGACGCTTGCCACCCAGACCGTTAGCGCCAAATTTCCCGGGTGTACAAACCCGGGCCCCATTGAAGCGGGGACCGGCAGTTTCGTCCTCGACCGGCTACCAGCTCATTTCCCGGGTGTACAAACCCGGGCCCCATTGAAGCTCGACGTATGCCGTGGCGGCGATCCGCTCCTACTTATTTCCCGGGTGTACAAACCCGGGCCCCATTGAAGCTTCGCGACGATGCTGGAGGGCGAACAGGGCTCTGAGATTTCCCGGGTGTACAAACCCGGGCCCCATTGAAGCTGTATGCGGTAGTCGATCTTAACTCGCTCCTCGTCATTTCCCGGGTGTACAAACCCGGGCCCCATTGAAGCCACACCCGCTTCGCGGCACGCCGCCTCATACGTTTCGGATTTCCCGGGTGTACAAACCCGGGCCCCATTGAAGCTCGGTCGCTACCGCCAACCCGGCAGGAGATAAGCCAGATTTCCCGGGTGTACAAACCCGGGCCCCATTGAAGCCCCGAGCTGCTCGGGGAGTGTGACGGTGACTTTCATGATTTCCCGGGTGTACAAACCCGGGCCCCATTGAAGCCGACGGCGTGGCTCGCGGACGGCCCCTGGGATGACCGCGATTTCCCGGGTGTACAAACCCGGGCCCGATTGAAGCCCAATCCATCACCACAGGCCGTTAGGCACGGTCGGGTTACGTCCTGTAAGACCGCACCTGGCAAAAAGCCGAGCGATAATCTTGCCGAGCATGGGGCGTGAGGAACGTCGCTGATGCCCTACACGCTACGAGAGCGAACCCGGTTCTCCGCTGATGATCGACAGTGTTGGAGCTTTTTGCGACATCTGGGTAGCGAGATCGCTAGGTGGGCGCCGCGGCGCGAAGCAACTACATGCTCTGAAAATGGGTCTGCACAGCCCGAGGGCCTGAATGTGCCGTGCTCTCAGCCGGCGCGAGCAAGCCCAGGCCGAAGCTGCTCGAATGTCCGAGGCGCAGAGGTCCCCGCACCGGATTAGGAAACTCGATCCGAAGCCGATATCCGCGACGGTCGCCCAGAAATGCGCGACCAGTGCGGTCTCCACGAGGAATGTGTACCGCGACCCAATGCGACCCGGTCACCTTGACCCTGACCCGGTCGACCTCACTGAATCCACGCAACGACAGCTCTCTCCGCACCTGGTTTTCGACCGACTCTCGCTCTCGCGGCTTTCCGCCCCGCAGGTAGCGGCGTGGCGGCACGTACGGCGTCATCGACTCCCAGACCCGATATTCCATCCCATCAAAGCCGGACGGTGCTGAAACCCCCCGATCGAGAGGAAGGAGCCGCACCTTCCAGGCGTCTGCGTCGTCGCCCGGCGCAGCCCAGGAGATTTCCCTTTCTGCGGCGGCGAATATGGCCCTCTCCTCGTCCTCGTCGAAGGGCTCCGAATCCCGCCAGACGAGCAGGCGGGTCGGAACGCCGTCCTCCAGCCACACGAAAAACTCGGTGTGTCGGTGCCCCTCGAGGGGGCGTCCGTCGGCGTCCTTTCCGGCAAAAAGGGCGACCTCCTTCCGAAGGTCACGAGGAGCACGGCTCCATGTCGAGCACGTACCGCGCGACTTGATGCGAACGAGCTCACGCAAGACCGCGCCGCGGAACCGTGACGTGAGGCGCACGACGGCCCGCGCCTCCGGGGCCACGTTCCAGCCGACCACGAACTGGATGAGATGACGGCGCTGCTGGAGCCGCGCACGGTTGGGATTCTCGCGAGCTAGCGGCCGCCGCGGCCTCGGCGCGTAGCGATAGACGGCACCGGGTGGAACGGAGCGGCCGGCGACCATGTCCGTGTCCGTGACCCGCTCCAGGTCTTCCCGGGTGGCGTTTTCCTGGGGAGCGAGGACGGGAACCAAGTCCCGCTGGGGATGGTCCAGGAGCACGCAGTTGGGCTCCTTCGGATAACCATCCATGATCCGCTCGATGCGCGTGAAAGACTCTGCGCGGCCAAAGTAAATGATCCGTTCAAGGCAGCGATCGAGGACCTCCACGAGGCTCTCGTTCCAATCCTCGCCTTCGAGAAACCACCACACTGCGCCGTCCTCGTTGGGAACGGTGCACCAGTAGTTGTCCTGCGCGAGGCTCCTTTTGTAGGTCTGCACGCCGGCCTTCTTCCTCTCCCCAGGATCCCAGGCGAATTCGGTCGGCAAATACTGGCGCACCGGGCTTCCCCTGCTCGCGGTCTGAGGAAGGTGGAAGGCGTAGCGACTGGTACAGAGAGCTTTCACGAGCGCGTCTAGCTCGTCGCTTCTTCGTTCCCTTGCAGACTCCCGCGCCCACTGGTACCAACGTGCAACCACGGCACGCACAAACCGCCACGGGCTCGGGGGCCACTCGCCATAGGGGTCGTCGAAGGGGTTTACCCGCCAGGGCGTTGCATGGAAGCGACCGAGCGGGAATACTTGCCGCAAGACGATTTGCATTAACCTTTCCTCAAGCCTCCGCCTGCTCCTCGTCGCCTCGGTCTTCGGCCTCGCCCTTCTCTTCCCCGGCTTCGCGATACAGTTCTGAGCGAGGCCAATAGACGTCCGTGATCCCTGGGTCTTTAACGTCCGTGATCTTTGGGACTTTAAAGCCAGCGTTTTGTATCGCTTCCTTGATGTCCACATTGATCGTAACTTCGTCCGCTCCCCGCTTCAGGCTGACGCACTCAAGGTGGCAGTCAGAGCGGTAGCGGAAGGGTCGCTCGAGCAGCCGCTTGATCTTCCACAGCGCGAGCGCGACGATGAATTCTTTCTGCGTCTCGGTCAACCCGAGAACAGCGTCGCCATTAGTGCGGCCGAAGGAGCGCACAAGCGCCACGTCGAGGATGAACGTGGCACGGATCTCGCGGGCTGTCGCGTCATCCACGGCGAAGATCGGTTGACCTGATGTCGTCTTACCAAGGCGATCGAACTTCACGCCGGAACGGTCAACTCGGCCAGCTCCGAACGCTTCCAGGTGCGCCGTGAGGACGCGCGGGATCTTGATTTGCCACTGCGGGAACAGCACCCCGTGGACCAAGGCGTTCGGGTCGTAGCGGAAGATGGTCGAGAAGACGTTCCACCACTTCTCGGCCGGCGGGTGGGCCTTCTTGCTGTCGCGCAGCACAATGCCGAACTTCTCCGCGAGGAGTTCCTGGAACTCCTTCTTCGGATCGTCTGAATCGATGCACTGACCCTTGAGAAAGTAGGTTGACGCGATGCGATGCCCTTCGGTGAGGCTCGTGACCACGACCTCTCGTTTATCCCGTGGCAGCTTGCCGTTCTCGGGCTCGCCGGTCACGCAGCGCAAGTACGGCATGCCGGCGAGTTCATCGACTAGCTCGTAGTCGTGCGGACCCCGCATGCACACCGACTCGAGGTGGTTCGCCATGCTGGCGGGGCTATCGACGATGCAGACGTTTTCTTCCCAGAGCTTGCCGTCTGTAATGCGCGGGGCCTTGTAGATGACGTGGCCTACCTCGGGGAACCCGGCGGGCTGGAAGCGGTCGAGACCGGCAACCGGGCTCAAGGTCGCAACGAGCACCAACGGCGACTCGCCGTTCAGTACGTCTGCGGGTTTGATCTGCCTGCTCTCACACATGAGCATATCCTCCCTTCTGTCTTTGTGGGCGAAGCCAGCGCTGGACCAACGCGCTGCGGTCACGGTCCTGGATTGGGAAGAGCAGAGCTGCTAGAAGCCGCTCCGGTTCAGCGACTGCCCAGCGCACCTCGGTTCGGATGAGGGGTATATCCGCCATGGCGTAACGGCTTCGGGCGATGCGGATGGCGGCATCGAGCTGTCCAGTTCGAATCAGTGCAGAGATGGCCCTGGCGGCGCCAGGAGTACGGGCGCCGCTCTCCTTAGAAAGCGCGTCGTTACGCTCGGTCAAGCCCGGCAAGGGCAGCGGTCGCGCGTCGAACAAAGGCTGAAGAAGCCCCACGAGGAGCAACGAACCGTCCGCGGGAGACGGGGAACTAGGGGACTGCAACCGCTCCCGCAGGGTTTCAGGAATACTGCGCCAGTCGAAAAGCGCTACTCTGCCAAGCCAGCGCGCCAGCAACGCTTCGTCAGCGCTGCCATCGAGCCACTGCTGAACGTCGGCGGCGGAGGTCGCGATCGCGATCGGTATCTTACGCTGGCCGACCTCGCTTCCGGTCTTGCGTTCGTTCTCCCAGTCAAGGGTGGAACGCATCACGACGTCCGAGAGAATGCGGAGCAGCGGTCCAGCCCGGAAAACCCAGCGGGCAGGCGGGCTTTCCGGATGCTCGAATTGCCCATACCTCTTCTCGACTCCGAATCGATAGAGCGTGAAGGGCCGTGCCCTCGGAAACGCCGAGACGAGCGAGATGGCCAGCCGCGCCTCCAGGCTGGGCTCCTCATGCTCGAAGAGCGCGACGAGCTCATCGAGCGGAAGCGGCTCCCACCTGATCCGCCTCTGGCGGTGACTCGAATTCCGGTCGACACGGTCCAGCGCCGCCACGACCCGGTCGAGCAGTGAGCAAAAGGCAACCGGGTTATTGGGTTCCTGGGCAAGGCGCACCATGGCCGACTCGATCGGCCCTCGAAGGCCCACGAAACGCCAACGATTTCCGATCTCGCGATCCGGCGGAAGGCGGTCGAGGAGCGCCAGGAGGTGCTCGACCGTCTCCGATCGCGCCTTCTGAACCTGAGCTGCTCCGCGCAACACGGGCGGCTGCACCAAGATCATGCCCTCGTATCTCGGCTCGAAGGTATTGGCGCTCGTGGTTTTTCCGAGGGCAAAGCGGGCGAATGCGGCAACACCGGCGTCCACTCCTCGCTGCACGATCGCGGCGGCAAAGGCCGCCGGCGTGTTGGCACCCCGCCCGCGCACCTCCGCCCGGCCCCGTTGGAAGAGCATTCTTACCTCCGGGAGCGTCATCGGTCGCTCCCAAACCGGGGCCCAGATCTCACCCTGGTCGCGCCCGGCCTCGCCCTCGGTCACCGGCCCCGCCGCCTGGCACACGAAGGGGAACGCTCCCTTCGCTCGAGCTCGAGCGCCGAGCCGGCGAGACGCCGCCCCTGCGAAGAACGGGAGTCCCTCGCACGCGAGGGCCATAGCCCAGGGCGAAAGCCTTTCTTCGCGATATGGTCGCTGGCCGCTGTTGTAGAGTTTGTTAGCGCCGCTGAACCAGGATGCCGCAGCGATACCTTTGAGCATCCAAGTCACCGGCTCCCCAGTAAGCCAGGCGTGAAGCTCACGCCGAGAATCCTTCTTCGCCGGGGGCTTCTCTAGATTGTGGATAGCTTGCTTCCAGCCCTTCGCGAACTCGCGCCGTCCGGCATTCCCGCCGCTACCGAGAAGCGGATTAAACGCCACGCGATCGCGCGGAACCGCATGCGCGCAGAATAGTTCCAGTTCTGTCTCATCGGCTTTCGTGGCCTGCCAAACCGCGAGCGGCCACCCGGTATTTTCCTTTGTGCTCTTCTTCTGGGGACCCCACCAACTGCGGTTGTACGGCGTCCAGTCGCGCTGTGCGGCGATGTTCACCAGATGGTCAAGGAGCTGATTGAGGTCCTTGGGACCACCCACGACGTGCAGCACCCCATCGCGCCAGGCAATGCGGACGCTCGGCCACTTGCGCGCCAGTAAGCGCAGAAGTCCGAGCGAGGCCAGGTAGTTGCCCAACACCTCGACGCGCAGACCGGGCAACGGTATAACGGGTAGAGTCCGGGTGCTACTTACCACGCGACATCTCCGACGGTTTCAGGCAGGAGGACGGATTCTCACTTGCGCGCCAGTCTGCAATGCGAACGAGCGCTTCGAGATACGCGAGTTTGAACGGGCCGAGCTTTTTCGGTTCACAGTCCGGGACCACACCGGCGGTGGAGGTGTCGTCCGACCGCCATGGGCCGAGAAGGTCCGTGACAATGCCGGTCCAACCGTGGCCGTCGAGGACAAAACCGTCGTCGCTCCATTCGCCGTCGGCGCCGTCCTTCGCCACCGAGAAATCGAGTTGCCAAGACTGGCCATTCCATTCGAGATTCTCCGGTTGAGGGGGAACGCCGAAGGCGTCCTCCCCAGTATCCGTCAAAGAGCGAAAAGCGGTGCGCACCTTCCCGTGATGCGCTGCCGCAAGATAGACGGCGAGTGCCGGATAGCTCGCTTGGCGCGCGCGGTAGCGATGCCACATCGCCAACGCCGACGCGGCTTCGTGTCGCATGTTCGGACGGAACGACGCGTGGCCGGCCCAGAGCACGCCCTTGATCGCGCGAAGCTGATCCAGTTCCTGTCGCTTTACCCGCTGGTCGAGCGCCCAGCGTAGGCGTACCACCTCGTTACCATTCCTTCGTCGCTGTTCGTCCGAAAGACGCCACGCTCCCGGCCAACGCGACGCGACAAAGTCCGCGATCTCTTTGTCCCTCTCCTTGCTGGCGACGTCGACGGCTAACACGCACGGGCACTTCGCCCACGGGCCTGCCCCTACGTGCGCTGCTGCGGGAAGTGCGTCCTGCCACTGTGGGTGTGTCTTGCCAAGATCGTGAAGTCGTGCCGCCTCAACCACAGCCGCACGTAGGTCCTGGGGCAGCGAAAGCACATCGCATAGGCGCTCTGCTTGGCTACGTGCATCCTCAAGATGCACATCGAGCTTTACCCAATAGCCAAGTTCTGTTCGCTCGTCGTCGCGCAGTGTCCGGCCCGGGCCCGCGCGAGGCACGTCGTCCAGCCTATCGGGGGCGTTGCCAGTCCAACCGAGCGTCGAGCTGTATCCCCCGGCTTCGCGGTGGAGCATCACGACCATCCCCGGGCGCAGGTCGTCGGGACGGATCTCCTCCCACTTCTCGTCCTCGTCATTCCAGATCCATGCGCGCGTTTTCGCACTCTTGAGTGTCTCCCGCAGCCGATAGAACGGCACCGGACAGCCCTCCCTCGCGACGTCAAGCGGCGGCCCGTCGAGGTGATCCCCCGCAGGGGGAGCCTTCTTTGCACCGACGTCCCAGTCGCGCCAGACCACCGTGAGGTCTGCATCAGGGTCGCTGTCGCGCACGAAGGAACTAACATCGGTGAAGCCACCGTGAACGTCCCGCTCCGTGGAGAAAAGGCTGTGGACGTCCAAAGCGCGCGGCATCGGCTCAGGGCGGGGCTCGAGAGCGGCCTTCAAATCATCCCGAGTTGAAGTAGTTTTGAGCTGTTCGAGAGCCTCGTAGAACGGCTTATCCTGTAAAAGCCCGGCGAACGCAGCCACGAGCTTCTTCCCGCGCTTGAGATCCTCCGCCTCGTATGGCTCAGGGAGAGTTCCTGTCTTCTTGCGCTGCGTACGGCCGTCCGCTGGCATCTCCCAAAACCACGCTCGGGCTTCTTGGTCCCTGCCGTCGCGGTTGAGGCGGCCGAGACGCTGGATCACCGACGGCCAGGGGGCGATCTCCGACCAGAGATGATGGGCCGAGACGTCTACACCAGCTTCCACCACCTGGGTGCTCACGCAAATGAGCCCAGGATCGTCGGGCACCGGTTTGCCAACCTCGTCTGTGCGACGCTCGCGCTCACGTGCTGACTCGACGGCTTTTCGCTTCTTCTCGAATTCAAGCAGCGTCTTCTCATGTTGTTCTCGGTCCTGCCTACGAAAGCGGGAAGTGAGCAGTACCTTTGGTGTTCCATCGTCGGGTAGGTGCTCGTAAAGCCTTTGGGCCGCTTCGACCGTGTTGCAGATGACGAGCGAGAGGGTACCGCGAACGTGCTTCTCATTAACAGCGTTCGACAGGCTCTGGTAGAAGATGCTTACATCCTTCGCCCCGGTTTTCCTGCCCTTCTTCAGGCCGCTCGGCTCCCACAGCTCAATAGGTCTACGAGCCTCAAGACGGCGGCAGATCTCGGGATGTTCGTCGCTTTCAATAACGCGCACTGGCAACGCATCCGCTTTATCTAGCTTGTCGCGCTTGCGGTCTGTTGTAGCTAGAAATCCTTGCCCGACTGTTGCGCTCATCCACGTAGTTCGACAGTCGAACAACGTCCGGAAACGCTTTCTTCGCATCCAGTCGAGCTGTGCGGTGGTCCACAGTCCCGGTCCCATGAGCTGGACCTCGTCGATGATCCAGCGACAGTCGTTGTTCAGGAGGCCGAAGTGCACCGGCCACTCGAAACGGTTCATCGCGTAGCCACGATTGAGAGCGCGGGAAAGGAGCTGGTCCTGGGTTCCGACGAGGACCCAGGGCTCCTCGGGCTGGCCCGCCCACGTGTCCTCGAGCGCGCCGCCCATAAGTTGATAGACCTTGATTGTTTTTCCGAATTTTCCTTTGAGATTGGCGAAGCAGGCTCTCAGCCGTTCTACCGTTTGCTCGACCAGGGTCCGCATGGGCAAGCAATACACAAGGTGTCGCGGCTCTCCCTTCCCTTGGAGGAACCGCCACGCCCACGCGAGGACGGCGCCCTCGGTCTTGCCGAGCCCGGTCGGTAGGGGAAGCACATCAGGGAAACCGTTCTGGGCGATATGACTTTGCCATTTGTAAGGCTGAAAACCAGTTGCGGTCTGAAAAAAATCTTCGTAAGACGGCGTCACACCTATACCTCCAACTCAATGGACGGACACATCCCGTACCCCGGTACTCGCTGCCCGATGAGCCCCGCCCCCCGCACGGGCGCGCCGAACACCGGGGCCGCGTGGACGTGGCGACCATCGGTGTGGTCTTTCCCCGAGGCGAGGCAAGACCGCGTCACCGCCGAGCTGCGAGCCGTGCCTAGGAGGGGCGCGGTCGAGTCCTCCGAGCGCAGGGCGCTTGGGTGCGGCCCCCACGCTCGCGTGCTCGCGCCCAAACTCCGACCGGGCCGAGCTTCAGTTCGCTTTCCGGGCTGCGGGCGGCGTCGACGAGAGAAGTGGGGTGGCGGCCAATCAATGGCGTCACCCAGCGCTTCGAGAGGTAAACGTCTGATGGGTTCCACGTCCCGTACTGCGATAGCTCCGACTGAGTGGTGCCACTTTCACAGGCTCGGGAGCCCGTCGGTTAATGAGTCGCCCGCTCACGGTGTTCCTGACGAGTTGTTCGAGAAGCTATCCGAGCGCGAGCGCGCGGGCAACGGGGTGGCGAGCAATCGGGCTAGGCCGGGGCGGGTCGTGGGGTGCCTTGTCCGCGCCCGAATCGGAGCTCTAGTTAGTGGAGCTCCCGCGCTGCGTCACTCCGAATAGCTCCCAACCGGGATCCCGTAGTCCCCGAAGCGGTCGTCGTCGGTCACGACGACGAGCTGCTCAGCCGTCGCCTGCGCGATCAACAGACGGTGGATCAGCAGGGCGCAGGACATCCCTCCTCGCCGAAGCACCTCTTCGCCGCTACGCGTGGCCACAACCCGCGAGGGAAGCTCTCGAACCTTCCGCTTCGCGTGCTAGCGGCGCGAAACCGAGGGTCAGGAACTTCCGTCGCAGAAACAAGTGCCCCGGCGTATCGGGTTCGACCTTCACCAGGTTCGCCACCGGCCACCCCGCGCGCGATCTCGACCTCCGCGCCCGCCCCGACGCGGCGGGGCCAGTTAGCCGCGGACCCCTGAGCGCTCCTGAACTAGCGATTCGACAGCGGCTGCACCGATCGCCTCCGCGGCAGCGTCAGCGAGCAGATCGAGCTGCAGGGCGCGGCGACATCGGAACTGTTGAAAGGAGCGGAAATTTTGGGAAGACCCGAACTCGTGGCACTCATCCGCGCGAACCCACGTTAGGAACGCCCCCCGCACCTCATCCCCCTCCAGCACGCCGTGCCACGACGTGCCGACGACCGCTCCGAGGGCGCAGCCGTCGGGCTCGCCGTCGTCGCTTAGGAACACCGGGCAAGGCGCGGTGCCTGCGTTGCTGCGGGTGTCGGCAGGCTCGGGCGCGTCCGACGCGGCGCGTGCGGCCCGACGCGCCGCGTCTTGCGCCACCCACCGCGGCCTCCCGTGCCTGATCTCGTAGCCCTCGGCGGGGGCGCCGCCGAAGAGGGGCGAGTGGCCGCGGCGGCGGCGCACCACCTTGTCGCGCTCGAACACCGTCTCGACCGGCAGCAGGCCGAGTCCGGGCACCGTGCCGCGGCGCGACTCGACGTCGTCAACGATCCGCTCGCCGAGCATCTGGTAGCCGCCGCAGATCCCGAGGATCGGGCCGCCAGCGCGCGCGCGGCGCACCAGGGCCTCGGCCAGCCCGTCGCGGCGTAGCAGCTCGAGGTCCTCGACCGTCGCTTTCGTTCCCGGCAGGATCACGAGGTCGGCGCGCTCGATGTCGGCCGGTGAGCGCGTGTAGTAGATGCGCACGCCCGGTTCGAAGCGCAGGGGGTCGAAATCGGTGAAGTTGCTGATCCAACGCAGCCGCACAACGGCGATGTCGAGCGTGGGAAGCGCCGCCCGCCGGCCGGCCGCCACCGCGTCCGCGCCCGGCAGGGCCAAAGAGTCCTCGGCGTCGATCCACAGCCCCTCGATGTAGGGGAGCACCCCCAACACCGGCCGGCCCGTCCGCTGCTCGAGCCACTCGAGCCCCGGGCGCAAGACCTCGGGGTCGCCGCGGAACTTGTTGATCACGAATCCCTTGATGTGCTCGCGGTCGGCCGGATCGAGCACCTCGAGCGTCCCGACGATCTGCGCGAACACCCCGCCGCGGTCGATGTCGGCCACCAATATCGCCGGCAGGTCGGCGGCGCGCGCAAGTCCCATGTTCGCGATGTCGTGCTCGCGCAGGTTCACCTCCGCAGGGCTGCCCGCGCCCTCGCAGATCACCACGTCGTAACGCGAGCGCAGATCGGCGAGCGCCTCGAGCACGATCGGCATCAGCTGCGGCTTCAGCTGGTGGTAGCTGCGCGCATCGACATCGGTGAGCGGCTTGCCCATCACCACCACCTG
>NICF_comb_assmDRAFT_10003721_pt1 | contig 10900 bp, 8 predicted proteins | sample NewIslPassag4_SG_FD_11279 | JGI IMG/M metagenome (IMG submission 11279) | reverse complement strand
GCCACCGACGTTGACGGCGACCACGGTGGCGATGAGGCCGAGGATGAACACCACGATCATGATCTCGATGAGGGTCATGCCCCTCGCACCGCTGGCATGGCGGGCCAGCAGTCGACGCAGCCAGTTCTTCATCTCGCTTCCTCCTCGAAGGACGATTCCCAGGAGATCTCCTGACGAACCAGATTCGCTCCGGCCGGCTCTGGCCGGAAGATCCATGCGCCCGTGGCCAGGAGAGCGAGTACGGTGGCGACCACCGCCGTCCATGCGATGGCTCTGAGTCCCCTGTCCAGGCGCGACTCCATGTTTCCCCCTTCAGCCGACCATCGTGTTCATCTGCAGGATCGGCATCAGAACCGAAAACACCATGAAAGCGATCACCGCACCCATCANCACGATCATGATGGGCTCCAGGAGGCTCGTGAGCGCCGCGATCCGCGCGTCCACTTGCGCGTCGTAGGCGTTGGCCACGTTGGCGAGCATCTCTTCCAGCTGACCCGAGCGCTCACCGATGGCGATCATGTGGTAGACGAGCGGCGGAAATTCCCCGCTTCGCCTCAGCGGTCCCGCGATCGACTCACCTTCGCGGATGGACTCGCGCGCCTTCTCGATGACATCGGCGAGTACGGAATTGGTCACCAGCGCCTTGACGATGTTCATCGAGGTGAGCAGGGGAACGCCGCTCTGCAAGAGCGTGGACAGCGTCCGGCTGAAGCGGGCGATGGCGAGCATGCGGATGAGGGGACCGAAGACGGGGAGCTTGAGCAAGAAAGCATCCCACTTCGCCCGGCCCTTCTCGGTTTTCTTCCACCGCAAGAAGACGAAGAGTCCCACCGCCGCCAGCGCGAGGACCAGCCACCACTTTTCCCGCACGAAGTCGGCCGTGCCGATGAGGACGCGGGTGACCAGAGGCAAGGTGGCGCCCATGTCCTCGAACATCTGCGAGATCTTCGGGATCACCACCGTCATTAGGATGGAAACGATCCCGAAGCCCACCACCATCATGATGGCGGGGTAGAGCATGGTGCCGAGCACCTTGGAGCGCAGCCGCGCCTGGGCTTCGGTGAAATCGGCCAGGCGGTTGAGCACCACGTCCAGCGCACCGGAGTGCTCTCCCGACCGCACCATGTTGACGTAGAGGGCCGAGAAGGCGCGGGGATGCTCGGCCAGGGCGTCGGCGAAGGAAGCACCTTCGTTCACCCGGTCCTTGACCTGGGTGACGATGGCCTTGAGGCGAGCGTGATCGGTCTGCTCGATCAGCGCGACGAGGGCCTCGACCAGGGGGATGCCGGCGCCCAGGAGCGTGGCGAGCTGGCGGGTCATCACGGCGATGTCCACCGCCTTGATCCGCCCGGTGAAAAACTGCTCGAGCTTGAGGTTCTTCGCCGTGCCGCCGACGCCGACCGAGCCGACCGCCTGCCGCTCGGCGACCACCTCGGTCAGATAGATGCCCTCCTTGCGGAGCAGGGCCCGGAGCGCACGGGGATTTTCGGCGTCGCGGACACCCGTTACCGCCTTGCCCCCTTCGCGGAATCCCCTGTACTCGAAGACCGGCACCGATCCGCCCCCTCAGAGCACCACGTCGTCCTGGACCACGCGCAGCACCTCGGCGGGCGCGGTGACGCCGCGCGCCACCTTGATGGCGCCGTGCTCGCGCAGCGTCTTCATGCCGACGCTCGTGGCGTACTTCTTGATGGTGTTGGAATCGAGGTTCTTGAGGATCATCTGGCGGATCTCGTCGTCGACGAGCATCAGCTCGTAGATTCCGGTCCGCCCCTTGTAGCCGGAGCCGTTGCACTGCTCGCAGCCCGCCGGCCGGTACAGGACGCCGGTGCCGTATTTCGCCATGATCTCGGGCGTGATGCCCACTTCCTCGAGCTCTTCCTGCGTCGGCTCGTAGGGCTGCTTGCAGTTGGAGCAGAGCCTGCGCACGAGCCGCTGTGCGAGCGAGGCGATGAGCGACGAGGCGACGAGGAAGGGCTGCACGCCCATGTCCACCAGACGGGTGATGGCACCGGGAGCGTCGTTGGTGTGGACGGTGGAGAGCACCAGGTGGCCGGTCAGCGAGGCCTGGATGGCGATCTCCGCCGTCTCCAGATCGCGAATCTCGCCGACGAGGATCACGTCGGGGTCCTGGCGGAGAAAGGCGCGAAGGGCCGAGGCGAAGGTCAGGCCGATCTTCGGATGGACGGCAACCTGGTTGATCCCCTTGATTTGATACTCGATCGGGTCCTCGGCGGTGAGGATCTTCAGGTCGGGCCGGTTGATGCGGTTGAGCGCGGCGTAGAGCGTGGTCGTCTTGCCCGAGCCCGTGGGGCCCGTGACCAGGAAGATCCCGTGCGAGCGGTGGATGAGCTGCTCGATGAGCTCGAGCTGCTCGGGCTCGAAGCCGATCTCTTCGAGGTTGAGCAGCATGTTGCTCTTGTCGAGCAGACGCATCACGCAGCTCTCGCCCCAGGCGGTGGGGATGGTCGAGAGCCGAATGTCCACCTCCTTGCCGGCGATCTTGATGCGGATACGACCGTCCTGGGGCAGGCGCGTTTCGGCGATGTTGAGCTGCCCCATGATCTTGATGCGGGAGGTGATGGCTTTCTGGAAGCGCTTGGGCGGCTTGATCACCTCCTTGAGCACGCCGTCCACGCGGAAGCGGACCACGAGCTCCTTCTCGAAGGGCTCGATGTGGATGTCGCTGGCGCGCTCCTTGACCGCGCGCTTGAGCAGCCAGTTGACCAGGCGAATGATCGGCGCCTCGTCGTCGCCCGAGTCGATGAGGTCGGGCGCCTCCTCCACCTCCTCCGAGAGGTTTTCGTGCTCCTCGGCGTCGAGCTCCTCGCCGATGTCGGCCTCGTGGGCGAGTCGCTCGTAGACCGAGTGGATGGCATCGATCACCGTCTGGGTGGTGGCGATCACCGGAAGGACGGGCGCGCCCAGGGAGAGGCGGGCCTGGTCGAGCGCCTCGACCGCGAGTGGATCGGCGGTGGCGACCTCCACGCCCTCCGGCTTGCGCACCACGGGGATGAGGCGGAACTGGCGCGCGAAGTTGATGGGGATGCGCCGGACGAGCTCCAGGTCGATGGCGTCGCCGGAGAGCTTCTCGACGAAGGGGAGGTCGAGCTGCAGCGCGAGGGCGCGCAGGACGTCGTCCTCCGTCACCGCCTTCATGTTGACGAGGATCTCGCCGATCCGGCCGCCGCTTTCGGCCTGGCGGTCGAGTGCTTCCTCGAGGCGGGCCGGATCCAGGCCCGCGGTGCGCAGGAGGATCTCTCCCAGAGGGAGGGTGCGGAGATCCACGTCGGACGCCTGACCGACGTCTCCCTCGCGCAGCTTTCCTGCGTGCATCTCGCTCATCGTCTCTTCCCAACGAATCGGGGAGGGCGTGACCTTCCCCGGGGGCTACGAAAGGGTCCCCGATTCACGGCTCGGCCGGCGGCGCCTCCTCCTGGGGCTCGAATGGCTCCTCGTCTACCGGCGGCTCCGCCTGCCGCGGCTCGATGCGGATCTCGCCGGGAGCTCCGGGGCCGCCGTTCTCGAGCCGCTGCATCTCCTGCTCCACGTCGCGGGCGAGCAACGCCAGGGGCCCCGCCTTTCGCGCGAAGTCGATCGGGACCTCGTACTCGGGCGAGGTGCCGTAGAAGGTGGCGATGAACTGCTGCCGCTCCCGCATCTTCCGCTCGAAGATCCGGCGGAAGTCGTCCTGGTTGCGGATGATGTAGGGCGTCAAGAAGAGCAGCAGGTTCGTCTTGACCTTGCTGGTGGAGTTGTCGCGGAAGAGCCACCCGAGCACCGGGATGTCGCCGAGGATGGGCGTCTTGGCCACCGACTTGATGGTGCGCTCCTGCACCAGGCCGCCGATGACGACCGTCGTCTGATCCTTGGCGACGATCACGGTCTTGGCGGTGCGTCGGGCGGTGGTGGGTCCGAGGACCGGATCCTGCTCGGCGATCTCCTCCGTCTGCTGCTCGACCTCGAGCCGCACGTAGTCGCTTTCGTTGATCTGCGGCTTGATCTTCAGCTTCAGCTCGACGTTCTGACGCTGGATGGGCGCGTAGAGCGACGAGAGACCGAAGGCGCCGATGCTGCTGCCTAGCAATCCGCCCAGCGCGCCCGTACCGGTGGTCCCCGTCGTCCCCGTGAGGAGGTTGGCCAGGCCCTGGGGCGCATAGCCGGCCTGGAAGGGAACGTTCTGGCCGACGGTGATCTCCGCCTCCTCGTTGTCGGAGGTGAGGATGTGGGGCGTGGAGAGCACGTTGACGTCGGAGCTGGTCGTCATCGCGTGCAGGATCACGCCAAAGGAGGGGAGGTTGATGCCGAGCTCGGCCACGGCCGGAACGGGCGAACCCTGGATGCCGGCGAGGAAGCCACCCATGGAAAGGAGGCTGCCGAGGTTGAGCGAGGAGGCCTGGCCCACCTGGTTTCCGATCACGATGGGCGCGATCCCGTCCGCCGTGTCGATGGCGGCGCCGCCGTGGAAGTTGAAGCCGAACTCGGTGTTGTCGCGGAGGTTGACCTCCATGATCACCGCCTCGACGAAGACTTGGCGCCGCGGGATGTCGAGCTGTTCGATGACCCGAACGAGGTTTCGGTAGTCCTGGGCGGAGGCGACGATCACCAGCGAGTTGGTGGCCGGGTCGGCCGAGATCTTGATGTCGCCGGAAAAGAGGGCGGCTCCGGTCTCCTGGTTCGCGGCACCCTCTCGGACCCGGCGGGTGACGGGCCGGGTGGTCTGCGCGGTCTGCTGCCCCTGCAGAAGAGTCTGCAGCGTGCTGGCCAGGTCCTCGGCGTTGGCGTTGGCCAGGTAGTAGACGTGCACGCGGCCCGTGTCGCCGGTGGGGACGTCGAGCTGGCGAAGCAGCATCTCGACCTGCTCGAATCCCTTCCGGTTGGCGAAGACGATCAGCTTGTTGGTGCGGTCGTCGGGGATGATGCGGGAGACCGAGGCCGCCGCGCCGGATCCCTCGCCTCCACCCCCGCCTTCTGCCGGCGCGGCCGCGGGGCGGGGCACCGGTCGCGCGGATCGGGGGGCGCTCGGGCCGCCGGTCGAATCGAAGATCTGGCTCAGCTTCTCCGCGATCTCCGAGGCGGTGGCGTATTCCACCTGGATGATCCGCAGCTCCTCGCCGCCGCCCGGCTGGTCGAGNGCCTCCAGNATCCGCTCGATGCGCCGNAGGTTGAGCGAGACCTCGGTGACGATGAGCGTGTCCGGAGGCATGGGGATCACGGTCGCGTCCTTGGACATCAGCTGCTTGAGCGGATTGACGACCGTATCCGTGTCGATGTGCTTGAGTCGGATGATCTTGGTGACCATCCGCTCGTCGGCGGGCGGGGTGGAGCCGGGCTCGACGTAGGTCCAGANGTTGGACTGGGCGGCGGTGCGCTTTTCGACCAGCTTCAGGTACGGGCCGACCGGGTAGACGGTCCAGTTGTTGGCCTCGAGGGCGGCGAGGAAGGCCGCGTAGGCCTCGTCCGCCGTCACCAGGCCGGTGCCGTCCTCCGGCCCGATGATGGTGATCCGCCCGCGAATGTTTTCCGGCACGATGAAGAGGCGACCCGTGAAGTCCGAGATCGTCTGCACCACGTCCTGGATCTCGGCCTTGTTGAAGTCGAGCTGGAAGCGACCCTGCCGCCTCGCCGCGTCACGCCGCTGCTGGGGATCCTGCTGCTGTGCCTGCTGCTGCGCCGTCTGCTGCTGCGGGCGGTTCGTCTGGCGCTGACGCGCCTCCTCCTGTCGGCGCCGTTCCTCCTCTTCCTTGCGCTGCTCTTCCGCGCGCACCGCCTCCCGCCGCCGCTCCTGCTCGCGACGCTGCGAGGGGGAGAGGGTGGGGGGCTGGGGGATCGGCCGCTGCATGCGGACCTCGGGCGTCAGCCGGGGCTGGATGGTTTCGTCCGGGGGCCGGACCACCTCCTGCGCCTGCGCGCCGACGGCGACGAAAAGCAGCGATGCCGAGCTGAGCGAAGCGAGGGTGTTGCGGAACGTCTGCATCAAAGAACCCGACGTTTGCGGCCTCCGGATGCGGATGCCGGTTGGCTCACCTGACGTTGACGGTCTTGGTCTGGACCTTGCCCCGCCGCTCCAGCTCGACCTCGATGCGGCTGGACTCCCGGAGCTTGGCGTAGAGCTCGAGCGCCTTCTCCGGGCTGTCGATCGCGTATCCGTTGATCTTGCGGATCACGTCTCCGTTCTGGAGGCCGATCTTCTGGTAGAGCGAGCCGGGACGAATGGAGAAGATCTTGAATCCGTTCGCTTTCCCGTCCTTGAAGGAGGGGACGACGCGCGCCTGGGTGGCGAGCGCGCTCAAGTTGGCGAGCTGGCGCTCCACGTCCTCGCGGGAGATCTCGTAGGTGTCGTTTCCCACCTGCCGAACCTCCGCGGGTTCGACCTGGGGCGCGCCGCCACGCGAGGACGTCGCGGATGGAGTCGGCGTGGCCGAGGCGAGTCTTTGCAGCTCGCCGGTCTTCGACTCGTCGATGGCGATGTACTCCTTGCGGCCCTGGTTGAGGAGGATGACGCGGAGCCGCTCGATCTCGAGGACGGTTGCCCCCTCGATCTCGTCGCCGACGAGGTATACGCCGACGTGCTCTCCGCCCGACTTGCGGATCGTGGCGAAGGACCACTCGGGCCGGTTGGCCACCATGGTGCCGACCAGGGTGAGGTTGAGCGAGCTCGGAACCGCCTCGGCATCGGGGTCGTAGGCCGGCATTTCCGGCTCGCCGGCGGTGGGATCTTCGGAGGGGAGCTCGATGCCCAGGAAGGCTGCCGTCCGCTCGAGCGGGAGGCTGCCGGCGCGCGCCAGGAAGGCTGCGCCCGGATTCCCCGCCGACGACGAAGGGGCCATGGCGTCGAGGTCGACCGGCGCGACCAGGCGGGCGGCCAACAGGGCGTTGGTGGTCAGGGCTCCCAGGAAGGAGATCACGGCCAGAAGGGCCAGCTCCACCGCCCAGAAGTACTTTCGGAACAAAATCTCCATCCCAGCTCGCCTCGTTTAGCAAGCTCCATGCCGGGCGTCCGGGCGCTCGGAGAGGAGGCCCGGAGCGCGAGTTTCCGCGCAAACAACATCCTCGGCGCGGATGGCCTGCCCGGAATGAGAGGGCGGACGAGGAAGGCTTTGACAAATTGGCAAGGGAGCGGCCCAAGGCGGCTGGCGCCGTGACAAATTGGCTCGGCTCTCTGCGGCGTCAGCGGGTCCGATCGATCTTTCGGTAGATGGTGCGCGTGGAGACCCCGAGGATGCGGGCGGCGAGGGCCTTGTCTCCGCCGGTGCGTCGAAGGGTCTCCTCGATCACGCGCCGCTCGATCTCCTCCATGGGCGTGCCGAAGGGGATGACGATGGCGCGGTCGGAGGGCGTGGCGCCCTCCTGGCGGACGGCCTCCCGCACCGTCTCCGGCAGATCCTCGAGCTCGATCCGACTGCCGCGGGCGAGGACGACCGCCCGCTCGATGGCGTTTTCGAGCTCGCGCACGTTGCCGGGCCAGGAATAGGCCTCCAGGGCGCGCAGCGCCTCGGGCGAGAATCCTTCGAACTCGCGCCGGTTCTCTTCGGAGAAGCGCCGGAGGAAATGCGCGGCGAGCAGGGGGACGTCGCCATGGCGCTCCCGCAGCGGGGGCAGGCGGATCTGGACGACGTGGAGGCGGTAGTAGAGGTCCTCGCGGAATCGGCCCTCCCGCACCTCCTGCTGTAGGTCGCGGTTGGTGGCGGCGACGATGCGGACGTCGACGCGGACTGGCTGCGTTCCGCCGACCCGGACGAATTCGCCCTCCTGGATGGCGCGCAGGAGCTTGGCCTGCACGGCGGGGCTCATCTCCCCGACCTCGTCGAGGAAGAGTGTTCCGCGGTCGGCCTTCTCGAAGCGGCCCTCCTTGCGGCGGGTGGCGCCGGTGAAGGCGCCGGCCTCGTGACCGAAGAGCTCGCTCTCCAGGAGCGATTCGGGAATGGCGGCGCAGTCGATGGGGACGAAGGGGCCGGAAGCGCGTGGCGAGAGCTCGTGGATGGCACGCGCCACCAGCTCCTTGCCGGTGCCGCTCTCCCCGAGCAGAAGGATGGTGGCGTTGGAGGCGGCCGCCTGGCGGACCGTCTCCATGGCGGAGCGGAAGGCGGGGGAGCTTCCCACCAGACCGCCGACCTTGGAGAGCTGGGCGACCTTCTCGCGCAGCCGGCGGTTCTCCTCGAGGAGGCGGTACTTCTCCAGCGCCTTCTTGACCGTGCGGACGAGCTGGTGCCGCCGAAGTGGCTTGGTGAGGAAGTCGTCTGCCCCCTCCTTCATGGCCTCCACGGCGGCTTCCACCGTCCCGTACGCGGTCATCAGCACGACCTCCACGTGCGGGGCGATGGCCTTGGCCGCGCGCAGCAGAGCCACCCCGGACATGCCGGGCATCATCAGGTCGGTGACGACGACCCGGATTTCCTCGTTGCGAAGGGTCTCCAGAGCGTTCTCACCCGAGGGCGCGGAGAGGACGCGCAGGCCCTCGCGCTCCAGGATGCGCAGGACGGACTCCAGGTGGCCGGGGTCGTCGTCGACGACCAGCACCGTCTCCCGCTCGTCCGCCGCGGCCGTGCTCATCCGCTCTCCCTCAGAGGCCAGAGAGGAACCTCCACTGCTCGCCTTCCCGGACGAGGACGACGCGATTGACGTCGATGAACTCCCGCCATTCCGGCGCGCTCGGGAGGGCGAGCTTGTAGCGGTAGTCGAAGCGGTATTCCACCGCGACGCGATCGCGGTCGAGCTGATGGAGCTTGCGGACGTCGATGCGCAGCCGCTGGTCCGCGATCCGGGAGAAGCTCTCCTCGAGCTTCTGCCGAAGCCCCCTCTTGTCGTAGTCGTCCGACGGATCGCCCGGGGTGCCCGGATCCTCGAAGAAGTCCTCGCTGGTCAGGTCGAGGATGCGCTGGATGTCGCGATCCTCGACCGCGCGGCGGTACTGCTCGATCACCAGGAGGATGGCCCGGTTCTCCTCGGTGTCCTCGACCTGGGTGTTGCCGATGTAGCGGGTGGTGCAGCCGACCGACGCCACGAGCACGGCGAGCGCCGGCGCGAGCGATCGAATGGGTGGATGCGCCAAGGGAAGAGCCTCCGGGACAAGAGCCAGCGCCTGTCGTGTCCTGAAATGAGCGGACATGTCAACCTATTCCTCGCCCGCACGCCCAAATGCCGACCGCCCGCCGGACGGCGGTTCGGGCTGTTGGGCAGGGCGGCGAAAGGCGTTTCCGAAGCGCGGATTTGGCCGTCTGCTCGCCTTGACACCCTTCGGAAAAGCCTGATATGCCCCCTATCCCACAGCATTACCGATTCGGATCGAGGCCCGTCGACCGACGTGCGTCGGGAGGTAGCATGAGCGACAGGAGCATGGGCGAGAGCTGGGAGAAGCGGGAGACCATCGGGACCTTCCTGCGCGACATCGCGATCGTCGCGGTCCTCTGCGTCGCTGGCTTCGCCTGGTACAAGAACAAGGTCGACAACGACGTCGCGGCGCGCGAACTCGCCCGCGAGGCCGCTGCCCTCATCGCCAAGGACAACCCGGCGGATCTGAAGGCGGCGATCAAGAAGCTCGAGGAGTCGCTGGCGATCCGGCCCAAGCTCGGCTTCGCCCTCGCCTCGATGGCCGAGACGCACGCCCTCCTCTACACCGAGCACAAGTTCGGCGACGCCCACAAGGCAGAGGCGCAGAAGTACCTGGCGCTGGCCGAGAAGCACGCGGGGAACCTCCCGCAGACCTACTCCGCTCGCGCGCTCCTGATGCTCGGCGAGGGAAAGGCGAAGGAGGCGGAAGACTTCCTCGTCAAGAACGTGCTGGAGAAGGACGCCGGCGACGCTCGGATCTTCGGGGCTCTCGCCATGGCCCAGCGCGCCCAGGGCAAGCTTCCCGAGGCCAAGCGCAGCGGCCGCGCCGCCTCCGACAGCGACTGGCGCAACCCGCGCTTCTCTCGCATCGTCGCCGACATCTACGCCGAGGAGAACGACGCGGCCAACGCGCTCGCCTTCTACGGGAAGGCGCTTTCCTCCTACTCGGAGCACATCGCCAGCCAGCTGGGCAAGGCGCGCTTCCAGATCCGGCGCGGCCAGGAGCTCGAGCCCTCGTTCCAGGCCATCGATCGGGCGCTGCGGGAGGACCTTTCCCCGGCGCTGCGCGCCATCGCCCTGACCGCCAAGGCCGAGGCCCTGCTGACCGAGCAGAAGGTCGACGAGGCCTTGGCCATGGTGCAGGACGCGGCCAAGGCCGACGGGAAATACCCCTGGTCCTACGTGGTCGAGGCGATGATCAAGGCCTCGAAGCAGGATCTCGAGGGCGCCAGCGCGGCCTTCGACAAGGCGATCGAGGCCGACCCCTACCTGGCGCAGGTCTACTTCGACGCGGCCATGCTCATGGCCTCCGTCGGCCGCGAGGACAAGGCGGTCCAGTATATGGAGCGCTTCGCGCTCAAGAAGAACGACAAGTACTACCTCACGTACGGCAACGTGCTGCGTACGCTGCAGAAGTTCGACGACGCCATCGCCAAGTACGATCAGGCGATCGCCGAGAACGAGCTGAACGCCGGCGCCTACGTGGCCAAGGCCGCGATCCTCATCGCGCAGAACAAGCTCGACGAGGCGCAGGACGCGCTCGATCGCGCGGTGGCCGCCAACGAGTTCTACCCCGAGGCTTACGTGGAGCGGGGCAACCTGATGTTCGCCAAGAAGGAGTACGAGGCGGGCGTGCAGGAGTTCGCCATGGCCCTCTCCCAGTGGAAGCAGGCTCGCGCTTCCCAGGAGCAGCTCGTGGCCGTGGTCCAGGGCGTCAAGCAGAAGCTGCTCGACGCGCGGCAGCGCGAGTACGCCAACGCCTGGGAAAAGGAGGCGATGAACCTGATCCGCTGAGATCGGGCCTTCCCCCGCATCGAGCGGCTCGTCCATCTGGACGAGCCGCTTTTTC
>NICF_comb_assmDRAFT_10003714_pt1 | contig 10913 bp, 13 predicted proteins | sample NewIslPassag4_SG_FD_11279 | JGI IMG/M metagenome (IMG submission 11279) | reverse complement strand
AAATGTTACGCCTGTCCTTGTTCTTGCAGCATTTGCTCGAAAGCGCTCATGTCCATGTACCCGACCTCCCAGACATGGCCGTCCGGGTCATAGAATCCCCACTGATACATGAAACCGTGGTCCTGCGGGTCGGTGTACCGTTTCCCGCCCAGCGACAACGCCTTGTTCACGATCTCGTCCACCTGTTCCCGGCTGTCCGCCGCGATCGCGATAGTGAGCTGCGCGTACTTGTCCGTGTCGACGGCTTCCCGTTTCGTGAACGTCTTCAAATACTCCTCCTGCAGCAACATCACGTAAATGTTCTCGCCGACGACAAGACAAGCCGCCCGCTCCTCATCCGTAAACCGCAGGTCGAACTCGAAGCCGAGCCCGGTGAAGAACGCCATCGACCGCTTCACGTCTTTCTCATGCAGGTTCACGTAAATCTGCCTGGACCTCAAAGCCATTTCCAATCGCCTCTCCCGCTTGATTTATATATGCAGACGAATCCGCACAACCACATTCGGTCAAGGCCTGGTCGGCTCGCATCGGTGACTGTCGCCCGTGTTCCGGCGATGGCGGCGGGATCGCCTTCATACCGTTCGCTCTTCTCAATCCGTGCGGATGTTCAGGACATATCGGGACAATTCCTTGGGCGAAGCGAACCGGGCATACATGCGGAACACCACGCGGTAACGCTTCGCGATCGACTGCCTGACTTCCGCATCGAGGCGGGTATCCTGCAGATCGAGCAGCATTTCGTCAAGCTCCTTGCGGAGCATGTAGTTCAGTTCCTTGCATTCCCTGTCCGTCAGCAGCATGCCGAGCATGAACGGACCTCCTTCCTTGCAAAACAGCCGCCTCCGGACCATCCGCGGATCCCGGGGCGGCGCGCCGACACAAGCGGCATCCGTGAGGTCTGCCGCAAGTACTGTTATGCGCAGTCTTGACTCAAAATATTACCGAAATTAGTACGGCCTTGCATCCGTCGAACCTACGGCGAGAGCAGCCACACCGTCACCGTGCTCTCGACGAGCGCCGCCGCCAGCAGCGCGGCGATCACCAGCAGCAGCGCCGGCACCGAACGGATGACGAACGCCTCATATTCGCCGGCCAGCCCCGTGCGCCGCTTGAACACGGAACCGATCGACTTGAAGACGAGGGAACCTAACTTCAAGCCGAAGGCGCTCGCGAGCAGCACGGCCGGGATCTCGATGATGCCGTGCGGCAGCACGCCTTTCAGGAAGAGCAGCGCGGCGTTCTGCCCGCTCTCGTTGATCATCGTGTACATATAGCCGAGAATCATGCCGTTGACGACGAGGAACACCGCCGGGAAGATCCCGAACAGCGCGCCCATATAGATGACGAGCGCCGACTTGATCGCGTTGTTGAAGAAAATGATCAGAAAGATGGCCAGTCCGGGATTGTCCGTCGACTCCGCCATATTGCTGAATTCCGCCAGCGCGGACAACTGCCCGTTCAGAAAATCCCGCAGCGACTCGTTCGTGCCGCCGACGATGACGCCGGCGAAGAACAGCATGACCGACATGATGATATAGGGCTTCATGCGGGCGAGATATTCGAGATTCGCTCGCAGATTGAACATGGCGCCTCCCTTCCGCTCCAGCCACCCGTTCGAATCGGGAGCATAACTTCATGAGACGAGCATACCATTTGTAACAGCAGGCCAAGCCTGACCTGTCCGGCTTGCAATTCGACCGCGGGAGGAGATGGAACGTGTTCTACGTGTTGAACGGGCGCAAGCTCAAACGGTACCTGCTTGCCATCGTGGGCCTGCTGCTGGCCGTCGGCGTCATCATGAGCGAGAAGGACCACATCACCGTCTTCGCGCCGCAGATGCCCGCCGCGGTCTACAGCGTGCCGACGGATGAGAAGATCGTCGCCCTCACGTTCGACATCAGCTGGGGCGACAAACGCGCCGAACCGATCATCGAAATTCTCAAGGAAAAGGGCGTCAAGGAAGCGACCTTCTTCCTCTCCTCGCCCTGGGTGCAATCCCATCCCGACATCGTGAAGAAGATCATGGACGCCGGATTCGAGATCGGCAGCCACGGCCATAAACACGATTTCTACACGAAGCTCAGCGACGACGAGATCCGCAGCCAGATCCGGACCGCCGAGTCGATCATCGCCTCGGTCACCGGCAAGCGTCCGCGGCTGATCCGGATGCCGAACGGCGACTTCGACAAGCGGGTGCTCAGGATCGCGAACGAGCTCGGCTACACGGTCATCCAATGGGACACCGATTCGCTCGACTGGATGAACATCGGCACGGACAAAATCATCCGCCGCGTCGTCTCGCGCGCCCACCCCGGCGACATCATCCTGATGCACGCCAGCGATTCCAGCAAACAGACGCACGAGGCGCTGCCGGTCATCATCGACCAGCTGAGGGACAAAGGCTACAGCTTCGTCTCCGTCTCCCGGCTGCTCTCGCGGACCGAGGTGCAGGGCAGATCGGTGCAGGACCGCCCCGGCTCGACGCCGGCCGAACCCGCGGTCCCGACGGAGATGTAGCGAGCCCGCCGCGCGCCGTCACGAGGCCGGTTTCGCGCTTCGCGCGGATCCGGTCTCGTCCGGTTTCACGAGCCGGTGCAGCATCAGGATCTGATACGCGTTGCACGCGAACAGCGGCAGCAGCATGAAAATGACGGACGACGCGGTGCCCCCTTCGGCGTTCATGCTCGGCCAGGCCTCGAGCACCGTGCCGGTCACCATCAGGAACAACGTCGGGATGAGCGCCGACCGGTTCGTCATCTTCACCTTGGCGACGCCGACCGCCCAGGCGCCGATGGCGAGGAGCAGCGGCAGCAGCCAGAACATCACGTCACCGAACGACTCGCGCTCCCCGTACAGGATATACCCGAACAGGAAGATCATGAACAGCGTCGTGTAGGCTTGCAGCGAGTTCCACAGATACACCTTCCGGAAGATGCTGAGCGCGATGTAGTTGAGCGTGAGATACGCGAAGAAACCCATTTGGCTGAACACGCCGATGAGCAGGCCGCTCAGCAGCATCATGCCCGCGTTGAAGCCGGACGCCCCGATGCCGAGAAAACCGAACGAGGGATCCGTCCACTGCATGATCAGTCCCGCCGCAATAGCGACCGCCCCTCCGATCGCCATGCAGCTCCAGAACAGGAAGAACCATTTTCTGAGCGTCATTCTTCTAAAGCCTCCTCTGCTTCACTCCATTTTACCATGACCGGAGCAAAATCAACAGGATAAAGAGGCGGCGCATTCCGCATAATAGTCGGCACAGAGACCGCATTCGTGCGAAGGGAGTCGTGGCTCCTATGCGTAAGCGGCTGATGACCGTTCTCACGCTTGCCTGTATTGCGGCGGCGATCTCCGGCTGCGGAGCGGAACCTTCCGGAGGCGGCGGCCAATCGATTGAATACCGGGATATGAAGCAGATGGTCATCGACATCCTGAAGACGGAGGACGCCCAGAAGGCGCTGCAGGAACAATCGCGCATCAGCGGCACGGGCGGCTTCCAGACGCTCTCGGTTACGGACCGCGAGAACATCAAGCTGGCGATCAAGGAAGTGCTGCTGTCGGAGGACGCCAAGAAGCTGCTGGAAGAGCTGATGACCGATACCCGCTTCGCGGGCGAATTCGCGAAGGCCGTCAACAAGGAGAACAAGCAGATTCACAAGGATCTGCTCAAGGACCCGTCCTATCAGCAGGACCTCGTGTCGGTCTTCAAGGGACCCGAGATGGAGAAAGTCATTCTCGACGCCCTGAACAGCGCCATTTATCGGAAACAGATTGTCTCGATCATGCAGGAATCGCTCCAGAGCCCGATGATCAAGCTCCAGATCTACGAGATGCTGCGGCAGGCCGTGAAGGAAGAGCTCAACCCGAAGGAGGGCAGTCAGCAGGACAAGGAGCGGCAAAGCGGCGAAAGCGGCGGCGAAGGAGGCGGCGAATCGGGCGAAGAGGGCGAACCGGAAAGCGGACAAGGCGATGAGGGCGGATGACGACGGAAGACAACAGCGGAGGGCGGCTGACGTCAGCCGATCCTCCGCTGATTGTCTCATCCGGCGTTTCCCCCGAACTTCGCGCGGTTGTCCCGCCGGCGATCGGAAGGCCGCCTGATCGCGCCGACACGCGCTTGCCGGCGGTCACACGCCGCATTTCGCGATGATCGCGCGGGCGGCCGCCTCGTAGAGCCGGCCGATCTCCGTATCCGGCTTGTAAACGGACGGCGAGAAATCCGGCTCGGACGGATGGTTGTCCGGCACGCCGAGCGGAATCTGGGCGAGCAGATCCGTGTGCAGCGTCTCGGCCAGCCGGGCGCCGCCGCCCCGGCCGAACACGTAATCCCGCCCGCCGCACGACGGGCAGACGTAGTACGACATGTTCTCGATGACGCCGAGGATCTCATGCTGCGTCTTGACCGCCATCGCGCCGGCGCGCGCCGCGACGAACGCGGCGGTGGCGTGCGGCGTCGTCACGATGATCTCCTTGCTCTGCGGAATCATCTGATGGACATCGAGCGCGACGTCGCCGGTGCCCGGCGGCAGGTCGAGCAGCATGTAGTCCAGCCCGCCCCACTCGACCTCGGCGAAGAAATTGCGCAGCATCCGGCCGAGCATCGGTCCGCGCCAGACGACCGGGCTGTTGTCCTCGACGAAGAAGCCCATCGACATCACCTTGACGCCGAACCGCTCGATCGGCTTGATGCGCTCGTTCTCGACGACCGGGCGCTCCTCGATGCCCATCATGTCAGGCACGCTGAAGCCGTAGATGTCGGCGTCGATGATGCCGACCCGCTTGCCGAGCCGCGCAAGCGCGGCCGCCAGATTGACGGTCACCGTCGACTTGCCGACGCCGCCCTTGCCGCTGGCGACGGCGATGAACACGACCCCGCTGTCCGGGCGGAGCAGCGGATGGTCCTCCAGACCGGCCGCGTGACCCTTCACCGGACCCGCGCCGGTCTGCTGCGCCGCGGCGGGCGCGCCGCCGCCCCGGTCGGCCGCGAACCGCACGTGCACGGATTCCGCGCCGATCGCGGCGAGCGCCTCGCGCAGCGCCGCTTCAAGCGGAGCCTCCGGCTCCCCGCCCGGGGTGAGGACCGTCAGCGACACATGGCGGTCCTTCACCACAACATCGCGCACCTTGATGCCCTCTCCGTTCTCATCGCCCGGCCGCTTCACCCGGCCGGCCGCCTCGATCACCTGTTCCCGCGTCAACACCGTTGTCTGCACCTCGAATTCCGTTCAGTTTCACGCGCCGATTGTCCGCCAATCGCCGCTTTTCAATCTGCGTCAGACCGACCGGCCGGCAACGCTATTCCGGAAGCCGATTGATCTGCCGCATTCTTTGTTCCCAAGCCGCAACCATTATACCACATCACGCTTCCGCATTCAGAATCCTTCGCCCGTCCGCGCCCCGATCCGCTCGCCGGAAACATACCGCAGGATGCCCTGATAAATGCTGGCCGCCGCCGCCCGCTGATATTCGGGGTCCACGAGCCTGCCGGCCTCTCCGGGATTCGACAGGAAGCCCACCTCGACGAGCACGCACGGAATGTCGTCGATCGCCTTCAGCAGGAACACTTCGTTCGCCTTGCCGGCGGCGCGGTTTGTGTTCTCGAGATTGCGCCGGATCTCGTCCTGGATCAGCGCGGCGAGCTCGGCGTTGTCGGGATGATTCGGGTAATAGAACGTCTGCGCGCCGTGCCAGCGCGGCGACGGAATGCTGTTCATGTGGATGCTCACGACGAGATCCGGCTTTTCCCGGCGGATCAGCTCCACCCGCCGGAGCAGATCCTCCGTCTTGCGGCGGCTGAACCCCTTCGTTCCCGGGTCGGCCAGATCGCGGTCGTCCTCGCGCGTCATGATGACCAGCGCGCCCGCTTCCTGCAGATAATCGCGCAAGTACAGCGCAATCGCCAGATTGAGATCCTTCTCGACGGCGCCCTGCTTGCTGACGGCGCCGCCGTCCACGCCGCCGTGCCCCGCGTCGACGACGATCGTCTTGCCCGACAGCGGCAGCGTCCAGTACGTCCACGTGTGCGTCGCGGGGGCATCCTGCAGCAGCAGCAGAACGACCAGCAGCGCGCCTGCGGCTCCCGCCGCGAGCCGCATCGCGCTCCGGTACGGCATCCAGATGACGATCCGTCTTCTCGAGCGCCGCATATGCCGCATCAACAATAAACCACCCCAGTCCCGCATTCGCGCATGTCCGTCCGGCGCCTTCACGAGGCGTCGATCCGGCGTCCATACACTATATGGGACGGGGCGGTCATTTATGAACAAGCCATGCCAAGCGGATGAGGTCAGGACTGCGCCGGTTGGGCGGCCATGCCCTCGATCAGGATGCGCGCCACTTCCGGCCGCGAGAATTCGGGCGGCGGGCAGATGCCGTTCCGCAGCATCTCGCGCACCTTCGTGCCGGACAGCGCCACGTGATCCTCCTTGCCGTGCGGACACGTCTTCGGCGACGCCATGTTGCCGCATTTCGTGCAGTAGAAGCTGTGTTCGAAATAAAGCGGCGTAATCCCCAGATCTTCCGGCTTGAACGTCTTCAGGAGATCCTGCGCCTCATACGTGCCGTAGTAGTCGCCCACGCCGGCATGGTCGCGGCCGACGATGAAGTGGGTGCAGCCGTAATTTTTGCGCACGATCGCGTGGAAGACCGCTTCCCGGGGACCGGCGTAACGCATCGCGGCCGGGAAGACGCCGAGGAAGACGCGGTCCTTCGGATAATAATGCTCGAGCAGCGCCAGGTAGCTCTTCATGCGCACTTCGGCCGGCACATCGTCCGACTTCGTCTCGCCGACGAGCGGATTGAGGAACAGCGCGTCGACGATCTCCATCGCGCATTTCTGGATGTATTCGTGCGCGCGGTGGACCGGGTTGCGCGTCTGGAAGCCGACGACCGTCTTCCAGCCCTTCTCGGCGAAGATGCGCCGCGTATCGGCCGGATCGAAATAGAACTCCGCGAACTTCTCCGGCTTCGGCCGGTTCAGCACCGTCACCGGTCCGCCGACGTACGTGTTCGGCCGCTCGAACAGCTTCGCGACGCCCGGATGGGCAAGATCGTCGGTCTTGAACACCTTCAGCGCCTCGCGCTTCTGGTCGACCGTATAGATGCTCTCGATGTCGATGATGCCGTAAATGACGCCGTCTTCGCCCTTGAGCGCCGCCCGGCCGCCCTTGCCAAGCGTCGCCGCCAGCTCCGGCTCGACCGCCAGCGTGATCGGAATGCTCCAGACCAGCCCGCTCGCAAGCCGCATATCCTTCACGACGCTCTCGTAGTCTTCCTGCGTCATGAAGCCCGTGAGCGGCGAGAACGCGCCCACGCCGATCAGGTCCAGATCGGAGATCGTCCAGTTGTTCACCGGTATGACCGGAAGCTGCTTCGCTTCGGCAAGCAGCGCTTGGCGCTCGCCCGCGTCGGCGACGCGGTTCACCAACGTGCCGCCATGTGGCTCAATGCTCATCCAGTCGGTTCCTCCCTGCTTCAATCTGCCGGAGCGTTCCGGCGATCCGGCGCGCGCTCCGGAATGTTCTCTGTTTGTCTTGCGGCGGAAAAATGCTTATTTATGCAGACCGCACTCGATCTTGTCCGTGCCGGACCAGCGGCCCGCGCGCGGGTCTTCGCCCGGTTTCACCGGCCGCGTGCAAGGCTCGCAGCCGATGCTCGGATAGCTCCGGTCGTGCAGCGGATTGTAGATGACGTCGTTCTCGCGGATGTAGTTCCAGACGTCGTCCCATTTCCAGCTCGCGAGCGGATTGAACTTCACGAGCCCGAACTTCGCGTCGTACTCGATCTTCTTCGCGTTCGCGCGGGTCGGCGCCTGCTCGCGGCGGATGCCGGTGATCCATGCTTCGTAACCGGCCAGGAACTTCGCAAGCGGCTCCACCTTGCGCAGATTGCAGCACTTGTTCGGATCCGATTTCCAGAGCTCGTCTCCGTACTGTTCTGCCTGCCGCTCCAGCGTCAGGTCCGTCTTCACCTGAATGAATTTCTTGCCGTACCTATGCTCCAGCCGATCGCGCGTCTCATACGTTTCCGCGAAGTGCAAGTCCGTATCCAGATAGAAAATGTCCGTCTCCGGGCTGATCTTCTGCAGCATGTCGACGATCACGACATCCTCCGCCCCGAAGCTGCAGGCGAACGCGATATTCGGGAACGTCTCGACGGCAAACTTCAGGACCGCCTCGGGAGATTCGTTCTCCAGACTCACCGCTTTCTCGGCGATCAGGGCTTCCTTCTCCAGCAGATTCATTTCGTTCGCTCCCCTCCACTTAGCATTCCTAGTTGTTTTCTATGCATTGATTCTAGTATACGACTGTATGCCCGAAACCACAACACTTACAGCCGAACCTTTTTTTGTGCGTCCAAGACGAAGAAAGCCTCCCCGGATGCCGGAGAGGCTTGCTGCAAGTGACGGGCGCGTCAGCGCTTCGAGAATTGCGGAGCGCGGCGTGCCGCTTTGAGTCCGTATTTCTTCCGTTCTTTCATCCGCGGGTCGCGCGTCAGGAAACCTGCGCGCTTCAGGGCCGGCCGGAATTCCGGATCGACCTTCAGCAGAGCGCGGGCGATGCCGTGGCGGATGGCGCCGGCCTGGCCGGAATATCCGCCGCCGTTCGCAATGACGATGACGTCATATTTGTTCAGTGTATCGGTCAGCACCAGCGGCTGCTTGACGATCAGTTTCAGCGTCTCTTGGCCGAAATACGAATCCAGGTCGCGCTTGTTGACGATGATGCGGCCTTCGCCCGGCACGAGGCGGACGCGCGCGGTCGACGTCTTGCGGCGGCCGGTTCCGTAATATTGTACTTGAGCCATGAACCTGTCCTCCCTTGGGATTAACCCTTCAGTTCGTAGACTTGCGGATTCTGCGCCTGATGCGGATGATCCGGACCCGCATAGACCTTCAGCTTCAGCTTGAGTCTCTCGCCCAGCCGGTTCTTCGGCAGCATGCCGTGCACGGCGAGTTCGACCATGCGGGCCGGATTGTTCTTCAGCATGTCGCCCGCGGTCGTCACCTTCAGTCCGCCGGGATATCCGGAATGGCGGTAGTACTTCTTGTTCTGCAGCTTCTTGCCGGTCAGCTGCACCTTGTCCGCGTTCACGATGATCACGAAGTCGCCCGTGTCCACATGCGGCGTAAATTGCGGCTTGTGCTTGCCGCGGATCAGCGCCGCCGCTTGGCTCGCCAGACGGCCGAGCGTCTGACCGGCCGCGTCGATGACGTACCATTTGCGCTCGACTTCGTTCGGCTTGGCCATGTACGTAGTACGCATTCCAATGTCCTCCTCCGATTTTGCTGCGGGCCCGCCCGGGCGCCGCTTGCCGTCTATTCCAAATGTCGCATCCGAAATGTCTGGTCACACCGTGTCAACGCCGCGGGGCGTACCGACATACGTCCCGATACGCGCCGCGTTTCAACGCGTTCACAATCAAATGCCGCTTCTGAACATGCGAAAACAAGCGTTCTTCCTTGGCCGGGGCCGTGGGAAAGCCACCAAGAAAGCACAATCTATATTCTACTATAGGTTGGGCTGATCTGCAAGGCCTATTCTGCGCGATCCGCCGGATCAACGGCCAGAATCGCTTCGTATGCCGGCGGATACTCCACCCGCCACAGCGCGAGGCCTTGCGCCGGCGCCTTCGGACCGGCCATATTCCGGTCTTTCGTCTCCAGAATGGCCGGGATATGGCCGGGCGCCTTCTTGCCTTCCCCGATCTCGATCAGCGTCCCCGCGATGATCCTGACCATGTTGTACAGGAACCCGCTGCCCGTCAGGTAGAGATGGAGGTCGTTTCCTTCCCGTTCCAGCCGGGCTTCGTAGATCGTGCGGACGTTCGACTTCCGCGGCGTCCCCGCCGAGCTGAACGCCGTGAAGTCGTGCTCGCCGATGAAGAATTTCAGCGCGTCGCGCATCGCGTCCTCGTCCAGCGGACGGTAATGGTGGCAGCGGTAGCGCGCGGTGAAGATCTCCGGATATTTCCCGGTCGTGATCGAATAGCGGTACGTCTTGCGGATGGCCGAATACCGCGCGTGGAAATCGTCCGGCATCTCATGCGCGCTGCGCACGATAATGTCATTCGGAAGCCGGCCGTTCAGCGCGAGCGCCCATTTCTCTATCGGTATCGGCGTGTCCGTCCGGAAGCTGACGACCTGGCCGATCGCGTGGACGCCCGCGTCCGTCCGCCCGGATCCTTCGACCCGGACGTCCTTGCCGGTCAGCGCGCGGATCGCCCGTTCCAGCTCATCCTGGATCGTGCCGCCGCCCGGCTGCGTCTGAAATCCCCGGTACGCCGTGCCGTCGTAGCTGACGATCAGCGCGATGTTCCGCACCTTCAAGCCCGCTCCTTTCATTCGTCCGCCTTTCCGCTTCTGCCGCCCGCCGGCCTGCCCCGTTGCTTCCTCAATCCATAAATGAAGAAATTTCCTCTATTTTGTCTCCAATCCGTTTTTTTCTTACTAATAAAGGAATCTATTTCCTCTATTTTCAGAAAAAACACCCCGCCGCGCCGATGGCCGCAAGAATAAGCGAAAAATTTTCCTCTGTTTTGCTTCCAACCGCCGTTATCCTGAAAGTAAGAGAAAAAAATTCCTCTATGCGACAACCCATGCCCGGAAGCGGAAGGGTCGGCCCATTCCCCGAAGGCGGCGCGAGCGGTCCATTCCCTCCGAGGAAGCGCGGGGAAGAGGCGCGGACGTTCCATGCCCCGGGGGAGGCGCGGGGGGAAAGAAAAAAAGGCGGCGCCTCCGCCACCCTTTCTCTCCCGTATCAGACCCGGTCGACCAGTTCGAGGTAGACCATCGGCGCCGAATCCCCGCGGCGAGGACCCAGCTTCAGGATCCGCGTATATCCGCCCGCACGTTCAGCGTAACGGGTGGCAAGCTCGGAGAACAGTTTCTGAATGGCGTCCTGCTCGCCGTTCAC
>NICF_comb_assmDRAFT_10003713_pt1 | contig 10915 bp, 7 predicted proteins | sample NewIslPassag4_SG_FD_11279 | JGI IMG/M metagenome (IMG submission 11279) | reverse complement strand
GAGAAGACCGGTACCTGCTCCGTTCGGCCGACGGAGCCAAGATGGTCTACAACAAGCCGATCGGAAACAGCTGGGTCCTGGTCAGCGTCATCCCGTTCGCCTACCTGCACGCGGATTCGGAACCCGTCCTGCAGCATTTCATTTTGATCGGCATGATTGGAATCGCTTTCGGCATCCTGATTACGGCGATGGTCTCCTACAGCATCATCTCGCCGATCAAGCGGACGATTGTGGGCATCCGGCAATTCGAAAGCGGCAAGCTGGACACGCGGCTGAAGACGGACGGCAACGACGAAGTGACCATCCTCGCCAGGCAATTCAACCGGATGGCCAGGGAAATCGGAAGTCTCCTGGACAATATCCGGCAGGCGGAGCGGCAGAAGAGGCGGCTGGAAATCCAGGCGCTCCAGGCGCAGATCAACCCCCATTTCCTGGCCAACACCCTGAACGTGATTTCCTTCATCGCCAGGATGAGAAACGAAAATTCCATCGTGACGCTGGTGAACGCCATCATCAATCTGCTGAGGGGCAGCATGAAAAACGACGAGCACCCGCATACGGTGTCCGACGAAATCGAACTGCTGAAAAATTACGTCATCATTCAGGATTACCGGCTGATGGGCAAATTCGACGTCGTGTTCGAGATCGACCCGGAAATCGGAAACAATCTGATTCCGCGGTTCGTGCTGCAGCCCATCGTGGAAAACGCCATCATCCACGGAATCGAGCCCTCCAGCCGCCGGGGGCGCATCGAAATCCGCGGGTACCAGCGGCAACGGGTCATGATGTTCGAAATCACGGACAACGGCGTCGGCATCAACCGGAAAGATTTTTCGAAAATCCTCCGGGACAAAAAGAACGAAGGCAAAGAGCGCTTCACCGGCATCGGAATCGAAAATGTGCACAGCCGGATCAGGCTGTTGTTCGGGGAACGGTACGGGCTGGAACTGTACAGCGAGGAGAACGCGTACACGAAGGTAGTCATCACCCTGCCCGTGATCCGAAAGGAGGACAGACATGTATCAGATCATGCTGGTTGATGATGACCCGATCGCCCTGGTGGAACTGAAGTCGATGATCGAATGGGACGCGCTCGGCTGCACCCTGCTGGCCGAAGCCAGCAGTGGCAAGGCCGCCATCGAGCTCCTGAAGGAATGCAAACCGGACATCGTGTTCACCGACATCAGCATGCCCCACGTGTCGGGAGTGGAACTGATCGACCATATCCATGAGATGGACGGGAATATCAAAGTGGTGGCGCTCAGCGCCTACGACGATTTCGATTATGTCAGGGGCAGCCTGAAAAACGGCGCGAAGGATTACCTGCTGAAACACCGGTTGACGAAGGAAAGCATCAACGAATTGATCAAGTCCCTGATCGAGGAAATCGAGGCGGAGCACTCCCGCGGAACCCCGTCCGCATCCGGGGAGAGCAGAAGCGACCTGTTGCTCGAAATCGTGGAAGGGTACGCGGACATCGGCCGCCTGGCCGGGCGTTTGGAACGGGAGAAGCTGGCCTGGCTGCGGGACGACCTGCTGGCGGCGGTCGGCGGCGTGGACGCCCTGTTCGGCGAAGGAAGCGGAGGCCCGCCGGACGAACGGACGATGCGGATCGTGATCGACGAAGCCATCAAGTATTACCGGGACTATTTTCTGATGCCGCTCGAACCGGGCGTCTTCCTCCTCGTGTTCGGCGCCGCCGGCAAACCCGAACGGGAAATCGAAGATATTGTCAGGCAAATCCAGGCGACGGTGTCCCGATTTTGCAACATCGCGCTCTCCTTTGTCGTCTCCGACCGGTTTCGCGGCGCGGAAAACATCAAAAACGAAAAGGACTCCCTCAAGAGCTGTCTCATGGAACAATATTTTCGGGGGAACAAAAACTTCATCGCGCGCAAGGAACGCCTGGAACAGCCCGACGTGACGCTGAACGAAGACCAGCTCATGCGGCTGGACGAAATCCTGTACGGGGACGAGCGAACCATCGTCGACCACTTTGACAATTTTTTCGCGGAACTGGCCCGGAAACGGTTGTCGAAAGAATGGTACCAGCTGCTCTACATGGAGATCGTCATGTTCCTGAAGCGCAAGGTCAAGGCGATGCAGCTGGACGAGAAAACCGTTTTCCGGGACGAGCAGCCGGTTGAAATCTGGGCGACCTTCAAAACCTGCGGGGACATGAAGGCGTATCTCGTCCGCAAATGCGTCCTGATCCAGAAAGAACTGAAAAAATCGTTCGCCAAGCATTCCCTCTCGGAACGGGCGATGAAGTACGTGGAAGAGCGGTACCGGGAAAAAATCACGCTGCGCCAGGTGGCGGACGCGCTGTACGTCAGCCCGTCCTACCTCAGCAGGATGTTCAAAAAAAGCACGGGCCTCAACCTGGTCACCTACATGAACCGGGTCAAGATGAAACACGCCCGGGAGTTCATTCTGCAGCGGAAAATGTCCCTGCACTGCAGAGCACGGCGTCGATCCCGTAGCGCGTGCTGTTCATCGTCGGCGCGCGCTATTTTGTCAGCGGGTTCCAGGCCGGCGCATGACGGTCGATTTGGTATTGGGTGCCTTGGACGACGCATATGCCGGATGTTCGGCAGGCCGATGTTGCGCATTTTCACGCCCGGCGAACGCACGTTTTCCCCCGTCCGCACTTTTTCCAGCACGTCCGGCGGCATGCCGGCTCCGTCGTCCCGCACCCGCAGGACGAGCCGCCCGTCTTCCTTCGCTGCGCTGACGATGATCGTTCCGTTGCCGTCCTTGGCGCAAATGCCGTGGAGAATCGCGTTTTCCACCAGCGGCTGCAGCATGCTTCTCGGCATGCGGGCGTGGCGGACGGCGTCGTCGATCGCGTACTGAATCTCAAATCGGTCTCCGTACCGGAAAGCCTGGATGGTGGCGTAGTGCCTCACGATTTCGACTTCCTGTTCGACCGTGGAAAACGAATTGCTCTGGCCAAAGCCCACCGCGTCCTGAAGGATGGTCACGAACGACTCCACCATTCGCACGATGTCGTCATTGCCTCGCATCCGCGCCAGAGAAATGACGGAGACGAGCGTATTGTAGATGAAATGCGGGTTGATCTGCGCGATCAGCAATTCGTTCTCCATGAGCCGCAGGGTTTTCTCCTGCTCGACGGAAGCTTCCACATGCTCTTTGAGCTGGGCGGTCATCCGATTGAAGACGTCGCCCAGAAAGCGGATTTCATCCCTGCTGGTCACCGTCACGCGCGCGTTCAGATTGCCGGCGGCCACCTCTTTCATGGCTCTCATCAGCCTGGCGATCGGTTTGGTCATGCTTTGCGCAAGCGGCAGAACCAGACACAGCGTCAGGATCAGGCTGGCCAGATTGACCGCGAGGAAGATATAGTGGACATTCCGGACGACGCCGCTGCTCCTGCTCTTGAGCGTATATCCGGCGATACGCCAATCTTCGGCGATGTCGGTGTTTTGCAGGTAGAACCCGTCGGAGGCTTCCACCAGTTTTTCTCCGCTGGCCCGGAAAGGCTCCAGGTAGGAATCACCCCATCCGAAAACCGGTTCTCCCCGGTGATCGTACAGGGCGAAGCCGTCGAAGGATTCCCGGTTGACTTCAAGAAGCGATGTGAAATAGGACAACCGCAGGTTCAGCACCACATGGCCGAGCGGTTCGTTCAGGCGGTTCAGGCTGCCGAACTGGAAGATATAACTGATTTCCGTCCCGCTGTTGGTGAGCGGGCTGGACGGTTCATGGGGGCGGCTGAAACCGACCGACCGGTTCTCTGCGAGAAATTCCAGGAACCATTCTTCCGTGAGCTGGCGGTCGTACGGTTCATGGGTGGCGCGGCTCCATACGGTGCGGCCGTCGCGCCGGACCAGCACCGCATTGTTGATGTAATCGCGCAGGTTGATCAAATAGTCGAGCCTAGTCTGAACGGGCGCGATGTCTTTCGCGGTGCGGAACAACCGGCCTTCCGTATCGTTCATGTAATCCTGGAGGTACGGATCGATCACGGCGTTGCTGGCAATCATGCGGATGTCATTCAGGATCAGATTGAGATGCTGCGCGGATTGCTGCAGTTTCACCCGGTCGTTTTGCAAAGCCTGCTGCTGCATGATATTGGAAAAATAAAGGCTCGCCAGCACGCCGCTGCACAGCAGGGACAACGTGAGAACCAGGGCCGCGGTCAAAATGATTTTCGTCCGAATGCGCATTTCCTATTCCGCTCCCTGCCTCCGCTGTCCTTCCCTGATCCGCTGCCGGTACTCCTGCGGCGTCATGCCGGCGACCTTGCGAAACGTCTGGGCGAAATATTGGCTGCTCCGGTACCCGACTTTCCCCGCAATCTCGTATATTTTCCAATCTTCCGCAAGAAGCCGCTTCGCGCGTTCAATCCGGACGTCGATCATGAAATCCAACAGCGTTTTTCCGGTTTCTTTCTTGAAAAGCTGGCTCAAATACACGGTGTTGATGTTCAGCCGGCTCGCCACGTCGTCGGGCGACAAGTCGGATTCGATATGGTCCCGGATGTAGGCCGCCGCCTGCCGCACCTTGGGATGCAGCGGTTTGCCGGCACCCGGGCTCAGGGGGTCGCAAACGGTCCGATGGAACGCTTCCACGAACCAGTCCCTCAATTGATCGACGTAATACCATCGCGCCGACTCGGTTCCGGCATCCGTCGCCTTCTCCAGCGAGGGCATCAGATGGTCCTCCCGCAACCGGTTCAGCTCGCTTTTCAGCCATTCGACGACTCGCACAAGGGAAGAATAGGGCGAATCGGCGTGGATGGCGTTGAACAGCCGGCGGATCTGTTCCCCGGCTTCCGCGGCCGAGCCGCAGATCGGGACCAGTTCGGGCGTCCCGCGGCCGTCCGTTTCCGCGCTCCGTAACGCCCACTCTTGTGCGGACCGCATGATGACCGGATCTTTCGCGCAATGAACCGCCATTTTGCCCCGCTCCGCGATGAGCTTCACATAGGGGATGAGCGCGGTTCCCTCGGGCGGACCGCCGCACACCTGCGCCATAACGCGTTCCTTGCCGCCGCACGCGTTCACCAGGCGGACCGCTTCTTCATGCAACGTTTCATAAAACAGCCGCCCGCTTCTCCGGTTTTCCTGCACCGCCGAGTAGGCTATCGCCCGTTGCCCGAACGCGGTTTCCCAGAATCCGATCGCCTTCAGCCCCTTTGCCGGATTCAGCAGTATTTCGGCGAACACGGCGCTGAGCGGGAGTGGATCGCTCCGCTCGTCCAGCGGAAGCACGGGATAAGGTTGCCGGACCGTCAGCACAATGGCGGCGTGAAACCGCCTCGCAAGGCGAACGGCAGCTTCGCCCAGCGCGCTGGGGTCGTGAATTGAAAGGGCATACATTTCTTTCAACAAATGATTGTGGATCAAGAGCTCGTCCTTTCGTTCGTGGCGGATATCCGCCGCGATGGCCGACAGCATGCCTTCCAGCTTCTCTTTGTTGATTTGGTGCTTCAGCAGATAGTAGGCGGCGTTCAACTCCATCGCTCTTTGCGCATATTCGAAGTCTTTGTAGGAGGTCAGCAGCAGAACTTTGGACGACAGCCCCATCCGCTTGATCTGCTCGCAGAAATCGAGCCCGTCCATCACCGGCATGACGATGTCCGTGACGATAATGTCCGGGCGCTGTTCCGCCGCCATCGCGAGCGCCTTTCTGCCGTCGACGGCCGTGCCGGCCAGACGGAGGCCAAGGCGATCCCAGTCCACCAACCGGGACAGATCGTCCAGAAACAGCCTGTCGTCATCCACCAGCAGCACATCCACGATGAGGACCCTCTTTCCCGTTGCGATCCATTGTCGAAATTTGTCTATATTGATAGTATAGCGAGAAATTTAACCGAACAAGAAGAAGGAAAGGCCCCTTCGGCGTTGAACGCCAAGGGGCCGTGAACCGTCGTTTCGGAAAAGCGTCACCACGGAGATCGCGGCCGCTCCCAGAAACACATGGGTAAACGTCAGGTTCTCCCGGCGAAATCGGCCGCGCATTCCTCCCCATGCGCTTCCGCACGGGCGAATGACCTAAAATTCCTTCCGTTCGTACAACCGGACCGACAGGAACCCCGAAACGACAAACACGATGGCCGTGACCGCCGCGCCCAAACCGAGCAGGAGGGAGTTCGGCAATGTTTGTACGGCGTCGAGTATGCCCCAATAGTCATGTTTCGCGGCAAGATTGAACACAATCGGCACGACCCCGACCATCATGATGAACAGGATGATCATGGCAATTTGCACGAAACGGTGCCCCAGCCAGAAATAGAGCGGGAAAAAGACGGAGGCGAACCAGACGATGCCGATCACGGCAATGGCGATCTGCCATCCGAGATCCGGCGACCAGGCGCCGGTCACGGTCTCGAGGAGGACGTCAAGCCCGATAAAGCCCGCGCCGACGGCAAGGTGAAACGCGTACTTGGCTGTCACGACATCTTTCCGGTTCACGGGCAGGCTGTTGATCAGGATGTGGCCGTTGTTCATTTCTTCATGGGATGCGGTGGTAAACGTGAAAAAAATCGCCAGACAAGACGCCAGTGCCAGCGGGTCGAAAATCGGAACCACCTGCAGCGCGAACAGGATTACCCCCGCGGTATAGATCAAGAGGACCGTTCGTTCCGCCACGAAATCTTTATAGAGGATGCTCCGCACTTTGGTTTCCTCCCCGATTTTCCCCGAACTTGATCGTGTACACCATAATATCTTCCAGCGTGGGCTTTTCGTAGATCACCCGTTCCCCGAACAACGCGTACACCCGTTTCGGATCGTCGGACAGGCCTTCAAAACCGACCGGCGTTTCCCTGAGTCCGACAAACGGCTCCCGCGTGTCCGGATCCAATAGATCCGTTCCGCCCTTGACCAGAGTGTACCTTTCCAGCAATTCATCCTTCGGAAGCGAAAACCGGATTTTGCCGTCGTGGATAAACGTGACGGTATCCGCCACCTGTTCCAGGTCCGATGTGATATGGGTGGAAAAGAGAACCGTTTTGTTTTCGTCCTGGATGACCTCGGACAACAGCTCCAAAATCTCTCTCCGCACCACCGGGTCCAGACCGGAAGTCGGTTCGTCCATGATGATGAGGTCGGCATGGTGGGACAACGCCAGGGCGATGGAAAATTTCATTCTCATGCCTTTGGACAGATGCTTGATTTTTTTGTTCGCGGGCAGGTCAAACAGCGTCAGATAACGGCGGAACGCCTCTTCGTCCCAGTCCGTGTAGAACCTGGCGACGACGCGCTTCATGTTTTCCACCGTCAGGTCGTCGTAAAAATGGTTATCCGCGTACACGAAACCGATCCGCTGGCGGATTTCCTTGCCGTGCCGGCGGTTGTCCAGGCCGAAAATGCGGATGGAGCCTTCATCCGGCCGGATCAGATCCATCATCAGCTTGATGGTGGTCGTCTTTCCCGCCCCGTTGCGGCCGATGAGGCCGTGGATGAATCCTTTTTTCAGGGAAAACGACACCCGGTCCAGCTTGAAGCCCTTGTAGGATTTGCTCACCTGGTCCAGAACGACGACGTCTTCCATCCGATGTTCCTCCTTGCGGGCCGTTGCTTTTTTCATTGTCGTGTATTCAGCCGTTTGGCGGATCCTCGTGGAGCAGCGTGAGCATCTCGATAAGTTCCGGCAGGGTGACGCCCACCGCCTTGCTTTCCGCCACCACTTCCGCCAGCTTTTCTTCGATCCATCGCAGCCGCTTCTCGCGCAGGAAATCCCGGTTCTGGCCGGCGACGAAGGTCCCCTTGCCGACGACGGTCACGAGAAACCCTTCGTTCTCCAGGTCGTCGTAGGCGCGTTTCGTCGTGATGACGCTGATGTGCAGATCTTTGGCCAGCTGCCGGATCGAGGGAAGGAGATCCCCTTCGTTCAGTTCGCCCCTGAGGATGCTTTCCTTGATTTGCCTTTTGATCTGTTCGTAAATCGGCTCCTTGGAGCTGTTGGAAATAAGGATGTTCATGGATTGGGGCCCTCTTCAAAGTGATTATAGTGGGTATGTCGTAATTATTGTATATATATAATATATACACTATACAGTCCGTCAAGCCCCGGATTGGCGCCGGAAACTCCGTGAAAAAAGGAAAACCACCCGAATCATCCTGCATGCCGGCGGTCATGAACACAAATACGGCCCCGCCGAAAGGCAGGGTCGGTCCATCGCGAATTTCGGGATCATGCCTGTCGCACTTTTGAATGAGTATACGTGGGATCCGCGATCGCTTCCCGATTCGCCGGCCGGACTCATCCGGCACGCGCGGGATACATGGGTGCAGGTTGACATACACCCCGCACGGCATTGTAAAATAAAGGTAATTGTGGCGAAGCACGCCCCGAACCAGCTTTTTATGGGTTCGGGGTTTTTCCATTTTGGTCAAGCGGGAGGGGTTTCCATGGGATTCGAAACCGTACATGGACAGTGGTTGCTGGCTCATTTGCAACGGAGAACCGGGGAAAGGAAAAGCCGGTTGGAGAGGGGACACGGCCACGGCGAACGCTTGTTTTTGGAACGGGTGTGGTGGCCGCTTTTCGGAAACTTCGATCACCTGCATCCCGAATATGAGGTGCCGGATTGGAGGGGGCGTCCGTATTTTATCGATTTCGCATGGATTCGGGGGTCGTGCAAATTTGCATTCGAAATCAAAGGCTACGGCCCCCACGTGCAGAACATGGATCGCATCCGGTTCCGGCGCGAACTGAACAGGGAAACGTTTTTGCAGACCCTCGGCTTCCGCGTCGTGTCCATTCCGTACGACGACTTGGAAGAAAGCCCGGAAACGACAAGGTTCCTGATCAAATCCTTGATGGCACCCTATATTGCATCGGGAGGTACGAACGGATTTACGCTGGTCGAACGCGAAGTGTTGAAATTCGCCATGCTTGCGGACAAACCGGTCCGGCCCGTTGACATCGTCCGCGAATTTTCCCTGAATCATCGCACCGCGGTGAAGGTTCTAAAACGGTTGTGCGGCAAAGGCAAATTGAAGCCGGTCGTGCGCGGCGAAGGCCGCAGGATCGCCCGGTACGAACGGATCGGGTCGCTGGAAGATGAAGCGCTGTGGTAATGGGGTCGTCTTGAGGCAAGGGCAGTTAAGCAGCCAAATATAATGCATTAATGCATTAAAATGGAGCCGTTTTTGCCGAAAACGCAAAATATATTGCAAATCTGCATGATATGAAGGATCTTGCCGTTATTTTCGGAAATTTTAATGCTTATTTGCATTAAGATCGGCGGCTGGTGAAAGCCTTCTGGCGGCCCCGCGGCTGGCGGCGGTAGAGCGGTGACTCACACCACCGCCAGCCGCGCCTCGGCCTTGCCGGCTTCGGCGAGAATGGCTTTCGCCGCCGTCCGCGCACTCGAAAACGCGCGTTCCGCAAGTTCCCCTTTGCCCTCGCAGCCGTCGCCGCAGAAATAGAACGGAACATTTTCGACCCGGACCGGGAGCAGCCGGTTTCCGACGATGTTTTTGACGCTGGCCGCCATCGCCTTCTTCGATACGCGCTTGACGACCGTTTTTTCCCGCCAACCGGGGTAATGGCGGTCGAAGGTCGCCTCCATTTCCGCCGTCTTGGCGTCCAGAAGCGATTTCCGCTCCTCCTCGTCCGCAAACCGGTCGGGCAGGTACGCGATACCCTGCAGCAGCTGGCCGCCCTCGGGCACCACCGTGTGATCGGTCGCCGACACGTCGCTGATGAACAGTTTCCGGTCCATGTCGCTGATATACGAAAACGGCCTCGCCACCACTTCCGACAGGCCAATGTCGTACACCAGCACCTCTGTCGGCGTGACATCCTCGAATTCCGCCAGGAACGGTTCCCACGGCGTGCCGCGGAGCAGTTTCACCACCTGCTGCACCGGCATCGCGAACACGACGCGGTCGAATTCCCGCTCGCCGTTCTTCGTGCGCAGCACGAATTTGCGGCTCTGGTACCGAATCCCTTCCACCGGCTCCTGCAGCCTGATCTCCCAGCGCCCCGAGCGCTCGATTTTTCCCTTCAGCTGGTTCGTGATGACCGCCCAGCTGCCGAGCACGTAACTGACCGGCCGGCTGGAAAGGAACAGGTTTTGATAGTATTCGCTGATGACACGGCCCGGCACCCTGCGCGCGTCCGAAGGCGCGATAAAGAAGTTGGAGCAGACGAGATGTTCCCACAGTTCTTTGAGGTCCTCGCCGCTCTCCGCTTCCGCCAGATAGTCGCCCAGCGTGGGATAATGCTTCAGCCGGTGGATGTTCGCCATGATTGCCGCGATTTCGGCGACGAAGCGCACCTTCTGGACGGAGGGCAGCACGTCCGTCTTCCAGATGTTCATCGCGTCCAGCGGCGCGAGGGACAGATGGCCGTTTTTCGCATACACCACGCGCCGTCTGTCCACCTGCTTGCTGCTGAACGTCAGCCCGAGTTCCTTTTCCAGATTGGACAGTTCATGCCGGTCGATGGCGTACACCGCATGGGCGCCGTAGTTGAGCGTGAAGCCTTCCTTCTCGTAGGTGAACGCGCGCCCGCCCAGCTGCGGGCTGCGCTCGAAAAGCACGCCTTCGATGCCGTCATGTTCCGACAGATAGGCGGCCGCGGTGAGTCCCGCCAGCCCGCCGCCGATCACGGCCACTTTCATCGCGGTCAGCCTCCTTTGCGCGGGTGCGGGCGGATACGCGGGTACGACGATCTCCCGCGCCTTGAGCCCCGCCCACGCCACCGTCAGATTCGACTGCAGCGCAGCCAGCAGGTCTCCCTCCCCGCGCAGCGCCCAGGCTTCGATCGTCCCGAAATAGACGGCGACGAGCAGCTCCGCCTTCCGGCGGTCCGGGAGCCAGTGCATGACGGCATCGCACAGCCGCCGTTTCCTTCGTTCCTGCGCGCGGCGCACCGGTTCATGGCTCATCGCCAGCGAAATTTTGCTGCGCGCAAGACGCGGCCGATCCGCAAA
>NICF_comb_assmDRAFT_10003705_pt1 | contig 10939 bp, 8 predicted proteins | sample NewIslPassag4_SG_FD_11279 | JGI IMG/M metagenome (IMG submission 11279) | reverse complement strand
TTAGCGGAAGACGGTCCAGATAATCAGCGATTGATCAGCTTTATCCTTCGCAAGGCGGGCTTCAAGGTAGCCGTCGCTGGTAATGGTGAAGAGGCCATCCGTATGGTCGAGCTGGCCGAACATCAGGGCGCACCGTTTGAGTGTATATTGATGGATATGCAAATGCCGGTGGTTGACGGCTACACTGCGGTACGTTCGCTCCGTAATCGGGGATATCGCACGCCGATCATCGCATTGACAGCTCACGCTATGGTCGGCGATCGGGAAACGTGCCTGGCGGCGGGGTGCGATGATTATCTATCCAAACCGGTGGATCGAAAAACACTGGTGGAGACTGTCGCCCGCTATGTCGCGGCCTACCGAGACAGCGTCAAGCCAGAGGCAGCGTGCGTTTCTCAGCCCCGTCCAAAAAATGAAGTCGCTTTGAACGGCTCCTCTTGAAATCTCATTCACTCCTCCCCACGATGGAAAAGCTCGACACAGGTCTAAATGCCCTCACTTGAACAAATAGACTCCGAAACACGTGCTGTAACTTTACCAAATGGAAACCACCGTCCTCCAGCCACCGCTGATCCTCAGCACGTGGCACTTTGGCCGAATAGCCAACCGTGCCGGCTGGGCCGTTCTCAGCCAGGGTGGGAACGCCTTGGACGCCGCGGAGGCCGGCTGTCGGGCCGTGGAAGAAGACCCCTCCGTGACGAGCGTCGGTTACGGCGGCTATCCGGACGCCGCAGGAGAGGTGACCCTCGACGCCTTGATCATGGCCGCTCCTCATCGATGTGGTGCTGTGGCGTGCCTTCGCGATTACTGGCCTGCCATCTCTATCGCCAGGCGGGTGATGGAAAAAACGCCCCACGTCCTTCTTGTGGGACCAGGTGCCGAGGCCTTCGCTGCTGCGGAGGGATTTCCCCAACGTCCGCTCCTTACTCAAGAGGCACGCGAAGCCTGGGAACGCTGGAGGCAGGAACACGGATCAAGCTCTAATGAAAAACTCTTGCGCGACAGCTCGCCCGGCGAAGAGACGCACGACACCATCGGGGTCCTCGCTCTCGATACCGCAGGTCACATTGCGGGTGGTTGCTCGACCAGCGGCCTGCCTTTCAAGTTGCCGGGACGAGTGGGCGACTCACCGCTTGTCGGTCATGGCCTGTACGTGGATCCCGAGGTGGGTGGCGCCGTGGGCACGGGGCACGGCGAACTTATCATGCGTGTCTGTGGCACATTCCTGATCGTGGAGGAAATGCGAAGAGGTGCAAGTCCCGCCGAGGCAATCAAAGCAGCCCTGGAACGAATCCACCGCCAGTGTCGGCCCGATCCTCGGCAGCAGGCGGCGTTCATCGCGCTTCGTTGCGACGGCGAGTGGAGTGCTGGCTGTCTGCGGAAGGGCTTTCAGGTGGCCGTGCGCTCAGCCACAGTCGAAACGCTTACGGAACCCCACTTGGTGCTGATGCAGGGCGACTGAAACGTTCTCACTCTGGCATCCTGGCAGGTAGGGGAAGCTCCCCATAAACCGCCGCCACGCCCGCCGCCATACTTTCCAACGAGAATCGGTCTCGCTGGCGCTCGTAGGCCGCACGGCGCATGCTCTCCCAATCCACAGTACCGTCCAGGAAACGTGCAATTGCACTCGCAAGGGCCGAAGAAGAACCCGGGCGAACGAGCAAACCTTCACAACCATCGCGAATAATCTCGGGTACTCCCTCCACTGCAGACGCCACGACGGGAAGGCCCGCAGCCATGGCCTCAAGCAAGACCATGGGCATTCCCTCACCGAAAAGGCTGGGCAGGACGAACAAGTCCATGGCCAGCAGCATCTCCTGAGTATTCTCGACGAAACCGGTCCACGTCACAATTTCGTCAAGTCCCAGGCGGTGTGTCATCTCTTTGAGGTGCCGTTCGTAATGCTCGCTTTCAAATGGCCCTACTGCAAGCACCCGAAGCCGATACCCCCTCGAACTGAGGCCCTGTATCGCTTTGAGGAGAATCTCGACACCTTTTCTGGGGCGGAAAAGCGCCATGGTCCCCAACACCCAAGACCCTTCAGGAGGCTTTCTCACCGTGAGAGATTTCCACGCTGCAACGCCGTTGGGGACTGTAACCACACGCCGCGCCGGGATCCCGAGGCGAACCCAGTACCTGCGGAGACTTTCTGACACCGCAATAATCCGGTCAGCCTGTCGCGCGGCCCACCAATCAACCAGCCCAACGACGATGTTTTTGAGATACCGCTTACTATCCCACAGCGTCGGGCTGTGCGCGTGGTACACCCAGGGAAGTCCTGTCCGCCGATGGACTCCCGCGCAAAGCACGGCCGTCCGTGGCGTGTGCGCATGCAAGAGCGCGATGTTCTCTTGCGCACACACCCTGATCAGCCGATCGATCGACTTTCGCCACCCCAGTTCCGGCATCGAAATGCGGTATAAGGGCACGTTTTTCGCGCGGCGAGTCTCCGCAAACCTCCCCTCCTTGACACAGGCAAAGACCACCCCGTACCCAAATTGGGCCAACCCCAGCGCCAGATTATCCTGAACGCGTTCCGCGCCGGAATAGTATTCGCCATTAACAACGTGAAGGACTTTCAATACTTTTTGTTTCTTCTCTCCTTTACCACCAGGTGACGGCACCATCGCTGCCCCGTAACCTTCGTCAAGACATGGCCGGTTGAGCCCATCTATGGCTGATATTTCAGATACAGTTTCCATGAGCTGATCCCTATGCACTCACACGATCCTGCGTTAAACGCACATCCGCGATTAGTAGGCATTTTCCCCTTTGAGTACGACAAATATCGTTTGGAATAGAATTTTAATGTCCATCCACAGCGACCACTCGCGAATATATTGCAAATCCCATTCCACTCTTTTTTGCATTTTCTCAACAGTTTCAGTTTCGCCCCGACATCCATGGACCTGGGCGAGCCCCGTCAGGCCGGGCTTCACCTTGTGTCGGAGCATATATCCCTGGATAATGCGCCGATATTCCTCGTTATGGGCAGTCGCGTGGGGACGTGGGCCGACCAGAGACATCTCCCCCCGCAACACATTAAACAGTTGCGGCAACTCATCCAGCGATGTTCGCCGCAAAATCGCGCCGATTTTCGTCACTCGCGGGTCGTTTTTCTTCGCCTGCTGCACCTGATCCCCATCCTCGGTCACTGTCATCGTGCGAAACTTCCACACACGGATCTCCCGTCCATCCAGGCCATATCGGCGCTGCCGAAAGAATACCGGTCCCGGAGATGTCGCTTTGATGAGTATCGCAATCACTATCATCAGGGGCGCAAAAAGGATCAGGAGAGCCGATGCCAGCACGACGTCCATGGCCCGTTTTACAAAACCATCAATCCCATAAAACGGATTTTCATAGACGCTGACAACCGGCAGGCCCCCGATATTCGTCCACCGCGAATGAAGCAATTGAAAAACAAAGAAATCCGGGACGATATACACGGAGGCCGTGGTGTCCGCCAGTTGCGACAATATGCCGCGAATACGCTCCTCGGCCCGCATGGGGAAAGTGATGTAAATCATATCCACCCGATGTTGCCGGGCATGTTCAACCAACTCTTGAATATTGCCTAATTTATGTCCCATCTCGGGAGGAATTGCACCCGTGCGTTCTTCAGGCCGATCGTCATAGAACCCCAGGAGCTGGAGTCCCAAATCGGGCGCATTTTCCAGTGCTTCAACGAGCCGGAACGCAAGTTCGTTGATTCCCACCACCGCATAATACCGCGTGTTGTATCCCTTTGCCCGAAGAACGCTGAGCACCCCGCGAACCAACCCACGGTTGACCACGACAACGGCTGCCGTCAGTAAAGCCCACAGGGCGACAGTGTCCCGGGAAAGATTCCACCAGTCACCTAGAACGAACCCCAGCGTCAGAAAGCCAGGCAACGTGAACAACCAGGTTGATACCGCACACCACAATTCGCGCTCCAGCGAGATGCCGCGCCAATTGCGATAAAGCCCCGTGATCTCCGCCACAAAGTGGAAGACCAGGACGGTCAGCACGGCAGCGAGAAAATCCGACTGTCCAAAATCACGCTGTAAGGCAACCGCACCCCACAATCCAGCAACAATTGCAATTCCATCCAGAAGGCGATAGAACAATTCGCGAACGGACCAATATTGATGGATGCGCCGTGCTGTAGTCATGGTTGGGCAATCCTCGCAGGGATGGGACGTTCGAAGACCGATCTGCAACACGTGCAAATCCGTGTGACGGTTAAAAAAGGCGAGATTCTTTGCTACCCTGCAGAATAATAGAACAAGCTTTGGCACTTTTAAAGAAAGACGCTGTTGTTACTCATTTCTCCGGTCGAAATTTTCGCGGACCACTGACCTTTGCTCATTTTTACGGAATATTCTGACAAATCGGCAAGCCCCTTTTCTTTGTTAATTCGCGGCTAATTCATTTATTTGATAATTGAGGATACGTTGACTGCTGTTTGCTCAAGTTGTAGCGATACAGCAGCGCCCTCGCGGAGTTTTTTTATCCGCCAGAATGCCCTCAGAAGCTCTCAAGATGTTAGGTTTTTGTAGTGCAGGTCGGCGTTTAGACGAGAGAACGTGCCGGGCAGCGTGCCCGCCGAGTGTCCATCAATTTGCTTACCAAGGCGCTTTGTCAGTTATTCCCGGATGAAAATCGGCGCGGCAACCGAATGAGGGGTCAAACAACCCAGCAGCAGGTGTGAACACATTCCCGGTGTAAATAACTGCAGGAGTACGGGAATCAGGTTAAATGGAGCCGAGGCGACTCCGGTATTCGCCAAGAACGGGGCCCAGCAGAGCTCCAATCTGTCCGCCGTCAGAGTGCATTCTGCAAGGTCAAAGTCCTGCTTTTTGAGGTGAAGAGCATGGCCGAGATTCCCTGGGAAACCGATGGCAGGCAGCCTTCCGCCAGGTTCAAGATTTTTGTTGCAAGCGGGCCAAGCGGGGAACTTTCGTTACTCGCCAAGGGGTTGGAAGACGAATTTGAGGTCGTGGTTCAATCAATCCAGGAAGTAAAACTTAACACGATCGTCCAATCCAATTCGGATGTTGTTCTATTGCCCGCCGCCGAGAAATCTCTTGCGTTGTCTCGGCAAATCAAAACTGGTCCAATCGGCCCATGCACTTTGGTCATTATCGTTGGTGAACTCGATACGCTTCCATCACCCGAGCAATTGTGGGAATCCGAGGCGGACGACTTCATAACGCTGCCGGTAACCTGTGAGTGCCTACGCCTGAAGCTCAGAGCCCAGTTGCGATCACAAGAGCGACTGCGTGCCGCCGTGGAACGTGTCTGGACCCTGAACGCGGAAATTCAGCGTATCAACCGGGAACTGGAAATACTCGCAGAAACGCGTTTCCAGGAGATTATTGAAGTCCGCGACCTTACCATTTTCGCTCTGGCCAAACTTGCCGAGTCCCGCGATCCTGAGACCGGCGAACATTTGGAACGGATGCGTTGGTATTCTCGCATCATCGCCGAAGAATTGTCCGCCGGTTTTACGGTTAAAGAAGACATCCCCTCCAGATTCGCCGAGGAAATCTTCCGTTGCGCTCCACTGCACGACATCGGAAAGGTGGGCATCCCCGATTCCATCCTTCTCAAGCCGGGACGCCTCACACCTCAGGAATTTGAGGTGATGAAGCAGCACACGGTCATCGGGTACCAGGCCCTGCGGGAAGCGCTCCAGAAGAACCCGGCAGGATCGTTCCTTGCCAGGGCGGCAGAAATCGCTCGGTCCCACCACGAACGGTTCGACGGAACCGGTTATCCCGACGGATTGGCGGGAAAGTCGATTCCCCTCGCCGCCCGCGTGGTCACGGTCGCCGATGTCTTTGATGCGTTGACGTCTCCCCGGATTTACAAAAAAGCTATTGATCCCGACGTGGCAAAGAGCATCATCTTGCGGGAAGCGGGAACCCAATTCGATCCTGATGTCGTGGCGGCCTTCGAACGTCGCTGGAAAGACATCTCCGCGGTGGGCGAACCTTACTGGCAACAAATTCCCGCGGAAAAGCTGCAGCAATCTTTCGCCGAGTTTAGAGGTGTTAATGCCCCGTCGATCACAACGGACACAGCTCCTATGGCCCAGCAAGCTGTTCCGTTCTGACTGGCGGCTCAACGATCGTAAATCTAATAATTGGCAATGGCCGCGGTCTTCAGCCGGCACCTCTGCCTGACCTGGTCAGTGGACTGATTCGCAGGCGGAAACGCCGTGTATGGAAAATGAGCGACGAGCTCGATGTCCAACCAAGCGCGGCTCCACGCGGCTGATGATTTTGGCCCGAGGCTATTTCCACAAATTCATCCGGCTCTACCGTCATTCTTGCGCTGGTGCCGGTGGAACAACCTCCGGTTGATTGGTTTTCTGACATTCTTCACACGGGGGTTGTTCAAGGGCCCTGGGACGAGCGACGTGGATGATGGACGGGTGGCCCGATCCACTGCCCGTATTCATCGCACGCCTCACACCCCGCTCGTTCCCCGCCCCAATCGCCCCAATAACGTGGGCCACACCCGTCACAGGGATATCCCCGTCCAATGCCCAACAGGTGGAACAATCCCGCGAGTGGCCCAGAATGATAGACGCTCGGCTCTTCCTCCGGATAAACCGCTCCTGGTCGGGCCATCCCAACCAAAGGACCACTGCGGTGGTAGCATGTGGCACAACATCCGGCTGAAAAAACCAAGCCGATTGCGCAGACCACAAAGCCACCCACAGTTGCAATTTTGATATTTTTCGGAGTCATTTTTTCTTTCCCAAATTGAGCCTTTTCCCTGGTAGCGGGCGAGCCAAGCAAGCACCCTGGGCCGTAACCGTCCGTTTTGTATTAATCGGCCAACTTATCCGGCAAACTCCGAAAAATCGTTAAACTTTTTCCAGACAACACGCACACGTTGTGCATGCCAAGAATGGGGGCTATATTGGCACTCACAACTCAAAAGGTCCGCTGTCCAAGGCGGATCGGCTCCCGTCGAGAGATTCGCGAAACTTCCGTCGAAAAAGGAGCCGTTGTTTCAAGCCACTTTAGGGGGCCTCACGATGAATCGGCGAATTTGGCTTGTCTTGTCAGTTGCGGCGATCAGTGTACTTCGGTCTCCGCAGGCTTTCGGCGAAACCAGTCTGACTGCTTCCACGCTGGCCGAGGGAAGGCACTCACCGGTCCGAGCGATCAAGCATTCCGACGTCGTTTTTATGTACGACAATCCAGACATGTACGAGCCCTACGGATGTACCGCCCTGGGCTGGGCAGGCAGTCAATCTCCCGATCGCATCCGGCTGGCTCACCAGCGTGGGGTGCGTCTCTTCGCGGTAAGCATCGGGTTCCGAACGGAATTTGCCCGGATGATTGACTTCACTCCCCAGTTCATGGAAGCCACCTGCCGCAATTTCGCAGGAGAGCCATTCATCGTCCCCTGGCTGTGGGATCACAAACATAAAGAACAGCCCGCGTGGTGGTTCTGCACTAACAGTCCCCTTTATCGGGAATACCTCTATTCCCGACTGCGGCAAGTGATTGCTTCCGGGGCAGATGCGCTTCATATCGATGATTACACAGGCACAGCCGGTGCCGTCACCTGGTTGGACGCGTGTTTTTGCCCCAGTTGCATGTCGGGTTTTCGTGAGTATCTCAAGCGCAACCTCTCGCAAGAGCGGTTAGAGGAACTCAAGCTGGGCGACCTCAGCAAATTCGACTACCACCAGTATTTGATCGAGCAGGGCATTACCCCGGAGAAGTACCACACACAACGGGCCCAACTCCCGCTGGCTACCGAATTCCTGGATTTTCAGGTCAAATCCGCCACGCAGTTTGTGGCGGAATTCCGCGAGAAGGCTAACGAATGGAAAGGCTCCCATATGCCCCTTGCCGTCAATTCCAGCCTGGTGGGTCCCATAAACCTTGCAATTACCCCCTACGTGGACTACTTCTGCTGTGAAGTGGACCACCAGGCGGGGAAGCGTCAGGTGCCGCTTCATCCGATCTACGTGTACAAACTTGCCGATGGCCTCGACCGACCCGTTACGTCCACGGCCAGCGGCGGTGACTGGGCCGATGTGGCCGCCAACAACCTTCACGGGTTGGTCCGCACGTGGATCGCCCTTTCGTATGCCTTCGGCCACAACTTTATGGCGCCCCACCGCCAGTGGTGTTACACCCGGGAAAAAGGGACCCACTGGTATTCTGGACCGGTGGAAGAATATGCCCCCCTCTATCGGTTTGCCCGTTCCAATGCCGAAATTCTTGACGACTTTGAGCCCATCGCCAAAGTCGCCGTTGTTTACGACAACCACTCCCAGCGACAAGGGAAGGGGCAGATTGAGCCGATCTGTACGGCTCTCGCCGAACTCAATGTGCCTTTTACGATCGTCGTTCAGGGCGACGACTGGTTGCCGGGCTACAACCTCCGTGAATTCGACTTGGCCCAGTATGCAGCGATTGTCATTCCTCAGAATCTGGCCCCGTCGGCAGACCTGGAGCAGGTTCTGTCAAGCCCTTCTGTTCAGAAAAAGCTCGTGCGGTGGAAATCGCCCCAGGACGCGGTGGCGCTGGCCGATCGCTGGATCCGCCTAAGCCCCGAGAAACAGCTCTTTGTCACTGTTCGCCGCCATTTGCGGGAGAAGCGGCTTGCGGTTCATCTGGTCAACCGCCAGTACGACCCTGCCCGCGATGCGGTGACACCAGTCCAGAACGTCGTCATCACCCTCGACAGAGCTATTCTGCCGGGCCCGCCGGCGAACTCTCAGTTGGGAACGGTCCGCAGCTTCTCCGAGCAGTCCGGTAGCGTTGAGGTTCGTGCGAATGCCGAGCATGTGGAATTGAACGTACCGGCGGTGGATCTGTGGACGATTGTGGAGCTCCGCTGGCCATGAGTGCCTTGCGGACGCAAGCCTTCGGCACAGCCCTCCACCGATTCCGCCGCCTGGTCCCCGTTACAGCCCTCTACCCAGGTAATTCACGGGTGGTCTTCGCGGAGAAATGCGGCAAACGTATAATATTAAATGGCGAGTCGGGAAGCGCTCGCCCCGACGTTCGGAGGGTATGCGAATTGGTGAGCAGCCACACTGGAGATGTGGTGCCCCGAAAGGGGTTGCGGGTTCGAGTCCCGTGCCCTCCGCTTGGCAGGTGCCCGGTCTGAAGGCAACTGCTCCGTCTGGACAGCGGCCTATTTAAGCGGTGTCGTGTTTAGTGCGGGGCATGTAACACTTACCGCGATGCTTCTGTTGCCATGCCGTGTGGTGAATCATGTCAGAAGAAAAGAAACAGCCCCAAGAGAACGACCGCAAGGGTCAAGAACAGGGCTTCGAGGGTATCCCCCGAGAGCGCATGCTCGAGTTAGTCCGCCATGTGGCTGAGATCCAGCGATACCAAAAAGCACACGGGCTGGAGGATAAAGGCGACCCGCCGGGAGAAAAGAAGAGATAAGACGGGGGTCGTATGGCTTGGCTTGTCACGGCTTGGCACGCTGTAACTGCAACTCGATGCGATTGACCAGTTCCGGCTGGGCTTTCTCCAGCCACTTCGCGTGGAGCTTCATGTTGACGGCATCTAGGAACAGTGCCTCTTCTCGTTTCTCCTCCGGCAAAAGATTGTGCTCATGCAGCCAATTTGCCACTTCACACCAATACCAAAGCAAACCACCGCAATTGCCGAAATCACATGCTGGAGGTGGAAAGCCTCCCGGCCCCCGCTGGCCCTTGATGTACTGACTCACAATTTGCCGGCTGCGTCCTATCCGACGGGCAATTTCTGCTTGAGTCACCAGATCACAGTGATCGACACGCAGGGGTTTCAGGCCCATCGATCGCAACTGCCCGAGCGCACTCAAAACGGCACTTTCCAGAGAATCGCTCTTCCGGCAAAACGTCAGCACAGGCCAGCCATTCCGAACTGCCAGAGTGGCGTCATCGCAACCGGCCGTGTAAAGGCGCTCGGCCAGTGTATCTAAATCTTCGTCAGCTAACGGCTCCAATAGAACGGAAAATTCAAACTGCGGGTCTTTTCGCCGCCTCAATCCCTTTTTTGGTGCGGACATAAATCTACCTCCCGACAAATCTGGCGCGCGTGATTCTCCGGAACCCGTGGAGTACTCCAAATCCAGATCCGACAACCGGATCGTCCCTCATGGGGACATAACAGGACACCCCAAGCGTGGCCTGATCGCTTCTCACAGCGCCAGCCACAGGATTCCGCGTACTGGATGGCCTTTTCGATATGTTTATTGGGGTGGTGGGGCCTCATCACCCAAGCAATCCTATGTCCGGAGTTGACACGTGTCAACAGCACCTTTGCTTTTTCCCTGGCCAGGACCACTTTGAGGTCACATCATGGGCGGCCGCAACCAATCATTCATCGTGCCCCAGCCGTGGGCATCAGGTCGATTCGCCAATTTAGGCCCAAGATTCACCACACTGGAGATGTGGTGCCCCGAAAGGGGTTGCGGGTTCGAGTCCCGTGCCCTCCGCTAAGTTATGTTGTAGCAATAAGTTACGACTCGCACGGGGTTGCATAACATCGCAATTGAATAGGGCTTGCGATTCACTTTTCACTATCTTGCCACCCTGTGTGCGGGTTTCACTATCTTGTCACACGGTACGGCAACCTGCTGTGCCGCATTTTCTGCCACCCTTTAAATAGCCGCCTACTCTTTGGTTGCACATTTCGCCACCTTTAAGGTGGAAGTTCGCCGATGCGAAAGGAAGTGGCACGTCCGGACGGCTGTGTTTACGGGGCCCAGCGGTGGATTCCGCCTCTCACCCAGCGGCTCGGCCACGCTCTCTCCGGCACCGAGGAAAATGTTGACAACGTCAGTAACGAAACGGTACAGTGGACGCTGACGGATCACGTAAACGCGTTAACGGCACACTGGACGGACCAACTGAATACCGTTCGGGACATTTCCGCTAGGCACAATCCGGGATATTGTCAGCTTCGGCCCACAAACG
>NICF_comb_assmDRAFT_10003702_pt1 | contig 10947 bp, 8 predicted proteins | sample NewIslPassag4_SG_FD_11279 | JGI IMG/M metagenome (IMG submission 11279) | reverse complement strand
ACCGCCTGGGTGCTGCGGAGCATGCAGCGCTGAGCAAGCTCTGCCTGCAGCTCGCCGGCGGCCCGAAGCTCAATGCGGGGCCGGTTCAGCCGATGGGGTTGTGGTCGTAGCCCGCGCGGGCACACCCACGACCGACAGGCAACTGTGGGGAAGATAGGCGCCCTTGTTGGAGACAGGCGAACGACGCCAAGTCCNGGAAACAATCCAGCGAGCAATTGACGGCGCCTGTCTTCCAGGTTCATTCCGCGAACTGCTGTACATCCCACTGCGCCAGCGCGGCAAGGCGTTCAGTGCCGATCAAGAGCCGCGCTGGCCCACCCTCGTGCTTCATATTGCCGCCGCTGCCCGGGGTCCGGTGGTACCAGCCATCCGGGTCGCGGCAGCAGTGGAAGTTTTCATGGCCGCTTTGGATGTGATGGATGAGATCCAGGATGGTGACCCATCACCTTTGATCGAGTCGGCAGGTATCGGTCAAGCCGTAGGCGTCGCCGGGGCACTCCTTGTTGTAGCCTACGATATACTTGCTCGCCTTCCGGAGGTTGGGATATCGGCAACGCGGGTTCCCGAGTTCGTCCACACCCTGGCGCGGTGTGCGCTGGTCGCGGGAGGTGGGCAACATCTTGACTTGGCTGCCGAGGGTCGATCGGACATCTCACTTGACGACGCCCTGCAGATCACTCGGATGAAGGGCGGAATGCTCGCGGCGGCAGCCTGCCGACTTGGGGCGCTCGTAGCCACCAACGACGAGGACGTACTGTGCCTATATGAGTCCCTCGGTTACCATTTGGGGACCATCGAGCAGCTCGCCAACGATCTTGAGGATGCTGGGAGAGACAGTGCTAAGACGGATCGGGAACGTCAGAAGAGAACCCTCCCGCTGCTCTACAACTCTCGGCGATCCGAACCGAGCAGCGATGATCGTGAAGCGTGCTTCTTTGCCCAAGTAGTGATCGAAAGTGAACGAGAGCGAGTTCGACAGATTCTTGACCAGCTTGCGGCACGACAGCATGCGGTAGAGTCGCTGGCAGCTCTCGTGACTCTAAACTAAGCAGCCATGAAACCTCTGTTCGCTACGCAGATCATCCAGGATAGGAGCTTTCGCCCTTCTCGGCTGCACGTCGTGCTCGCGGTCGTGGTAGCGTATTTCGTCTTGCTCGGCCTCGCCGTCACCGAGACGTCCCGACCCTCCAGCCTGGGAATTGAAGCAGAGTGGAACGAGGACCGGCAAGCGTGGGTCGTGACGTCGGTGCCAGCGTTCAGCGTAGCTGGGGATGCTGGTGTCAAAGCGGGAGACATCATCCGAGAGGTGAACGGAAGGCCGCTCAGCGCTTCCGACGCGAACATCTTCCAAGAGCCAACGTCCGTCCAGCAGATCACCGTGGAGGATCCTCAAAGCGGGCTGCAGTTCGCGGCTGATGTCACCGAGCGGGAAGTGAATATCCTCGCCTATGTGGTAATCAGCGTCGCGTCTGTCCTCGTTGGGGCAGTGGCAGCCATCTGGGGGCGTGGTCCAGCACCGCGGGCGCTGGCCCTGCTGTGCTTCAGTGGTGCTATCGAGCTGGCCACCATACCCACCGTCTATCGTCAAGCTCCCTGGGGGATGGTCATCCACAGCGTGACGCTCCCGCTGACGTTTGCCAGCATCGCGTACCTGCCACTCGTCTTTCCTGTGCAGCGCCGCATTCGGATTGGCGGTCGGATTATTCCGGTATGGATCGTACCCTGCACCGCCGCCCCGACTGCAGCGGCCTTGATCATTGGAGGAGTCCTCTCACCATCCTGGTTTCCCACCATTCAGCCGTGGGTCTATGCATACTACGCGGCGTGCTTGCTGGGTGGCAGTTTCGCTCTGCTTCACAATTGGTGGTTCAGACGGCAGGGACGTGAAGGTACTCAGCTGCGCATCGTGACACTCGGTAGCCTGCTGAGCCTCATGCCGTTCATCCTTTTCTCGATGCTGCCGCGCATGGTCTTGGGTCGAGATCTTGTCCGGCCGGAGATCAGCACGCTCAGTCTGGTTCTGATCCCCGCCTCCTTCGCCTACGCTATCCTGCGCTACCAGATCATGGACTTGCGGCTCTACATCCGGCGCGGGGTGGTCTATTCGACCCTGGTGGCACTCATCACCGGCGCGTACGCGCTGCTCCTGTTCGCGGCTACGCTGTTCGTCAAGGACCAGACCGGAGCCAGCAGCATCGTCGCAGTGGCGATCATGAGCGCCAGTCTTCGCCCTCGGCGGGGATCGCCTGCGCCATGCGGTGCAGCGCCAGATCGACCGGCTGTTCGACCGGCGCAGCTACGACTACCGCCAGCAACTCCTGGAGTTCAGCCAGCGCATGAACGGCATCCTCGATCCGGATGAGCTGGCCGACTCAACCGTGCAGTTGATTTCCCAGACGATGGGCGCTACCCACGTCCGGCTCTACCTGTACGACCCGGCGATGCGCTCCTACCACCTCTGGACCTGGGTCGGCATCGAGCCCGATTCGGAAGACCAGACCCTCGGCCCGCACCACTCGGTGGTGGAGGCCGTGCGGGAGGCGGAGGGTCCGGTGCAGAACCTGGACGTGGACCCGGCCGACGCAGCCCTGATCGTGCCGTTGATCAACAAGGGGCAGGCGGTGGCGCTGCTGACGCTGGGCCCGAAGCGGGTGGACCTGCCCTACACCAGCGAGGACCAGGCGCTGCTCAGCACCGTGGCCAACCAGCTCGCCATCGCGACCGAGAACGCCCAGCTCTACGGCCGTATGCGCGATCTCTACCTCTCGGGTATCCGCACGCTGGCGGCGACGGTCGACGCCAAGGATTCCTACACGCGCGGTCACTCCGAGCGCGTGGCGGCCTACGCCCGCGCCATCGCCGTCGAGTTGGGCCTGCCGCAGCTTGAAGTCGAGACGATCGAGCTGGCCGGCCTCCTGCACGACATCGGCAAGATCGGCGTGCCCGACCTGGTGCTGCAGAAGCCCGGACGTCTCGATCCCGACGAGCGCGCGTTGATCATGGAGCACGCGGCCCTCGGCGCGAAGATCCTTGCGGACAACCTCGCCCTGATGCCGCTGGTGCCCCTGGTGCGGCACCACCATGAGTGGTACGACGGCAGCGGCTATCCGGACGGTTTGAGCGGCGACGACATCCCGCTCGGCGCGGCGATCATCGCCGTCGCGGACACCTACGACACCATGACGACCGACCGGCCGTACCGCAAAGCGCCGGGGCGCGAGCGGGCGCGAGCTGAGATCCTGCGCTGTAGCGGCACCCAGTTCAACCCGCGCGTCGTCGCCGCCTTCTTGCGGACGCTCGACCGGGGCGACTGGCCGGAGCATCCACAGCAGACCGTCTCTCCGGTGGCGCTGCCGAACCGCGATCCGATGGCCGGGCGCATCACCGCGGTCGACGCCCGGGCGATGCACATCGTCTACAAGGTCGCTCAGATGATCGGTGGCGTCACGGACCTCAGCGCCTTCATCACCGACGTCACCGATCTGCTCCGCCGCGAGATCGGCGTAGGTCACCTGGAGCTCTACCTGGTCGACCCGGAGACGGGCGATCTCCTCGGGCAATCACCGGGGCCGGGCGCCGTCACCGGGGTCCGCGTTCCTGCCGGTCAGGGGCTGGTGGGCTGGGTGGCGCGCTACCAGACGCCAGCCCGTGTCGCCGATACCCACAACGACGTCCGCACCATGAATATGGCGTCCTCGCCGATGCGCTCGGCGCTGGCCGTGCCGCTCGCGATCGACGGGCGCACCATCGGGGTGATCAGCGTCGAGAGCCGCCGCGTCGGTGTCTTCACCGAGAACGACGAGGCGCTCCTGACGATCATCGCCCAGCAACTGGCGCAGGTCATCGAGGTGGCGCAACTGCACGACCAGGTCAAGCGCAGCGCCATGCTCGACAGCCTGACCGGCGTCGCGAACCACCGGACGCTCTACGAGCGGCTGGAGGAGGCGCTCAATGCCGCACAGGCCAACAACGAGCCGCTCGCGGTCATCATGATCGATGTCGACGGGTTGAAGGCCACCAACGACACCCACGGCCACATTACCGGCGACGCCGCCCTGCGGGCGATCGCCGCGACCCTGCGGCATGAGTGCCGCCGCCAGGACACGGTCGCGCGCTGCGGCGGCGATGAGTTCGCCATCATCCTCCCCGGCATGGACCACGCCGAGGCCGTGCGCTTCGGCGACCGCCTCATCGAGGCCATCGCCTCCGGTACCTTCGAGGCAAACGGCCGGACACTGCCGCTGCCGTCGATCTCGCTCGGCGCGGCTGCGTACCCCAGCGACGGTGACCGGCCCGTTGAGCTGATCACCGTGGCCGATCAGCGCATGTATCGGCACAAGGCCGCGCGGCCGACGGTCCCGCGGTCGTGGACCCTCTACGCCGGCTAGACCCTCGGGCGCAACACCCGTACATTGGGGTTGCGCGGCAGGGATTCTGCACCCATCATGGACACGTCGGCGCACTGAGGCGCTGTCATTCCCACGCCGTTGCGGCCGCTTGAGTGTTTCCCCTGGGCCACCCTCATCCGCGATCCGAATCAGGAAGTGAGGCTCCCGAATGCCACAACCCAAGCAACAGGCCGTTACCAAGCGCCTGACCCAGCTTCCCCGTCGACCGGGCCTCGTCATCGAGGGTGGCGTCCGGCCGCTGGGCGTCTGGTTCCGCGAAGGCGGCGAGGCGCTCCAGCCGTTCGTCGCGATCTGGGTCGATGCCGGGACCGGCTACGTCCGTGCGAGCCGGCTGATCAGCCCGAAGGAGACAGCCGACGACGGGCGTAGCCAGGCACTGGACGTCCTGGTCGAGGCGATGCACTCCCCGAACGAGCCTCTGGCCGGCCACGCACCGCAGCGCGGCCGCCCGGCCAAAGTGGTCGTCGACGATCCGGAGCTGGCTGCGGCGGCAGAGACCCTACTCGCCCCGGCCGATGTTCCGGTCGAGTTGGCAGAGCACCTGCCGCTGTTCGAAGAAGCGTACAACGCGCTCGCGGACGCCATGGACGCGGACCTGAGCCAGGGACCGCCGGAGCCCTTCACGTGGGACGTCCCGGACCGAGTCCTCCGCCCGCTCTACCAGGCGGCCGCGCGCTGTGCCCGGCAAGCCCCGTGGGAGTTCTTCCCCGACTTCCCACCTGTCGTCATCGACCTCGGTGAGTACGGCCCCGCACCGGGAGTCGAGCGCGTCTACGCCAGCGTCCTCGGCGGCGCCGGGTTGACCATGGGCGTCGCCTGCTACTTTTCGCTGGACGATTTGGAGGCCCTGGTACGCGTCGGAGAGTCCTCGTTGGCGGACGACGACATGGTCGACGAAGCCATCGCCATGATGCGCGAGCTCGGTGCCCCGCTGGACGAGCTGCCGCCCGAGGTCGTCCGCGAGATGGTGCGCGACATGCTGCCGCCTACCTACGCCCCCGGCACCACTCCCGCCGACGTCATCCGTGACAGCCTCATCTGCTTCTATGACACAGCCGATGGGGTCGACCCCACCTATGTCGAGTGGATCCATACGCACGGGCTCAAGCTCGCCAACCAATCCATGATCCCGGCGTTCCACCGGGTAACCACGGGGTCCCTGGAAGCGCGACCGTTGACCGAGCGCGAAGCCGTAGCGTTCACGCTCGTGCTCGGCGGTCTGGCCCGTTTCACCAGCCGGTTCCAGGATGAACTGGCGGTGATGGAAGGCCCGGAGCCGCTCATTTTCCGGCCGTATGTCGACGTTCCCGACGGCAAGGTACGGATCACCCTGCGCTACCCGCCCGAGGGGCAGGACTGGCCGGAACTGGAGTGGCCCGAAGCCGACGGGTTCGGTCTGGATCTGTTCCCACCCCCACCCGAGTGATCTCAAGCGCACCACGCCTGATCACTCCACGCCCCGTCCAACCCGCAGGCTCACACGTATACCGGAGGGGCGCGATCCCGGCGATGAACGCAACCCCGGACGTTTCAAGCCGGGCGCGCTCCCCACTCACAGGGGAGCGGGGATGGATGAACATCGGGCTGATTCTCCCAGGGTTCAGTGCCAGCGAGCAGGACTGGGCGATACCGGTGCTGCTGGCGCTTGCCCGCGCCCTCGCAGCTCGGCACGACGTGCGCGTCTTCCCGCTCCGCTACCCCTTCACGACTCGTCCGTATGTCGTGCATCAGGCAGCGGTCATCCCCATCGGCGGCGGCAAAACCCGCGGCACGGCACGGCTGCCCCTGCTGCGCCGCGCGATGACCACCGTGGTGCGGGCGCACCGCACCAAGCCGTTCGACGTGCTGCACGCCTTCTGGGCCGACGAGCCGGGGTTCGTCGCCGTCGCCGCCGGGCACCGGCTGGGCGTCCCGACCGTCGTCTCGCTCGCCGGAGGTGAACTGGTACACCTGCGCGACATCGGCTACGGCGGCCAGGCCAGCCGGATCAATCGCTGGTTGACGCGGGTGGCATTGCGGTGCGCGACCCATGTCACCGCCGGATCGATGACGCTGGCTCGCCTTGTCGCGCGGCACGCCCCGTATCGGGAGCCCACGCTGCTCCCGCTCGGGGTCGACACCGAGCTGTTCACCCCGGCCGCGACGGCGCCCCAGAGCGATGGACCTCGCCTGCTCCATGTCGCCTCGCTGGTGCCGGTCAAGGACCAGGCGACGCTGATCCGCGCCTGCTCGCTGCTGGCACGGTCGTTCCCCAGCCTCCACCTGGACATCGTTGGGGACGGCCCACTGCGGAGCGACCTCGAAGCGCTGGCAACCAGGCTCGGGCTCGGGGAGCGGATCACGTTCCACGGTGACGTCGCCCACGACGGCTTGCCCGCGCTCTACCGCGCGGCCGATCTGCTCGTGCTGTCATCACGCTACGAGGCACAGGGAATGGTGGTGCTGGAGGCTGCCGCCTGCGGACTGCCGGTCGTGGGAACCGCCGTCGGCATCCTACCCGACCTCGGGGCGGCGGCGCGCACGGTGCCGCCGGGCCATCCGGCCGCACTCGCCGCCGCAGTGCGCGACGTGCTTGTCGACCCGGCACAACGCCAGACCATGCGCCGGGCAGCCCTCCGAGCCGTAGCGTCGCGCTACACGCTGGCGCACACGGTCGCCGCCTTGGAGCAGCTCTACCAGACCGCTACGTCCCGGTGCCCTCCCCGCCTCCAGACATAGCCGCCGGGCCGGCGCGCTCGGGTGCCGGCGCCGCTCCACGCCGCGCCAGCAACGCGAGCGCGACCGCCACCGACATCGCCCTGGCGATCAACCGCGCGGCGATGGCCCCACCTGGTCCGAAAACCGGGATCAGCCAGGCGCCGGCACCCAGCAACACAGCGGCGCGTAGCGCCTCGGAGCCCGCCAGCACGCGCGGCCGGTCGGCGGTGATGGTCAGGAGCAGCAGCGGGGTCGCCAGGATCTCCAGCAGCGTCACGACCAGCAGGCCCTGAAGCAGCGGCGCCAAATCACCGAAGCCCGCGCCATAGACGAGCACGATCGCCGGGCGGGCCAGCGCCACGGCGGGTACCAGAGCAAGCCCCGCGACCAGGGCGCGGAACAGGCTGTCCCGTACGTAGCGGCGGACCGCCGCACCGCCGGGCAGCGTCGCCGCCACGGGCAGCAGCACGGTGTACAGGCTGTGGTTGACGATCTCCACCTTGCTCGCCAGGTTGGCCGCCAGCGCGTAGGCGCCGACGCCCGCCGGGTCGACCCAGCGGTTGACGAGCAGCAGATCGAGCCGGGCCGCCGCCAGCCCGAACAAGCTCGCCAGCCAGAGCCAGACGCCGAAGCCGAGCAGGTGACGCGCTTCCATCCGCATCGTCGCCCGCCCGGGGAAGCGAAGCGACCAGCCTGGTCCCAGGAGGCGCCGGGCCAAGACGAACGATGCCAGCGAGGTGCCGATACCCAGGACGCCGAGCGCGGTCGTCACCGTCAACCAGCCGAGCAGCGCCAGGGCCGCCGCCAGCAGCGTCGTCAACGCCGCATTGAAGAGGAACACCAGCGAGAGCCGCCCAAAACGCCCCGTCGCCTGCTGCACGACGGTCACCGCGCCGCTCAGCGCTGTTGCCGGCACACCCAGCACCGCCAGCCAGATGAGCGCGGCATCGCGCGGCAGGTGCAGCGCAGTCCCGGCTGGACCGACGGCCAGCAGCCCCACCACGACGGCCGTCGTCAGCGCCAGCGCGATCCGGACCCAGAAGAAGGACTGTACCCGCGCAACGGCCGCCGCTCGGTCGGCCGGCCAGACGGCGGCGATGCGGCGCACTGCCGCGTTGCTCACGCCGAAGTCGGCCACCGCCCCGGCTAGCAGGGCCACAGCGCCGAGGACGCTGAAGACGCCGAGGCCGGCCGGACCGAGTGCGCGGGCCAGCAGCACACTGGAGACGAAGCCCAGGAGCAAGCGACCGGCGCTGCCGCCGGTCACCACCGCCCAGCCGCGTGTGATTGAATCGCCGCGCCCCGCCCGGCGCGCGGTGTCCGCCAGCCAGCCCCGCAGCACCGGTCCTTCCCATCTGGACTGGGGCGCGACCGTGTTCCGCCGTGCCGCGCCCCTGAGCGGCCCTCACCGGCACTACGCCCGGCGCGGCGCAACGGATGAGCCGTGGCGCTGCTGTGCTAGCTGTCCCTGGTTGCGTCGAGCGCGGCGTCGAGCGCGAGTAACGTGCCGAGCAGCACCCGCGCACCGGTCACGCAGTCCTCCGGCGCGGTGTACTCCTCCGGCGAGTGGCTGATCCCGCGGCGGCTCGGCACGAAGATCATCCCCTGGCGGGTGATCGCCGCCATGCACATCGCGTCGTGCCCCGCCCCGCTCGGCATGCGCCGGTAGGCCAGCCCGAGGTCGCGGCAGGCCGTCTCGACCGCCGCCACGACCGCCGGGTCGGAGACGACGGGCTCTTTGGCCGATATGCGCGCGAAGGTCGCGCCGTCCGCCGCTGCCCGCGCCTGCAACGCCGCCTCCGCGGCGTCCAGCGTCGTCTCATCCAGCCCGCGGATCTCCGCCGTCAGCTCCACCCGGCCGGGGATGACGTTGGAGGCGCCGGGGCTGACCCGCAGCGTCCCGACCGTGCCGACAATGCCGTGGGCAACGGCGTTCTCCCGCACCGCCAGCACGAAGGGCGCGGCCATGACGAGCGCGTCCCGCCGCCCGTCCATCGGCGTCGTGCCCGCGTGGTTCGCCTCCCCCTCGAACACCGCGGTGTAGCGCCGGATGCCGACGATCCCCTCCACGACGCCGACCGGCACCCCGGCCGCGTCGAGCACACCCCCCTGCTCGATGTGGAGCTCCACATACGCCGCCAGACTGCCCGCCGGCCGGGCTGCGGTGACCACCGCCTCCGGGTCGATCCCGGCCGCACGCAGGTGCTCGGCCACGGGGCGGCCATCCACCGCCTCATGATGGATCGACGCCGGGTCGAATAACCCCGCCATTGCCCGGCTGCCGAAGGTGCCGCCGCCCATCGTCGCCTCTTCGGCGACGAAGTTGATTACCTCTACCGGGTGACGCAGCCGCTGCCCCGCCGCGTGCAGCGCCCGCACGCTCGCCAGCGCCGCAAGCACCCCGAGCGCCCCGTCGTAACGCCCGCCGTTGGGCACCGTGTCGGTGTGCGACCCGAGCGCGATCGGCGCCAGTCCCGGCTCGCGACCCGGATAGGTGCCGATGGTGTTCCCGGCCGGGTCGCGGCGCACCTCCATCCCGACCGCGCGCATCGCCTCCTCCACCCACTGCCGCGCTTCCAGGTCGGCCGGCGAGAAAGCAATGCGGTTGACACCGCCATCCGGCGTCGCGCCGATCCGGGCCAACGCTTCCAGATCCCCAAGCAGCCGTTCCCCATCGATCTCCGGTCTGGTCTCAGCCACGTCGCCTCCCTTTCCCTGGGTCGCTCGTCGCGGCCATGCTACGGACGGGTTCCCGGCGGTGTCAATCTCGCGCATGCTATCCTCGGGTACAGAAAGGGAGGGCACACCATGGCCGGCCGTCGCCGCACCCCGCTCGCCCCGGAAGGCATCGAACCGCACCTCTGCACGCTCGATCTCCGGCGCCAGATCTTGCGCCAGACCCCGTTCTTCGCCGGGTTGCCCCCCGCCGAGGTCGACCGCATCAGCCTGCACTTCAGTGAGCGAGGCTACCAGCCGGGCGAGACGGTCTATCACGCGGGAGAGCCCGCCACGCGCCTCTACGTCGTCGCCGCCGGCAAGGTGAAACTGGTCCGGCCGACCCCGGCCGGGCAGAACGTCCTGCTCGACATCCTCACCCCCGGCGACTTCTTCGGCAGCCTCGCCACTCTCGGCGACCGCGAGTACCCTGACACCGCCGAGGCCCAGACCGCCTGCTGTCTTCTGAGCGTCGACGCCGACCAGTTCGCCGAAATCCTCCGCGCCTACCCAGCCGTGGCCCTCGCGACACTGGAGATCGTCGCCGAGCGCCTGCGCGACGCGCACGAGGTGATCGAGCACCTGAGCGCGCACCCGGTCGAGGCGCGGCTGGCGGCGACGCTCCTCAAACTGGCCGAACGGCTGGGCGCGGAGAGCAAGCACGGCGTGCTGATCCAGATGCCCCTCTCCCGGCAGGACCTCGCCGAGATGACCGGCACCACCGCCGAGACCGCCTCGCGGATCATGAGTGAATTCCGCCGCGCCGGGCTGATCCGCAGCGGCCGCCGCTGGGTCGCCATCACCGACCCCGCCGGCCTCGCGAAGTTCGCGGAAGCGCACGCGGGCAGGTAGTTCCCCCAGGGGGCCATCGTCGTGCCGAGCGCAGGAACGCGTATACGCTGCGGTTTATGTCCGGAGTTGGTGGTATGACGAGTCCCGCACCGTGGTCTGTGCCCGGGGCGGGTGGCGCGACGGATCCCGCGTCGTGGCATGTGCCCGGGGCTCAAGCCGCCGGGCTGATAGCTGGTAAGCCCACTGAAGGGGCTACGATGACCACACCCGGGCAGATCCGATCCGGCACCCCGCCGGACACCGCGTCTCCAGCCCCTTCAGTGGGCTTTGCATT
>NICF_comb_assmDRAFT_10003701_pt1 | contig 10947 bp, 9 predicted proteins | sample NewIslPassag4_SG_FD_11279 | JGI IMG/M metagenome (IMG submission 11279) | reverse complement strand
GTTCCTCGCCATTTTCGCGCCTGTTGCCCTGTCAGCACGCGCGGGAGTGCGTTCAGTGAGCCAGGAGCAGATTCAGGCGGCCCTTTCCATGGGGGCGAGCCGGGCGCAGGTCATCCGTCACGTCGTCCTGCCGGCGGCGCTGCCGGAAATTCTGGTCGGACTGCGCATCGGCATGGGCGTCGGCTGGACGACCCTCGTGGCCGCGGAAATGGTCGCTGCGGACGCAGGCCTGGGCAAAATGGTCTACAACGCCTCCAACTTCCTACGCACTGACGTGGTCATCCTCGGCATCGTTGCCATCGGCTTCATGGCGTATGTGTTCGAGATGGTGATGCGTTTTCTCGAACGCCTGCTGGTGCCGTGGAAAGGGAAAGTCTGAGGCCTGCTTTGAAGTCAGTTTTCGGAAGCCCTGGGCTGCGCGTTCAGCTGCGCAGTTTCTCTGCGGTCTCATCATCCGCCGGGAAGAAGGCTTCGATCGCAAGCTCCGCCAGCGTGACATCAATGGGCGTGCCAAAGACGGTCGTCGTACTGAACAAAGACAGCACGCCAACATTGCTGCGCAGCGAAGCGGTGTCACGACGCCATCGGATGGCCATTCGGTTGCCGGGCACCGTTCGGAGTTGCCTCTGTACGAAGACAGTTCACGGTGCAGCTCGATCAAAACCGGGTCTGCACTTGCGTCAATCTGTTGGCGCAGGCGGGTCAAAATGTGATGGCGCCATTCGGCGTAGTTTTCGATGCGCGAAGCAAGCCCGCGGGGGTGCAGGCTGAGGCGTAGAACATTGACTGGCGGGGAGAGCAATTCTTCAGCGGTGCCTGCCATAAGGCGCGCGATCGGGTGATTGGCCGAAACAAGGTTCCAGTGCCGGTCGATGGCCAAAGCCGGATATGGCTCGTGCCCCGTAAGGATCAGCTCCACAGCCTTGCGCGCCTGGGCCAATGCCGCATCATCCAGTGAGCGTTGCGGGTAAACCGGCGCGTATCCCGCGGATAGCAGGATGGCATTGCGTTCTCGCAGCGGCACGGCCAGCTGATCGCAAAGATGCAGCACCATCTCGCGGCTCGGCCGCGCGCGGCCCGTTTCGATGAAGCTCAAGTGACGTGCTGAAACATCCGCGGCGAGCGCCAGATCAAGCTGGCTCATGCGCCGCCGGTGGCGCCACTCCCGCAAATGCTGGCCGAACGATGAAGCCGCGATGGTCATCGAAAAGGATTAGCGCGGTCGCGGCGCGTCTCCAATGACCTCCGAGGTAATTGCGATGCTTCCCGTGCACTTCCTAGGTTGCGCGACACGGCTTCCGCCGGCGTTTCAACTTTTGAAGGGGCACCCATGCTTCGGACCATCACCTCGTTGTCGCTCCGCCAGATCCTGCTTCTCGATGCCATCGCGACCGGCATCACCGCCGTCTTGCTCGTAGCGGCCGCCGAGCTTCTTTCCGGCCCGCTCGGGTTTCCTGAAATCCTATTACGTGAAGCCGGCCTCATTCTCGTGCCTTTCGTGGCACTGGTCGGCTGGACAGCGTCTCGTCAGATTCCGGCAATCGGGGCCGTTCGCACCATCATCTCGGGCAACGTCCTTTGGGTGGTGGCCAGCTTGTTGCTGCTGGTGTCCGGGTACGTTGCGCCGACGCTGGCAGGATACGTCCTGGTCGCTGCTCAGGCGATCGTGGTGGGGTTCTTCGCCGAATTGCAGCTGATCGCGCTTCGGCGCACGCGGGCGATCACGGCTTGAGGCAACATGTTTGGAGAAACTGCCATGTCCTCGACCGCAGATACCCGCTCACAGCCAGCCAGTCACACAAGGTCCGAGCCGATCTCGGCCGTAGTCGTCCTACACGTCAAGCCGGGGTGCGAGGCGGAGTTCCTGAGCTTGCTGACACCGGTGCTCGATGCCATGCGGCACGAGCCGACGTTCATCAACGCAACCCTGCACCGGGACCCTGACGATCCGACCCGCTTCATGATCCATGAAACCTGGGCTGATCGGCAGGACCTCATCGAGGTTCAAATTCCGCGGCCGTATCGCCGGGCCTATCTCGATCGACTGCCTGCGATCCTGCGTGATCAGCGCCAAATCACGGTCTGGCAGCCGATGCGCTCCGACTTTGCGTTCGCAAAGAATTACGACCGGCAAGAGTAGGAGAAGCCGCTTCGGAACAAGGAATGGCCAGCGCCTTAGCCGCTGGCTTTCACTGCCTTAAATCACGCCCAGCGCCCGCATCGCCTCGGCAACACGGATGAAGCCGGCGATGTTGGCGCCCGCCACGTAGTTGCCGGGCATGCCGTATTCCTCGGCCGTCTCGGCGCAGCGATCATGGATCTGCCGCATAATCGTGGCGAGGCGCTGCTCCGTTTCCTCGAAGGTCCAAGAATCGCGCGAGGCGTTCTGCTGCATCTCCAGCGCGCTGGTCGCAACGCCACCCGCATTGGTCGCCTTGCCGGGCCCGAAAAGCACGTTCGCTTCCTGGAAAATCTGCACCGCATCCGGCGTGCACGGCATGTTCGCACCTTCGCCGACCGCGATGACCCCATTCTGAACGAGCTTGCGGGCGTCTCCGCCGTTAAGCTCATTCTGCGTTGCACACGGCATGGCAATGTCGCACGGCACGTCCCAGATGCGCCCTTTGGGCACGTAATCCGCCGTGTCCTTGCGCAGCTTGGCGTAGGTCGAGATGCGCTCGCGCCGAACTTCCTTGATCTCTTTCAGGAGATCGAGGTCAATCCCGCTTTCCTCGACGACATAGCCATCGGAATCGGAGCACGCGATCACACGACCGCCGAGCTCCTGGATTTTCTCGATCGTGTAGATGGCGACGTTGCCGGAGCCCGAGACGACGACCTTCTTGCCCTCGAAGTCGAGCCCCCGCGTCTTCAGCATCTGCTCGACGAAGAAGACGGCGCCGTAACCTGTGGCTTCCTTGCGGACCTGCGACCCGCCCCACGTCAGGCCCTTTCCGGTGAGCACGCCGGATTCGTAGCGGTTCGTGATGCGCTTGTACTGGCCGAACATGTAGCCGATCTCGCGCTGGCCGACGCCGATGTCACCAGCCGGAACGTCGGTGTATTCCCCGAGATGGCGGTAAAGCTCGGTCATGAACGACTGACAGAACCGCATGATTTCCATCTCGGAGCGGCCCTTGGGATCGAAGTCGGACCCGCCCTTGGCGCCGCCGATGGGCATGCCGGTCAGCGCATTCTTGAAGGTCTGCTCGAAGCCGAGAAACTTGATGATGCCGAGATTGACGCTCGGATGGAAACGCAAGCCACCCTTGTACGGACCGAGCGCAGAGTTAAAGCAGACGCGGAAGCCACGGTTGATCTGAACCTGCCCTTTGTCGTCGATCCAGGGCACGCGGAAGATGATTTGCCGCTCAGGCTCGCAGAGGCGTTCGATGAGCGCCTGATCAGCGTAATCCGGATGCTTGGCAATGACCAATCCGATGCTGCTCAGAACTTCCCGAACGGCCTGGTGAAATTCGAGCTCTCCGGCATTCCGCCGCAGCACTTCCGCGTAAATGGGTTCGAGCTTTTCGTCCAAAGGAGACACCGTTGCGACCTCGACCAATAATTCGACGCAACAAACGGCTCTCCGGCACAGCGCCTTCGCGTGGGCCAGATCGCCAATGCAAGCTGCGTGCGGATCCCCAATAAGGCATCCCGGGTCGCGCGACCCAGAAATGATGCGTTTCCCTTAGCGCATTGACCGTTTTCTGAGCAAGGGCGCCTCATCATCGGGCTGCGGCGTCGGATCATTAGCCGCAGCATTGGGCAGCATGCCTATCATTCGATCATCAAAGCTTGATCTTTGGATCAAGCCAGTCTCTGAGCGAGTCGCCGAAAAGATTGAATGCGAAGACGGCGAGGCTGATAGCAAGGCCTGGGAAGATGATCATCCAGGGCGCTTCCTGATAGAATTCCTGCGAAGCGCCCGACAGCATGAGGCCCCAAGCCGGGGTCGGCTCCGTCACACCCAATCCGAGGAACGAGAGAGAAGCCTCGAGCAGAATGGCCTGCGCGATGAAGGCCGTGAACATGATGAGGAACGGCGCCACGACGTTCGGCGCGATGTGCCGGAAGATGATGCGGGCGTGGCTGTAGCCAGCTGCGCGAGCCGCATCCACGTATGGCATCTCACGGATTGCGAGCGCGGCGGAGCGCACGACGCGTGACACCTTAGGGATCATCGGGATGGCGATGGCGATGATGAGATTGATGTCCAATCCAGCCACCGGCCACTTCCCCAGCACGGCCACAACAGCCAGCGCTAGCACGATGATCGGGAACGACAGAAGGATGTCCATGAACCGCTGGATCATCATGTCGATTCGGCCACCGAAATAGGCCGACACGACACCAATCACGGCACCGATCCCCGAACCAAGTAGTGAGGATAAGAAACCGACCGCGAGTGCCGTCCGCGCGCCATAAATGATGCGCGAGAACACGTCGCGGCCGAACGCGTCGGTCCCCATCCAGTGCTCCCAGGACGGCGGCGCGAGCATCGCGCCGTAATCGATCTCCAGCGGATCATACGGTGCCACGTACTCCGCAAAGATGCCGGCGATGAAGAGAACGATGATGAACACCAGCCCCGCCGCGCCGAGCGGCTGGGTTATGGCGAACTGCAGCACCGGGTGCCGCTTCTTTGGCACCGTGTAGGTGATTTTCGGTGTCTCTTCCGCGATAGCCATATCAGCGGTACCGGATGCGTGGATCGAGCGCTGCGTAGAGCAGGTCGACGATGAAATTGACGATGATGAAGAACGTGGCCACGAGCATTACGAGCGCCTGGACCATCGTGTAGTCGTTGCGCGTGACCGTCTCCACGAACAGCTTGCCGATGCCGTTCAGGTTGAAGACCTGCTCTGTCACCACAAGACCGCCGATGAGGAAGGCAAACTCGAGCCCGATGACCGTGACGACCGGCAGCATCGCATTGCGCATGGCGTGCCGCGTAACGACAAGGCGCTCAAACACACCCTTCGCCCGAGCGGTGCGGATATAGTCCTCTTGCAGCACCTCAAGCACGGTGGAGCGCGTCATGCGCGTCGCCACGGCTGAATAGCGATACCCCACTGCAAGCGCAGGCCAGATGAGCTGCGAAAGATTATGCCAGGGATCGACGTAAATCGGCGTGAATGTGAGGGGCGGGATCCAGTTGAAAAACAGGAGCAGGCTTAGGATCATCAGCATGCCGAGCCAGAAGGACGGCACTGCGAGCCCCGCGATGGCGAAAACCTGGATAATGCGGTCAACCCAGGTGTCCTTGAATAGTGCAGCGAGCGTACCCAGCGGAATGGCGATAGCCGTTGCCAGGATCGTGGCCATGATGGCCACCTGGAACGACAGCTGAAACCGGCTTGAAATTTCGTCCCACACTGGCCGCCCCGTCCACATGGACGTGCCGAGATCGCCGACGAGCAGGCCTCCCATCCAGTCGATGAACTGCTGCCAGAGCGGCTTGTCGAGCCCAAGACGGGCGCGCTCCTGCGCCAGCACCTCCGGACTGACTTGTCCGCCGTCCATGAGATAGCGCATCTCGACGATGTCACCGGGCATCAGCCGCAGCAGCACAAACACCAGCACCGCTACGCCGAGCAGCGTCGGGATCATCAGAAGCAGACGGTTGATCGTGTAACGGAGCATCTGGAGCCGGTTCGAACCTCGGAATTGTCACACGAAGAAGCCGGAGCTGGGCAACCGAAGCGTAGTGCCGGCTGCCCAGCTCACCATCAGGCGTTACTGATCGAGCCAGACGTCCTGAAGATCCTGGTTCAGGTAGTGGCTCGGCGACATATGCCAGCCCTTGAGCTGCTTCCAGTTCACGATAATGCGGTGCCACCACACGACCGGAATCGTGTAGGCCTCAGCCAGGGCATGGCGCTCGAACTCGCGCAGGATCTGCTTGCGCTTCTCGACGTCGAGCTCACCCTTCTGCTTGTCGTAGAGCTCATCCAGCTTGCGATCGTTGGCCCGGGAATAGTTGATGGGCGAGCGATCGGCTGAGATGTACTTGGCAAGCTGCAGGTTGGGGTCGTCCACCGCGTCGCAATGGAAGTCGAGCCCGGCCTCATAATTCCCGTTTCTCAGGTTCGAGATATAGGCCGCCGTTTCGGGCTGCTCGTGCTCCGTGGTGACGCCAATCTGCCGCCACTGATCGATCAGAAAGACGCCGACCGGGGTGTACGGCATCGCCACATTCCGGTTCATCAGCTTGAACTTGAGGTTCGACACGCCAGCTTCCGCCAGGAGCTTCTTGGCCTCCTCGCGTGCCGCCTTGATGTCGCGTCCGAAGCCCGGAATTTCCTCCAGCTCCTTGTCCGTCGCTGCGAGCTCGTACCCCGGTCGCAGCACGCCGCCGACATGGCGCACGAGTGCAATCTTGGACAGCGCCTCCGCGCCCTTCCACCGATCGATCGCCAGCGACAACGCCCTGCGCACGCGCGCATCGTCGAACGGCTTTTTCTCGGTGTTGAACGTCACGACGAGGCTGCAAATCCAGGGACTCTCCAGCACCTCCACCTTGTCGCCCAGCGCAGCAACGAGCTTGTCGCGATCAGCGGGTGAGTGGCCGCGGAACTCTGTGAGCACCTCGCCGGCCTGCAGCGCATTCACGCGAGCCGCCGTGCTGGTGATGAAGATGGCGCGATAACGGTCGAGATGCGGCCGATCAGGCACGTGATAATCCTCGAACCGCTCGCCAACCCAGTGCGAGCCCGCCGCGTGCTCGACGAACTTGAAGGGACCGGTGCCCAGAATGTTGCGTTCCGGAAATTTCGGATCTTCCTTCAGCTTCGCCGCGCTGTAGATGCAGTCCCACGGCGAGGCGAAGTTGGTCAGCATCGACGCGTTTGGCGCCTTCAGCTTGAAGACGACCGTGTACTCGTCAGGCGTCTCGATGGACTCGATGTCCTCGTACGCTGCCTTGCGGATCGACCGCGCGCCGCCCTGTGGATTGCGGATGCGCTCGTAAGAGGCCTTGACGTCCTCCGATGTCATCGGAGTCCCGTCGTGGAATTTCACGTTCTTCTTGAGCTTGAACGTGTAGGTGAGGCCGTCCGCTGACTGCTCCCAAGACTCCGCCAGATCACCCACCACCTTCGGGTAGTTCGCGGGATCGAATTTGAGCAGCGTATTGTAGTGGGGTCTTACCGGATGGATGAACGCGAACGATGTCGCCGCGTGGCAGTCGTAATCCGGTGGCTCGGCACTAACGGCAAATCTCAGTTCACCGCCCTTCTTCGGTGTTTGCGCGTCCGCTCCGGCGGGCAAAAGCGCAACTGCCGCAGTCAGTGCTGCGGATAGTGCCAATCGACTAAACATCACTTCCTCCCAGCCTTGTGAGTGTTTTGGTCCGCATCCTTCAGATGTTGATGCAGGCCGCGTAGTGGTCCTCCCCGAATTTTCTAAGTTCTGGAACGGCGACCTTGCATTGCTCGGTCGCCCGCGGACACCGGGTACGGAAAACACATCCCGATGGCGGATTGAGTGGGCTTGGCACCTCGCCCTTCAAAATCGTGTGCTTGCGGGCCCGTTCTGCCTCCGGATCCGGCACCGGGACGGCGGCGAGAAGAGCCTGCGTATACGGATGAAGCGGATTTTCGTAGAGCGAATCCCTGTCTGCAACCTCCATCACGCGCCCGAGATACATGACCACGATGCGGTGCGAGATATGCCGCACCACTGCCAGATCGTGAGCAATGAACAAGTACGTGAGTCCGTATTTCTCCTGCAGCTCTTCGAGCAGGTTGATGACCTGCGCCTGGATCGAAACGTCGAGCGCCGAGACAGGCTCATCGCAAACGATGAACTTGGGCTCCATCGCGAGCGCCCGCGCAATGCCGACGCGCTGGCGTTGCCCACCCGAGAGCTCGTGCGGGTACCGATCGGCCATATACGGATAAAGGCCGACCTGGGTCAGCAGGTCCTCGACGCGCTCACGAGCCGCCTTCCTGTTCGGCACCAAGCGATGAACCAACATCGGCTCGGAGATGATCTGACCGATGGTCATGCGCGGATTGAGGGAGGAATACGGATCCTGGAAGATGACCTGGATCCGCCGGCGCACGTCACGCAGCTCGTCGTGACTGGCTTTGGTCAGGTCCTTTCCTTCGAACAGAATGGACCCCGAGGTGGCCTCCTCCAGCTTCAACACCAAACGGCCAACGGTCGTCTTCCCGCAACCCGATTCGCCAACCAGCCCGAGCGTCTGCCCGGGCGCGATCGAGAAGCTGACGTCGTTCACAGCGCGCACAATCAGCGGCGGCTGGCCGAAGAGTTTTGACCCGCCTGATACGACGAAATGCTTAGTGAGACCTTCCACCTTCACGAGCGGCGGTACATCGGAGCGTTGCGTGCTCTGTTTTGCCGGACCGACAGCCGTGGAGAGTCCAATCGCGCGCGGCCCCTGCTCCGCCAACTCCTTGGCTCGGATGCAGGCAGAGAAATGGCCAGGCTCAACCTCCAGCAAAGGCGGCTGCGCCGTCTTGCAGGCGCTGACAGCCGCAGCACAGCGTGGCGCGAAACGGCAACCCTGTGGCGGAGAAACGAGGTTCGGCGGCAGGCCTTCGATTGTTTCGAGCTTGGCCTCACGCGGCTTGTCGAGCCGCGGCACCGAACGCAAGAGGCCGTAGGTGTACGGATGGCGCGGCCGCGCGAAAACATCGTCTGCCGTGCCTTGTTCGACCATGCGCGCCGCGTACATGACGTTCACGCGATCGGCGTAGCGTGCCACCACGCCCAAATTGTGGGTAATGATGACCATCGCGATGCCGAGCTCGCGCGACAGATCCTTCATCAGCTGCAGGATCTGCGCCTGGATCGTCACGTCGAGCGCAGTGGTAGGCTCGTCAGCGATGATGAGCTTGGGGTTGCACGCGAGCCCGATGGCGATCATCACGCGCTGGCGCATGCCGCCCGAGAATTGATGCGGATATTGATCCAGCCGCCGTTCGCCATCCGGGATGCCGACCTGGCGCATCAGCTCCGCAGCGCGGGCGCGCGCCTCCTTTTCGCTCATCCCGAGATGGATCATCAGCGGCTCCATGATCTGGAAGCCGATGGTCAGCACCGGGTTGAGCGAGGTCATCGGCTCCTGGAAGATCATCGAGATCTCCCGGCCGCGAATTTCCCGCATCTCCTCTTCGCTCAGTTTGAGGAGATCGCGGCCCTGGAACAGGATTCGACCGCCCACGATGCGCCCGGCAGGCTTGGCCAACAGACGCATCACCGTTAGTGCGGACACGGATTTTCCGCACCCCGATTCACCCACGAGCGCGACGACTTCGCCGGGTTTCACCTTGTAGGACAGGCCCTCGACGGCGCGCACCACGCCGGCGGACGTCACAAAGTGGACGTGGAGATTGTCCACCTCCAGAAGCCAGGGTGAAGATTGTGCGGATGTGGGCGTGCCCGGTTGCGGCACGACCTTTTCAGCCAATCCCGCAGTCACAGTTGAACCGGACCCGGCCGCTTCGCGCAGCGGCTCTCCCAAGCCTGAGTGAAGGAAACAAGATCGTAGCTCGGACGTTCGCGTCGAACGCAAAAGTCAGTACGACTGGCCATTACGCCTTTCGATGTGGCGCGCACTTGCGTACCCGCCATCCTCCCGAATTTTGGGCAGGAGCTTTGTGACGGCACCGATACGTCAAGCGCCCGGCGCCACTCCGCCCTCTTTCGATATCCTCTCGTTTTCACAAGAGGTTTTGCGTACCGAGGCATCAATAGCGCCCCATCGCCGATCCGGCAACCCACCGGGGCGTGTACTTAAGGCGTAGTTGCAGAAAGTCAGCATCGTCCCGGTCTGCAGTCTGACTGACGTCCGTCTCGGGTTGACATTCTGACAGCGGCTCAATCGAAGCCATCAACCTCCACGAATGCCACCTGTTTCCTGCGGAACAGCCGAAGAGCCGCCGACCTGCTTTTCGTGGGCCCATCAAGTTTGGCGCCGGCCAGACACATCAAAGATCATGAGACGCAGGAAAAACCAATGTCTAAAAGCTACAGCAATCGCCTGCCGCAGCTTGACGGCGGCTTGTTCCTCACCGACGGCGGCATCGAGACGACGCTGATTTTCCTCGACGGCATCGATCTCCCCTATTTCGCCGCGTTCGACCTGATGAAGACGCAGGATGGCCGGGCCGCGCTCATGCGCTATTTCGAGCGGTACGTCGCCATCGCCCGCGCTGATGGCACGGGCTTCATCTTCGAGAGCCCGACCTGGCGCGCGAGCTCCGATTGGGGCACGCTCCTCGGTTATTCCCGCGACGACATCGCAGCCGTGAACCGGGACTCCATCGCGCTCATGCGGGAGCTGCAGGGAAAGTACGCAGCTCCGCAGCTCCCCATGGTGGTGAGCGGCTGTGTCGGTCCGCGGGGCGACGGTTATGACCCCGGGCAGGTCATGTCACCCGACGAAGCCGAGAGCTACCACGCGCACCAGATCAGCGCCTTTGCCAAGGCTGAGGCCGACATGGTGACGGCCATCACCATGACGAACGCCAACGAGGCCATCGGCATCACGCGCGCCGCGATCAAAGCGGGCATGCCGGTCGCCATCTCGTTCACGACGGAAACGGACGGCCGCCTGCCGACAGGCCAGAGCCTCGCGGATGCGATTGCCGAAGTGGATGAGGCAACCGCGGCGGGCCCGGTCTATTACATGATCAACTGCGCTCACCCCAATCACTTCATGAGCGCGCTGCCGGCCGGCGAGAACTGGACGAAGCGGGTCCGCGGCCTTCGCTGCAACGCGTCGAAGCGCAGCCATCAGGAGCTCAACGACTCGCCGGATCTCGATGCCGGCGATCCGGTCGAGCTCGGCGATCAGTATCGCGAGCTGCTGCAACGCCATCGGCAAATCAACGTGCTGGGCGGCTGCTGCGGAACGGATCACCGCCACATTGCGTGTATCAGCCAGGCCTGCCGGAGCGCCCTTGCGGCCTGAAT
>NICF_comb_assmDRAFT_10003694_pt1 | contig 10963 bp, 24 predicted proteins | sample NewIslPassag4_SG_FD_11279 | JGI IMG/M metagenome (IMG submission 11279) | reverse complement strand
CAGCAATAAATAGTGACTTGCCAGGCGCCCGCCAACGGGCGTCTTTTATTATGCCGCGAAAGGTGGTGACGTCATGGCGCACGTACAGCAACAACTGGTTATCACGGCCGATCCGAACCAGCCGGTTGCTGAAATCAACAACATCATCACAGCGTTCTTGCACCTTTGGCCCGGCAGTGAAGCGACGATCCTGCGGGCCGTTCGCGACGAGATCGACAGGGCGTTGCCGCGGTTTGAGAAAAAAGACGAACAACCAAACGAGAACGACGCAGCCAAATGACGGCTGCTTTTTTGTTGGGGGTGTGGGGATGAGTATGACGCAATCGGAACTGCAGGCGCTCGGAAAGATCGAGAGCAGGTTGGCGAGGCTTGAGGCGCTGCAAGAGGCGAATGTCCGGACGACCAACGAACTTACCGCAAACGTGAATAGGCTCGTTGAAAAATTGGATAAGTCGGACGATCTGGCACGTGAGGCGGATCAGCGCTCGCGGGCCGCGCATCACCGGATCGACGAGACGAACAAGCGCATCGACGAGCTGAAAAAGGACGTGGATAGCATCCGCGAAAGCGGAAACTGGCTGCCGAAGCTGATTGCTTCGTCGGTCGTCACAACCATCATCGGCGGCATCGTTGGTGCCGCACTTGCAAAATGGGGAGGTTGATCCTTCATGGAAACCGGACAACTCTTTACCTGGGAGGCGCTTGGCACGATGGCCGGCGCTTCTTTGCTTACGTTCCTCGTTGTGCAGTACACGAAGGCGCTGGTTGACCGCCTGACGCGCGGGGCGGTGCCGACAGACCTTTATGCCGTCTTGATCGGATTTGGCATCCTGACGCTTGCACAGCTTGCCACAGGGGCCAATCCGTCTGACTGGCGGGTGTATGTCTTGGCGTTAGCCAACGGCTTCCTGGTGGCCGCTGCAGCCGGCCAGATGCATTCCAAAGTGCTGAACCCGCCTGGGGAGAAGGGGGAGGATGAACAGTGAAGATCGCTATCGACGCCGGTCACGGTCCGGAGACGCCAGGGAAACGTACGCCGGACGGGTCCCTTCGGGAATACCACTTCAATGCCCCCACGGCCCGCTATGTAGCGGATGAACTCCTGCATGAATACGAAGGCGTGGAGATTCTACTGACCTTCGACGACAGCCGCGACGTCCCGCTTAAAGAACGCACGGATCGGGCGAACGCCTGGGGAGCGGACGTGTTCGTTTCTATCCACGCGAACGCTTACGGCGCCGGCGGATGGAACGACGCAAAAGGCATCGAAACGTTCGTGTACAAGACGCGGCCGGCCGCCGCTCTGAAACTCGCTGAGGCGGTGCATCGAAACCTGATCCTTGCTACCGGCCGACCCGACCGCGGGGTGAAGACTGCGGATTTCCACGTGCTGCGAGAGACGAAAATGCCCGCGATCCTCGTGGAATGCGGGTTCATGACGAACCGGGAGGAAGCGGAACTGCTGAAGTCGGACGCCTACCGTCGGAAGTGCGCTGCAGCAATCGTGGCCGGGATCGTGGAAGTGTGCGGGCTGCGGAAGAAACCGGCTGAAGCCGTTTCCGCGCCGGGTTCTGCGGCGCCGGCCGATGACGTCTCCCCTTGGGCGCGCGAGGCCCGCGACTGGGCTGTCAGCCGCGGCATCACGGATGGCACGCGGCCGAAGGATGCTGTGACGCGGGAAGAGCTGTGGACGATGTTGTGGAGGACGCTGAAATAAAACGATCCCCGCCTGGCCGGTGTGGCTGGGCGGGGATTTGGTCAAATAGCTCCGTTTTGATTCTTAAGAAGGACTCTCTACCTACACTGTCGAATAATGAAAAATAAACAGACAGTTGGGGAGGACGTTTGTTCAGATTGCGCAACATAAAATTATTACAATTCTTCAAAAGAATTGCCGCATACATATTAAGATGGGAAAATATGGTGAATAATTGGGGCCAATATTTGCTTTACTTGATCCCCATATTGTTGACTATACCTCCAATAACAAGATTACTTTCATCAATATATTTTGTGATTTTAGTAATAATTGTTTCCCTTGTTGCAAGTGCACATGCCACAGATAGATTATCTAAATACAAAAGTCTTGAAGAGGAAAAAAATAAACTTAGTGCTGAAAGAGAACATTTGTCCATGGATTTAGAAGGCATTCCAATTAAAGTGATAAAGAGCATTTATAATTACTTAAATTTCAGTTATAAAGATAGAATTACTATTTATCGTTTTAATGATTTGTATTTTGTACCTGTTGGAAGGTTCTCAATTAATCAGAATTTAAGAAAATACGGTCGTAAGCAATATCCGAAAGACCAAGGGTTCATAGGAAAATCGTGGAACGAAGGGGCGTTTTTTATTGAAGATCTTCCAGATCCCGAAAGGGCAAGACAGAAATATTTGTCTAGGGTAACCAGTGAATGCAATATTGATCTTAACACACTAGAAAGCATTGGAATGAAAAGTAGAGCCTATTACTGTAAAAACTTGTTATATAATGGGGATCCGATTGCGGTTATAGTATTCGAATCTACGGACAGTAAATTACCAGCTTCAAAAGAACAAATAGATACACTTCTTGATGGCCCAATTGGTGACCTGTTAGTCGAAGTAATCAAACTAAATCTGCCATTAGGGAGGGAGTGATGAAGTAATGAGTAAAGTTCAATATGTGTTGCGATATTACGCTTTATATTATCCTCATAGCCATGAACTATCAAAAACAAGAATAACAAAGATGGTTTATCTCGCTGACTGGTTTTCTGCTAAAGAATATAATTCTCAAATAACTAACATCAAATGGTATTTTGATCATTACGGGCCTTATGTAAGTGATGTATACGACGCAGCAGTTAAAGATAGCAAATTAGTAATACGCCAAGAAGTTTCTGTTTACGGTTTTCCTAAGGAAATAATCGCTTTAAGGAAACAATATAATAAAGAGCAATTAAATTTATATTTGCTTAGTGACAGGGAGACAAAAATATTGGATAAGGTGATTGAAGAAACTCGTAATCTTTATTGGTCAGATTTTATAAATTATGTGTATGATACGTATCCCATTAAAACTCAAAAAAGGTATAGTTATCTGAATTTAGTAGAACTAGCTAGACAAGAGAGAGAATCTGGCTAAAAAATTTTTTTTATTCATGGGACGTATAGTCAGCACATTCTCATGGACGGAGCGCGACCTCGAGATCCGGACACCCAGGAAGAGTTTGTAAAATCCCAAGCGCTTAGGAAAATGATACCCCGCCTGGCCGTGTGGCTGGGCGGGGAAAATTTTTTTGCGTACAATGTCGAACATTGTCGAAAGTGTCTACACAGAATTCACAACTTGTGAAATAATTTGATCAAACGAACGCTCGTTCAAAAAATCAGATTAACGATTATTCCCAATATTCGTTACATAAAAATGTTCCCCAATTCGCGAAATATTTTTTTGGGGAATATTTCGTTTTTGGTATCTTACATACGGAAGAGGGGATAATCAGTGAGTAATCTTGAGAAAGCGATTTTGTTCTTTGTAAAAGAATTCCCTCAATCTCTCGGACGAACGAAATTAATCAAATCGCTTTATTTATTGGATTGTGAATGGTACGAGATGTACGGACGTACTTTTACGGGACTAGAGTACAAGCGCGACAAAAACGGTCCATTTGATTCCGCGTTGTACCATGCATTGGATCATTTGGAGGACATCGGCCTGATATTTCAAAAACCATATCCTCACTTAGGAAGCACGGGATACGAGATCATATACGCAGGAAAAGATAAAGAAATTGATCTAGACCCGCTGGCAGAGAGTATATGCCGAAGAATTATTGACGATCTTAAAGATGGCGACTTGAACGCGTTTCTTCAGGCCGCATACAGTACAGCACCAATGAAAGCCGTTACAGCAAGAGAGACCGAAACAGTAAAACTACTGGGGGAGGTGCTGCCAATGCATGAATTGATCAAAGAGCCTGAACCCATATTTACTCTCGATGAAGTTAAAGAAGCCATGAGAAAATTGGATTTAACTAATCGAGGATCAGATGACGAGTACAATGAAGTCGTATTCGCAGAATACGTAAGTCTAGCCAAACTAAGGGAAAGGGTTCTTAACGCATGGAAAGAGATTGGAGAAAAATAATAGCATCGGATGATAGAGCATTCGCTTACGGGGAAATATACAAAATTAAGGACGAACTAATCAATTTCCCCGAAGCTATTTTTGTAGGCAGAACGTATCATGAAATCAGATTTGTTGTCGTAACCCAACATTGCCGATCCAACTCTAATCGTAATATTTGGATAGTTAACGTTGCACCAATTTCTTCTCAAGTTGATTATAAAAGGGATACTGATTTGGAAATTGAACCACGCGAAGGAAATTACATAGATCGGGTAAGTTTAATTAGATTGGGTCATTCCCAACCTGTATTAAAAATTGATCTTGATGGCCCGATCGGAAAATTACCAAGGGATCAACTCCTTAACTTAACTGCCCTTCAAATGAAGTTGGCAGGTATTAAGATTTGAGCAATCCGCCACTGTTGGCGGTTTTATTTTGTCTCTTTACACCGAACATATGTTCCCATAAAATAAAGGTAAAATCTCCGAAGGAGGAGCATGCCATGCCTAACAAGCTCACGGATGGTGCAAACGTGCTATGGGAATCCAGCCGCATGATCCTGCCCGAGCATAAGGAGCGGATAAACCAGCGCCGGCGTGAAGTAATGGGGCGTGGGGAGCCGAAAAAGCCACGTCTCAGCGAATACGAAATGGAGGAACTGGCGTATCAACTCCAGGAGGCGATGGAAAACGGGACGCCTCTTGCGCTGTACGTTTGGAGTCGAGGCGCGGTGGTGGGAAAGATCGTGAAGATGGTCCCCGAGACGAAGATGGTACACGTGCGGACGCCGCCCGGGGACGTGGTGCGGGTGCCGTTTTTTGATATTGTGAAGGCGGAGAGAGCTTAAAAAAGCATCGGCCCCGGATTCTCCGGGGCCATCTTCATTTTCAGAACGTATGATGCCGCTTTTCTTGCGTCGTCCCGTCCGGCATCGCATAGACGATGACGACGTCCAAATCGCATTCCAGTTTCGGATCGCTGCAGCCCCTTTGAAGATTCGGTGATCATGCTAACGGATTTGCTAACGAAACCGCAGAACCATACAACATCTTACGATTGCGAAAACCGCAATTTATTATGATTTTCCGGACACCGAAAACCACCTGGGACGGCATCCGCTATTTTGAGGGGGTGGCGCCCGCAAGGGCATGCGAGTTCGAGTCTCGCCGACCGCACCATACTTAAAAACAATGAGAAGCCTTGATACACAAGGCTTCTTTCGTTTTGTGCATAAACGGATATGCTAACGTAAAAAATAGTGCGGGGCCGTTTGCTAACCAATTTGCTAACGCCGGTCATTTATCCACAGCTTTTCAACAGCGCTGTCGATGCTCGCGGCCACTTCTTTTTGCATGGATTCGATGACGTGAGCGTACCTATCGGTGAACATTGAAGTGGTTTGTCCAAGTCGTTCGGCCGCGATTTTGGGGTGAACCTTGAGACCGATGAGAAGCGTTGCGTGTGTGTGCCGCAGGTCGTGAAAGCGGATCTTGGGGAGGCCGGCCTTCTTGATAAACTCGTCAAAATGCTCCAGCAGGTACCGCGGTTTGATCGGTCTTCCGTCGGCCAAGCAGCAGACCAGGCCATGATCCTGATAAGCCCTTCCGAGCGCGAGCTTCTGTTCGGAGACAAGTTTTTTGTGCGCCTTGAGATCGGCAAGCAACACATCCGGAATTGCAATTGAACGATTCGAACGGGCCGTTTTGGTGTCTTGGATTATGATTCCCTCCGAAGGGGTCCACGTGAGTGTCTGCTGGACGCTGATGGTTTTATTGTCGAAGTCAACGTCTTTCCACCTGAGTCCAAGGATTTCTCCGCGACGCATGCCGGTCCATATGGCCAGGGAAAAGACAATATACATCTGGTGTCCTTTGCATGCCTCGAGGAATTGATGGCATTGCTCCAGCGTCCAGATGTTCATTTCCTTTTTGGGGACCCGCGGCGGGTCCACCTTTTCCATGATATTGGTGGCCATCATGTCCCATTTGTAAGCCTGCCGGAGCGTTTTGCTGACCACCGAATGAATGGTTTTGACGTAATCGGGAGAGTAAGTACCCAGGAGTTTGTTGTAAAACCTTTGGATGCGCAGTGGAGTCAGCTCACGCAACTTCAGGTTGCCGAGTTCTGGAACAATTCGTTTTTCGATGATCTGCTTGTTTGTTTCATAGACCGTTGGTTTCAATTTGGACTTCGCGTATTCTTCCAGCCAGATCCCCAAGAAATCTCGGTACAGCATGTTTTCATCCTGAACATTCTGACCCTTCTCGATCCTTGCTATTTCGTTTCTGCAAGCAGCCCACGCTTCTTTTTCCGTTTTGAATCCGCCTTTTGATTTCTGCCGGCGCTTTCCTGTCACCGGATCCCGCGGCAGATCAATTACATAGGTCCAGGTCTTTCCTCGTTGATACACGTGGCCCCTCATAATTACACCCCTTACGAATAAATGTTCGGTTGTTGGTTTGAAAAGAAAAGCCCTCACGGGCGGTCATAGCGTTGTTTGAACCTTTTCAATTCGCCTGAGGTAACGCCAAACCTGGTTCCCGGCGGCAGCGGGCCGATCCGGCTCAAATCAACCCCGATCCGGCCGGTTTCGTCGACGATGAGATCATCCGCGGTGAGCATGACAACGTCAGGCTGACCAGGTGGGCCGAACACGACTTCTGAAAAATATGTCTTCTGTTCGTCCGGAAGATGCATTTCGTCGGGCTTGAATATGGCGATTCTGAACGGTTTATAGTCGACCTGCATGCGGTAGCGGAGGCTCATTGCTATCACTCCATATATCTAATTGCTTGACTTTGCTTTTTTCTTAATCTTTTCATTCTAGCCTCAAATCCACCCTTTGTACCATCGTCTAAGCCATAATGAATGGCTAATTCACAGATTCTTATTGCTTCATCAAGTTGGTTACGATCTTCATATACTTGAATAAGACGCTGGAATGATGGAATTCTTGGTAAATGCTTATAATCTGGATTTCTCGCAAACCATGCTTCACGAAATTTAGGAAACAATTCAATGTCCAACTTACAAATTGTAATGAGTTTATCTTCTGCATCAGGAACGAGATTACGGTGTTTGAAAAATAATTTAATAAAACCGTTATACACAAAATGAAGTTGATATGGATCGTCTTGGTTATTAAAGGCTTTTTCTAAAAAGTAGAACCCTGTTTTTTCATAGTCGTTCCAATCAAAAAAATCGCTCATATAGATTTCCCCATTCATTTGCCCCAAAAGGTTTTCCCCTCTAATGACGAACCATATACTGCCCATTCGCATGTTTAAAAAGTTTCGACTTACACTTATAACAGCGCGCTGAAGTGCCCCTCACTTTAATCTTTCTGCCGCAGGCAGGACATTCGATCGGTGACGAAAAGAGCGTAAGCACCGCATCGCCTGAAGCCAGAACAAAAGCAAGCACGACTCCGATCAATACACAGATCAGGATGAAAACAAACATTGATTATGCCTCCTTGTAATTATTACCTTTTATAATCTACCCGCATCCGATATCGGAGTCTTATGTGAATTACCCTCTTTTTTCAAGAAGTGAGATGATTCTTCCGAGTGCAAGGATTACAACTGAGAATGCACCCGTGAGAAATGTCGGAACCAAAACCGTTTTAACTTTTGTTGAATTCGGAATAAATTCACCAGCAAGTTCATTAATCTCACTCAAATTCACTAAACCATAAATTAGGCNACTAATAAATGATATAAATGCAGCAACGTTAAGAAACGTTTGCNNTGATGATGTTTTGTCGGGAGATTTAACTGAATCTGTTGAATTGTTTTCTTCTGTTCCAGCAAAACCTTGATGCTCTTCGCAATACCCGTTTTCTAAAGCTTTGTTTAGACAAACTTTTATTTTGCAAAGCCCGTCATTGTTAGTTGCTTCCGACATAGGAATCGCTCCTTTCAAATATTCCAACAATTACCTTGATAAGAACATATGTTCTGGTTAAAATTAAAGCACCCATCTTCATCAAATCGGAGGTAGCGCTTTTTATGGAAAAGACCGGTGCTGTCGTCCGTCTCGCCGTCCGTGATGAAGATCGAGAACTGCTGGAAAAAATACTTGCCTTATTTATCTCTTATCCTCTTGAGGATATCGAACGCTGCCTCCGCCGCCTTAAGAAAGTCGGGGTCGGTTAGTTCCATCCCCCGTTCTTTTGCAATTTCACGGAGTTTTTGGAGTAGTTCGCGCTCATTGTTGTCAAGGGTGGCACTCATGTTGACTTCGCGCGTCTCGTCAACAGCATTTGATATAGGAGAAGGATCATCTGTTCTGCCCAGAAGGTATTCTATATTTACCCCAAAGTAATCAGCGATTTTTTCCAATCGCTCCCGTTTTGGCGGATCCCCAACTGACTCCCATCTTCGGATAGTAGTGGTTGGTATATCTAAAGCGCCGGCCAGTTGTTCTTGCGTCAATCCCCTCTTATGGCGCAACTCCTTCAATCGATCGCTAAATTTCATGGCGTTCACCTCATGCTACTATTCTAGACAACAACGTTCACAAAATAAACGTTCAAAAAATGCAACTTTAGGTGTTGACACGCTCAATTAATGAACATATAATGAAGATGCAAGGTTCAAAAAATGAGCCAAGGAGGTGCACGGATCATGAGACGCGAGGCATTGATCAACGCACGAAAACGAAAGAACATGACCCAGGATCAGCTTGCTGAAGCTGTTGGCATTTCTCGTGCGTATCTTTCCAATATTGAGCGCGGTGCGTATCCCCCTTCTCTGAGGGTGGCACAGGCTTTGGCGCGTGTGCTTGGGGAAAGCACTGATGTGCTTTTTAATACCTTCGACGCTCAAAAAATGAGCAAACAAAACACCGCATGAAGGTGGTTGACCTCCATGCCCCACGAGATTCCCATCAAGTTATCCGAAGCCCTGTACCTGGCCGCCGAACTGGCAAGGAAGAACGAAGAGCTTGAGAAGGAACTTGAGGTTCTTCGCTCGTCCCAGACAAAAGAGGTTCTCACGGGACCTGACATCATCAAGTTGATCAAGATCGGAAAGTCCACCCTTTCCGAATGGGCCCAAGATCCAACGTTCCCGCACCTTCTCGGTGATTGGGAGAAAGGGATGCGGATCCGGGTTCGCGCGGTTGATCTTTACGACTGGCTCAAGAACCGCAAGTCCCGCGAGATCGACCGCACGTTCAATGTGCGCCGGATCAGGGCTGTGTAAAAAAGATCCCCACATGCGTGGGGTAAGGGGTGGGTGCTCACATAAAGAGAATACCACATTTTACCCGCCCGCGTGTGTTCCAATCCGGAACAAGAAAGGAGGTTTAGGGAAGTGCAGTTCAAGTTCGGCGCTGTTTTGCGGGCGTGCAGGGAACGTGCGGGACTCAGCCAGGAAAAACTGGCGGAACTCTTGCATCGCTCCCGAAGTTGCATCAGCAAGATCGAAACGGATATAAAGGCAGTTGATGCTCAAACCCTCATCCAGTGGGCAAATGTGACCAACGCAAAAGAGGTCCTGGTCGCATATCTCTGTGGGATGGATGGGTTGGCGATCATGCAGACGATCTTCGGGATGACCGGGATCGGGTAGAAGGGGGATTCGGATGGCAGGCGCCAGCATCATTCGTGAGGCGTGCGTNGAAGCCGCGGCACGAAAGATCCTCGAAGCCGCGGACAAGCTGGAGAGCGCGAAGCGGTTGCTCTTCACCGCTCGCCACAGCGACAATGTCACGCTCGCGATTCACATCGAGGGGTTGAGGAATGTCCACCGTGATTTGGTGGACGAAATTCTGGAATACGAAAGGACTGGTGATGCATGCAGTGGTGGGAGTTGGTGAAGCAACTGTCCCGCAGGATCGCGGAACTGAAGGATTTCCGCGCCCGCATTATCGCGGACAAGGATATCTGCGATCCGGAAGTGCTGCCGGCAGCGATCGACTGGCTGGACAGCACGATCTCCGAGCACCAGCGTGACTTGGAGATGTTGGTTCGCTCGGGGGCCGCATGAAAACTGAAACCCTCCGATGGCCGCCGGAAGGTTTCGGGTCCGTGAAAATATGATTTACGGTTTCATTTTATCACGAAAGGAGTGTATTGTCCATGATTTCGACCGTGACGGCCGACGTTTCGAACGATGAAAAATTTACGGTTGAAGTCGTGCGTGGGTTTTATTGCCAGAAGTCTATCTTGACCATCGACGGATACCACGGCCAGCTTCTCATCTTCGTCCGCGACGATCAGTTGCAACATATCGCGGAGACGATCCAGCGATATTTGGCCGACGCAGGCCAAAGTGAGAGCCATGTTCCGGTGGCACTGCAAAACGTCTGACGTCGCTGCGGCCACGATGGTCGTTGCGCGGGTGTGGCTGAAACGCATGAACGTGGACCAGGCGATCAACGAAACGCTGCGCAACGGCAGACACTGCACCAATCCAGACGAAATGCCGGAAACGGAGCGTGATCGGTTCCGGCTGCTTGTTGAAGAAAAATTGCAAAAAGCAAAGGAGAGCACGAAACATGCAGACCGTTTCGTTGGACCGCTTTGCCGTGGGGCTTCCTGACCCGCAGGACAAGCCTGCTGCTTTAGTCGGAACGTGCCTGACATGCCGGCAGCCCATTTACCTGGGCGAGCGCGCGGTGATTGATGACGGGGATTATTTCTGCGATGCAGAGTGCTACATGAAAGCCACGGACGCGCGCTGGGTCATCGCCGGCACGGACGAGCCGGCCTGAAGGGAGTGAAGAGCTTTGGCAATGACCATTGAAGCCCTGACAAAGGGCATGGACAGGGCGGAATGGCTTGAAATCCGCAGAAAGGGCATCGGCGGCTCCGACGCGGCCGCTGTCGCCGGTCTGTCCCGG
>NICF_comb_assmDRAFT_10003691_pt1 | contig 10967 bp, 9 predicted proteins | sample NewIslPassag4_SG_FD_11279 | JGI IMG/M metagenome (IMG submission 11279) | reverse complement strand
TGTTTGGTCACTTGAAAACTTCTCCAAGTTGGGGTGAAGTCCCTTTTTTATGTCCGAAAATCCTTACAAATCAAGGCCTTGGATTATTGCAAAACGCTCAGTACCTATAAGGAATTGAAACATCGTACACCATTTGCGGAGTTACTTCGAAATTTTTTACGTTTTGATAGTACCTATAAGGAATTGAAACTCCGAAGAAGCCGAAGGATGTTGCGATTCCGATTCCTCGTTTTGATAGTACCTATAAGGAATTGAAACCCGGGATCAGGACTTGCTCTTCCAAAACAAGCGATAGTGTTTTGATAGTACCTATAAGGAATTGAAACAACCGGCTTCGCGCTACTGCGGTGCGTGAAGGGCGTAGTTAGTTTTGATAGTACCTATGAGGAATTGAAACTGGCTCGACCGAATTCATTTACAGATTTACAATTCAAATGGGAATGATTAATATAAAAGGAAAGATAGTCCGTATTTCCTGAGACTTACGGATCTTCGGTATCTTTGTTTTGGGACAGAGGCAGGAAGGAGGACTAATTTGTATTCCGCTAGTGCTTGGCAGGAAACGTTGGATTGGTTGCAGGATGCGTTGAGTCGTCCGTTGGTGCGATCATTAAACCGTTTTGCTTATATGAAATTGAAAAACGACAGATATGCACGGAAGATGGTTCAAGTTCAGCATTTGTCCGAACAAGAAAGAGTACGATTGCTGACGGAATGGGCCAACCAGAAGCTGCTTCGACAATCGGAACGATTCGACCTTTTGTTGGAGTGGGGGAAGAGACAGCTTACGGACGTCGCGTTTCCGGAACGGCCGTTTGCATCGCTTTACGACGAATTGCGAGTCAGAACGGCTGTATGTTTTGATGGTAACAAGCGTTTTCAGCTTGTGTTGGGGGATTTGTCAGGGATTCAATCCTATTTGTTTGCTGTTGCGCATATCGGTGAGGGCGGCGTTGCTAAAAGGCTTCGATCCCGAAGTTTCCATCTGGCACTACTGGCGAAAACAGCGGCATTTTATATTTTGGATGCTTTATGTCTGTCTTATCGCCACCTGATCATGACTGCGGGTGGCGTATTTATGTTGGCGGTACGCGTAGAAGATCGGTTGGAGCCAATTCGCAGGGAATTAGACCGGTACCTGTATACCCGCTATCACGGCGCATTACAATTGCATCTGGCTTCACAAACAGCATCCATGGATCAATTATCTGCCGTCTCAGCCATCATTGGAAATTTGCATAACGAAATTCAACGGTCGAAGATGCAACCGGCCCGTCATTTGTTGATGTCGGATCAGGAAGAACGATGGAACGAAACCATTTGGCTTCATGAACGGAGAGCCGGAGCGTACTGTGCAAGTTGCAGGCGCCACCCTGTCCACGGAGATGCGCTTGATGAGACGCTTTGTGAATACTGCAGCCAAGATGAGCGGAACGGGATGGCACTTCCTCAATCGCAATCCATGTGGATCGGGCGGAAAATATCGGAAGAATCGTTAAACCGGGCGTTGTCGAGATACGGAAAACATGCGGGTGTTTTATGGGATCGTTACGATGTATGGTTGATGCGTGATGCCGGAATGTTGCCGGATGGGATGAAGGATGAGGGTTATTGGGAACGTTGGGTGAACGATTCGTTCGATGTGTCATTCAGTTCTATCGTATGTTGGGTGAATAATGCACATATTTCCAATTATATCCCGCAGATGAACGGAATGCCGATTCATTTTGAAGGCCTTGCCGAATTATCCAGCGGAAAGAAAATGCTAGGGATTTACAAAGCCGATGTTGACCGGCTCGGTTTATTGTTATCGTACGGCTTGAGGTCTGATCAAGGTGATTTCTCGTTCGCGGAATATTTGAAGGCATCCCGTCAACTGGAAGATTTCTTCGGTGAACGGTTGACGGTTCACCTGAGAGAGAAGTTTCCACATCTTTATACCGTTTTCTCCGGGGGTGACGATCTGTTCCTGATTGGTCCTTGGTCGGAGCTGCCCGACTTTGCCATATGGATGAGACGGGAATTCGAGCAGTTCGTGGAAGGCAACCCGGAGGTCACATTGTCAGCGAGTTTGTTGTTTGTACCACCAAGGGCACCGATTGCAACCTTTGCGCGTGAAGCGGAACGTTTGCTGGAAAAGGCAAAGGAATGGGCGAATCCGTTCAGGAAGGTAAATGAAGGCTATGGGCGAAATCAAGTCGCGCTTTGCGGAATTACCGCGGAATGGCACGACCTCCCGGTTATATGGGAGCGTGCCAAACAATGGGCTCAATGGGTTGGTTCCGGTGTTTGCAGCAGTCAATTCATTCGTAAATTGCTCGAATTATACGAACTTCGCGAAACCTATGTCCGAGATGGCAAGGTTGACGGTTTGCGATACAACGCTTTGTTGAATTATGCCATTCGGCGGGCTGAGAAGATGGCGATCAAGGATGAATTGAAGAGGGAACGCGAGACGCTGATTGGTTGGGCGGAATCATTAAGACGCTTTCCGAATGATGATGCGGCTCGTGACTGGTACCTCATGCCTGCCGTCTATCGTCTGTTTGCCGCATATCAAGCGAAAGAGGGAGATTTATGAATCACAACAATTATAATGGGAACCGTGGGTCATATCATGGGCATCGGCATAACGGCCAGAGAGGACGTGGCTGGGGAGGAAGAGGCGGCAGGAGCGATGTTTCGTTGACTTTACCGGACGAATATCTGGGGCAAGGTTATTTCGATAGAGACGGGCATCCATTCAGAATGCTGTTCATCGGCTGGCCGGAGGAATTGGCCGGAAAATTCAAACAAGGCGAAATGTCAGCATCGGCATTGCGCAATTTCTATAATGAAGCAAAGACGATAAACTCGATAGCGGAAGGTTTGGCGTTCGAGCAAGTAAAGGAAAGAATCTGGAAACTCAAAGCTCGCGCTCATTATGCGGCTCATCGCAAAGCGGGAAATACGCCGTTCTTGTTTTATCAGTTCATTGACGCGAACTTGCCGCATGCCGAGCAGTCTTTGAAAGCTTACAAGACGTTCGTGTCGCACTTCGAATGTGTCGTCGCAAACTTCAAAGAGTAAGGGGTGCTGTTCTATGGCCAAATCTTTGATTGGATACAGTGTTCTGCGCGGCATTATCCGTTGCGAGACAGCGCTGCGCATTGGAGGTTCACGTGAGACATTGGAGATCGGCGGTTTGGACAACCCGGTCATCAAACATCCCATCACGATGATGCCGTATATTCCCGGGTCGTCCCTGAAAGGCAAACTGCGAAGCTTGATGGAACTGAAGTTGGGGAAGATCGGCAGGAACGGTACACCGTACGACGGTAAAAAAGAAAACGGAGAAGAAGATACGGATTGTCCCATCAGCCGCGTGTTTGGTCCGCATAAGAATCCAAGCCATCATTTCGGTCCTACGCGAATACTGGTGCGCGATGCTTGTTTGACAAAGGAATGGGAGAATCAATTTCGTAAACGGAGAGAAGAGCTCGGGGATTCGTATCTCGAGTTGAAGCAGGAGACTTCCATTCATCGTGAAATCGGAATTGCTCAACATGGAACACTCCGTACAAATGAGCGGGTGCCTGCCGGAACGGAATTTGAATTTGAGATCGTGATTCGCAACTTTGATTGGTATCCGAACGAATCAGAAGAAAATCTGAAGGTTGTGACAGAGGCGATGCGTCTGCTGGAGCAGGATTATCTGGGCGGTTCCGGTTCGCGCGGTTACGGGAAAATCGCATTCGACAACATTACGCTGAACGGAGAGCCTTATGCAATACATTGAGATCGTCATTCGCCCCTTATCCGACTGGATGTCGCCTTGGCAGGCGGACATGCTGTTCGGACATCTCGCTTGGTCGATTCTCTATGAAGAAGGCGAGCACTCATTAAAGGAATGGTTGGGTGAATTTAATGAGGGCGGTGAACCGCCACTTGTCCTTTCTGACGGATATATCGGCAAGTGGCTTCCGCGGCCGATGCTGCCGCCGATCCGCCCTACGGACAAACCCGTACTTGAACTCGAGCAGGCGCTTGAAGCGAAGAAGCGGAAATCGTTTCGCTGGATTTATCGTGACGCTCTTCTTCAAGGCGAATTTGATGAATTACGGTCATTGTCTGGAAACGGAGACCCTCGCGTGTCCGTCATGCATCATAATATAATCAGCCGTTACAGTATGCGCAGTCTGAATGAAAATGGACTCTATGCGACCGAACAGTACGGACTGCCAAATGGCGAATCGACGATTTCCGTCTATGCAAGAGTGAAGGATGACCGGGAATTTGCCCGGCTTAAGCATCATTTGGAGCGGGTGATGCTCAGCGGGTTCGGAAAGCGGAAGTCAGTCGGCATGGGGCGATTTGAAGTGGCGGATTACTTTCCGCGAGACGAATGGTTCAATCGAACCGATGCCAATGCTCATATGTGGCTGAGTCATGGTGTGCCTTCCGCGCATGACCCGATTCAAGGCTATTATCGACTGGATACGAAGTACGGCAAACTCGGCGAAGGTTGGGATGCGGCGGGAAATCCATTCAAACGTCCTTTTACTCGATTGATTCCGGGATCCATATTTGCAGGAAGCAACGCGCATCGCAATTGGTCGGGCCGCATGCTGCGAAATGTATCCGATGTCAGTCCGGACGTTGTGCAATATGCTTTTGCATTGACCTTGCCTTTGAAAGTGGGAGAGGATCGGCTTGCGCAGATGGATTATTGTAACGCTGGGAGCATCTGATATCCAATATAAGTCAGACAGAGCTAAGCCCCTTGAACAAAGACGGCTTTCCAATTACTCCGAAGAGTGTAAAGTCCTGTTTCATTATTTGGAAAAAACCGGTGATATCGGGGATCTGGATGTTCCCTTGCTTCAGGCGCTTGTGGGGCATCTGCTTGAAAGAAACCTCTCCCCGGATAAAATGATGTTGCTCTACACTTGCCAGGAGTCGGATCAGGCGGAACGTGAGCCGGGACACTCCAAAGACACCTATTGGGCATTCAAGGTGATTCAATATTTGGCCCAAGAGACGGACTTCTTCGGCGTTCGTATCCAGGTTGAAGGTATCCATGTTCAAGGGAATCCGGCCGATTATGAACAGATGGTTTATCTATATAAAGATGTCATGACCGCTGATAATCTAAAGCGGCTAGGTGTTCGTGATGACGATGAGCTGTATGCGAGTTTTACAGCGGGATCCCCTACGATGAGCCACTATCTGCTCATGGGCTACAGCGCGCTTCAATATCCGCGAAAGCGGGAATGTTTTGCGGTGCATATGACCCGTGAAGGCTCCGTTGTCCGCCGGCTGCCGGTTGTGGAACTCCTGCGGCATGACGATACTTTCAGACTGTTGAAAAAACTGCTGGAATCCCGTCAATTCAATGATGCGAGCTTGCTGATGTCATCCGTATCGTTCTCATTTCTTGCCGATTGTGGGAACGAAGTGAACGACTGGATTCGGCTTTTGCATGAACGTTATTTGTTTTGTTACGACAGGGCGCTTGAGATTTTAAGACGGTGCCAACCGGTTTTCGGAGGAGAACCATTTCTGGAGCGGATGAAACGGGAATTGGAAATGCTGGAGCAAGGCATGGCGAAGTATCAGCGGCTTGATGAGGATTCGGCGTCCTCGGTAGAATTGAAGGTGCTCATGAGCGAATACTTGCATAAAGTTTTCTTTTTCTGGGACAGTAAGCAGTGGAACGAATTTGCTTATATTGCGAGCAGTTTTTACGAATGGATGCTGCAGGTTGCGTTTTTTGACGCGATCGGATTTTCGTTGGCCAGCAAAAACACGGAAAGGAAAAATTGGCGCCAATTCTTGCGGAGCCAGCGTTCAAGTTCCGATTTTCCGGAATGGTTAAAAAACATTGTCGATCACGACGACAAGACATCGGATCGTTATTTCTGTACAAGGGTATTAAGGCAGCACGGCCAATGGTCGACATTTGCCAATTCGGATTGGTTTCAAAAAATGGACAAATTCTATATCGAAATACGCAATACCCGCGTACACCAACTTCGGGGAACCGAGCATGATGAGATCTTGAAGCTGCTCGGAGCGGATTGGCCTCAGAAGACGAAGGCTGTGTTGGCGGAACATTTCGCGCTGGAAGCCGGAAGTTCCAAATTCAAGAAGGCGATAGATGATTTCATTGACTTTCTGAACAAGAAGTTTACCGAGCAATATGGCGTTTCCACGGTATAGGATCATGGTGTCTCAATACCTGCACATCAATACGCTAATCAAGCAGATCGGTGAGCGTCTCCCCCTTTATGTCTTTTGCGCTTATTTTGACATTGAACCACCATACAATGCTGCGGTACCGTCACGTGCGGTATTTTGTCGTGCAATTGATGCGGCTTTGAGGCGATTGGCTTGCACATGCGGAAGTGAAATGGTTCAGCAGCAACACCATGACCGGGCATGTCCTTATGATCTGTTACTGAACAATAGCCGCCCCTCAGTGTTTGCACTCCGCTATAACAGCGCATTCGGATCACGAAATGGTTGGTTAACCGTCAATTTCTCATTGATAGGCGATCATGTTCAATTGTTACCATTTATTATTTTGGCCTTAAGTGAGATTGCAATTAGAAGTAAGGATTCGGAGTCATTCAAGCTGCGTCTGATTGAAGTAAGAACTTTCCCGAATGACGAGCGAATCTATGATGGTAAAAACCGGACGCTGAATCTCGAACCGGTCAATCCGTTTCCATATGTGAATTTAGGCAGAGACGAATCTGCATCGAAGATCACAGTCCAATTTACTTATCCGACCAATCTGGCGTATAGTGGAAGCAGCAGCGTAATTCCAGAGTTTTCGATCTTAATTGGCTGTTTGTGGCGCCGATTGACTGATTTTCTTCCGGATATTATTCCTATCGATGATGTGCCCGATCTCAAGAAAGCTTTGGAAAATGTTCACTTGGTCCAAATGAAATTGAAATGGCGCAAGACTCCCCAATCTGGTCGTGGTGGACCCGGCAAGACTGGCGGAATAGTCGGGCACGCCGTATATGCGGGCAAGTTCGAACCCTTCATGCCGTTGTTGAGATTGGGTGAATGGATTGGGATGGATGATGGTTCATGGATGAATGCTGGATTGATTAGTATTGAAATGAATGACCGATCATGAGAATTTGTCGTCGACCTCCGGAAGCGCAAAAATACCCGGGGGTCGACGACATTAGTGTAGTTTGAAAAATGCAACTAAAGCAATAGTTGTATGATATACTGAGGTTAATATTGCAATTTTCAAGGCTTTAAACAAGACGAATTGAAGCTTGATATTACATGGATTTTGGGGGGTGATCGTACCTATGAGGAATTGAAACCCGTTCGGGTTTCCCGCGTAGGCGGTGATTGTGATACTCGTTTTGATAGTACCTATGAGATTGAAACCGGATCGGTTGACTGTCATGGCAACCCCGGAAGTGTTTTCAGTTTGGATCGTGCCTATGAGGAATTGAAACATGTATTCCTTCACGTATGGTTGTCAAGATGCAGGCTGGTTTTAATAGAACCTATAAGGAATTGAAACCAGCACGAGCAGCGAGACGCCTGTAAGGAATTGAAACCCATTCTCGGCCAACTGACTCCGGCGCAGGTGGTAGTTTTGATAGTACCAATAAGGAATTGAAACGGGTTCGAAATGACCGTGATCGTGCCGGCCGCCACGTGTTTTGATAGTACTATAAGGAATTGAAACTAAAGTCTTCGCGGGTTATAACTGTCTCCTTACCATAGTTTTGATAGTACTTATGAGGAATTGAAACCACGAAAAAAAGGTTGGGAGCCAATATGATATAGCAGTTTTGATCGTACCTATGAGGAATTGAAACTGAACAATCTATCGGGTGACATTGGAGGAGGGTACGCATGGTTTTGATAGTATCTATAAGGAATTGAAACATCAGCCTATGGCACTTCTGGATGTTTTCGTCGGACAATGTTTTAATAGTACCTATAGGAATTGAAACTGCGGGCACAGCGCCAGGTTGTTGGCCTTCGTCGAGTCCCGTTTTGATAGTACCTTTAAGGAATTGAAACACTTTCTGCATGTGCATCACCTTCCACGATGGTGCGCAGTTTTGATTGTATCTATGAGGAATTGAAAACTTTTCACGCGAATTTCAAAATGAAGGTGCGGTCCGGTGTTTTGATCGTACCTATGAGGAATTGAAACCGAAACCTGAACGGCACCCGGCTTTCCCGCTCAACCGGTTTTGATCGTACTTATGAGGAATTGAAACCCGAGCACCTCAATTCAGTTGAATCCTACACTAAAAAACATGAGCTACACCTTTCATCATCTTGACTCCACTCCCACCCAACCACCACAACCACAAAAACACCCCGCAGCCCACCGGCTCGAGGTGCTTCCCAATCACTCTTCTACTCCCTCAACAAGCCGCCCCTCAACCCCCGCTCACCGTCTCCGCCGCCATCTCCTTCGCCGGCACCTTCAGCGTATGCACCTTCGCGCCGTCGGCGGCGCGCTTGAACGTGACGGTGATCGGCTTGTCGCCGCCGTTGTAGGCCGCGTAGGTGACGCGGTCGTCCCGGCGGAACACGGTGAACAGCGGCGTGTCGGCGACGATCGACGGGTCGACCCGCCCGAGCGCGTTCAGGTTCGCGATCCAATGGTACGTGTGCGTCCGGCTCTCGCCGTACTCGGGCACGGGCGGCGACGCCTCGAAATCGGCGAGCGCGCCCGAGGGATCGTACAGCGCCCGCAGCATCCCGAGAATGTCCCGCCACTCCTGCGGAGGCCCGCCGTTCAGCGCGGCCATGTCGTCGTAGAACTTCCGCGCGTAGTCCGGATCGTGCCCCCAGTACAGGGAGGCGCCGGTCACCGGCAGCACGTTGATGCCGTAGATCTCTTCGGGGTTCGTCGTCCACCAGGTGCGGAATTCGCCGCCGGCCGAGACGACGATCGGCGCATAGTCCTGTTCATACGCTTCCGGAAAATGCTCGTTCTCCGTATCCAGCCAATAATTTTTCACCGCTTCAACTTCCGTCGTGTACAGATAGATCCCCGTATCCCGGATCGCGCGGTTGCCGGTCGCGTCGCCCCACAGGATCAGCGCAGCTGCCGCCATGAGCGCCTCCGATGACGACTCCTGGTTGTTGCCCGGCGAATACGAATTGATGTCGGTCGCGTTGCCCGACGCCCACGAGTGCCCGGCATACGGGTCGAACGTGCGCAGGAACGGGAACGGCTGATCCTCGCCGCGCTCCCAGTTCGCGTAGTCCCGGATCAGGAGCTCGATCATGCCGCCCATCCGGTCGGACCGCGCCCACTCCGCGTCCTCGCAGGCGAGCATCGCGGCGGCCAGCACCCAATACCCGTAATGAAAATGATGATCGTTCAGCACCAGATCGGCGCCGAATTGCGTCGGGTACAAGTTCAGCGTGCCCCATATCCGGTCGTAGTAGGCAATCCTCGCAGGATCGGCGCCGGTCAACGCCCGCTCCATGTCTTCCCGGATCGTCTGCCGCAGCTGCTCTTCGGTTTCGCTCTCCCCGAGCTGCCGCGCGATCGGGATGAGCTGGGCGAGGCGGTTGTAGTTTTTGCCGTACCAGTAGGTGCCCTCCGCTTCCGGGCTCGGCAGCACTTGCACACGCTCGTCGGCGAGATCCTCCCTGAGCCGCGCCTCGTCCGCCCCCGCCGCGGGCAGGAACGGCAGAATGCCGGGGTACGTCATCACGGTGCGGAACGATTCGCCGGCCAGCACCTTCATGACGCCGCGCGGACTCTCATATCCATACGGGAGAAAATCATCCGCCTGAACCGTCACGTGTTTCCACTGATGCGGATACAGCGCGGTCAGCGTGCCTTTTTCCTTCCCTTCCATCGGCTCCGTGACGAAGCGATAGGTCGTCTCCACGCGGCTCGTCTCCTCGTCATATCGCCAGGAGACGATCGTGTCGGTGATGAAGCTGTAGGCGTAGCGGCGGAACGTCTCGACCGTCTCGGGCCGTGTGTCGGGCAGCAGCGCCAGGCTGACGTATCGGGCGTCCTCGGGCAGCTCGACGGTGAGTCCGCCCGCGTCGCGAATCCAAGACGTGCCCGCGGGCGCGAACAAGGCGTAGGCGTGGCCGTTCACGGTGAACACCGCTTCGTTCGCATGCCCGGTATCTTCGAACGCGGCCTCTCCGTTCAGCGCAACGAACGGGTCGGTGCCCTCGAACGTGAAGTAGAGATACGGGCTGCCGTGCGCGGCCGTCGCGCGGATGGCGGCAGTCCCTTCCTTGTTCGGCATCAGCATGTCGACGTGCCAGTCTCCGAAGCCGTCCAGCAGCCCGTCGTCGACGACGTGGCCGCGGCCGCCCACGGTCAGATCGCGCTCCGAATGTTTGTAGAGCGCATGGAAGCCGCCGGACGATGTCCGGACGGGCGGATAGGCGACATTCAGGCCGTCGGGACCCACACGGATGACAAGCGGGTGGGGGTACATCGCGCCGGAGAACGGTCCCCACGCGAGCGAGCTCCACCAGTCGTTGGTCGGAATCGGCCCCGTGACCCGGTCCGTCTTGTAAACATGCGGCTGCGGCGGCTGATAGCCGGTGCCTTCCAGGGTGGTGCGCACGACGCCTTGACCGATCCGCACCTCCGCCCCTTCTTCCGCGACGGTCAGCTCCGGGAACGGGACGGATGCGGGTTTCTCCGTGCATCCGGCCAGCAGCGCGGCGATCAGCGCCAAAACGGTCATGACCCGCCTGTTCCGGTTCATCGACAATATCCCCTCTCCCCATCGGCGATCATTACGACAGTTCACCCGAAGCGGGCGTTTCCCACAGCAGCCGGGCGCCGCAGGATTGGCGCACGACGAGCTGCGGCTCCACCATGATGGCGTTCGGCTGGATCTGGTTGTGCATCTGGTCGTAGAGCATCATCGCCGCCAGCCGGCCGATCCGCTCCTTGTCCTGGCGGACGGTGGTCAGCGCCGGCGTCACGTAGCGGCAGG
>NICF_comb_assmDRAFT_10003684_pt1 | contig 10982 bp, 6 predicted proteins | sample NewIslPassag4_SG_FD_11279 | JGI IMG/M metagenome (IMG submission 11279) | reverse complement strand
AGCCCGGTCCGTCAAATGGACGCCACAAAAATGGGGATGTGGACCTGCCAGGCGGGCCTTTCCGCAAAATCCGTGGAAGAGAACGCCTGTCGTCCGCGGGGAACGGGATCGATGATCAGATGCTCAATGTTTCAGGGCTTTTATGGTCCGAGATCGCGGAGCTCTGCCCGGGTGATCTGATACATCGCCCCGCGGGTGGCAAAGAAGATACGAGAAGCCGTGATGGTGCCCCAACCCTGCGGCAGCGTGAGAGACGCGAGGTCGCCCGTGTAACGGATGATCGGCACCCCGTTGGCCGTTACTGTCACATCGGTCTTTCGCACACTGTACACCAAAGTGTTCAATCTCTGAGATCGCAGGGCCTGCACCTGCTGAAACGTGGGATTGGCTGGATCGGGCCCCCGGCCGTTGCAATTGGCGAGGAAGCAATAAACTCCCTGGTTGGGCACTGCCCAGTCCACCACGGCGAGAAACTGATGCTGTCCCTGAACCAGCCCCACGGCAAACGCGCCTCGACCGATGTCGAGAAGGGGGTTGGACCGCTGGCTCTGGCTCGCGCCCCGTGGCGGTGGTGGGAGCGGTACCGGCTGGATGTCCACCACCAAATCGTACTCCTGAGGCGGAATCACATGGAAAACGATCTGGGTGACCGGCTCCGGGGCAGAAATGATGGCCTTCGGCCCGATCTGCCAGGTCCCCTGAAGACTGATCCGACGTGCCGTCGCCAGTCCCAGCAGATTAATCAGTCGGCCGGATTCCGCCAGTCGCGTTCTGACCCGCTGGGCCGCTTCACCTGTCAGTTTCGCTTCGCACCGAAGGTACCAGTAACCGGCGCGACGTCTGACGGCCGCCTTTTCCTGGTCGGAAAGCGTTTCCGCAATCGCCCACCAGTCATCGCCAACTTGCGCCTGCGCTGCCGGTTGAACCGGATTTTGCAAATCGGTCTGAGCCACCGTTCGAACCAGGGCAGTTTCCCCCTTTGCCAGATAGGGCAGTCCTTTTTGCCAGGCCTGTTTAACGAAGCAGTAGAATCGACCGACGGCTTCGTTGGCCGCGGGATCGTCGGGCGTGGTCTGGAGCGTGGCCAGATGCTCGCGGATCGACGCAAAGGCTGCCGCAATCTGACGAACTTCCTCTTTCCGCCGCAGGAACTGATCCTTCCGCACGTTGTCGCGGAGTTGACCGGCCAGGGTCGCAGCCATTTCGAGCAGGCTGTCTGCTTCCTGATAGCGATCTTCCTCAACGGCGGATTCTGACAGTGTTTCCAACTGGCCGAGCAGCTTTTCTCGCTGCTCGGTGGACCGCGCATTCCGCACGAGGCTCTGTGCGGCCTCCAAATGGAGCGACCACGGGTCCATTTCGAAGCCAAGCCCCAGCGCCTCTCCGGCCTGGATGGCCAGAGCGAAATCCCCACCACTCAAAGCCAGTTCGCGGGCTTCCTGATAGAAGGCGAATCGGCGAACCGGGTCGGTCTCCTGATTCCCCTGTTTGAGGAGCATGCGCGCCAGCAAAACTTTGGCAGCCGCTGCTGTGGCCTCCTGATAGTCTTTTCGAAATTCCTGCCGTATCTGATCCCGCGCCAGCTTTTCATCCTGCGGAGACGGGACCGGTGTTCGCTGAGCGGCCGGCGGTCCTCCGGCCACGGACGGGGGCGGTTCCGCAGGTCCTGGCGACTCCTCGGGTGAAGTGAAGGCCAGATCCGTCGAGGACAGCGAAGCCAGTTGGCTGTCCAGCGCATGTCGGGCCAAAGTCGGAAGCTGGCTCACCTGGGCCAGGATGGCTTCTGTATAGCCCACCTGGACCGAAGGACCAGATACCTCCTCGGCCGGGGCGACGTTCACACCTGCCGGTTGTGCTGCCAGGGAGCTCACCACCAACTTGAAGGATTTGGCCCAAGGTTGCCCGGTGAGACGGCATTCGAGAGGATGATCCCCAGGAGTGAGAACGAGCGACGTGTTCCAAACCGTTTCCTGCAAATCTTTGGGGATAGGAAGCTCGCGGCCATCGACGCTCACTGTCACACCTTCCCAGGATGCACCCTCCCAGGTGAGCTGGAGATGCACCGGCACGCCCGGGGCGGCTCCGAATTTCACGCGAATCACGCCGAGCAGGCGAACCGACTCCTCTCCCGGTTGCAACCCGTACTGCGTCACCAGACGATCCAGATCGCTTCCTGCGACCGGGTCTCCCGGCAAATAGCGAACAATCACACCGAGGTCTTCTCCATCGACTCTGACGCGGCCCAGCAAACCGGGACGCAACGGTAAATCAGCCGGAGGCGACGGGGCGGAAGGGGCCGCAACGGACGGCGCCGGGGACGAAGCACCTGAGGGTTTCTGGACTATTCCTTGTGCGGCCGGGTTGACGGAAGATCCCGGGGCTGCACCTGCCGAATTGCCGCCGCCAACGGCCGGCGGTGCTGCGCGGCTGCCGGTCATATCGGAAGGCGTTTTCGAGATGGCCGGGCCGGTCGCTGAAGTGGCTGACGTCGATGGGGGCGACGATTCCTCCGCCGAAGAAGGCGCCGCAGCCGCTGCCAGATCGGACGACCGGGGTGGAGCGGGCGGCACGAACCGATTGACAAGCGCCGAGATCAACAACAGGGCCAAAGCCAGAAAGACCGTGACCCCCGGATGATCCCACAAAAAAAAGATGGGCGCCAGAAAGCGTTTCCACACGGGTTGTTGCTGGCGGGAACGGACCACTTTTTGTGGATAGCCACCCATCCACCCAGCGCTGGATAAATCTCCCGCAGGAAGTAATCCCCGGAGTTGAGCGTCGTACGCGCTCTTCTTGGCGGGGTCCAGCAGGACAACGCGCGCGCCGTTGATTTCGGAAATCAACCTCCGGGCAAGTTCCCCATGCGGCGTATTGAGCATCTGCCGCAGAAATTGAATCTGTCGATCGGCCGCGCGCTCGATGACCTCCGGATCGTCTTCAAAACGTCCAATACCGAGCAGTCGATAGTGATCGGGCGGCTGCTCCTCGGGTGGGATTCCCAGCCAAAGATAGTAGGGGTCGAAACCCACACCCATCGCACCTCTCCTGTTCCGGTTTTGATCCGCCCCGTTCCCCACCGCTTTGAGGGAAACGTAGCTTCCCTTTATTTATCGTAATCGCTTTATTGGACGCTTCCTATCCCGCGACGGGTTCCGCAGGGAGCGCCGGTCTTCTCCACGGAAGAGATGCGATCTGTTCGATCGTTACGATCACGAAAACCGGAAAAATATGGAACATCAGCCGTGCAAACGCCGTGTGCAGATGAAATTGGAGAGGATAGGGTGTCACAACGAAGATGCCCAGATACGCTGCCAAAATGAGAAGAAAATAGGCCCGGCAAAACATCGTGGCGGCGTCGATCGGTCGCGATCGTGGCAGAAACAAACCGAAAACGCCCAGCAGCCAGAGAAGTCCCCACCGATTGTTGAAAAATTCATTCACGGCGAAGGCCCCCACGGTCAACGGCCGGTCGCCTATCCGAGATAGCCAGTCGAAGTTGAAAGCTGCCAGGTAGGGGCGGGAGTATGGTGGGGCGGGCATGGGCCCGTGCACCGCACGCAAAAAAACGAACGTCGGCAACACAAGTAAGCCGACGAGCAGTAGACAGCGCACTCCCGAGAGGATGACGCGGCGACCCACCAAAGACCCGAGAGACTCCCGTCCCCGCCAGAGTTTCCAAACTGTGGTCGCCACAAATGCCCCCAGAATCGCCCCCGTTGCAATGGCCCCTTCCTGCTTCGTCAAGCACGCGGCGGTGAGAAAAAGTCCTCCCCGAACAAGCGGTCCCCACTGAAGTTGCGCCGCTTCGGCAAGTTGAGAAAGCTGAATCACAGCGCTCAGAACTAAACTCGCAAAGACGATATCAACCGAGCCAGAAAGTCCGGCTCCCTCGGTCCATCGCCATAACATGGGCGTTATTGCAAAGCCCAGCCCCATCCACGGGCCGCAACCCGGCCAGTGGCGCTCTGTGGTAGCCGCCACCTGAAGCACCAGGGCGACGATGAAACCCCACAAAATGACGGGCATGCCCAGGTCGTTCCAAAGCTCTTGCCCCGTCAACACCGCCCACTGGTTTCGCCAGAAAAATGCCTGGGCTTCCAAGAGGGGAACCAAAAGCGGGTAGTTGTTCCAGTAGTGCACCCGATATGGGTCCATGAAGTCTGGACCATAAATACTGAGGCCGTCGGCAAGGATCTTGGCCTTCAATCCGTAAATGGCCTGCGCATCATAGCCCCAGAACGGAATGCCGGAAGCCAGCAATCCAAGGATCAACGCCCAGCCCGCCAACCCCCGCCAATTTTGCATAGTACCGGCATGGTGGCGAAGTTCTCGGACAAGGGAACGCGCTCCCAAACACGCCATGACGAGCTGGCCGCCGAGGACGGCAGAAAACGCGATCGGAGTGAGCCGTCCTGTGATCGCCAGGATCACATACAGCGGCAGGACACACGCGAGCACACCGGCCAGAAAGGCCATTGCTAGTTGGCCAGCCAGCTTTCCTCGCTCGTTCGCGGAAAGAGACTGTCGTGACTGGGACCGTACCGGGAGCGAGGCGATGGTCCAGCCCGAAAGCCACACCAAGGCCAACCAGAACCAGGTCAAGACGATCATCCCACACTGGCCGATCATCGCTGTGTTCCCTCCTGGGAGATCTGTCCGCGAGCTAAGCCGGTTTCCGGAGGCATACGAAGAACCTGGCACAGCTCGGGGTGATTCTCGTTATACACAATGATGTATTCGATGTGGCGGTCCGCGAGAAACTGAGAGAGCGGGGGATTCTCGACTGGTGGGCACCGCGCAGCCCAGTATTCATCCGTCCAGGCATCAGCCCGGGAGGCTCCCTTCGTTTTAATCTCCAGCCAGCGGTGGTCGCCCCACGCCCGGGCCAGTCGTTGCACATCCTCCGGGAGCAAAACCAGACGGCGGGGATAAAGCCGATAGGCCACAATCATCGCTTCCCAGTGCCCTCGGTAGGCCACCTGGGCGCGTGGAGGAATCATTCGACGATATTGCAGAATGTGGTATTCCAGATTCGCCACCCGCTGGCCGGCGAAGAGTCTGGAAGGAGCCGACGCAAATTCCTGTATTTCCTGGTACTGCCGGAGTAAATCTTCCGGGCAGTTCAGAAGGTATCCTACCGAGATTAGCCCGTGCCCAATTCCAACGATGATCAAGACGCGTCCCCACCACGGCTGCACCTTCCAAAAGCCGAGCGCACGACGCATCACCGTCTGCCACTTGCGGACCCAGTTCCACGATGGTCGCTGCCACGTCGCCAGCATGCCCGCCAAGCCGAAAAGGGTGACCAGGAGCGGCCAGCCAACGTGTTTCACCAGCACCGGCTTCCCGCTGGGGTAAACNNCGAGGATAACACACCCCGCCTGGATGNACAGTCCCATCCCCAGGAGTGCNAGAAGGCCGCAAACAGACGTGAATAACCAGGATTTTCCTGAAAGTGCGGCGAGGNGACCGCGTTTTTCATTCCCTGTTCCGGCTGAATGAGAAACNCTTCTATCAACGCCTGAAGCACAAAGCTGGATATGGTTGTTCATNATCAGGCAGCCGCTCGCAAAAGCTCTCTCTNAGGTTTCCGTCCCACCACAATCAGAGAGAGACCTGACCAGGGGAGAACATAGTCCAGCAATTTCGCCAACGGGGTGAGCCTTCCAAACCACCGCATGCTTCCCGGATTGAGATGGCGGCGGCGAAGGAGTTTCGAAGTCAAGAACCAGGCCGCCGCGCCCAGGCGATTGAATTGCCGCATGAACACCACTTGAAAACCTGCGGCCTGCATTTTGTTGAGCAGGTCACAAGCGGTATAACGTCGGCAGTGTCCCACCGCCCGATCTATTTCTCCGAACAGACGGGGCTCTACGGGAACGATGATGACGCAGTGCCCTCCTTCTTCGAGGATCTGGTAAAAGCGATTCAACACATCGTCATCGTGGGGAAGATGCTCGAGGACATTGGAGCAAAAAACCGTGTCGAGCTTTTCCTCTCGCCACTGGTGATAACTCTCGGCTTTCGTCAGGTCGGCTTGGACCACACGGACGTTTTCTCGGCCTTCAAACCGATAACGCAGCATACCGCAATAGGATGGGTCGCTATCCACGAGGAATAAACGTTCTGCATCGAGAAAGAAGAGAGAAAGATTGCCAATCCCTGCTCCTGCTTCGAGAATTCTCCGCCCGAGATACGGTCGTGTCTGTTCCACAATCCATCTCGAATAGGCGGCGGCACGCTGGCAGGAGCGCAGCGCCGCAAATCCTTCGTTGTGGGTAAACTGCGCGTCGATAAAGCGGTAGTACAGGATCGCCCAGAGTGCCTTGATCCCGTCCCAGGCTTTGATTTTTTTCCCTTCCGCGTATGTCCGTCCGCAATACGAAACAGGGACCTCATAAATCCGGGCCCCCCACTGGGCGAGGCGGCAGGTGAGCTCGGGCTCGATCGTGAATGTTCGGGCATTCAGGCGCAGTTGCTTGAGTATGTCCGTGCGAATGGCCTTGTAGCCGGTCTCCATGTCGGTCAGAGTCAGATCGTTGACCAAGTTGGAAACCAGCGTGAGAAACTTGTTAACGAGCGTGTGCCAGAAGAAGAGCACACGCCGCCTGTGTCCGATGAACCGCGAACCGAAAACGGCATCGGCCTGGCCCTTGAGAATCGGTTCAAGAAGAGCCGGAAAGTCCTGGGGATCATACTCGAAATCGGCGTCCTGGATGATGGCAATGTCCCCAGAGAGGTGAGAAATGGCCGTGCGAATGGCCGCCCCTTTTCCCATATTTGTACGGTGACGAATCACTTTGATCCGCGAATCCTGCTCGGCCAATCGCAGAGCCAGCTCATATGATCCATCCGTGGAGCCATCATCCACGATGACGACTTCCGTGGCGAGAGAGACCGGAGCCGCCAGCACCCGGCGAACGACTTCTGCAAGGGTCCACCGTTCATTGTACACCGGGATTAGAACCGACAATTTCCGAAATGCCACCTTCTCTGAGGAATCACGATCAGCGGCGACGAGCGTCCCCGTCACCTTCCGAGCGAAGGTCCCCGAAGATTCTTGGGCCTGGTGACCGGGCTTCCCTGCCTGCTCACAAGAACAAACAGACGGCGAGCCTTCCGCTTTCAAAATGCCCGAACTGGCCATAGGGAATCCTTTCCCATGGGAGGACGATTCCTGTCAAAGTCGTGCCGATTTTTTAATATAGCCGCGCACCCTGCGTGCCGAAAACATCAATTTTCCGTCTCCTGCGTCTGTCTCCGCGATATCGGCCGAACGGCTCCGTCCCTGTGGCCCCGGCCGCCAACAAAAAAGCGGCGACGAATCGCCGCTGTGGGAGTGGAAGATGCCCGGCAATCGTCCGGCTGACTGACTCTTGAGGAACTCAGCCCGCCGATGTTTCTCTGATACACATCAACACCACGGCCACGGGGGGCACCTTCCTGCCCTTCTCATGGGCCCCTGCCACGTCCGTCCTCGATTCGCCCCATCTGGCAGCCGGTTTTCTGGCCGACGCCCTCAGTCGATGCGGCTTTCCAGGTACCGCGGCAATTGATGGAAGTCCTCCTCGGGACGAATGAGACGCTCCTTCGCCCGCAATTTGCCGGTCTGCATGAGTTCCTCAAATCGCGGATAGAGCAACTGCAACTGTCCACTGACGCTGACCATCACGCCGTCCAGTTTCCGCTCGATCAGAGCGCGATAGGCACCCACGCCGAGCTGGCTGCCGAGGATGATGTCAAATGCCGTGGGACGATGGCAGCGGACCTCATAACCGAACTGCAAACTGTTGATCTTTTTCTTTTTCTTGCCGGTCCGTTCCACGTAAAGATCGTTGACAAGTCGCGCGATTCGCCCCGTGAACTTGATTTGAGACACGGGAAAATGCCCGAAGGGGTCGGGCTCAAGCTGGACGAATTCCTCTTCCGAGACGCATTTGCGAAGATCTTCCAGAGGGAAGTACTCGCCCATCCCTTCCGCGAAGACCACCACGCCGTAGGATTTACCCTCTTTTTCCCGTGCAATAATCGTGTCAACGACGCGGTTGGCCAGGGCTTTCAGGTCGATGATCTCCCGCATTTGGGGCTTGCCTGTCTCGGGGTCGATCACCTTTTGCCCTGTTTTCGGGTTGATCGTCTCTTCCGTGGTCCACCATTCCGGAGGGATATCTTCCAGACTGATGATGAGGGACGCCTCACCAGCAATTCCTGCCCCGTAGGCCAGCCACCCCGCCTTTCGTCCCATGACCTGAACGAAGAAATAGGCCCCGGCTGCCCGCGCATCGGCCAGCAGATTGCGGATCTGAGTGGCAAGCATATCCACCGCGGTGAAATATCCGAAGGTGAAGTCAATCCCTTCGTAATCGTTGTCGATGGTCTTGGGAAGATGCACGACAGCAATTCTGCGTCCCAAGTGGGGATGGCGATCCTGGAAGAGTTTGAACTTCGCTGCGGTGGTCAGGGTATCGTCACCCCCAATAGAGATGAGGGCATCCACGCCCAGCGACGAGAGCGCGTCATGGACCGTCTTGAGCGGCGCCGTCTTGGCGGGGTCGTCCAGGTCCTCGTACGTATGAACTCCTTTTCCCGGGTTTGCCCGAGCAGTCCCAATAATGATCCCCTGCTGACTGCGCACCAGTTCCAGGTCCTCATGCTGCAGGCGAATGTAGTGCTTTCCCTCCTGGAGAGGCTTGTCGGGAGTATAGTCCATCAGGTGTGTGTAACCCTGGCGAATACCCAGCACTTCAATTCCCATCCGGGAAAACGCGATCGCGGCACTGGCGATCACCGCATTGGCGGCGGGCGCCGGCCCACCAGAAAACAAGATAGCCACACGCTTGATCGGCGAATCCACTTTGACCGGACTTCTCAAGGCCTGACTCATACCCAATTCACCTCTTTGTCACAAAACTGGATGACTCTCCATTCCCCGAATGACGATGGTCCCTCACGGAATGCCCCACAGTCCAGAAACCGCCCCGTCGCGTACGCCATCTCTTTTATTACGTTTGTCACAACGACCGGTTTTCCTGGGACGACCTCCGTCTCGTGTCGCGCGGGGCGCTACTTTTTGGCCCCCTCCTGCTGGCTCGGGATGAATGTTCGTTCCACGAAGGTGGTATCCGCTCGCGCATCGACAAACGTGGGATGCGAGAGGATGGCTTTGCTCAGCTCGACTGTTGTCTTGATCCCTTCGATCCTCAGTTCTTCCAGTGCCCGTTTCATCGCCGCGATCGCCTCGGCTCTCGTCGGCCGGTGGACGATGAGTTTTCCGATCATCGAATCATAATGGGGCGATACAACATATCCCGGATACACATGCGAATCGAAACGGACCCCCGGTCCTCCCGGTACAAATATTCGTTCGATCCGCCCTGGGGACGGCCGAAATCCCCGCTCGGGATCTTCCGCATTGATGCGGCATTCGATGGCCACCCCACGGTGCTCCACATCTTCCTGTTTGAACGGTAACGGCTCTCCCGCTGCAACCTTGATTTGCAACTTGATGAGATCCAGCCCCGTCACCATCTCCGTGACCGGATGTTCCACCTGAATCCGGGCATTGACCTCGATGAAATAGAAGTTGAAATGCCGATCCACCAGAAACTCCACCGTCCCCGCGTTGTAATAGTTCGCGGCCTTGAGCAGCTTGACAGCCGACTCACAAATCGCCTGGCGGACTTCCTGAGGCAGATTGGGGGCGGGACTTTCCTCAATCAACTTTTGATGACGGCGTTGGATCGTGCAGTCACGCTCCCAGAGGTGGATGATATTCCCATAGTGATCCCCGATGGCCTGGACCTCCACGTGCCGGGGATGCTCGATGTATTTTTCGAGGTAAACGGCGCCGTTTCCGAAGGCGGCCTCGGCCTCCTGCTGCGCCTGCTGAAGGGCGGACTTGAGAGACTGTTCGTTGACGGCGATGCGCATTCCTTTGCCACCGCCACCGACCGCCGCTTTGATGAGAACCGGATAACCGATCTCCCGGGCAACCCGGAGGGCTTCTGCCTCCGTCTCTACCGTGCCCTCGCTTCCCGGAACCACCGGTACCCCGACCTTCTTGGCCAAAGCCCGCGCGGCGTTTTTATCTCCCAGAAGGGCCATCGCTTCATGCGGAGGCCCGATAAACTCGATCTGGCAACTGCGGCAAACTTCCGCAAAATGGGCATTCTCGGAAAGAAACCCATACCCAGGATGAATCGCCTGGGCATTGCCGATCTCGGCGGCGCTGATCACCCGATCGTACCGGAGATAGCTTTCCGAGGCCTTGGCCGGTCCGATGCAATACGCCTCGTCGGCGAGCTCCAGGTAAGCCGATCCGCGATCTGCTTCGCTGAAAACGGCGACCGTTTCGATGCCCATCTCGCGACAGGCTCGCAGCACCCGAAGGGCAATCTCTCCTCGATTGGCAATCAGAATCCGTTTGAACATAAGCGATTAAACGCGTGAGGTGGTGGCAGACTTCTTCCCAAGAACGCCGAGCGGTGCGGTTAACGAGCCCCTGCTTCAGCCCTGCGTATCCACCTTGAACAACGGCTGACCGTACTCCACCGGCTCGCCATTTTCCACCAGGACGGCCACAATTTTTCCGGAAATTTCTGCGGGTAACTCGTTGAAGACCTTCATGGCTTCCACAATCCCCACAATCGTTTCCGGATTGACGTGGTCCCCTACTTTGACGTACGGGGGAGAATCCGGGTCCGGCGCTGCGTAAAAGGTCCCGACCATCGGGCTGCGGATGTAGGCGATGTTTTCTTCCTTGGGAGGAGGCGGCGCCTCAGTCTCGCGAGCTGGCGGTTGCGAAGGGGCCGGGGGCTGTGCCGCCGGTGCCGCGACCGATGGGGCAACTCCAGGAGGCAGCGAGGGCATCCACATTGGTACCGGGGCACCCGCTGGAGTGGGCACGACTTCCGGCCCGCGGCGGAGGCGAATTCGCTTCTCCCCGGACCTCAGGTCAATCTCGCTGAGGTCGTGTGCCCGCA
>NICF_comb_assmDRAFT_10003683_pt1 | contig 10986 bp, 7 predicted proteins | sample NewIslPassag4_SG_FD_11279 | JGI IMG/M metagenome (IMG submission 11279) | reverse complement strand
CCCTGTTCATGGAGGTTCCTTTCCCTAGGCAGGTTTGGAACCTCCATCTCCTTCGAACCCGAACGTCTCAACACAAGCTGGACTCAACCACGGGGTGTAGAGGTTCGAGTCGGTCGGACCTCGCAGGCGCGATCAGCGATCTCCCAGAGCGCCGGAGAGGTGATACACAGATGTGATGCCGAAAGATCCCTCGGCCCCGAAGAGCCGGTACTTCAACCAGACCGCTTGGAGGGCTGTGAGCATCCTCGAGCACCTGGCCGCCAACGACGGGCACATGTCGTTGACCGAGCTGTCATCCGCGTTGGGCAGTTCGAAGTCCAGCCTCTTCCCCATACTTCGCACCCTCGAGGAGGCGGGCTACGTCAGGTCCGTCCCGCGAGGCGGATACGACCTCACCTCCAAGGTGCTGGCGCTGTCTCAGTCGATGGCCAGCCGAAGGCGTCTCGTCAGCCTCTTCGACGAGGTGAGCCGCAGCGCGGTCGCGCGAGCCGCCGAGGCGATGCAACTCGCCGTGCTAGACCACGACGTGGTCGTATGCATCGCTTCTAGAGCGAACAGCGAGGACCTCGTCCACTTGAGCGTAGAGATCGGTCAGCGTCTGCCCGTGCACGCGACGGCGCTCGGAAAGGCCCTGCTTTCCGGCCTAACTGACGAGGTGATCCACGAACGCATCGGGGGCCGTCCCTTGTCTGCCGTCACCAGCAAGACGATCGTGTCCTTCGATCAGCTGCTCGCCGAGGTGGAGAGGACCCGGGCAACGGGGTTCGCGGAGGATTGGCAGGAGCTGTCAGAGGGATCAGCGAGCATCGCGTCCCCAGTGCGGGAGGCGTCAGGAACAGTCGCGGCCAGCGTAGGGTTCATCGTGCCCACGTTCCGGGCGAACCCGGACGCGTGGGCACGACTGAAGAAGTACGTGCTTGGGGCTGCAGCCGAGCTCTCTGCGCAACTCGGTTACCGAGGAGACGGTTGAGACCTACGCCCTCACCGGCCCTCGCGTTCGCACCTGCCGTGTCGCAGCCTCGTCGACCTCGCCGTCGCCTATCACGACGCCGTAGGCGTTGCGGGCCGCATCGAGGCTGACGTACTCGTTGCGTACGTCAGCGAGGACCGCCGCGGGGTCGCGGTCGAAGGGATCGCCGTAGCCGGCCCCACCAGCCAGCTCGATGACCACCTCCTCCGCCGGGTCGATGAGGTTCACCGCCCCGCTCGCTGGAACGGGTTGGGGTCTTCCGGTCTTGTCCATGTGCGCCACACGGCAGCGCCCCCCTGGGTGCCCGCCGAAGAGACCGGGGGCAGCGTGATAGCGCCCCTCGGGCTGGACGGCCACTAGCGTCCTACAGCCGTCGGCGTACAACTTGCGAGCACGGAGCCTCTGACCGAGACCTCCTCGCCACTGTCCCGGCCCGCCGGAATCCTGGACCAGCTCCTTGCACTCGATCACGACAGGCGTCCGCAGCTCGAGCATCTCCACGGAGACCGTGGCCGCGCTCGTCGGGAAGAGGATGGCTGACACTCCGTCGTGCCCTCGCCATGCCCCGCCGCCGCCACCGTTCATCGCGTGGTCGTTGTACACGTGGCCGTTCGCGTCACGTCCATAGACGCTTAGGTTCGTTGGGAAGCCCGTGGCGGCCCGAACGTTCTCCGGGAGAGCAGGCGCGAGTGCACCTAGAACCAGTGGCGAGATGTAGTACCCGAGTACGTGGCGAACGCCGACCGGGGCAGGGTGCGTGCAGTTGAGGACGCTGCCCTCCGGGGCGCTGATGCGGAACGGGCGATAACAGCCCGAGTTCGCCGGGATGTCCGGCAGGAGCAGGCACTTGAGGGCGTATACCGTTTCCGCGGCGGTGAAGCTGTAGGTGCAGTTGATCGCACCTTGCGCCAGCTGAGGCGGGGCACCTTCGTAGTCGACGCTGATCTCTTCGCCCTCAACGGTCACCGTGACAGGAAGCGGGAGCGGCTCACCCATGCCGTCGGCGACGAGCCGGTATGTGTAGGTACCATCCTGCAGGGCCCGCACCGCAGCGCGCATCGCCTTCTCGGAGTGGTCCTGGATGACCTCCGCTAGCTCCTGGAGGGATTCGAGCTCGTACTCGTCTAGGAAGGACAGTATGCGTCTGGCGGCCACGGCGTTCGATGACACCAGTGCGTGGATATCCCCGAGCACCATGTCGGCGCGCCGCACGTTGCTGGTGATGAGCGCTACGAGCTCGTCGCTGATCGCGCCGCGGCGGTACAGCTTCATGGGCGGGATCTGTAGGCCCTCTTCGTACACTTCCCGGGTCGTGAGACGCTCCTTCGTGCCACCGATGTCCGAAACGTGGCCGATGCTGCCGGCGAGCGCCACGCAGGCGCCGTTGCGGAACACTGGCGTCACGACGGCGACGTCGTACAGGTGACCCGCGCACATCCAGGGGTCGTTCGTCACCAAGACGTCGCCCGGCTCCAAGCTCTCCACTGGGAAACGCTCCAGCATGGCTCGCACGGCGTGAGGCAACGTGAGGTTGAACACGGGCATGCTCTTCGGAGAGTGCGCGAGCGAGTTGCCGTTCGCGTCCATGATCTCGCAGCCGAAGTCTTGCGCCTCGGCCATGATCGTCGAGAACGAGGTGCGCCAGAGCGCGACCCAGGCTTCCTCAGCTATGTTCACCAACCGCCGCCACATGATTTCCAGGAGAATCGGGTCGTTGAGGTCGCTCTTAGGCTTCATGCCCACCACCCGCGATCTGGATCCTCAGCTGCAAGTACTCGTCGACGATTAGCCTGTCGCCAGGCGGGACCACGGTCGTCGCCTCGCGCTCCTCGATGATCGCCGGCCCATCTATCCGATGTCCGGCACGCAACGTGTAACGGTCGTATACCGGTGTGTCCACGAACCCCCCGGCGGCAGTGAAGTAGGAAGGACGGATCGCCTTCGGTGTAGCTTCCGCTTCGCCCGACCCGGAACCGGTCGTCTTCAAACTGACGGACGGCTGAGGGCCGGAGACGCGTACGCGCCAGTTGATGACCTCGATGCCGGCCACAGGGGGCAGGTGCTCGAAGAGCGCTCTATATCGCTCGTAGAACGCCTGCTCGACCTGCTCGAGGTGAGCTTGGTCAAAGTCGCCTGGCGGCAAGGACACAGAGATCTCGTGGACCTGGCCCAGTATCCGCATATCCGCCGAGCGCTGGACGTGCACCTCCCCGCGGTGACCCGCCTCCTCGAGTCGAGCTCGCCCCTCTGCCTCCATCCTCGCCAACAGTCCTCGAACTTCGGCGAACGGCAGCGAGCGCAACTCGCCGGGGAAGGAGTGGGTCATGTCGAACGCTAACGGCGCGACAAGGAACCCCAGGGCTGAAGCGGTGCCGGCCGCCTGGGGTATCACTACCTCCGGAGCGCCGAGGAGTCGCGCTACCTCACAAGCGTGAGCCGGAGCAGCGCCGCCGAACGCGACCATGGTGAAGCGGCGCGGATCCTGCCCCTTCTCGACGATGTGGATGCGTGCGGCCGCCGCCATGTTCTCGTTCACCAGGCGGTAGATGCCAACGGCGGTGGCGACCTCGTCCAGTCCGAGCCTGCTGGCGAGCGCCTCCACGGCAGCCTCCGCCCGGTCGCGGTGCAGTTCCAGCCTGCCCCCGAGGAAGTAGTCGGGGTTGAGGTAGCCAAGGACTACGTTCGCGTCAGTGACAGTCGCGTCAACGCCGCCAAGCCCGTAGCACGCCGGGCCTGGGTTGGCGCCGGCGCTGTCTGGCCCCACCTGCAGCAGGCCGAGCGCGTTGACTCGAGCGATGCTGCCACCCCCGGCGCCGATCTCAATCATGTCTATCACCGGGGAGCGTATCGGCAGGCCGCTGCCGCGCTTGAACCTGTGTACGCGCCCGGCCTCCAGTGCTGGGGCGATATCGGGAGCGCCGCCCTGAATCAGGCACGCCTTCGCGGTCGTACCACCCATGTCGAAGGCGAGGAGGTCGCTCTTCCCGATCAACCCGCCGATGTAAGCCGCGTACGTGGCTCCACCCGCCGGACCCGATTCGAGGAGCTTTATCGGGAAGCGCTTGGCCACCTCGACCGACGCGGTGCCCCCGTTGCTCTGCATCAGGTAGAACCTGCCGCCGAAGCCCCGCTCATCGAGAGAGCCTTCGAGATCGCTGAGGTACCTTTCCATCATCGGCTGCACGTAGGCGTTCGCGATGGTGGTGATGGTCCTTTCGTACTCGCGGATCTCGGGAGCCACCTCGGATGAGATGCTCATCGGGACTCCGTCGAGCCTCTCCCTGATGAACGCACGGGCTTCCTCTTCGTGCTTCGGGTTCCGGTAGCTGTGCAAGAAGCTGATCGCGATGCTGTCGACGCCTTTGGCGCGGAGGGCGGCGATCACCTGATCTAGCTCCTCTTGGCTAAGGGGCCTGAGCGGCTGACCATCGCGACTCATACGTTCGTCGACCTCCTTGCGGAGCTCTCGCTCCACCAGGGGGTCTGGGAACGTGATGAAGAGGTCGTCGATGTCGTAACGCTGCTCGCGTCCGATCTCGACCGCGTCGCGGAACCCTCGGGTGGTCACGAGCCCTACGCGAGCCCCTTTGCGCTCGATGACAGCGTTCGTTACTAGCGTAGTTCCGTGCACCGCGAGGTCGAGGTCCGCGACCTGCACGCCGTTGTCGACAGTGATCTCGTCTATGCCTCGCAGTGAACCCTCGGATGGGTTGGCGGGGGTCGTCAGTAGCTTGTGTAGCCAGATCTCACCAGTCTGGTCGTCCTGCAGCACCAGGTCTGTGAACGTGCCGCCAATATCGAAGGCGACGCGATAGCCCATCATCTCCCCCCTGTCAGCCGGCGGGCTCGGCGGCTTGGCGTGCGGTGAGCCTGCACATGCACACCAGTACGCTGCTGCGAACCCGAGTCCGTGTATGAGAATGGTCGATCCACCTCATGTGCCTCCATCGACGCCAGTCGGTCAGTGGCCAAGCCGACTGTCCGGGTGCGGACCAGTTGGCGGGATTGCCCGAGATAATCGCGTTGCCCAAGGCATAAACCTTGCCTTCCACCCGTTCAGCCGTGACCGCTTGAAGAGCTGCTGTCCTCGAACTCTGACCCGGTCCTGCGTTGACAAGATATCAGCATCCCCATACACTCTGTCCATACTCGAACCAGGACCCCGCGGAAAGGCAGGGAAGTCTACGATGGCGTACCAGAGTTCTAGTCAAGTTGGCTAGCCGCACTGGCACTTGAAGAGCGTCGCCGCTTCGGCGGCTACCTAGCCGGGCCGCCGGCGGGCGGACCGAGATCCCGATAGCGAGGTCTGAAGCATGGGAACCAGCAAGTGGGGTGCGCCTCTGTTCGCACCAGCAGGACGGCGCCTTGGCCTACTGACGCAAGTCGCGCTAGCACTCATGGCGGTCGTATTGCTTGGCGGCCCCGCTCTCGCTCGGGGCTTGACGATTGCCGTCAACTCGCCTACCACCACGTTCGACCCGTCCATCGGGAACAGCGTCCCCCATCAGCGCTTACTGACCGCGGCCTACGAGACGCTACTGGCCATCGACCCCGACACCTCCGAGGTCATCCCCTGGCTAGCCACGGAGTGGTCCGTCAATGACGACAAGTCTGAGTACACCCTTCGGCTGCGCGAAGGAGTGCTATTCCACGATGGCACCCCCTTCGACGCCGAGGCCGTCAAGGCGTCGCTCGAGCGCACCCTGAGCATCGGACAGGGTGAGTCCTACCTCATCAGCTCGCTGCGCGAGGTGCAGGTGGTCTCGCCCTACGAGGTGAGACTGGTTCTCGACTCCCCTCAGCCCGAGTTCCTTTACGCCCTCACCCGCATGTTCATGATCAGTCCGACCGCCATCCGTGAGCGGCCGGCGGAGTGGTTCGCGACGAACGAGGCAGGGACCGGCCCGTACCGCCTGGTGGAGTGGGTCCAGGACCAGCGCTACGTGTTCGAGCAGTTCCCCGAGTACTGGCGCGGCTGGGAAGGGCCCCATCTCGATTCGGTCACATTCAGGGTGGTGGTCGAGCCCGCCACTCAGCGCCTCCTCCTCGAGAGCGGTGAGGTCGACGTGGCTGAGAACATTGTTCTCGACGACCTCCCGGCGTTGGAGCTCAATCCCGCCATCACTGTGGCACGCAGCTCCGCGCCGCGGCCCTTCTACATCTCCTTCAACGTCAACCGCCCCCCTCTTGACGATGTGAGGGTCCGCAAGGCTATAGCGCTGGCTCTCGACTACGACGCAGCCATCGAGATTGCCCTGGCAGGCTACGGCTCTCCCATGCGGGGCCCCGTTCCCGTACAGTTTCCAGGCTTCAACGAGGACATCGAGCCGCAGCAGCAGGACCTCGAGGAGGCGCGGCGCCTTCTAGCCGAGGCTGGGTATCCCGAAGGGGGCTTCAGCCTCACCTTCCTCTACCTCGAGCACTGGCTGTTCGAGCGCACCGTCGGGTTGCTGCTGCAGGACGCCTTGGCCGGCCTCGGCATCGAGCTCGTCGTGGAGGGGCAGCCGTGGGCGACGATGACCGCCCGCATGGACGACCCGGAACAGTCGCCCGACCTCGTGATGTTCGCGCAGAGCACGGCCACACCGTCGGCCCTCTCGATCCTCGAGCCCATGTACCGCACCGGCAGCGAGCACTGGTCGCACTTCTGGTACAGCAACCCAGACGTCGACCGCCTCCTCGCCGAGGCGGCCACCGAGGTCGACGATGTCCGCCGTCACGGCCTGTACGCTCAGATCCAGGCCCTCATCGTCGAGGACCAGCCGCAGATGTTCGTCTTCAGCCAGGACGAAGTGATGACGTTGCGCAGCAACGTGCGTGGCTACAAGCCCCAGTTCACCTGGAGCAAGATCCTCAACTACTACGACATCTACGTGGAGTAGCCGGATCGGCGCGCGTGGGGCGGACATGTCGGACCGCCCCACGCGTTCTGTGCAGAAGCTTCCCTCAGGAGGATAGGCTTGCTCGCTTCGCTCGCCCGCCGGTTCGCGGTCCTACCGTTGATGGTGCTAGGGATGACCCTGATCACGTTCGTGATCACCCATCTCATCCCGGCCGATCCCGCGAGGGTAGCGGCGGGCCTCAACGCATCGGCCGAGCAGGTAGCGAGGATGCGTGAGCAGATGGGCCTCAACAAGCCATTGATGGCGCAGTACATGGGATACCTAGGCGACCTGCTACGAGGTGACTGGGGGAGCTCAGCAGTGAGCCAGCGACCAGTGCTTCCGGACATCGCGGCGGCACTGCCAGCGACCCTCGAGCTGCTCCTGGTCGCGACGGTGGGCTTCCTGGCGCTCGGCATCCCCATCGGCATCTGGATCGGCAGCAGCCGGAGCCGGCTAGTCAGCGCGCTGCTCTCCTTCACCAGCTACCTGGGCATGGCGTTTCCCGTGTTCTGGCTGGGCTTGATGCTCCAGATCCTCTTCTACCAGCAGCTGCACTGGCTACCCGCTGTCGGCCGCATAGGCACGCAGGTGCAGCCACCCACCACCATCACCGGTTCCTACATCCTGGACAGCCTGATCACCGGGAACTGGCAAGCACTGGGGAGCAGCATCCAACACATCGCGATGCCCGCGATCTGCTTGATCCTAGCGCGCTTCGCCGTCACCGCTCGCTTCGTGGCGGGCGGCGTCCAGGAGGCACTGGGATCCGACTATGTTCGCACCGGCAAGGCCAAGGGCCTGAGCCGCTTCTCCATCCTCTACAAGCACGCGCTCCGCAACGTCCTGATCCCCGTGAACACGATGCTCGGTCTGCAGTTCGGATGGCTGCTTGGCGGGAGCATCCTCATCGAAGCCGTCTTCTCTTGGCCGGGGATCGGCTGGTACGCGTGGCGATCGATCGTCTCACTCGACTTCCTCCCCATCATGGGAGTCACACTCGTCTTCTCCGTCGCGTTCATCCTCATCAACCTCGTCACCGACCTCCTGTACCAGGTTCTGGACCCGCGGATCTCGGCCGGCGGCAACGCATGAGGTCCCTCCGAAAAAATCCGCAGCTCGCGGTCCTCCTCTCGCTGCTAGTGGTCTTCGTGGGCACGACCGCGTTCGGGCCACTCGTGCGCGCTGACGACCCGTTGAAGCCGAACATCCTGCAGAAGTTCCGCCCGCCCTCACCCGAGCACCCGATGGGTACCGATGAGCTCGGCCGCGACGTGCTGAGCCGCGTCCTCCTCGGCGGACGCTATTCCCTGGGCGCGGGACTGGCGGTGGTGGTCCTGGGGGGTTTGATCGGGAGCGTCGTCGGCTTCATCTCTGGTTACTTCGGCGGTTGGCTCGACTTCGTCCTCATGCGAATCACCGAGCTGTTCCTCGGTTTCCCGGCGCTGATACTTGCCATCGCGTTCGCCGCCGCATTCGGCGCAGGTCTCGCGCAAGGCGTGCTGGCCGCGGCGCTCGTGTGGTGGCCAGGGTACGCCCGGCTCGTACGCGGGCAGGTGCTCGCCGTGCGCAACCTGCAGTTCGTCGAGGCGGCACAAGCCTTGGGAGCGCGGGACGCTCGCGTCCTCCTGCGCCATGTGGTGCCGGCATGCTTCGGCGAGATCGTCGTAAAGGCCACGTTGGATATGGGACTCGCGATCTTGTTCGTGGCGAGCCTCGGGTTCCTAGGGCTTGGCGTCCGGGCCCCTACGCCGGAGTGGGGAACGATGATCGCCGAAGCGCGGCCTTACATCCTCGACAAGTGGTGGACGGGGTTCTACCCGGGCGCGGCGATCGGCGTGACGGTCGTGCTCTTCAACATGTTAGGTGACCAGATCAGGGCCGTGCTCACGCCACGGCGCGGCCAGATCTGATCGGGCTCTCGGCTCCTCGCATAGAGGAAGGGAAGGAACGGAATGGACAGAGAGAAGGTGCTGCTGGTCGGCGTGGGTGAGCTCGGAGGGATCGTGCTGGAGCTGCTTGCGCGCGTCCCTGGTATCCCACCGATCATCGTGGCCGACGCGAACGAGGACTGGGGCTTCCGCAAGACCAACAGTGCGATCGAGGGCGCATCGTACCTGGGCCTCTACCCACGGATCGAGTTCAGGAAGATCGACCTGCTCGACATCGACCGCACCGCGGAGTTCCTGGCTGAGGTGCGCCCGACGGTCATCTACAACGGCACGACGCTGCAGTCGTGGTGGGTAGTGAACGAGCTTCCCAAAGAGGTGAACGCGAAGCTCTACCGCGATAAGTGCGGCCTGGGACCTTGGATCGCCATGCACCTGGCCCTTACGTCCAAGCTGATGAAGGCGGTCAAGCTCGCGAACATCGACTGCCACGTGATCAACTCCTCGTACCCGGATGTCACCAATCCCAGCTTGGGAAGAGTGGGCCTCGCACCGACGGTTGGGATCGGGAACTGCGACCTCATCGTCCCGTACGTGAAGAAGGCGGCAGCCGAGATACTGAGCGTCCCGATGTCGAACGTCAGCGTCCAGCTTATCGCCCATCATTACCACGCGTACATGTGGTGCAGGGCCGGAACCGGCCTGGATGCGCCTTACTACCTCCGCGTGTATGTAAACAACGAGGACGTCACGAACAGGCTGGGTACTGCTGAGAGCTTCGTCGCCGAACTGCCGAAGCGCGGCCTTCGGCCTGCCGGACGCCACGGTCAGTTCGTTGTCGCCGCGTCGAGCCAGAAGAACATCCTAGCTATCCTGAACGACACCGGCGAACTTACCCACGCCCCTGGTCCCAAGGGCCTCGAAGGCGGCTACCCCGTCCGGCTCAGCCGCAACGGTGCCGAGGTAGTCTTGCCCGAGGGTGTGTCGCTCGAGCAGGCGCGAGCCCTCAACCTGGAAGCTCAGAAGTACGACGGCGTACAAGAGATCCGTGACAACGGCGACGTAGTCTTCACCCCCGAGGCGGCCGAGACGTTCAGGGAGATGCTCGGCGTGGAGTACGACGTCGTGAGCATAGATACGGCCTTCGAGCAGGCTATGGAGCTCCGCAAGCGTTTCCACGAGTTCGTCCGGAAGCACGGGGTCGCGGTCGCTTAGGCGCTGGCGGAAACGACGCCGTCTCACCGCAGCGTTAGGCGGGCGACATGTGAGCCTAAAGATCGCAGTCGCCCGCCTGTAGGGTCGTGCTAGGATTATACGTTCACAAAGGTAAGGGCCGCACATCTAGCACCGGCGTGGAGCGGCTCGCTAGGCGGTGTGCCGATCCGGGCGACCCGGCGAGCATGGGAAGCTCGACGACCAGGGCAAGACGGACTCCGGCCACGGATCGCCTGAGCGCTGACTGCTCCCACTGATTCACGTGCCCGGCCGTAGACTCGTCCCATGCGGCGCTCCTGGCTCGGGCACGCGTCGGGTGCGCTGGCGCTCGCCTTCCTCGCGCTAGCTCTCCTGGTGCCGCTGGCGGCGATCGTGTGGCGCGGCGTCGCGCCGCCGGGCGAGGACCCGCTGGCCGGTCTGGTAGCCACGCTGACGGACCCCTACTACCTGGGCCGTCTGTGGTTCACGACCTGGCAGGCGCTCGTCTCGACGGTCCTCACCGTGCTGCTCGGACTGCCCACGGCGCTGCTCCTCGCGCGCTACCGGTTCGCGGGCCGCCGCCTCCTCGCCGCCGCCTTCACCGTGCCGTTCGTGATGCCGACCGTCGTGGCGGGTATGGGCTTCCTCGCCCTGGCGGGCCCGCGTGGCGTGCTCGGCGTCGACCTGCGCGGGACCCTCGCGATCGTCCTGGCGGCGCACGTCTTCTACAACTTCGCGGTCGTGGCACGGCTCGTCTCGGGGTTCCTCGAGGGCGTCGGCCCGCGGCTCGAGCAGGCCGCCGCCACGCTCGGCGCCGGGTCCTGGAGGGCGCTGTGGCGGGTGACGCTGCCGGTGGCGCTGCCCGCGACCGTCGCCGCGGCCACGCTCGTGTTCATCTTCTGCTTCACGAGCTTCGGCGTGATCCTGATCCTCGCCCCGCAGGCGCGCTTCGCGACGCTCGAGGTCGAGCTCTACCGGCTGACGCTCCGCCTGTTGCGCCTCGACGCCGCGGCCGCGCTGGCGCTCCTGCAGCTGGCCGTCGTCGGCGCCC
>NICF_comb_assmDRAFT_10003672_pt1 | contig 11026 bp, 7 predicted proteins | sample NewIslPassag4_SG_FD_11279 | JGI IMG/M metagenome (IMG submission 11279) | reverse complement strand
TCCCATAAGGAAGAACACCAAAAGCGCTTACAAGGGAAAGGTTCTTTTCAAGTTCGCATCTAGAATCCAAAAAAGGTGCCTACACTAGCTTGACTCAGACATCTCTATTTGTAACGTTGAAGAAACCGGGAGGATGTGATAGAATGATCCAAATTTGCAAGGCTGAATCCAATAAAGTCTTTATTGGATGATACTTTCACGATGATCGAAAGGGAGAACAAAATGGGCGCACCGAGCGGCACGGGATGGAAACGCCGCAACCGGATCCTTTTTGACGGAATGGTCGAAAGGTATGACAAGGTCAGGTGGGGATACCCAAACGAACTGTTTGCGGATGTCCTGCGCTATTGCGGGCCGGGAAAAGGCAGCAAAGCGCTGGAGATCGGCGCGGGGACCGGGAAAGCGACCGCCCCCTTCCTCGACTCGGGGTACGATGTGACCGCCGTGGAATTGGGCAAGAATATGGCGGCGTTTCTATCGGAGAAGTTCCGAGCATACAAGAATTTTCGTGTCATGATCTCCATCTTCGAAGAGGTGTCGTTGGACGATGACCAATATGATCTGATCTACGCCGCAACTTCTTTCCATTGGGTGGATGCGGAAATCGGGGTCCCGAAAGTGTTCCGGCTGCTCAAGAAAGGCGGCGTATTCGCGCTGTTCCGCTGCAACGCGGTTCCGGCCGAAGGAAACGCGGTGTATGAGGAAATTCAGAACGTATATGAAGCAACTTGTTATCGCTACTACGCTTCCAAAGAAAGACCGGTCCGAAAATCCGGGGAAGATTTGCTCAGACCCGCCGAAATCCGCAGAAGTTTCGGTTTCGACGGCCTGGAGCGATACGGGTTCCGTGATGTTGCATTGAAGCTGTATGATGCCTCACGGATCTACAGCGCGGACGAATATATCGAGCTTCTGGACACCTATTCGGACCATCGGAATTTGCCGGATGACCTCAGGTCCGCCCTGTACGAGGGAATCAGGGAAGTCATCGTCAGGCACGGCGGTTTTCACGAAGTGGACTGTCTCTATCAATTGTACATGGGAAGGAAACTTTAAATTGCGGGAGTGACAGCATGATGCGGTTCAAGCGGTACACGGATGTGCATGCGTTCTATCATGACACCTATGACGTGCTGAAGCGCCACGAGTCGCAGAATATGATCATCCTCGGCAACATCATCATGGGACATGAGGGCAAAGACAAAACAGACTGGCGCGATCCCGCAAATTGGCTCATGGCAACGGTTTCCGACGCAAACGGCATACGACTGACAGCCCTCATGACACCGCCGCACAATCTTACGCTTTACGCCACCGACAACAGGATCGATCCGGAAGCGATTGACTGTCTGATCGATGGACTGGAAGACGATGATATTCCCGGCGTGATCACCGAGAAATCTTTGGCGGAATATTTCGCCAGGGAATACACCGCCCGAAAGGGATTGGCCTTCAGTTCGATCATGGACCAGCGCATATATGAGCTGACGGCGGTAAATCCCGGCGTCGGTCAGGTGGGCACGGTTCGATTGCTGGATGAGAACGATATGCATTTTTTCCCGTATTGGCTTGAGGCTTTCCATGCGGCGAATGTCTACGGGAGAACGGAAATGTCCATACCCCATGACGAGAACTTGTATCGCTACAGGTTGTCAACGAAAAAGCTCTATGTATTGGAAGTCGATGGCATTCCCGTCTCCATGGCGGGATACACAAGGGAATTGCCGACGGCCATCGGCGTGGCGTTCGTATATACCCCTCCCTATTTCCGCAGGAAAGGTTACGCCACCTCATGCGTGGCTCAGCTCAGTCAAATGGCGCTGGACAAGGGCTATGCCAAATGCGTGTTGTACACCGATCTGCTGAACCCGACATCGAACAGCATTTATCAGAAAATCGGATACAAGGCGGTTTGCGACTCTCTCATGCTGAAATTTGAATGACTTACGGGCAGTTGCCGGAATCCGTGAACATTACCCGTCAAATAATCGTCTATTCTTTCGAGCGGTGGACGACAGGGACTTGGGGTATCGCGATCTTGTCCTGCTTGAAACCCCGGTTAGTGAGGGAAGCGCTGCGCAGCCGTTTTATATGGAGCCCGCTTTCCCGGATGAGCGAAATGAACCGATTGTCCAACCGGGCAATAACCACAGGTTGGAAATCATCTCGATGGTTGACAAGTATAGGGCTGAAGCACAAGAACCCCTTCGTTAACTTGCAGCGAGCCGCACAAAATCATCTTTAAGTGAAATGGGGCTGTTGGAGTCAGTGAAATCGGACTGACAGACAGCCCCGTTTTTCAGGTTACGTGAGGGTCAAATATCGGCGAGCAGCGAGGAAAATCATGAAATCTGCCTAATAAGAAATACAGATTGCAAATTCAAGTGATGACAGCATCATGCCTACGGAAGGCTGCGTGCCAAGTGAGTTGCTGACGTTGTGGAAATGCAGAGAGGTGAAATGTAACGTTATCTATTTAATAAATTTATGAATAAATCCCGGAGACAGGAAAGAAGGAGTGATCCCATGGAATATCACGTGTCCATTACAGGCAACGATCAAGCCAAAGGCACCGCCGGCGAGCCCTTCCGCACGATTCAGCGCGCCGCGTCGCTCGCCTTGCCCGGCGATACGGTGATCGTGCATGCCGGCGTGTACAGGGAATGGGTCAATCCGGCGCACGGCGGCACGGAAGAGCACCGCATCGTCTACCGCTCCGCGGGAGACGGCGAAGTCGTCATCACGGGGGCCGAGCGGATCACCGATTGGAAGGACGAAGGGGACGGCGTCTGGAGCACGGAAGTTCCCAATTCCCTGTTCTCCATCCGAAATCCCTTCGAAGTGGAGCTCGCCGGAGACTGGCTGTTCGACGGTCCTTTCCCGGTGCATCTCGGCGATGTCTATCTGAACGGCAAATCCTTATACGAATGCGACAGCCCGGACAAGGTGCGCCGGCCCGAAGTGTGGCCGGACGCCAAATATCCCGAAGACTCGCTGCTCAAATGGTACGCCGAAGTCGGTCCCGCCGCGACGAAGATCTGGGCGAACTTCGGCGGCAAAGATCCCCGCGCGGAGAACGTCGAAATCAGTGTCCGCCCCTGGTGCTTCTGGCCCGACAAGCCGGGAATCGACTACATCACCGTAAGCGGATTCACGCTGCGCCAGGCCGCTCCCCAGTGGGCGCCGCCGACGGCTTATCAGGAAGGCCTGATCGGGCCCCACTGGAGCAAAGGCTGGATCATCGAGAACAACCACATCTATGAATCCAAATGCGTCGGCATCAGCCTGGGCACGCCGATCGGCACGGGCCACGCCGCGGCGGGCGGCAAACACAAGAAGGGCGGCACGCAGCGCGAACAGGAGGTCATCCAGCGGGCGCTTCACTTCGGCGGATGGCGCAAGGACGGCGTTGGCGGCCATATCGTCCGGCACAATGTGATCCACGATTGCGAGCAGGCCGGCATCGCGGGCCATATGGGCGGCGCGTTCAGCCGGATCTACGGAAACCGCATCTACAACATCCACCACAAGCGCCTCCGGCACGGCGCCGAGGTGGCGGGCATCAAGCTGCACGCCGCGCTGGACACCTGGATCACCGACAACATCATCCACAGTTGCTACCGCGGGCTGTGGCTGGACTGGCAGGCGCAGGGCACGCGCATCAGCCGCAATGTGCTTTTCGACAATCTGTCGGAGGACTTGTTCGTCGAAGTGTGCCACGGCCCGTATCTCGCCGATCACAATCTGTTCCTGTCTCTGATGAATTTCCGCAATATGTCGCAAGGCGGGGCGTTCGTCCACAATCTGTTCGCGGGCCGTTTCGTGGTGCAAAACGAGCTGACCCGCACGACGCCGTACCATTTTCCCCATGAGACGGCCGTTGCGGGCTACGCCAAAATCACCGGCGGCGACGACAGGTTCTACAACAACATCTTCCTGGGGGACAACGATCCGAACAAGGAGCCCGTCCCGATCACCTTCTTCGAGCATTTGCCGCTGAAGCCCCGGGACAAGGTCGGAGAGGACGGGAAGACGATCATGGACGGCGTTCCGGAAGATTCGATCTGCTGGCTGCACCCGGTGGGATTGGGAAGCTACGACAAGCATCCGAACGCGAAGGACAAGCAGTGGTGGGAATACACCAGGGAAGAGTTTGCCGCGCTCGATGACGCCGCGAAGAAGCGGATCTTTACCGGCAATGCCGCGCTCCCGGTGGCCATGGGCGGCAATCTGTACCTGGGCGGCGCGGTTCCTGGCCGGCATGAACCCGATGCGAAGGTCTGTGATCGGCGGGCGATCTCCATCGAGACGGATCCCGCGCGCGGCAAGGCGCGCATCCGGATCAGCGAGCCCGAACTGCTGCGCGGCGCCTCTCCCCTGCCGGTCACCACCGACCTGCTCGGAAGCACCTATCATGCCGATATGAAGTTCGAGCGGCCGGACGGCACCCCCTATCGCTTCGACACGGACTTCTTCGGAAACAAGCGGCCCGACGCGGACGTCACCGCCGGCCCGTTCGAACTCGATGGCAATCGCGAAGCGGTGTTTGAATTCGGTTGAGCAAACGCGGCTCCCCTCGTCCGCTCAACGGAAATTTTTCGGCACAACGCGCCTTTATCCGGCCTGATCGGCCGGGTGAAGGCGTTTTTTTCAGGCCGATCAGACGATAAAAATATTCATTCCGGGAACTTTCCGGATGCGAGCGGGAAGATCCGGCGCTTGTCACCGATCAGGCGGTCGGCGAAGTGAAATTCAAGGTGGCCGATGTCGTGACAAACCCGAATTACAGAACCAAAGACGGAGACGCGGCTTATCTGGCGGAGGGCACCCGGCTGTATCGGGTGGAAGGATTCGGTCCCGACGAGATCATCGCCGCCGAAGACCCGGACAAGATCGGCGGATACCGCCTTTATGCGGAAGAAGACTTCTGCCGAACCATCGCGCACCATTACGCGGATATGCCGAAAGACCGGGTGGAGCGGATCGCGCTTTTCGCCAATGGCGAGACTCATCCCTTCCGCGCCCTGACCGGAGAAGAAGCTGAACGGTTCATCGCTTTGCTCGAGAGCGGCGAGGACAAACCCGGCTTTACGCCCGATCGGACGCACGGGGATCCCGTCTACTACACCATGGTGTTCTATACGGACGGCCCGTTGGCGCTTGCCTATCACCTGGAGGACGACGGGACCAGCGTGTATTTCCATCCGGATTTTGCGCGAGTGGTCGATGACGAAATCCGGCAATTCCTTGAGCCCGCCCCTTGACCCCGCCGAGCCTGACAAATGCAAAGCCCCTTCCGACGGGATCAAGTCCGCCGGAAGGGGCTTTCGTCTGCCGGTTTACCCTTTGGCCGAGGCCAGATATTCGATGATCTTCACGAAGACGGCCGCCGCTTCGGCGCGGGTGACGGTTCCGTCGGAGCCGAGGATGGCGTCATCCGCGAAGAACTGCGCCAGGCTTTGGGGTACCGCATAGCCTTTGAACTTCAAGTAGTTGTACAGGATCGTGATCATCTGTTCGCGCGTCAGCAGGGCGTCGGGATTGAAGAGATCCGCGCCCACACCGTGCACGATGCCGTTTTCGGCCGCCCAGCCGACCGCCGCCGTGTACCATTTGCCGCCCGGCACGTCGCGGAAACGTGTGCCGGTGTAGCGGGAACGATCCACGTTCTCCAGGTTGGCCAGCACCTGGACGAACATGGCGCGCGTCATCGGCGTTCCCGGCGAGAACGTCTCGGACGATGTGCCGTTGAACAGCCCGAACGTGTAGGCGGCATTGACATAGACGTGGAACCAGGCGTCCTCGTCGACATCATGGAAGGGATGGCTTGACACGATGTCGAAGCCCGCAGCCGTCTCGTCATTGAGCGCGATCTCCGCGCCTTCCCGGATGTTGAGCGATAAGCCGCTTTCGAAGTTGACGGTCGCTCCGCCCGATCCGATGACGATCGTGCCGCCGGCGTCAATCGCGGAGCCCGCCGGCAGATGAATCCGGGTGCCGTTCCTCGTCACCACCTCGCCGCCGCCCGGGAGAATCGTGTTGCCGTCCGCATCCGTGACCGCAGGCTGATCCTCCGGCGTGTTCAGCGTGTAGGACGGCTCGGGCGATTCCGCGTCATGTTCGGTGTCCGCGGCATCGGGTTCGGTGTCGCCGTTTTCAACCGCGCCGCCGCCGCTGTCGCCGCCCGGAGTGACGACCACGGGTTCGCTTCCCTTCTGCGGCGTCGCCCTCACGCTTGCCGCCGCGCTGCCGCCCTTCTCGTTGATCGCGACGACCTTGAAGGTGTACGCCTGACCGTTCGCAAGTCCCGTGAAGGTGTATTCGTGCGTCGACGCGTCCACGGTGACCGGCGTCTCGTCGCCATACCAGACTTTATAGCCCGTTACCGGGTGGCCGCCGTCGTTCGCCGGAGCGTTCCACCGCAAGATGACCATTCCGTCGCCCGCTCTCGCCCGCAGGCCGCCCGGCGCATCCGGCGCGCCCGGCTTGCGCTGCGAGAACATCCAGTCGAAGACGTCGATGTAGTCGTTGTTCCACGGCGGCAGGCTGGGAGACTGGATGATCGGCGCCATGCTCCAGATCTCTCCGGTGAACGGGTTCTCCATCGTGAACCGATTGTACAGCACCGCCGCTTCCACTTCGTGCGCGATATACCGGACCAACGGAGGATCGTTCGCCGGATTGGGCCGCTGGCTCGGCTGGTCGTATTGATTGTAGGGCCATGTCAGCGCCTCGTTGCTGTCAAACCGGGAAGCCCGCGCATTGGTCAGATTCCCGATGTCATTCACCATGTTGTCGACGTTGCTCGCGCCGGTGTCGTACGTATTGACGAACAGCCAGTAAGCCAGATCCCGGTTTTCGGGCGCCGTCGGCCAGCCGGACGAAATGCCCATGGGCGCCGCCGCCGCGAAGAAGCCGGGATAGGTGTTGATCAGGCTGGTCGTCACGCCGCCGCCCATGGAGAAGCCCGCGACGTAAATCCGGTTGGGATCGGCCAGCCCGCTCGCAATCAGATCGTCGATAATCGCCTTGATTGCCGCCGCCGACGGGGCGTTGCCGCCGCTGTAGGAAATATTCAGAATATGGCTCGCGTACCTGTCGGGGTTCTCCTGCATCCGCTTCATCAGGGCGACCGCGCCGTTGGCGGATTTCATCGACGCCTTCTGGTCGATATGCGCCTGCGTTCCGCCGCGCGAGAACCCGTGCGTGTAGACGTACAGCGGCAAGCCGTACACCTCGTGGCCGTTTTCATCCTTGTGGATGTACAGCGCGTAATTGACCGACTCGGTCGAATGCGCGGTGAACTTGTCAAGGATCGGATTCACGACGCCCGTCTGCCTGAAGACCGCGTAGCGGATCGGATCGCCCTTCGTCAGCACGATGTCGCCGTTCTGCACGATGCTGTAATTTTGCTTGGTCGAGTTGCTGCCGTCCAGCGTCGTGTTGCCGCCGACTTCCGTGTAGAACTCCAGCTCCACGACGATGTAGCGGCCGCTTGCCAGTCCTTCCCGATAATCCGGCGAGTTGTGCACCTTGCCGAGATAGCCGCGCACCTTCGGTTCGTTGTTGGCGTACACCCTCGAGATCGTGCGCGTGCCTTCGAAGACGACCAGATCATCGACCAGCGTCGTGTTGCGGGCCGACACGGTGAACAGGCCCGGATGGAGCGCGGAGCCGAGCGCTTCCCGGCCTTCGCCCAGGTCGATGATGACGGCCGTCGTGTACTCGCCGCGGGCGAAGTTGTCATTCCACACGATGAACGGAAGCTGTTCGGCCGCCGGGTCATCCCTGAACGTCACGCGGATCTTGTGAGCGGCTTCGATATTGGCCAATGTGAACGTATTGTCGGCATTCACCGCCACCGGTTCGCCGTTGTCCGTCACGGCGTCCACCACTTTGCCGTAATCCGGGATCACCGTGAAGGTGAGGCTGGAACCGGGCGCGACCCGCATCACGTTGCCGGGCACGTTCGGCGTAACCTTGCCGCCCGGCTCCGTCAGGATGGTGACGGAATGCCTGGGATCGGGTTCGGCGGCCGGAATGAGCTCGATGCTGTCCCTGAACGAAGCATCGCTGTTAAAGCCCGCGTCCGGCGTTCCGAAAGCGGATACAACTTCATACCGGTCCGCCCCGATTTCCGACGAGTTGTTGATGTTCACTTCGAAGGTGAATCTGCCCGGCTGCAGGGTCAGATCGCGTTTCGGGATGCGGATCTCCACAATGTACCCGGTGTCCGTGATCCGGGTCCACGCGGCCCTGTCCGTGTGGGATTGCCCCGAGAACACGCCCGTCGCGCTGACGCGCCATTGGTTGGAGCCGCTCGATCCCGGACCGACGAAAAATTCAACGCTGTCGTACGTGTGGTCTCCGCCGGCTCCCACGTACAGATTGCTGTCCTGCACCTCCACGCGGGCGTACAGATAGTCGTAATCCCACAGGATCCTGACCGTGCCCGTGGCGTGGGGCCTGGGATCGTCCGGCGCCGTGCTGCGGTTGATCGGATACGCCCCGGTCTTGAACCAGAGCGGGTCGTTCGATCCGAGCTCGGGCGTTCCGAACAAAGCGGTCGGTACGCCATTGTCCGCCGTGACCGCGATGTCTTCCGATTCGGCGACAGCGCTTACAGGAATCAGTGTTGCAAACAGTATCGCGCAGCAGAAGAACGAGAGAATTGAAATAAATCGTTTCAGCATCCGGATTTCCGCCCTCCTTATCAAGTTCGTGTACCGACGGTTTCCCCGCAACGTGTCCGGTACCGCCCAACCACCTCCATTCCCGGCAAGTCGCCTGTATTGCGGAACAGAATGGGTGAAATCTATTGGGTATATATAAACAAAAAAGCGTTTGCTGAAACCGTTCAGCAAACAAGGCGGAAAAAATAGATGCTGTAGTCGCGGGGAAAACCGCGAAAGCCGCCGAGTCGGGCAATCTGGCGGAACNGGACCGATNCCGGGCGGAGCCGGATTNATAGATTGTGTCCGCGGGGGATTTTCGGGTATGATTCGGATGACAAGCCGACAGGAGGTTGCCCGATGGAAGTCCAGGCCAAATTTTTCGATGAACTGACCCCGAGGGAAGTGTACGAAATTCTGCGGGCAAGGTACAGGATCTTCAAGGAAGAGCAGAAAATCGATTATTGCGATTTCGACGACATCGATTACCGAAGCCTCCACGTCTTCATGATGTCCGGCGGCACGGTAAAGGCGTATTTCCGCGCATTCCACAGAGACGACGACAGGCGGACCGTGCAGGTGGGCAGGGTGCTCACCGTGGAACACGGCGCGGGCCACGGCCGCAGGCTGATGGAAGAAGGAATACGGCTCATCCGGGAGAAAATGAACCCCGGCGTGATCCTCCTGGATTCCCAGAAGCACGCCGTCGGGTTCTACGAGAAGTTCGGATTTGTCACGATCTCCGATGAATTCATCGAAGCGGGCATTCCCCACATCGAAATGGCGCTCGTGCTGAAGTAATCTTCCCCGTTACCGGCGCATCCCCGCCGGTCTTTTTTTTTCTGCGACAGACCAATTCACTAACAAATAGAAATCGATAAGCCGGACCTGAAACGTAAATACTGCGAACATCGGAGCGTGGGGCTTGCCTGCGGCGGCATTGGGCCAATAGCGGTCTGCGGGACCGTTAACGGCCATCCGGATAGGGCAAGGCGGCGCGATAACGGTCTGCGGGACCGTTAAGCGCTTGTCCGGCGGTTCTCGACCCGCTTGAATGTGGCCGTTAGCGGTCTGCGGGACCGTTAACGGCCTTCCGGACAGGGCAAGGCGGCGCGATAACGGTCTGCGGGACCGTTAAGTGCTTGTCCGGCGGATCCCGACCGGAGGTTTTGCCCTGCGACGAAAGCTTCAGCTCGTCAAATTCGCAAGCTCATCCGGCGGAACGAATCAGGCTGTTGCGTACCGGGAAGCGGCCGCCGAAGGTGACGGGCACGCCGACGCCGTCCTTCTCCGCGTGGATGTGCAGATGCGGCTCCGACGTGTTCCCCGAGTTGCCCGCGTTGCCGATCCAGCTGCTTACGTCCACCTCATCCCCCGCCTGCACCCGCACGCTGCCTTTCTGCATATGGGCGATGTAGACCTCCGCCCCGCCGCACCCGATGACCACATGGTTTCCGGCGGCCGGCGTGCCCTCGGGCAGCCCGTTCCTGAAGTCGGAAGGCGCCCGGTCGTCGAATCCGTCCACCGCCCGGATCACCGTTCCCCGGCACGGGCTGTAGAGCCGGTCGCCGTAGATGGCGTATCGGTGAAGATCGTCCGGATACAGCCCCGCCGCCCGGTATCCCCAGACGTTGAGCTTCACGATATCGAGCGCGTACTGCTGCGGCGGATATTCGTTGTGGTAGTTCACGACGGGACTGCCGCCGCCATGAGCGACGTAGTAGGTTCCATTTTTCAGCGGAAAATGAAGCTCCAGCGGCTCGCCTTCGTAAGTTCTCCCGTAAAGCGTTCCGACCGTCATCATCATGAACAGCGTGCCCAGGGCGAACAGGAACACGACATTGGCCCAGGACGTGAACTTGCGCGCCGGCCGCCATGGCGCGCGCCGGTTGTTCCGGTACACCCGGTAAGCCGCGATCGCCAGCCCCGCGATCCATGCGTAACGGACATAATACCCGAACCAATCCCAGATTCCCGTCAAATAAATGAAACCTGTATAAAACAGGGTGACATACAGCCAGCACAGGCTCTCCAGCTTGTTCCTCGACACCTTGCTCGTCATTGCGAGAAAGGCGATCGGCACAAGGAAATGGGTGCTGACGAGCGAAATGATCTGAGACCACACGGCGATCCTTCCCCTTCTTTCGAATCGAGAATTTGCGTCGGCCACGGAATCATCCGTGTTCAGTATAAAATTTGAATCTTACATCGAACGGAACTTGATCTTAACGTCAGCTTAATGAACGAATTAATCGTTAGAGTAAAATTTGCGTGGGGGTAAAGTCTGGAAAAAGCGAACATAGAAAAAGAGCTTCTCCCTTGGTAAAGTGAATTTACCACAAAACACATACCAA
>NICF_comb_assmDRAFT_10003670_pt1 | contig 11031 bp, 9 predicted proteins | sample NewIslPassag4_SG_FD_11279 | JGI IMG/M metagenome (IMG submission 11279) | reverse complement strand
CGATCGGGTATCTCACACCCATTCAATGCGAACAAATGTACGATTATGTTGCGTAATTTTCTCGATTCCATGTGTCCAATCTATTGACAGAGGTCCATAATCACATATGTATTTTTCATCTTTAAACAATATAGTAGCCAGCAACCCGCGCAAATACAATATTTTTCAGTTCAACCTTTTGTCGTCGACCCCCCGGTTTTTTTGCATGACCGAAGGTCGACGACAATTTAACAAATATTGCAAGTCACACAAAAATGCCGACGTTCCCCTTTTCAACACCGATAATTTCCCGGCTGCTGTATCTTTGAGTCCGCCATGTATACAGGATGAGCGAATCTTCCTGCAGATTCATGACCCGTTTCATCTCCGCCTTCAGCTTCTTCAAGTTGACTTCGCTGATCTCGCCCTCGAACACGGAATTTTGCACCCAGTTCAAATATTTGCGGCATGTTTTGAGTGCCTTCGCCACCCGCTTTTCCCCCACATCGTAGACAAGAACAACAAACATGCATCCGTTCACCTCGCTTCCAGATGCCCGGCGGCCCTTCCGACATCATCGACAATAGCGGAAATGCTCACCACAACGCCTCAAACGGCTCGTACTCCTTTTCACCCATCAGATGCTTTTCCAGCTTGTACAACTCCAACCGGACAAGCCGCCGATAACTGACGTCCCTTCCCAGCGAACGATGTTTGATCGTGGTTTTGAGCCGATCCTCCCATTCCTTCAAAAACACTTTGCGCCCCGCATCCGTTAGGAGCAGACCACCGCTTTCCCGCACAAAATGCGATTTGGTCAGCATCCCTTGCCCAACCACTTTGAAAATGGTCCGGTCGACCAAGACCGGCTTGAAGATTTCGGCGACATCGAGGTTCAACGTAAACCGGCGGAAGTTGGTCGCGTGCAGATACCCGATGCGGGGATCCAGGTGCGTCTGGTAGATTTCGCTCAGCACCAAAGTGTACAGCAGGGAATTCCCGAAGCTGATCAGGGCGTTGAGTTCATTTCGCGGAGGACGTTTGCTCCTCTTGTCAAACGTGAAGTCCGGCTTTCCCAGTATTTCGTCGAAAGCGGAATAATAAGCCTCCCGCATGTGGCCTTCGCAGGCCATGAGGGAAGGGATGTCGGACTGTCCCGAAACTTCCGCCAGTTGCGCCTCGACCGTGTCCAACGCCGATTGGACTTCTTTCCCCCGGCTCCGGTAATATTTCAGCACGCGAAGCATATTCTTCCCTGCGCCGGATACGAAGCGCTTCGCCAAATCCAGCCGGGACCGTTCATTCAGGCAATGTTCCGCCTGTTTGAGAATCATGTAGCCGGAATTGTAATGTTCGCGCGGATAATAGCTGCCGGTATAGTAGCCGTAATAGTTGAAGAAATGCAGAATGATCTCCTTTTGCGAACAAAACTCCAGCACCGATTTGTTCAGCGTCACTTCGCCAAACAGCATCAATTCCTGAGTGTCTTCCACCGGGATGAACTGCTTGCCTTCTTCCGTTTCAAAAAGGAGCGTATTGTCCTTCCGCTTCAACTCGCCGCTGCTCAACACATATTTCGTTTTTCGCATCGCCCACTTCTCCTTGGATCCAATAGCCCGCGATGGAAGGACCCGTTCTTTCAGGCCCAGCAAAATTCGTGATAGGCGCATTTGCCGCAATACCGGATTTTCTCGGCCTTGGGTGGTCGGTCGGAAGCGATGATGCGGCGGATGTCCCGCACCGCTTGCTGCAGTTCCCGAATCGACTCTTCGTTCAATGCCACCGCTTTGCGACGTTTTTCTTCCGGAAAACGCAGCTCGCCCGTCGCTTCGACGCCGGCCTCCCGCAACTGCCACAAGTAAAACAGGAGTTGCATGGTCGCGCTTTTCTCGAAAGTGGACGTTTTTTTCACTTCGACAACGAGCAGTTGGCCGTCCCGTTCGCTCACGATGTCCAGTTTCACGTTGTTGAAGGCCAGTTCCTTTTTCTCCCGTCCGTATCGCCATTCATGAAGGAACCGTCCCCATTCCACGTTCTCGTCGTGCTCGTCGGGGTTGAGCTGCCGGGCCATCAGCCAAACTTCCCGTTTGCAGATGTAGTAGTACCAGATCAGGGTGCCGTTCACACCGGTCCATTCACGATTTTCCGTCCGCACGGCATTCGCCATGATCCATCACCGCCCATCCGAACACCCAACCGAATAACGGACTGCGTCAGAAAAATTGAGACTCGGGATCATCGCTTCCCAACCAACCGGTTTCCGTACTGTATCCCCTCAACCCATAGAGGCAGGGAACCCGCTGTTCCAGATAATCGTCCTTGACCAGTCCTGCAGCCATTTTCGCCGGTACATCGACGACATGATAATGGAACAAAATCATGAAATTTTTGCGTTCTTCCGTTGAAAGTCCCCTCAGCCACTCCCGGTCCATATAGCGTTCATAAACTTCCTCCGCGCTGCGGACACCGAACCGGTCAAGCAAAAGCTTGTAGTGTTCCGGCATCCATTCCCGCAATTCATCCGGGACATCCCATGGCACGAAAACCGGCAGGCGGAACGCTTCGTTTTCGAACGGTTCAAAGGCGCCCAGCACCGGCCAGTTGCCGGAGCAGGCGGCGGCGATGTCCTGCAGGCAGGCTTCGTAGGTGTTGTGGCGGAACATCTTGTCATAATACGCCAGCAACAATTGCCGGAGGCCCGCTTCATCCCATCCGTCCCCGCCTCCGCCGGCCAGCAGCTCATCCGTAAATTTCCGCAACGCATCTTGCCGGTAAATGAAGTTTCGGGTATCCGTTTTCCCGTCCCTCAGAAAAGGCCTGACGATCATGAGCCCCGGCTCATCGTCTTCCGCATGCCGGTTGATGCGGCCGGCAGCTTGGACGATGGATGGCATGATGGCGCTCGCGCGAAACAGGAACCGGAAACTGACGTCGACCCCCGCTTCGATGATCTGGGTGGCCACAACGGTGACGCACTGTCCGGGATCTTTCAGCATGTGGCGGATTTCGGCGATCCGGACTTTCTTGTGGAGGGGGATCATGCCGCCGTGCAGCAATCGCAATTCTTGCGCCGGCATGCCGCTGTCTTGAAGGGACTTGTATACCAGCTGGGCGTCACGGATCGTGTTCAGGATGGCGGCCCGGCTCCGTTCCGGCCGCTCCACCAACAGTTCCGCCAACTCGTGCTGGTCGATCGGCTCGTCCGACCATCTCAACCGGTACCGGTTTACCGATGGCTGCGCATTCGGGCACAACTCTACGGGCAACCGCTGCAAGCCATATTGCATCGGCGGCATCGTGGCCGACAGGAAAATCACCTTGAGCCGGAAAATTTGTGCCGCCGCTTCCAGACCCGTGAGCAGCAGATTCCAGCCTTCCGGTTTGAAAATTTGCGGTTCGTCGATGATGATGACGCTGTTGTCGAGCCAGGCGCGCCGGAGCACGTGCTGGGCCCGCTCCGGAAAGAGCGCTTTGCTGAACTGGTGGAAGCTGGTGCAGACAAGCGGGTACGCCCACGATTCCATCATCAGGGCATTGAACGCGGCCGTGGAACCTGGTTCTTCTTTCTCTTCCTTCTGGTCTCGGGCGTCCTGCAGCACGGCGAGCGAGTGATGTTCCATGGGAACCGTCCCGTATGCCCGCAGCATGTCCTGCGACGCCTGCTCCAAAATCGACAGGTACGGCGCGACGTAGACGACTTTGGCAAACGATTCGTTGCGGACGATGTCCAGCGCCAGCCGCAGCGACAGCAGCGTCTTGCCATAGCCTGTTGGCAGACCGATCGTAACGAAATCCGGTCGGCCTGCTTCCCGGTAGCGGTTCAACGCCTCTTCCTGCACACGGGAACGCAAGGAACCCATGGTTCCCTTGTCAAGACGCGCCAACAACCGTTCCATCGTCACCGCGGCTTTCTCTGCTTCATCAAGCGCCCAATAGCCTTCGGGCACCGGGTGGATACTGAAACGGTCAGCGGCAATCAGCGCCATCGTGCTTTGTCTCCACGCCTGCAGGGAACGCATCTGCGCAAGCGGCGAGTCCCCTTGAAAATCCGGATCCAGCTCTTCAAATGTCATGTCTTCCAGCGTTCTGTTCACAAATCGCACCCATTCGGTCAGATCAGGCGGAAGCAGCGGTTCGCCGGCGAGATCCGGCAGCTCCCCGTACAGAAAGTGCTGAATGCCTTCCAAATCGAGCTTGTCCCATTCGTATTTCTGCAGCCAGGACGGATTCGTTCCGGATTCGATCGGGTCCAACCGCCCGTGATGATCAGCAATATCCCGGGTCATGCGAAGCCAAAGCAGACGATGTCCGCTCCACAAGTTTTTGGATTGCAGCCACCGATAAGCCAACCATGAAAAAAGAAAGGCGCCGGCAGCCGCGTGTGCCGGGCCTTTGCGGATGGCGCCCCGACTGAGCACGTAGGCCTGCCAATCCGGATGCGCTTTGTATATGTCATGGCACAATCCAGCCAGACGATGGATCGGAACCAGTTCGGGATCGGGAGAACGCCGGGCCAGCAGTTCTCCCGCATCCCGCAGATGGTCTGACAACGAAAAGGATTGCTTCCCATCCGGCGGCCTGGCCACGCACTCGGAAAACGGAATCAGACGAGACATACGATGTCCTCCCCAAACCGGCAGATCAGGCCGTCTTCCTCGGCAATCTCCTTCTTCGGACGAAAGCGGATCGAACGGCCGGAGCGCTCGTACAAATAATCCACGGAACGCTCGAATGTCCGGTTTCCGAGATAGCGATGCATGAAGCCACCCGCCCGACTGTAGTTTTTTCCGGGTTCGGGGATGAACGATTCGATGAAGCGAGTGGGCACCACCGTGGTCGTCTCGATTTCACCCTCCACGTCAAGGGGCTGGATGTCTTCCACTTCCCGGACAAAGATCGGTTTGGTGATGGCGAATGCGCTGCCGAGATAGGTATGGTAGACCGCCTTTTCGTTTTTCAATTGTTCGGCCAGTTGTCCGGCATGGTTGTCCCCAGCATAAAAGATCCGGTAGGCGGGGGACACGACCAGTTCGATCGACGTCGGACGGTTGAACGTCGAGGAACTGGAATCTTTGCCGAGCATCGACAACTGCTGGGCCACGACCCTGACCGGGGCGAGCAGGGCCAGCCCGACCCGGTCCTCCGTGACAAAATCTTCGATGCCGAGAATGGCGCCCACCAATCCTTTTATCGCCGTGGGGGGCATAAACGGATAGGTCAGCTGCGTGTTGGTCGTATCCGGCCGGCGAAAGAACGCCAGATCGCCCCGCACGTCAAACACGACGCCTTTCATGATCATCACCTTACCAGAGCGGCTGGCGATACGGTTCGATATCCCCCTGTACGGCCAAAGCCGGATTGACCCAGATCCGGCAGCGGGCGATCCGGTCGCGTTCAGCCTGCAGTCGTTCGATTAGCGCCGTCACGTCCAGTTGGATGTCCTGCAGGGAAGACGGCCGCTTGTCCGCCGCCCTCCAGGCGTCCCTGTCCGGAAGAAGCCGGATGAAATCTTCGAGATATCCGATCCGATAATGCGGATCGTGGTATTCGACGTGCACGAGGAACAGCGGCTGCTGCTGTCCCCTGCCCCTGGCCTGGCGATGCTGGGTGCCCTGCCACAGCGCCCGGAGCAGAAGTTCCTGGTCTTCTTCCGTCATGCCGGTCTGCCGCGCGTTGCTCGCATTGATCACCGCCGGCATGGCAAAGACGGCAAACGGTACCGTATAGGTGGTCCAAATCGTGCCCTGGGATTTGGCTTCCTCGCCTTCGCGGGTTCCGTCCGAGCTCGGCATGACAACGGTGCCCTGCACATATTGGGTATCCACGGGATGCAGGGAATGTGCCCAGCCGAACTGGACGGGACCGGTCAGATGGAAAGAAACCTTTTTCACGGAAAAGACGATGCCGAATGTCCGAACATCGAAGCTGTGCCGCAAAAGGACGCCTTTCGGATCCTTGTCGAATTCTTTCGTTTTTCCGGCATCTGCGGCAATCTTGGCCGCCAGGCTGCTGCGACCGAGCAGCACGCCCTTTTCATTTTCGATTTGCTGGACAAAGATGAAATGCCGTTTTTCGGGCCCGCCGTCCGGGTACAGCGACAGGACAAAGTCCCGGACATCCCGTTTGATGCTGACGTCGCTCAGCGAGATCCGGCCGTCTTCTTCGGGGAACAGTCTGCGCGCATCGCTGTCGTTCAGCGGGTCCCGGTTGGGAATGCCGTCTTTCACCGACTTCACAAACACCAGTTCACCATTGCGGATCGTCATTCCGAGATCTCCTCCTTCGATTCCGAATCATTGGGCGAATCATTGGTTTGCTGGACATTTTCCGCCTTCTTGTACATCAGGTATCCGGACCAGAATGTACTGATGAACTCATGGCGCTGCTTGTCCAACGAACCATCGCTTGAATATTTCGTAAACAGGATGAGCGCTCTGGCCAATGCCGGGAAAAAGTTTTTGCCGATCTTCAATTCCCGCTGTTCAATCAATTTCTGGAATTCGTTGAGACCGTCCTGCCATACCATCTGCGGCGTCAATTTGCTGCCAAATTTGAGCAGCCGGGAACGGACATATGGGCTTCGCGTTTTGGCATAATACGAATTTTCGAATTGCCTCGTCAGCAAGCCGCTGACGAATCCCAGTTCGGGCACATCCCATTCCGGCTCATTGTCCCAATTTCCAGATTCGTAAACGTCCAACAACCGTTTCCAGTCCACGCTGCCATTCTCCCTTCCTTCACCGATAATTTGCTCTTGATATTTGGCGGCAAATTCCAGAAACGCCCAATAAAACAGCAGTTCCCGCCTGACATGGTGCCAGGCTTGCAGTTTGGCGCCGTCGTTGCATTTGCGGGCGGTGGCTTCATGGATCCTTTCAAGACGGATCGGCTGTCGGTGCAACACCTTCTGCATCATGTCCCAGACGTAGCCGGGACCATAGGCGTTGCCCAACAGGGATGGCAGATTTTCCAGCGATGGATGGTCGGTTTCTTCGGGGATTCCCAACGCCTTTTTGATGTCCGGAACGACCATGCTTTGCAGTTCCACCAGGATGTCCTGGATTTTCCGTGCAACGCTTGGGACAACATCCTCGATCATTGCCCGGATGTGCATGTTGCCTCGGGACAGATCGCCCGAATAGTAGAGAATGGTCAAGCGGTATTCGTCGCCGCTTTCGGGAATGACCCGATCAAGTCCGGCCAGCAGCCGCAGATGCAGTGCGCTTCTACTGAGATCTTCTTGCTGGCCCCACTGTTTCAGCATTTTTTTGTATTTTTGAAACTGTTGCTCGGCATCCCCGTCCAGCAAAGGCAGCAGCATCGGAATTCCGTAAATTTGCTCGTAACTGGATGCCCTGATTTTCTGCCGGGCTTCCGCGTGCATGACGGGGGCAAACATTTCTTTCAACGTCGCGGAAGAAATCGGCACCTGTATCTCCTTCATGAATTGCGTGCCATAATAGAAGTATTCGTAGGTTTCCGGATCGACTTTGATGCCTTTGGTCCACTCATCGTCCTTCCAATAAATGGATCGTGGCATCTCCCAAGTCGGCGCCAACCAAAGCCAGGATTTGTTATACAGCGACACGACCCGTTTCGATCTGCGATTGGTAAAGGTCGAAATTTGGTCGGCGGCTTCGCCCAATTCCGTGGCTTCCCGCACCTTCGCTTCCCGGATCGATTCCAGCACCACGGCACCATCCAGCGCCATCCATTTCCCGCGATGAATGCCGCTCTCCTGGATCCGCAATTCCGACGGCCCTTCCTCATATCGATACACGGCCAGCTTCGGATCGAAGATCATCAGAATGCCGAGTTGCTTGTCCTCTTTCAGCCACTTACCACACTCACCGGACAAACGGTTCGCCACGCGCTTTGCCAGCTCCGCCAATGCATCCCGCTTCTCTCCGGAGTAGGGAACCGTTTTCAGCAACCGAGGCAACAACACATCTTCAGCAAATTCGCCCGCATTGCCCATCATTTTGATGTGTGGATCCCACATCAGATAGCAGGGAATGGGATAGAAGCCCTGCGCCTTGAGCGGATTGCCGCCGTTCGGGAAATGGAAAGGAAAGGCGACCGCGCGCTTTTCGTCGACTTTGAATTCCGCCTTGTTGCCCGACCCATCCATCTGGCCGATTTGCAGAAAATGCAGAATGTCTGCCTGACCCTCGGCCAGTTCCATTACCCAGACATGCTGGAAATAATTTTTGCAGCTTTCCTGCCCGACATCAGTTAGCCAGCGAATCCGTTCCGTCACGGTCATCGAACTGCGGGCCAACGGCCGGCCGATGCGAACGATTGCTTCCGCCAGCAAGCGGGACCCTCCTTTGCCAAGATAAATAGTCTGTTTGGTCTGTCTGCCAAATATCAAATTATCTCAAATGTCCCGAATCCCTGGGACCCTTTCCCGCCGAGACAAGTGTTATATGCCAAGCGCAGCAGCCTCGGATCCCCCGTCACTTCATACTCCCCCATCCAGCCTTCAATGATGATGCCCCGAAAACGCGTGACAACTTTGTGTTTCTTTTCGACTCGAAGCGGCGTGATCGTAAACGGAGACTGTGCGAGTGCACGGTCTTCGGGATGCAGGCTGAAATATCTTCGTTTGAGATTGGCTTCGATCATTGGCGAGAATTGTTCATGGTGAGGGGAGTAATAGTAGGTGTATTTGACGCCGTTCGGATGGTGGAGCGTGCTGTAGATGACCATCGGGCTGAGCATGCGGATGCGAATGGTGCCGGGAAACGGATCCGGTTCGGGCAAAGTTTCGAACGATTCCAAGCGAACACGGTAAGGCCCAATTTGCAGATCATCGGACAGCAGCATGGATTGGGCAAATTCTTGAAGGAAGCGATCCAGCGGCGAAGCAACCAGCAGAGAAACGGGCGATCGGAACGTGATCGTCTTGCTGGATCTGTTGAACCGGCCGTCGCCAAGGATGCGCGAGAAGGCAAAATGCTTGTATGTTCTGTTTTGAAAGTTATAACCTTCCTCATGCAAAAAAGAGCGATACGTCTCGTCGTTGATGTTTTTGTATATGAAACCAATTAAGTATTCCTGATAGTTGATCGGTAGTTCCATAAGACTATCCGACCGAAGGTGCAACAGGATTCTCATCTGTCAAAACCTTTCGTTTTTTTATTGAATTCGCCGCAATTTTCATTTTTCCTTCCAAAAATGGATAATTCATTCCGAGAAAATGAGTCGAATGAACCGGGCTCTTCGTTTAATTCTTTCCCAGCTCATGCAGTATCAAGTTTAGCATCTTTTTTTGACAACGCTTTGTCAGAATGTTCTCTTTAATTTTTTGAAATTTTTGTGTCAATGCAAGAAACGACCATGAAAAAGTTCTCAATCAAGAATCATATAAATAAAACAAAGACGCCCGGAAAGAGATAGGCTTTCGGGCGTTTTACCGGAATAATACTGCAGTTCTTTCTCATGGTACATAAGAAGTTCAATTCCTCATAATTTATAGGTACTTCAAAATGATGAATACAGCGAGACTATCAACCGGGACATTCGGCTGTTTCAATTCCACTAAGGTACCAAGTTTCAATTCCTCATAAGTACGATGAAAATCCGAGCGAGGAAGCGGAGGCGGCTCTCTTCGCCTTGGTTTCAATTCCTCATAGGTACGATCAAAACTTGTGGTCGCACATTTGTTTGCCCTAGCAATCCTCATGATGGTTTCAATTCCTCATAGGTACGATCAAAACTGAACCGCCCAGTCATGGGTGTCCCAGAACTTTTCCAGTTTCAATTCCTCATAGGTACGATCAAAACCCAACCTTCGGCCATGGTGCTAACCAGCGTTTGTTTGGTTTCAATTCCTCATAGGTACGATCAAAACTCAATTTCCAAAATCATACGGTTCCCACGTTCTCCAGTTTCAATTCCTCATAGGTACGATCAAAACGGCATGTCTAATTGGGAAAATTAGAACCTGATTTAGGTTTCAATTCCTCATAGGTACGATCAAAACCCGGGCGCTGCATCCGCAGCCACCGGTCACGGACGGCGTTTCAATTCCTCATAGGTACGATCAAAACGTCCGTATTCCTTAAATTGGCCAAATGAGGCAACAGTTTCAATTCCTCATAGGTACGATCAAAACATCGCCGATGGCCCCAAATTCAAACGTGCCGGTCAGTTGTTTCAATTCCTCATAGGTACGATCAAAACGATAACTGAAAACTAGAACCGGTTCCGGGCCGCTCACATGTTTCAATTCCTCATAGGTACGATCAAAACGAAACAACGCGCTGCACACCCACACCCCCATTCAGAAGTTTCAATTCCTCATAGGTACGATCAAAACTCGGCGATGAGGCTGTCTTGAAGCGCGTTTACCGAGTTTCAATTCCTCATAGGTACGATCAAAACATGACAACATCGAACTCGTTGAGACGGTATCCATGCGTTTCAATTCCTCATAGGTACGATCAAAACCCGTATCGAGACGGTCGATCAGGTGAACTGGGCGCTACGGTTTCAATTCCTCATAGGTACGATCAAAACTGTAACCAGGCAGACTGTCTTCAAAATTTTCACTAGTTTCAATTCCTCATAGGTACGATCAAAACGGTGCGGTCATGCTTTACCCTCCCGAAGCCAATCATGTTTCAATTCCTCATAGGTACGATCAAAACCGGAATGATGAGCGCGATTGGCACCGGGTCGCTGTGTTTCAATTCCTCATAGGTACGATCAAAACGACCGACCGCTTACACCGGAAGAACAACTGCTCGTTCAGGTTTCAATTCCTCATAGGTACGATCAAAACTCAGGTTCAAAGTAACAATTGGTGTTACTTTCCAGGTTTCAATTCCTCATAGGTACGATCAAAACCGATGATTTGCCTTTCTGACGAAGGGAGAGACGGCGTTTCAATTCCTCATAGGTACGATCAAAACCCGGTTGTCGTTGAGGCGGAACAGTGGTTTCCGGGTGTTTCAATTCCTCATAGGTATGGAGTGCTACGATAAAAATGCAGTCGAAAAACCCCCTCATATGAAATAAAATGAAAGCTAACAAACGAGGGGACGG
>NICF_comb_assmDRAFT_10003668_pt1 | contig 11034 bp, 8 predicted proteins | sample NewIslPassag4_SG_FD_11279 | JGI IMG/M metagenome (IMG submission 11279) | reverse complement strand
GTTGCAGCGGAGGCCGCGGACGCGCGTCGTCCAGCTCTCCCCAGCAGGCAGAGCGCTCGAGAAGTGATTGGGGTGAGCGCAGTTGATCATGTAGTAGGCGGGGCCCGCCCTGGTGGCCTCGTCCACCTCGGCGATCGCATCCGCGAGGCTCTGGCCTGTCGGCAGGCGGCCATCTGTTTCCGTCGTGAACGAGATGGCGACCGGCATGCCCGCCTTCATCGCAGCGCGCGTGATGCCGACGGCCTCATTGGAATTCGTCATGGTGATGGCCGTCACCATGTCCGCCTTGGCCTCGGCGAATGCGCCGATCTGGTGCGCGTGATAATCCTCGGCCTCGCCGGGGGACATCACTTGGCCGGGATCATAACCGTCGCCCCGTGGCCCGACGCAGCCACTCACGACCATGGGGAATCCCGGAGCACCGTGCTTCTCCTGCAGCTCACGCATGAGCGCGATGGCATCCCGGTTCACGGCCGCAATGTCGTCGCGGGAGTAGCCGAGGAGCGTGCCCCAATCGGAGCTCGCTACGCCAGGTCGGGCTCTCGAAGATGTAGCCCGTGCCATCAGCGCGGGCGATGGCGACGTATTGCTCGAAATAGCGGACGAGGGCCGCGCGACCCTCCGGCGACTTCATGAGATGAAACGCGGCGAAATAGGGCAGATCGATGCCTTCGTGGAAAATCAGCGTCGTCTCGATGCCGCCGTCAGTGAGGAACAGGCCGCCGCCAAGCTGCGGCAGGCGATTGCTGTAGCTTCTCGACATGGGTCTTCCTGTAGGCTGATAATCAGACAAACGATTTGGCGGGGCCAATTCGCGGGCGGACAAAAAGCAGGTCCGCGGAGTCTTTGCTGTTTCCCAGGGAACAGGCCCTCTCGTCGTCGTTGCCCGTCTCTTCGAACAGCCGGATCGATGAACAGCCGGACCGATCGGCGAGTTCCACCGAGGAAGGACCTGGCCTGGAAAGGAACGCAGGGCGGGGGCTGGCTTCCGTGCAACTTCGCCGGAAGTTTACATGCCGACGGGTTGCCCGATCGGCCGTAGGACGCTATGCATGCCCACGATTTCGGAACCTCCTGTGAAGGCGAGGGATTCCGCGAGGAGTCGGAGTTTGTTCCACGCCTGGTAGAGGCGAGTGCGGCGACGAACTTCGATTTGCAAAATTGGGAGGATGGCGGGTACGCAAGTACGCGTCACGTCATGAGGCGTAATGGCCAGCAGTAGTGACACTCGCACCCAAACCAGTCCCTTCAGCGATTTTGTTTCTTTCGGTGACACAGTAGAGAGCCGCACCGAGCGGCCGGGTTCGGCCCAGCCGTGACCGCAGAAGTCATTGCTGATTCTGCCCCCCGCGTAGATGCGGCAGAGGCTGCCGCGTCTTCCCCCTGGCTGCTGGAGGTCGAAAATCTGCACGTTCATTTCGTGACCACTGCCGGCGTGGTGCGGGCAGTCGAAGGCCTGTCCTACAAGGTCAAGCCCGGTGAGGTGGTGGCGCTCGTCGGGGAGTCCGGCTGCGGAAAATCCGTGTCGGCGCTCACCGTCATGCGGTTGCTCGCCAAGCCGGCGGGCCGTGTCGTCGCAGGCCGTATCCTGTTCCGAGGGCGTGATCTCCTGAAGCTCAGCGAAGAGGAGATGCGCGCGATCCGCGGCCGGGAGATCTCGATGATCTTCCAAGAGCCGATGACCTCGCTCAATCCGGTGCTCACGATCGGCTTCCAGATCATGGAGCCGTTGATGATCCACCTCGGCATGAGCGAGAAGCAGGCGCGCGCCCGCGCGGCCGAGCTGATGCGTATGGTCGGCATTCCGGACGGCGAACGGCGGCTCGACCAATATCCGCACCAGTTCTCGGGCGGCATGCGCCAGCGCGTGATGATTGCCATCGGGCTCGCCTGCAATCCGAAGCTCATTATCGCCGACGAGCCGACCACCGCGCTGGATGTGACGATCCAGGCCCAGATCCTCCAGCTCATGAAGGATCTGTCCCGCGAGCTCGGCATCGCGATGGTCATCATCACGCATAACCTGGGCGTGGTGGCGCGTTACGCGGATCGCGTGAACGTCATGTACGCGGCGCGCATGGCAGAGCAGGGCACGGCTGATGATGTGTTCGCGCGTCCGCGCCATCCCTACACTTTCGGGCTTTTGCGTTCCGTGCCGCGGCTCGACAGACCGCGGGAAGCCAAGCTCGAAACGATCGAAGGGCTGCCGCCGAATCTAGTTTCTCCGCCGCCAGGGTGTCGCTTTGCGCCCCGCTGTGCAGCAGCGACCGAGGCGTGCAAGGTGGCTCCACCACCTCTCGTGGAGGTGGAGAGCGGGCACTATTCGGCCTGCATTCGGGCCACCGAGCTCGCAGAGAAGGGCCCGCAGGCTATTGGCCTTTCGAAACCTGCCGGCCCGGCCAAGCTAGAGGTGCCACGCTCCGAAAGCCCACCGCTGCTCAGGTTGGAGCGCCTGACGAAGCACTTCGTAGTGTCGTCGGGCTCGAGGCTTTTTGGCAGGTCGTCTGCAATTGTGCGCGCGGTCAACGACGTCAGCTTCTCGATCGCGCCTGGGCAGACGCTCGGCCTTGTGGGTGAGTCCGGCTGCGGCAAGACCACGGTGGGCCGGCTGGTGCTGAAGCTGGAGGAGCCGACTTCCGGCTCGATTTTCTTCGAAGGAAAAGATTTGACCAAAGCCGGCCACGACGTGATGCGCGACGTGCGCCGGCGCATCCAGGTCATTTTCCAGGACCCGTACTCTTCGCTCAACCCGCGCATGACCGTCGGCCAGATCATTTCTGAGCCGCTGTTGGTCTACCGTATGGTACCGAACAAGAAGGCTGCGCGGGAGCGCGTGGAGGATTTGCTGACCCAGGTCGGCCTCTATCCGTACATGGCGGATCGCTATCCGCATGAGCTTTCCGGCGGGCAGCGGCAGCGCGTCGGCATCGCGCGTGCCCTCGCGATGGAGCCGAAGTTCATCGTTTGCGACGAGCCCGTCTCGGCGCTCGATGTCTCGATTCAGGCACAGGTCATCAATCTCCTCGAGGACCTGCAGGAGAAGTACGGCCTCACGTACCTGTTTATTGCTCACGATCTGGCAGTGGTCCGCCACATTTCACACCGGATCGCGGTGATGTATCTCGGGCGCGTTATGGAGATCGCAGACCGGAATTCTCTCTACGAGAATCCGCTGCACCCCTACACGCAAGCGCTATTGGCGGCCGTGCCTGTCCCGGACCCGGCTGCCGAGCGGGCGCGCGACCATACAATTCTCGCAGGCGAGGTACCGAGCCCACTCAATCCGCCTTCAGGGTGTGTGTTCCGTACACGTTGCCCGAGGGCGACCGAGGAATGTAAGGTCGTCGTGCCCGAGTTACGGAAGTTCGGGGAGGACCACTACGCGGCCTGCATCCACATTTGATGGGGGAGCGCGTTTTTGTTTGGTTTGGCTGGGAGGAAGTTGATGTCGAAGTTCGCAGTATCGGCGGCTCTCACGGCGGCGATCGCGCTGTTGCCCGCCATTGCGGATGCACAAACGCCCAAGAGGGGCGGCGAGTTGCGCTTTGCTGTCAGCGCCGAGCCGCCTGACTACGACTGCCACGCGGCGACATCGTTTGCGTTCATCCATCCGGTGCGCCCCCATTACAACACGCTGCTCAAGTTCGATCCGGCCAATTACCCGAAAGTGGTCGGTGATCTGGCGGAGTCATGGGAGCAGTCAGCGGACGGCCTGACTTACACGTTCAAGCTGAAGCAGAACGTGAAGTTTCACGACGGTACTCCGATGACGTCGGAGGACGTCAAGGCCAGCTATGAACGTATCCGCAATCCTCAGGGCGGCGCGCGCTCGATCCGCCAGGCGGTCTATGAGGACATCGAGTCCATCGAAACGCCTGACGAGTATACGGTCGTCTTCAAGCTGAAGAAGCCCAACGCCTCGATGCTCACCAACTTCGCTTCGCCGTGGGACTGCATCTATAGCGCGGCGAAGCTGAAGGAGGACCCGAAGTTTCCAGAGCGGAATATTCTCGGCACCGGACCCTTCAAGTTCGTCGAGCATGCTGCGGGCTCGCACTGGGTTGGCGAGCGGTTCGAGGATTATCACGTCGAAGGGCGCCCCTACCTCGATCGCTATCGTGCGATTTTCATCACCAACACGGCTGCGCGCGTGAATGCCTTGCAGGCGGGCGAGGTCCTCTCAGAGTTCCGTGGCCATTCGCCGGCTGATCGTGACAAGCTCGTTGCGGCGCTGGGCGACAAGGTCGAGGTGCTCGAGAGCCCCTGGATCTGCAGCCTCGTCGTGACCTTCAATACGGAGAAGAAGCCGTTCGATGACGCGCGCGTGCGCCGGGCGTTGTCGCTCGCCATCGACCGTTGGCAGGGCGCCGAGGCGCTGTCCAAGATCGCGCTCGTGCGGCATGTCGGCGGTATCCTGAGGCCTGGCTACGAGCTTGCGGCGACCGACAAGGAGCTGGAGCAATTTCCGGGCTTCGGGCGTGACATCAACGCGGCTCGCGAAGAGGCCAAGAAGCTCTTGGCGGAAGCCGGTGTGAAGGATCTGTCCTTCAAGTTGATGAACCGGAACGTGGCAATGCCTTACACGCCGGTCGGCGTCTATCTGATCGACCAGTGGCGGCAGATTGGCGTGACAGTCGAGCACGACCAGCCCGAGACCTCTGCCTACATCTCGAACCTGCGCAGTGGCAACTTCGAAGCTGGGCTCGACTTCCATTGCGATGCGGTCGACGATCCCAACCTGCAGCTCGCGAAATTCGTCTCGGCGAACCGGTCGCCCATCAACTATTCGCGGGCGAATGACCCCAAGCTCGACGAGCTGTATGAAGCGCAGAAAGGCGAGCTGGACGCCGAAAAGCGCAAGCAGATTCTCCGCGAGTTCGAGCGCCACGCTCTGACGGAGGCTTACAACATTCCGGTCGTCTGGTGGCACCGGATCATCGTGAACTGGAAGCAGATCAAGGGCTGGCACATGTCGCCCAGCCATTATCTGAACCAGGATCTCCAGGACGTGTGGCTCGACCAGTAACGAGCCGAAATGGGGCGGCCGGCGTGGCCGCCCCCAAAATATCCCGATCCTGAATTTGTAGAGAGGGAACCGAGCGGTCCCGCTATGCTGCGTTACACCATCAACCGTCTGCTCTTGATGATACCGACGCTGTTCGGCGTGGCGGTTCTGGTGTTCGTGTTGTTGCGCTTGATGCCCGGCGACATCGTCGAGCTGCGCTACCTCATGGATGGGGGACAAATCAGTCCGGAGGTGCTGGCGCAGGAGCGCGCACGCCTTGGTCTCGATAAGCCGATCTGGGAGCAGTTCGTCGATTGGATGACGGGCATTTTTGTCGGCGATTTCGGTGTCTCGATGTGGACGGGGCGGCCGGTCTGGGAAGAGATTTCGAGCCGTTTCCAGCTTTCGTTTCAGGTGGCGGTCATGGCCACCATTCTGGCGACCCTCATCGCCATTCCGCTTGGCACGCTCGCCGCTCTGTTCAAGGATACTTGGGTCGATCGACTTATTCAGGTCTTCGCTATTGCGGGCCTCGCCGTGCCATCCTTCTGGCTCGGCATGCTCATCATCCTGAGCCTGCTGCTCGCGTTCAATTGGATCCCGCCGCTGACATTCAAGCCAATTTACGAGGATCCTTGGTACAATCTTTCGCAGCTCATCTGGCCGGCCTTGGCGGTGGGGTACCGCTATTCTGCGGTTGCAACCCGCATGACGCGCTCAACCATCCTTGAGGTGCTGCAGGAGGACTACATCCGAACCGCACGGGCGAAGGGCGTTTTCGAGCGGCTCGTGATTTCTCGCCATGCGATGAAGAACGCGATGTTGCCGGTGGTGACCGTCATCGGCCTAGAGTTCGCATTTCTCATCGGCGGACTGGTCGTGACGGAGCAGGTGTTCAACCTGAACGGCATCGGCAAACTGTTCGTGGAGACGGTCACGCGCAAGGACTACACGATGGTTCAGGCCCTCGTGATGCTCGTGGCCACGTTCTTCATCGTCATCAACTTTATCGTCGATCTGTTGTACGCGGCGCTCGATCCGCGCATCCGGTATCGCTGATATGGCTGTCGCTGAAGAGATCCCGCGCATCACCTACAAGGTGCCGAAAAAGCGCCATCCCATCGTGCGGTTCGTCATCACCCAACCGTTGGGGGCTGCCGCTCTGGTCTTCATCGTGGCGATGTTCATCGCCGGCGTATTCGCCGAGTACGTCGCCCCCTACGACCCGTTGGCGCTCGACTACGGCGCAATGCTGGCGCCGCCCTCCTGGGATCACTGGATGGGAACGGACGCCTTCGGGCGCGACGTGTTTTCGCGCATCATTTACGGCGCCCGGACGGCTCTCGCTGTCGGATTCCTGTCGTCGCTGCTCGGGTCCGGCATCGGCGCAATTATTGGTGTCGTTTCCGCCTATTTCGGTGGCCGGATCGACATGGCCATCCAGCGCTTCATGGACATTCTGCTGTCCTTCCCGATCATCGTGCTGGCGCTGGCCGTGGTTGCGGTCCTGGGTAAGTGGCCGGTCGCTGGGCTCGATATCAATCTCATCATCGCCATCGCCATTCCGATGATCCCGAAGGTTGCGCGGGTCGTGCGCTCCGCAGCCCTGGCAATACGGGAAATGCCTTACATCGATGCTGCGCGCGCCGCCGGATACAGCCATAGCCGGATCATCTTCCGCCACATTGCGCCGAACGTTGTGGCTCCATTCCTCATCATGTTCACGGCGTTTATTGCCCAGGCGATTCTGCTTGAGGCATCGCTGTCGTTCCTCGGCCTGGGCGTCACGGAGCCGATACCGGCCTGGGGCCTGATGCTCTCCGGCAGCTCGCAAGAGTTCTACCGGGAGGCTCCCTGGATGATCGTTTTCCCGGGCCTCGCCATCAGTCTCGCTGTTTTCGCCTTCAACCTATTCGGCGACTCGCTGCGCGACTGGCTCGACCCGAAAATCAAAATCTAGCTGCTGCCGTTCAGCCTACGTTTTGATCAGCTGCTGCGGTGCAGCAGTGGCCCGCGACATATTGGTCTGACGCCTTATCAAGCACCTTGCTCATAAATTGATCATTGCTGTAAGGAAGGCGAGACTTCCGGGCGTGTTTGCTCCGGAATTGCTCATCGGGGGTCTGCCCACAGCGATCACAGTGAGCCTGAGACGCGCTGAAAGCGCGATCTCGGGGACCGCTCTGTCGCCTTTGAAATTGCCGAGGTTTGTGACGGTGTCTCCTTTGGACGAAAAGCTTGAGCCGATATTTGCAGAAGTGCTGCGGCGGAACGCCGGCGAAGTCGAATTTCACCAGGCCGTCAGAGAGGTCCTCGACAGCATAGGCCGAGTCATCGCCAAGCATCCGGATTACGCAGATCAAGCACTGATCGAGCGCATCTGCGAGCCCGAACGTCAGATTATCTTCCGCGTACCTTGGATCGACGATAAGGGCCAAGTGCAGATCAACCGCGGCTTCCGCGTCTGTTTCAATTCCGCGCTGGGCCCCTACAAGGGTGGGTTGCGCTTTCACCCCAGCGTCAACCTCAGCATAATGAAGTTCCTAGCCTTCGAGCAGACGTTCAAGAATGCTCTGACCGGCATGCCGATCGGCGGCGCCAAGGGCGGATCGGATTTCGATCCCAAGGGCCGCTCCGAGATGGAGATCATGCGGTTCTGCCAGTCCTTCATGACCGAGCTTTATCGCCATCTCGGTGAGTACACGGACGTCCCGGCTGGCGACATCGGCGTTGGCCAGCGCGAAATCGGCTACATGTTCGGCCAGTACAAGCGCATCACCAACCGCTACGAGTCTGGCGTTCTGACCGGTAAGGGCCTGACGTGGGGCGGCTCGCAAGTCCGCAAGGAGGCGACGGGTTATGGCGCGGTCTTCTTCGTCGAGCAGATGCTGAAGACACGCGGGCTGGATTTCGAAGGAAAGAAGGTCGTCGTTTCGGGCTCGGGCAACGTCGCGATTTATACCATCGAGAAAGTCCAGCAACTCGGTGGCCGCGTGATCGCGTGCTCGGATTCAGACGGCTACGTCGTCGAGGAGAGCGGTATCGATCTCGACCTGCTGAAGGAAATCAAGGAGGTCCGGCGCGAGCGCATCGCCGCCTATGCAAAGCTGCGGAAGGACACGTGCGATTACGTGCCGAAAGGCAGCATCTGGGAGGTCCCCTGCGACATCGCCATGCCCTGCGCGACGCAGAATGAGCTCAATGGCGTGGATGCGCGCAAGCTGATCCAGAACGGCGTGATCGCCGTTGGCGAAGGGGCGAATATGCCTTGCACCCCCGATGCCATACGCCTCTTTTTGGAGGCTGACGTTCTTTTCGGACCTGGTAAGGCCACGAATGCGGGTGGCGTGGCGACCAGCGCGCTCGAGATGCAGCAGAACGCTTCCCGAGATTCCTGGACCTTCGAGGAAACCGAGGAGCGCCTGGCGACCATCATGCGGCAGATCCACGACCGCTGTGCGGAGACGGCGGAGGAGTACGGTCTGCCGGGCAACTACGTCGCCGGCGCAAACATCGCAGGATTCATCCGTGTCGCCGAAGCCATGCGCGCCTTAGGCGTGATCTGAGGCCGGCGGGAGCGCAGAGCGCCGCGCCGGACAGCTCATCATGTGACGCGTCGCTAGCACTGTCTTCGCGCTTCGCCCTCTGAGAGCGCGAAGTCGGAGCGCATTGGTCGCCAGACCGTGATTTGACGCTCCTCGGACGTATCCCGCCAGCGTCGGCGCGACGTAGCCGGAAATCAGCAACAGCAGGCTGGCAGCGACCCAGATCACATTGCCCACGATGATCGCGAGAAGGGCGCCTGTTGGCGCGGGCTCGCGAAAGGCGGTCCACGCGACCAACGCCACGAACGGTACAAAGGCGAGCCCGGCTCCGCGGAGCAGAGCCTCGGGAAGTCCGAGTAGCCCGGCGAGGAGGCCGGCGCTCGTGACGAGCAGGAACGCCAATCGATATAACCCTGGAGGAGCTGGCAATCGAAGCATTCTCCCAGAAACTGCGTGCTCTTGCCCACTTGTCTGGCGAACGGCCTGTCGATCGTTTATCTCATCAAAGGCACGGTCGGCCTGCCAAGCTTGCCGGGAAGGAAATTTCATGAGCGCTGTCACTATCGTAGAAGTCGCGCCGCGCGACGGTTTTCAGTCGGTGCGGGAGCCGATTCCAACGGAGACCAAGGTACGCATCGTCGAGGCGCTGGCTGCAGCGGGGCTCCCGCGACTGGAAATCGGCTCCTTCGTGAGCCCCAAAGCCGTTCCGCAAATGGCCGACACCGCGGAGGTCTTGAAACGGGCCCGGTTGCCGGAGGGCCTTCGTGTGCATGTCCTCGTTCCCAATCGAAAAGGATTGGAGCTGGCAAAGGCGGCGGGCGTGCGCGAGGTCGCCTGGGTCGTCTCCGTGAGCGAAAGCCACAATCAATCGAACGTGCGGCGGTCCGTCGACGAGAGCTTCGCGGACTTCGAGCAGGCTTGGCGAGAGCTGGGCGAGGGGATGAAGCTGCGCTTCGGGCTCGCAACCAGCTTCGATTGCCCGTTCGAAGGCCGGACACCGGAGTCGCGTGTGATCGCCTGCGTTGAGCGGGTGCTGAAGATCGTGCCGGAGCTGGAGATCTCCATTGCGGACACAACGGGGCGCGCTGCACCCAACCATGTCCGCGGGCTCTTCACGACGCTGATCCGCGATTACGCGAGCGACAAGGTCCAGTTCTCATTCCACGGGCACGACACCTACAATCTCGGTGTCGCCAACGCCATTGCAGCCTACGAAGCCGGGGTGCGCATCATCGACGGCGCAGCGGCTGGCCTCGGCGGCTGCCCCTTCGCACCAGGCGCTTCGGGCAACACGGCCACGGAGGACCTGGTATTCGCCTTTCGAGCATATGGGCATCTCCACCGGAGTCGATTTCGCCAAGCTGCTCGAGGCAGCGGACATGACACAGGCAGTCGCGCCGCAGCAAGCGGGTGGCCGGGTGCGCACCGTCACACGAAAACGCGCGCTGGCGGGCTTCGGAGAGAATACCCGCGGCATGGCCGCCTAGAGACGCGCAAGAAGGGGAGCGAACGTCGTCATGCACCTCGCCGGTAGCACCTACGAGGAAGTCTACAACACCTTCCGCTGGGAGATTCCTTCCCGCTTCAACATCGCCGAGGCGGTCTGTAGCCGGCATGCCGGGGCTACTCCGGACGCCCCTGCGCTGATCTATGAGCAGGCCGACGGCAATGTGCGGATCTGGAGCTTTCGCGAGGTCGAGGAGACCGCGAGCCGTCTTGCGAATGCGCTCGATCATCTTGGCGTGAAGCGCGGGACTATCGTTGGCATTCATCTGCCTCAGTGCCCAGAGAGCCTCATTTCGCATGTCGCTGTGCAGAAGCTCGGCGGGATCGCGTTGCCGCTCTTCAACCTGTTCGGCCCCGACGCCATCGAGTATCGGCTGCGCGACAGCGGCGCGCTCGTGATCATCACCACGACAGGGGGATGGGAGCGGGTTGGCAGCGCGATCAAGAGCGTCGAGACGCTGTCGCACGTCGTGTGCGCTGATGGAAAGAGCTCCGGCGAGTATCTCGGCTTCTGGGACTTGGTCGAGCGCGGCTCACCCAATCGGGCCAATGCGGATACCGGCCCGGATGATCCTGCCATCCTGATGTACACCTCGGGGACCACAGGGAACCCCAAGGGCGTGCTCCATGCGGGACGCGTGCTGCTGGGGCACCTGCCTGGCGTATCGCTGCCCCAGGACATGTTCCCTCAGTCGGGGGACCGCTTCTGGACCCCTGCAGATTGGGCCTGGGCCGGAGGACTTCTCGATGTCCTGCTGCCTTCGCTTTATCACGGCGTGCCGGTGGTCGGAGCAGCGCGGGCCAAGTTCGACCCCGAATGGGCTTTTGCGTTCATGGCCAAACACGGCGTGCGCAACGTCTTCATGCCGCCGACAGCCCTGCGCCTGATGCGTCAGGTGCCAGACCCCCGGTCCCGTTTCGCGTACAATGTGCGATCCATCGGCACGGGCGGTGAGAAGCTGGGCGAGGATATGATCG
>NICF_comb_assmDRAFT_10003667_pt1 | contig 11039 bp, 8 predicted proteins | sample NewIslPassag4_SG_FD_11279 | JGI IMG/M metagenome (IMG submission 11279) | reverse complement strand
GAGCCGCAGGGGGGCCGCGCCGCTCAGCAGCCAGGAGCGGCTGGCGGAGGGCTGCCCGTCCCCGCCGCCGGCGACCCTCTGGTAGATCCCCGTGGGGCCGAGGCGCGTCGCGACGCGATGGCCCTCGTAGGCCCTGAAGCTGCGCGGGCCGAGCCAGGCGCCGGCCGCTCCCGCCAGGGCGAGGGCGCAGAGGGCGGCGAGCAGTCCGACGCGCACGGGCCTGGCCGGACCGCGCATGAACGCGCCGGCGGCCAGCCCGAGGGCTGCCTGGCCCAGCAGCAGGGCCCCCTCAAGCCACCGGCCCGAGACGAGGGCCCAGACGAGCAGCGGCAGCGCGAACCCGGCCCACGTGGGCAGCCAGGCGGCGAGCGCGCCCCCGTACGCGCGGCGCGTGAAGGGCCCGGCGAGCGCCGCCAGCAGCAGCGCCGGTGCCACGTGGAAGGGGATGAGCGCCGCGCTCGCCAGGCGGAGCGTCCGCTCGCGCCTCATCCCGCGCTGCTGGCTTCCCCGATCACGCGCACGGTCTCCCGCGCGGTGCGGTCCCAGTCGAAGGCTGCGCGCACGGCGGCCGCGCGGCGCGACCGCTCTTCAGGCGAGGCGCGGGAGGACAGCGCCGACGCGATCCCGCGCCCGATGTCCTCCACCGAGGTGGGGTCGACGAGCGTGGCGTAGGGAGCGCAGTGCTCGGCCATCGCCGAGGTGTTCGAGGTGACGACGTCGGTGCCGCAGGCCAGCGCCTCGAGCGGGGGCAGGCCGAAGCCCTCCTCCAGCGACGCGTAGACGAACAGCGTCGCGCCGGCGTAGAGGGCCGGCAGGTGCTCGTCCGGCACGTACCCCAGGAGCCGCACCCCCTCCCTGTCGACGAGGCGCGCGGCGTCGTAGTCGCCGAAGACCTTCGCGAGGCCCGAGCCGCCCGCGATCAGCAGGGGCGGGCGGCTCTCCTCGGGCAGCCGCGACCAGGCGATGACCACGCGCTCGAGGTTCTTGCGGGGCTCGAGGGAGCCCAGCACCAGGACGTACTCGTCGGGGAGGTCCAGCGCGCGGCGCGCCCGCTCCATGGCCCCGGGCCCCGGGGGCGAGAACCGCGGGTCCACGCCCTCGGGGATCACGACGAGCTTCTCCTCTGGCACGTCCAGGTACTCCATTATCTGGTCGCGCGACCAGCGCGAGACCGTGATGATCCGCCTGACGCGCCGCGTCAGCGGCGGCAGCAGGGCCGAGTACCAGAGGTGGAACGGGCGGCTGACCCACTGGGGCCGGCTGACGGAGAACACGTCGTGGAGCGTGAGCACCTGGCGCGCCACGGCCAGCGGCCCGACGTTGCACGGCGACCACAGCAGCGCGCGGGCGTCGGGTCGCAGCCTGGGCAGCTCGAGCTGCTCCCACAGGTGTCCGCTCGTCGCGCCCGCCGTGACGACCGGGTAACCCAGAGCGCCGGCGTCAGCGGCGCCGCGGGGCGCGATGCCCACGACGCGGTCGCTCCCCAACGCGGCGGCGACGCGGGGGGTCACCTCGCGGGCGTAGCGCTGGACCCCCGTGACGCGCTGCGTCAGGAACCGCGCGTTGATCACGAGGTCCATGCGGCCCCGCTTCCCTTGCGCCTGGCCAGCGCCTCGGCGTACACCTCGAGGTACCTGGCTACCACGTTGCCGGGCAGGAACTCGGCCGACCGCTCCGCGGCGCCGCGCCTCAGCGCGGCGAGCCGCTCCCGGTCGCCGAGGAGGGACGCCAGGACGTCGCGCAGGTGGCCGGGCCGGTCGGGCGAGAAGACGAAGCCGGTCACCCCCTCCGCGATCACCTCGGGTATGCCGCCGCGGTCGGAGCCGACCACGGGCACGCCGTGGGCGTAGGCCTCGATGATCGTCCGGGGCAGCGGCTCCGGCCACAGCGAGGGCACGACGAGCACGTCGATGCGCCGGAACAGCTCGGTGGGCTTGACGAACCCCAGGTACTCGACGGGGAGGCCCGAGTACCTGGCGCGCAGCCTCTCCACGTACGCGCCGTCGCCGTCGCCGGCGACGAGCAGGGCGAAGCTGCCTGCGGGCAGCCCGCGCAGCGCCTCCAGGAGGTGCTCCACGCCCTTGTGCGGCGCGATGCGCCCGAGGAAGCCCACGCGCAGCCTCCCGTCGCCGTGCGGCGCCGGCGCGCGGTCGGCGGGCGGCTCGTAGCCGTTGTAGATCACGGCCTTGATGGGCACGCGCCCGAACGCCCCCGCCTCCAGGTGCGCGTCGAGGATGTAGCGGCTGTTGCCGACCACGGCGTCGACGGTGTCGCTGAGCCGCCGGCTCACGGCGCTGAAGGCCCGGCAGTCGAGGCACTGGCGGACGCAGGGCCTGCCGGAGCGGAACATCTCGGACCTCACGCAGACGGCGTGGTAGTCGCGCAGCGTGTGCACCACGGGGACGCCCCTGCCGGTCGCGGCCGACCAGATGGCGGACGAGAACCCCGTCATCACGTTCGTGTGGAGCAGGTCGGGCCGCACCTCGTCGATGACGGCCTCCATGTCGGCGCGCATGCGGAGGTTGTACACGTCCCCGAGGTGCCAGGCGGCCTTCACGAGCGCGGGGCGCTCGCGGCCGTCGAAGGGCCAGTAGAGGTTGCGCAGGGGCAGGCGGACGGTGCGGACGCCGTTGGTGGAGCCCTCGGCGCCGGTCTCGCCGAGGCTCACGACCGTGACCTCGTGCCCCTGGGCGGCGAGCCCCTCCGCCAGGACCTGTACGGAGCGCTGGCCACCCCCCACCACCCCAGACAGGTAGTTGGTGTTCGACAGCAGGAGCCTCAACCGCTCGCCCCCGCCTCCACGACCGCGGCGGACCGCCCAACCGTCAGCTCTTCGACGAGCCTCGCGATGCCCTGCCGCGCCAGGTCCTCCTGCTCGCCTCGGTGCTCGGCCTGCACGGCCAGCGCCCGGGAGTCCGCCATGACCTCGTCTACCAGTTCCGCCAGGCGCGCGCCCGAGGACGCCTCGGCGAAGCCCAGCCCGCGCACGCCGGCGGACCGCAGCAGCGAGTCGGTCTTGGTGGTGCGGGAGATCCCCACGAGCGGGGCGCGGCCCAGCGCGAAGATCATGGCGTGCAGCCTCATCGCGACCACGCACCTGGCGCGCGAGACCAGGTCGTGGGCCTCGAAGGCGTCGCGGGGCGTGACGACTTGCGCCCACCGCGAGACCTCGGGCGCGCTCGCGAGCCAGCGCCGGAACACGGCCAGCTCCTCGCCGGGGCGCGTGTCCATCGCGACGAGCAGCACCTTGTCGACGCCGTGCCGCTCGACCAGGCGCCTGACCGCGCTCGTGAGCTCCGGCAGCAGCGGGCCGAACTCCATGCCCTCGTTGACAAGCGACACCACGGCGTACGCGCCGTGCGGGGAGGGGCGGCTCGCGGCGGCGACGGCCGCAGGGTGGTGGCGCAGCAGGTAGGCCGGGTCGGCCGCCGCGACGCCGTCCACGGGCCTGGCGCCGGCGTACGACCTGGCGAGCGCCAGCGAGCGCTCGTCCCGGACCACGAGCGCGTCCACCAGCGCCAGCAGGTCGCGCGCGTACTCCCTGCCGCGCGGGGTCGATAGCTCGTCGACGCCTATCGCCAGCGTGCCCAGCGGCTTCCCGAACGCCTTCGCCAACGCCGCGACCTGCCGCGCGTAGGCCAGGATCCCCCTGAACCGGGACAGGCCCAGCCGGTCCTGGACGAGGGTGCCGCCGCCGAGCAGCACGACGTCGGCGCGCCTCACGGAGTCGACGAGGCGGAGCATGCCGATGGGGCTCCTCCGGTTCAGGGCCAGCGACGGCAACCCGTACCGTCGGGTGAAGGCGGGTCCGGCCACGCTCGCGACCCTGATGGCGGCGTGCGGGAGGCGGCTCGCGATCTCGTGCGCGGCCGCCAGCGCTATGGCGTCGTCGCCGAGGTTGTGCCCCGCGGCGCCGTAGAGGTGCACCCGCAGCCTCCCGCTCACGGCTGCCCCCGCGCCCAGGCGCCGCGCCGGACGAGCAGGAGGCCGACGCCGATGAGCGACCAGAGCGGGTAGGCGATGGTCCCGCTGAGCGAGTCGCTGGACTGGTTGCTCAGGAACAGCAGGAGGAGGCCCGCGCCCACGCCCCGGGCCAGGAACCTCTCCCCGCCGGTGAGCGCGAGCCTGGTCAGGAGCAGGTGGAGCGCCAGGAGCACCCAGCCGAAGGCGAACGCGACCATCGCCAGCAGGCCGAGCGTCCCGGTGCTGAGGGCCGCGTTGACGAACAGGTTGTGCGCGTGGGAGATCGGCCTGCCGGAGGGGTTGTAGAGGTAGAGGTAGGCGTTGTCCCCGCCGACGCCGGTGAGCGGCCGCTCGAGCCAGGTCTCCAGCGCCACCCGGTAGAGCTGCAGCCGCTCGTGGACGCTGGGCAGGCGGTCCTCGAGGTCGCCCTCCTCCAGCAGCGAGACGAACACGCGCGCCACCCGCGGCGATACCTCCGCCAGGCGGTCGGGCCCCATCACGACGACCGCCGTGCCCAGGGCCACGGTCAGGCCGAGGACGGCGATCGTCCGCGCCCGCGACACGCGGCGGCTCATGGTGGTGACCATCACCAGCAGGGGACCGACGGCGAGCAGCAGCGTGTTGACGAACGAGCCGCTGAGCACCACTCCCGCGGCCAGCAGCGCCATCGTGAGGAGCCGCGGCACGCGCGCCGGCGCCGCGAGGAACCTGCCGAGCGCCAGCGGGAACAGGCAGGCGAGCACCATGCCCAGCTGGTTCGGGTGGTCGAACAGGGCCTGGGCGCGTCGTCCGACCCCGATCGTCGTGGCGCCGATGGCCGGTACGACGTAGCCCGCGACCGCCAGCACCACCGAGGCGACGCCGCCAGCCAGCAGCGCCCGCGTGACCTGGCGCACGCGCGCCTGGCCGTCGCCCGCGTAGCCGGCGGTGGCCATGATCAGCAGGGCGCCCAGGACGAAGCGCAGGCTGTAGGAGACCGCGGCGCCGAGGTCCTCGGCGCCGGCGCTCGCCATCAGCCCGGTGGCCGCGACCGACAGGAGCCCGGCGAAGAGCAGCGCGCGGACCACGGTCCCCGGACCCGCGCCGAGGAGCGGCACGCGGCGGTACAGCAGGACGAGCCAGCCCAGCGCGGCCACGCACAGGACGGCGCTCACGAGGTTCAGCCGCGCGGGCAGCCCCGGGACCTCGACGGGGAAGGTCGCGAAGAACGCGTACAGCGGCGCGGTCGCCGCGCCGAGCGCGCGGAAGATGCCGCCGGCGCTCCAGGGGACGGCTCCGGCGGCGCGCCGCGCGGCCAGCTCAGCCCCGCGCGTCGCCGGCATCGGCGCTCAGCCTCCGTCGGGCGTGCCGGACCCGGTTCCGCAGGCGCGCGACCAGCTCGCACGCCATGGCCGCGGCCCTCTCCGAGCGCGTCGGCGGCGCGGCCCTCGTCCCGAACTCCTGCTCGTAGCCGAGGAGGGTGAGGAACTCCTTCGTAGACCACTCGAAGACCTCGAGGTCGCGCCCGCTGAGCTTGCTGCGGTAGGCGTTCACGCGGCTCGGGTCGACGGGGCGGCCTATCAGCTCGTGCTGCTGCACCGTGTAGGTGGGCCGCACGCCCTGCGGCGTGCCGAACACGGCGGGGTCCGGGTCGAGCCCCGCGAACGCGAGGACGCGCCGGATCGTGGCCTCCGGCTGCGTGACGAGGTCCTCGTACCTGACGCGCATGACGCGCTCCGGCCCCAGGCTCGACTCGGCGGCGAGGCCGTACGCGACCCTCTCCACCCACCAGGGCGCGGCGAAGTAGGTCGTGGATGGGCCCCAGTCGAGGGGGATGACCGACGCGGCCACGGCGCGACCGTCCCTGACGATGTGGATGAACCGCGCGTCGGGGAAGAGCGCGAGCAGTGTCGGGGCGTAGCGCACGTTGTTCGGGGTGTGGTCGACCCAGCGGGCGTCGGGGGGCCGGCCGTGCGCGACCGCGTAGCTGGCGACGAGCGCGCTCAGCGCCTCGGCGTAGGTCCCGGGGCTCAGCCCCTCGGGCAGCGGGTGCCCCCAGATCTTGAAGCGCCAGTGGCTCCCGATGGCCTCGAGCGCCGCCTTGCCCGTGCCCTCGCCGGTGCCGCGCAGCCTCGCGATGACCTCGGTCTTGAAGGGCGACTCCGGCGTGACGACGCAGGCCGGGTGGCTGCCCAGGATCGAGCCCAGGAGCGTCGTGCCGCTGCGGTCACACCCGCCGATGAAGATCGGCGCCGAGTTGAGCGATGGCTCGCCACCCAATCTGAGGTACGCCTCCGTTCACTGTCAGGCCCTGCGTCGCCCCAGGGCCGCGGTCTCCCAGCGCCAGGCCCCCGATTCTATCAAGGTCGTTCCAGACGCGGAGATGAGAGGTCGGGCGCGAGGCGGACGGCCAGTGCCCCGGCCATGGGCAGCAGCGGGATCGCCCGCAGGCCCACCGCGACCACCCTTCGCTGCGACGCGGTCAGGAGCTGCGGCCAGAGCCAGACCATGACGGCCATGACGACCGCGACGGACGCGACCACCAGCGCGAGCACGGCCAGGGGGTGCGACGTCAGCCCCGTCACCGCCGCCTTCAGGCCGAGGGCGAGCAGGCCCACGGCCGGCACCAGGAGGAGCGAAGAGCGCTGCGACGCGACGTAGCGGCGCCAAGGGGTCTCGGTGATCCTCAGGCTCATGGCGAGCCCGAGCGCCCAGTTCAGGCCAATCGCGACGCTCACGGCCAGGGCCGCGGCGCCGATGCCCCAGCGGACCGCGATCGCGACGCCCACGAGGATCGCCCCGCTGTAGACGATGTCCCTGACCAGGCGGGCGGAGATCGCCCCGGTGGCCTTGGCCAGGGTGTCGTCGAGCTTGTAGGCGACGCGGAGCATGATCACGGCCGACAGGATGCGGAAGGGAGCTATCGCGCCCTCCCAGCCCGCGCCGAGCAGCACGCCGATGATCTCGGGCGCGAGGACCACGAAGACGGCCGCGCTCGCCCCGCCCAGCAGAGTCGCGAAGCTGGCCGCGGTGAGGTACGCCTCGCGCAGCGGGGCCCGCGCGTCCTGGACCCGGGACAGGCCGGGGAAGAGGACGTTGGCCATGGTCTGGCCCACGAGCTGCACCGGTATCAGCATGAGCTGGTAGCTGCGGCTGTATAGGCCCAGCGCGACGGGGCCCAGGGCACGCGCCACGATGATGTTGTCGCCCTGCAGCGCGAGCGCGTTGAGGAGCCGCGAGACCGTCACACCGCCGCCGAAGCCGATCAGCTCGCGCCACAGGCCGAGGGAGAGCAGCGGCCTGACGTCGTGGCGGCGGGCCGCGAACGTGAGCGCGGCCTTGAACAGGGCCTGCACGACGGGAGCGGCGGCCAGCGACCACGCGCCCGCTCCCAGGGCGGCCAGCGGGATCGCCACGAGCCCGTAGCCGACGCCGTAGGACGCCACGGTGATGACGCCGTGGTCCCTGAAGCGCATGTCGCGCTGGAGCAGGGCGTCTGAGGTCGTGCCCAGGCCGATGCCCAGCACCGACAGGCCCACGAGCCGTATGAAGGGCGCCGCCGCCGGCTCCAGGAAGGCGTCGGCGAGCGGCCCGGCGGCGGCCGCCACGAGCAGGGCGACGAGCAGTCCGCCGGTGGCGCTGAGGCTGAAGCCGGCCCTCACGATCCGCTCGTCGAGGTGCTGGCGCTGGATCAGCGCCTGGCCGACGCCGAGCTGCGCCACCAGGCCCGCGAAGGCCGCCACGGCCGTGGCTATCGCCACGAGCCCGAACTCGGCGGGCTCGAGCAGGCGGCCCAGCGTGGCCGTGACGCCGAGCTGGAGGAAGAGCTGGACCACCGTGGTGCTGGCCTGCCACAGCGTGCCCTCTACGGCCCTGGCCAGCATCGGCTAGCGACCGCTCCTCGGCATGCGCCTACCCGATCAGGCCGCGGGACACGAGGGCCTGCACCACGTCCTCCACGCAGCGCTCCACGCCGTGCTCCCCAGCGTGCAGGACGACCTCCGCCTCCTCCGGCCTCTCGTACGGCGAGTCGATGCCGGTGAAGTTCTTGAGCAGGCCCGCCCTCGCCTTCGCGTAGAGCCCCTTGGGGTCCCTCCGCTCCGCGACCTCGATGGGCGTGTCGACGAAGACCTCCAGGAACTCGCCGGCGTCGAACAGGTCGCGCGCCATCTGGCGGTCGCTGCGGAACGGGGAGATGAACGCCGTAATCACGATGAGGCCGGCGTCGACGAACAGCCGCGCCACCTCGCCGACGCGGCGGATGTTCTCGATGCGGTCCTCGTCGGAGAAGCCGAGGTCCTTGTTGAGGCCGTGCCTGAGGTTGTCGCCGTCGAGCAGGTAGGTGTGGTAGCCCATCGACGCCAGGCGGTGCTCCAGAGCGTTCGCGATGGTGCTCTTGCCCGCCCCGGACAGGCCCGTGAACCAGAGGCAGCAGGGCGTCTGCTCCTTGAGGCGGGCGCGCAGCGCCTTCGTGACCTTGGACTCGTGCCAGGTGACGTTAGTGGCCCTGACCTCGCGGCCCTCCCGCGCGCTCCGCAGGACCATGCCGGCGGCGGCCGTGGCGTGGGTGATGGGGTCGATCAGCACGAAGGACCCGGTCCGCGGCGACGCCGCGTAGGGGTCGACGGCCACCGGCGAGCTGAAGGAGACCTGGGCGCGGCCGATCTCGTTGAGGCGCAGGGCGGCGTCGGGCAGCTCGGCGAAGGTGTCGATGTCGACGCGGTGCAGGGGCGCCCTCACCGTCGCCTGGGTCAGCCTCGTGCCGACCTTCGCGTCGTAGGCCTTGCCCGGGACCAGGGGCTGCTCGTCGAGCCAGATCAGGTTCGCCTCGACGGCGTCGGTGACGCTGGGGGCGTCGTTCGGGTGCGCCAGCACGTCGCCGCGCGTCACGTCAAGCTCGTCCTCCAGCACGAGGGTGACGGCGTCGCCCTCGAGGGCCTCTTCTGTCCCTCCGCCCGCCTCGCCGCCCCAGGTCACGATCCGCTTGACGCGGGTCCGGCGCTTGCTGGGCAGGACCAGGACGTCGTCGCCCACCCTGACCTCGCCGGCGGCGACGGTGCCCGCGTAGCCGCGGAAGGTGGGGTCCGGCCTGATCACGTACTGCACCGGGAAGCGCAGCCGCCCCGGCGCCCGGGGAGACCGCGCCTCCACCGTCTCGAGATGCTCGAGCAGGCCGGGACCCTCGTACCACGGCGTGCGGTCGCTCCTGTGGACGACGTTGTCGCCGTGCAGGGCGCTGACCGGGACGAAGGCAATCGACAGGCGCTCGGCGAGGGCGCCCAGCGAGCCGAGGTAGCCGTCGCGGACGCTCTCGAACCTCGCGCGGTCGAAGCCCACCAGGTCCATCTTGTTGACGGCGATGACCAGGTGGCGGATGCCCATGAGCTGCGCGATCGCCGAGTGGCGCCTGGTCTGAGCCGTCGCGCCCTTGGTGGCGTCGACTATGAGCACGGCCAGGTCGGCGGTGCTGGCGGCCGTGGCCATGTTCCGCGTGTACTGCTCGTGGCCGGGCGTGTCGGCGATGACGAGCTTCCGCCGGCCGGTGTCGAAGTACTTGTAGGCCACGTCGATGGTGATGCCCTGCTCGCGCTCCGCCTGGAGCCCGTCGAGCAGGAGCGCGAGGTCGGGGGACGCGCCGGTCGTCCCCCAGCGTGCGCTGTCGTCGGCCAGGGAGGAGAGGTGGTCCTCGAAGACCGCCTGCGAGTCGTAGAGGAGCCTCCCGATCAGCGTGCTCTTGCCGTCGTCGACGCTCCCGCACGTGATGAGGCGGAGGAGGCCGCGGCTCTCGTGCCGCCGCAGGTAGGTGGCCAGCTCGGCCGAGGTTGACACGTCTGCCATCAGGGTTCGTGCCTCGACATCAGAAGTAGCCCTGGCGCTTCTTGAGCTCCATGCTGCCCGCCCGGTCGCGATCGATCACGCGGCCCTGGCGCTCGCTGAACCGGGTCCGGAGCAGCTCCTCGATCACCTTCGCGACGGTGTCGGCTTCGGAGCGCACGGCGCCGGTCAGCGGGTAGCAGCCCAGCGTCCGGAACCGCACCATCTCCATCCTGGGGGTCTCCTCCGGCGCGAGCGGGAAGCGCTCGTCGTCGACCATGATCAGCTGCCCGTCGCGCTCCACGACGGGGCGCTTGGCGGCGAGGTAGAGCGGGACCACGGGTATGCGCTCGAGCAGCACGTAGAGCCAGACGTCGAGCTCCGTCCAGTTCGAGAGGGGGTAGACGCGGAACGACTCGCCCGGGTGGACCCTGGTGTTGTAGAGCTGCCACAGCTCCGGCCTCTGGTTGCGCGGGTCCCAGGCCTGGTTGGCGTTCCTGAAGCTGAACACGCGCTCCTTCGCGCGGCTCGCCTCCTCGTCGCGGCGCGCGCCGCCGATGGCGGCGTCGAAGCCGTGCCGCCTCAGCGCCTGCTTGAGGCCCTCCGTCTTCATCACGTCGGTGTAGACGCGGGAGCCGTGCGTGAAGGGGGTGATGCCCTGGCGCAGACCCTCCTCGTTGACGTGGACGATGAGGTCGAGGCCGAGGTCCCGCGCCGTCCTGTCGCGGAAGGCGATCATCTCCTTGAACTTCCAGGTCGTGTCGACGTGGAGGACGGGGAACGGCACCCTGCCCGGGTGGAACGCCTTGCGCGCCAGGTGCAGCATGACGCTGGAGTCCTTGCCGATCGAGTAGAGCATCACGGGCTTCTCGAACTCGGCGGCCACCTCGCGCAGGATGTAGATGGCCTCGGCCTCCAGGTCCCTGAGGTGGCTCACCTCCGCCGCGCCGAGGCCCGGCTCGCTCGGCGTCACCGGCACGCCCCCTCCAGGGCGCCGGCCACGGACGCCTGCGCCGCGGGGTCGAGGAACGGGCCCATGGGCAGGCTGAGGACCTCATGCGCCAGCCTGTCGCTTGTCGGGCAGCGGCCGCCCAGGTGCGCGAAGACGGGCAGCCGGTCCTGGGGGACGGGGTAGTAGACGAGCGTCGCCACGCCCGCCGCGGCCAGGCGGTCGCGCACCTCGTCGCGACGGCCTCCGAGCACGCGCACCGTGTACTGGTGGAACACGTGCTCGTCGGTGACCTCAGGCGTCACCACGCCGGGCACCTCGCCCACCAGCTCCT
>NICF_comb_assmDRAFT_10003661_pt1 | contig 11050 bp, 8 predicted proteins | sample NewIslPassag4_SG_FD_11279 | JGI IMG/M metagenome (IMG submission 11279) | reverse complement strand
GGAACGTGCGGCCTGCGTCATTTCGGGCTGATCAAATTAATCAATTATAAGCCGTTCCGCCAAGACCATCTTTCCACGAAACCTCTGCCAACCATTCTTCCCATGAAGCGTTAGAACCCGATGTACCAGTCCGATATTTGGTAACTCACCCTCATACCACGATCAGTTCGCGCGGCAGCTCACCCCAGAGGCCCCGACATTCGACAGTATTGCTTTTACCAGAACGCTTTCAGCTTTTCCGAACATCGCCGTGGGTGGCTTTCTGGACTCCCCACGCCGGAGAGGCGACCAATTCCTACGATGCCCGCCGGAGATTGCCGACTCCCACCTTGCGTGCCTGAAGGTCTGGGTCTTTTTCCAACGGGAGTTTCACCACCCGTCCTTCTTCTTCCGCCGCTTTGTACACAGCGAGGATGATCTCCACGGATCGCCGCCCCTCGTACCCGTCGATGAGCGGTCGGGTACCCTCCCGAATAGCCTTCGCCACGTCCGTGAATTGCCGCGCATGGCCATGATGACCGATCGCCGCCGGATCAGAAGCCCCACCACCCCCACTGACCCGGGCTTTCATCTTTTCTTTGATAATCTGATCGTCGGGATGCTCCTCCGCAAAATCCCATTTGACGATGTCTTCTTCTTCCATCACCGCCGAGCCGCGGTTGCCGTGAATCTCAATTCTCTTCAGGTAGCCGGGATACGCGGCGGTTGTCGCTTCGAGCACTCCCAAGGCCCCATTTTGAAAACGGAGCACGGCAACGGCGACATCCTCCACTTCGATCCTTTCATGGGCCAATAGGGCTGTGGCCGCCTGAATCTCGCTCACAGGTCCCATCAGCCAGGCCAGAAGATCGACACTGTGAATGGCCTGGTTCATCAAGGCCCCACCACCGTCAAGCTGCCAGGTTCCACGCCACGCGCCGCTATCGTAGTATTGCTGGGTTCGCCACCATTTGACGTACGCGTCACCCAGTGTCAGTCGACCAAAGCGCTGCTGATCGATGGCCCGCTTCAAGGTTTGACTCGAATCGTGGAATCGCGAAGGAAAGATTGTGGAGAGAACCACCTTGGCCTCCTCGCAAGCGCGAATAATCGCGTCGCACCGCTCCAGCGTGATTTCCAAGGGCTTTTCCACGATCACGTGTTTTCCTGCCCGAGCAGCCGCCACGGCCGGTTCCATGTGGGCTCCGCTCGGGGTCGCCACAGTCACCACGTGCAGGTCAGGATCTGACAGGAACGCGTCCAGATCGTGATAGGCTTTACATCCAAATTCACTTGCCAGTCGTTCGGCGGACTCCTTAACGACGTCGTAGCAGGCCACCAACCGGGCATCCGGAACCTCTCCAATCGCCCGCGCGTGGAATTTAGAAATCAAACCGCACCCAATGATTCCAAAACCGAGCGTCATACCTGGGCACTCCGTGTCATGAGGTTCTCGTTGGACTACTGACCCGATTCCCTTTTTGCTCCCCAAGGTTTAGCTCACCTCCCCCCGAATTGCCGATTATATAAGTTGCCCAAAAAGGGTGAAAGCGGCATAACGCCCTTCCCCGCGCGAGACGCCCGAACCACACACCATCCCCGCGCACCAACACCTCCTGAGGCTGACTCATCCCCTTTTCCTCTGCCTCCTAAAGAAGGAAGCCCATTTCGACATGCGCTTGTGCAACAAGTGAGATTCAGCCCGGAGAGACCTGGCTTGTCAGGTCCAGATTACAACTTCGGATAAGCCGCCTCGTCAGGTGGTTTTCTTGTTTAAACGTGGGGGCAATTCGTGAAACGTCTCTATAACACGCTGACCCTTTGGTACTTCATAGATCCCTAAAAAGTGGGGATGTGCCCGCACTTGAGGAGCTTGACACACTCGAACGACTAATCAAGATGGAAGCGGCGTAACTACCGCAAATCTTGAAAAACTGAATGCCAAGAGGAGTAAATCCGATGCCGAGCAGAATTTCACGCAATGCCGCTTCGAAGGTTTCGCAAAGCCACGGCCAACGCTTGACCCGCCGAGCCTTTGTGGGCGGTTCGGTGAGTCTGGCGAGCTTTTTCCTTTCCCGTGCCGTCCACGCAGCAGAGCCTCCCCAACGAAAAATTCGCATTGGAATAGCGGGCGGCCGATTCGGTTCCACGTTTCAATGGCATGAACATCCGCAGTGCATTGTCGCGGCGGTAACAGACCTGCGTCCAGAGCGACGCGCCCACCTGCAGAAAGTCTATCGCTGTGATCGAGCTTATGAGTCCTTGGAAATCATGCTCAAAGAGGCAAGAGACCTGGATGCGGTGGGGATCTTCACGGAGGCTCCCAACCACGTTCCGCATTGCCTGGGAGCGCTCCGCGCCGGAAAGCACGTGATCTGCGCCGTCCCGGCAGCCATGACCCTGGAAGAATGCGCTGAACTGATCAATTGCGTGGAAAGAACCGGCTTGACCTACATGATGGCCGAAACGAGTTACTGGCAGCAGCACACCATTTCGGCACGGCAGTTCTACCAGGAGGGCAAATTTGGTGAAATTTATGCCGCCTACTCCATGTACCGTCACCCGGGGTTAGAGTCCCTTTGGTTCGAGGACGGCCGCCCGACCTGGCGACACGGCTTCCCACCCATGCACTATCCCACGCACTGCACGGCCCATCTGATCGGGGTAACTGGAGAACGGCTGGCAGCCGTGTCATGCACAGGCTGGGGAGACGACTCTCCCCTGTTGCGCGGTAATCCGTATGGCAATCCCTTCTGGAATGAAACGGCGGAATTCACCACCGATCGAGGCCACTCGTTCCGCGTCGAAGTGTGGTGGCTGGGGGCCCACCTGGGCTGCGAACGAGCCGAGTGGTATGGCACTAAAATGAGTTTTCTCTGCGACAATCGTCTGGGAACTCAGGCCACCCTGATTTTCGCCGGCGATCAGCAGGAAACCGACAGCGGAGGATTCGTCAGATCAGCCGCCAGAGTGGAGGCTTATTCGGTCCCCAAATGGTGGGCCACAGACATGCTCCCCGAGCCGCTGCGACACGATTCTGGACACGAGGGTTCCCACACCTTCATTACCCATGAGTTTGTGGATTCTCTCATTCACGAAAGATTACCCGCTGTGGACGTCTACGAGGCGGTGGCTTACACCGCTCCCGGAATCCTGGCTCATCAATCGGCCTTGCGAGGTGGGGAGCGCATTTCGATACCCGATTTTGGACGGGCCCGAGCGCGTCCTTCGCGCGGTACCGAGGAATCCATTCATCACCGGCCGGAAATTATGCCAAGGCCCCGGCGTTCGCATCATCCTGTTTTCCCGAGGCTCTGGCGGCGACCGTGAGACGGTATTTCAATCACACCCCTTTGACTGTTGCCCCTTCCCTTCGCCTGACGTGCCGATTGAAACCGCTTGGTTACCGTGCCTTCCAGAAAAAGTGTAACTGCGCACCTCCGGGGCTTGGTCGCATCCTTTAACGCTTGGCCGATTGACGGTCGGCGCTAAAATGAAGTGAAGCTGGCCGGTCGCCGTTCTGGCAAGAGATGCGGAAAACCGCGGGGACGGTGATAACACGCCCGGCAGCCACACCATCGAAGGAGGTGTCATGCGTTCAAGCGAGGGGAAGGTCTCGATGGAGTCCACGGTGCCGCGCGCTCGCACGCTTAAAGAACTTCGAGAAAGCGGCTGGGTCTCGCGTTCCGTTAAAGAGGAAATCCGGGAGAATTTCATTCGCGCCCTGGAGAGAGGAGAAGAACTTTTTCCCGGCATCATCGGCTACGACGACACGGTTATTCCTGAAATCAGTCTGGCCATTCTTTCCGGCCACGACATGCTCTTTTTGGGTGAGAAAGGGCAGGCGAAAAGCCGCCTCATGCGGCTGATCACCCGATTCCTCGATCCCTGGGTGCCGTATCTCGACATCCCAGACGTGCCGGTTCACGAGGATCCCTATCGGCCCATCACACGGCGGGCAAAGGAGTTCCTCGCGACGACACCCGAAGATAAAGTGCCGATTGCGTGGTGGCCGCGGGAGCAGCGCTACGCCGAGCGTCTGGCCCCGGGCACCAAATTCGCAGATATCATCGGCGAAATCGACCCCGCGAGACTGGCGGGCGGCGTGAGCATGTCCGCAGAGGAGGCCCTCTTCTTCGGGTTGATTCCCCGGATGCATCGGGGAATTTTCGCCGTCAATGAACTCCCGGAATTGGACGAATTGGTCCAGGTCGGTCTATTCAATATTCTTGAAGAGCGCGATGTGCAAATCCGCGGTTATCCGGTGCGTTTTGACCTGGATATTTTGATCCTGTTTTCTGCCAATCCAGCCACCTATAACCGTAGCGGTAAAGTCATCCCGCAATTAAAAGATCGAATTGGGTCCGTTATCCACACGCACTATCCACGAGACCGCCACGTTGCCATTCAGATCACCGAGCAGGAGGCAAAAATTCCTCTGGATGGTGAGTATCCCGTGGTCGTGCCATATTTTATGAAGGAGATTATAGAACAGATCAGCATCGTGGCCCGACGTTCTAAATACATCGATCAACAATCAGGAGTCAGTGCCCGGCTGAGTATTGCCAATTATCGAACAATGATTGCCAGCGCGCGGCGCCGCGCTATTATTCTCGGCGAGAAACCCGCGGTTCCCCGCATCAGCGACCTGGGGCATCTAAACTCCTCGGCTCTCGGCAAGCTGGAGCTGGACCTGATGGCCGGGCATCAGATGAACGAAAAACAGGTGCTGGACGCGATCGTGGCGGAAGCAATTCGCGATGTGTTTCAGGAATATGTTGAGGAGCACGGTCTGGCGGAAATCGCCGAGATCTTCGGCCGTGGCGTGAAAATTGAAGTGGGTGATTTACTCCCCTCAAGCTACTATGCCGAGCGAATAAAACGTGTACCGCCCGTTTGGGAAAAGGCTTTCGAACTGAATGTGTCTCAGGATCCGGCGGTTCGTGCCTCGTGTGTGGAATTCATACTCGCCGGACTTTATGTAACCGACCGAATTTCCCGCGCTGAATATCGTGGAAAGATTGTCTATGAAATCCCCTAATCGCTACGGTGGGGTCATCCACGTTTATCAGAAATATAATCCTGTTCGCTTTCCCAGCCCAACCCGCGGGATGCCCGACATGCTTTCGGCCGCCATGAACCACATGCTCATGTTCGGGTCGCTGCGGGAACTCACGGAAGAGGAGCTTGCTCAAGCGGTGGAACTGGACCCCAGTATGATCGCGGGATTGGGGCCATCTCTCCAGTCGCTCATCGAAATGCTTCGGCAACGCAAGGCCAAGATCCTCGCGACGTACGAGGTGGAGACCGTCCACGCGGAAGCCGCGCGGCGTTACCGCGAATTTGGCCAGCAACTTCAGCCGCCAGAGCGGTTGGCCAAACGTTACGAACGGGCTTTCCGCGAAGAACACATTTTCGAGCTGGAACGTCTCTGGTATCTCGCCGAAAACGAAAACAGCGAATTCGCGCGGAAGATCCTCCACCTTGTTCAGCGCCTCGGGGATAAATACCTCATCGACGAACTGGCCGCGAAGTATCATTTCACCGGTGATCGACCCATGACCATTCCCGAAGCGCTGGAGATCAAGGAGCTGCTGGAAACGATTGATCGACTGCTCGAACAGTTGGAGGAAGCTGCGAAGAACGCGCGTTTGGCTGTGATCGATCTGGAAGCCCTCCGGCGGTTCGTGGAAGAGGAGGATATCCAGCGGCTTCGCGGATTTATGCGGCAAATTGAGGATCTCATCCGGGAGCTGGCGGAAAGACAAGGGCTGGAGCAAACGAAGAATGGTTATCGGCTGACCCCCAAGGCGTATCGACTCTTCCAGGGCCGCCTTCTAGAAAGAATCTTCAGTCAACTCCAGGCCGCGCGAAGTGGTCGGCATACCGGCCCGATTGTCGGCGAAGGTAACATCGAATTGCCGCAAACCAAGCCGTACGAATTTGGAGACTCCCTGGCCCACATGGACATCCCTGCGACGATGATCAATGCGCTGGTGCGTCAGGGGCCAGGTCTGCCTGTGAAGCTCCTTCCCGAAGACATCGTGATACACAAGACCCGCAATGTGCCGAAATGTGCAACGGTCGTCCTGCTGGACATGAGCGGCTCGATGCGCTACGGGGGGCTGTACGTGGACGTCAAGAGAATGGGATTGGCGCTGGATGGTTTGATCCGAAAAGAGTATCCCGGTGACTATCTTGAATTTGTGGAGATCTACACCTTTGCCCGGCGGGTCCACCCCAGCGAGATTCCGACCCTTATGCCCAAATTGGTCAGCGTTTCCGATCCGGTGGTGCGGCTCCGGGCGGACATGAGCGATCCTCGCATCACGGAAATGGATGTCCCCTGGCACTTCACCAATATCCAGCGCGGTCTTCAGCTTGCCCGCCAGTTGCTTTCCGTCCAGGATACGCCCAATCGACAGATTATTCTCATCACCGATGGTCTGCCAACGGCCCACTTTGAGGGTCCGTATCTTTACCTCATGTACCCACCCCATGACCGCACAGAGCAGGCCACGCTTCGCGAAGGCCTCCTGTGCGCTCGGGAGGGTATCACCATCAACCTTTTCCTGCTGCCAGGCTGGAGCCAGTCGAGCGAGGATATTCGTTTCGCCTACAAACTGGCTGAGGCTACTCGAGGTCGTGTCTTTTTCACGGCCGGTAAGGAACTCGACCGATACGTGGTGTGGGACTACTTGCGTCGCCGCAGGGAGATTATAAGCTAAACGTTTCTGCGCCATGTGATCGCACTAACCTCCGGTAGCCCGGATGACGACTGGCAGACGGGTAGAGTCTTACCGGAGGGGTTCAGAAGTTTTTCCTTTTGAGATCGAATACATGTCTGCATTCATGAACTGGATGATTTACGGGGCGACGGGCTACACCGGCCAGCGAATAGCACTTGAAGCTGTCAAGTGCGGGCTGCGGCCTATACTTGCTGGTCGCAATCCGCAACGCCTCGCCAGCCTCGGTCAGCAACTCAGCTGCCCAACCAGGGTTTTCGATCTCAGTTCTGTTGAACGCATTCTGCCGAACATCGCCGATTGCAGATGCGTCCTGAATTGTGCTGGCCCGTTTGCGGAAACGGCCCCGTCCCTGGTCTCAGCGTGTTTACGCACAGGATGCCACTACCTGGATATCACCGGTGAGATCGACGTTATCGAGTCCATCGCAGCCCGACATGAGGAGGCTGTCTGTCGCGACGTTGTGCTCATTCCAGCTGTAGGCTTCGACGTTGTGCCCACGGATGCCCTGGCAGTTCACCTGAAAAAGGCCCTGCCCGAGGCGAGTACGCTCCTTTTGGCGTTCACCAGTACGGGTTCTCTCAGCCCGGGCACGGCAAGAACCATGTGGCAGGTTATTCAAAAGGGCGGCCGAATTCGAAAGAATGGCCGTCTGCGTTCGGTACCCTTGGCCTGGAAAAGTCAGCGAATTCCGTTTCCTTCCGGCAGACGCTGGGCGGCTCTCGTTCCCTGGGGCGATGTGGCCAGCGCGTGGTACTCCACGGGAATACCCAACATCGAGGTTTACCTTGCGATGCCCCGCTCGGCCATCGCCGTGCTCAAACTTGCCCAACCGATGATCTCCCGACTCGCCTCCGCCAGCAGCGGCGCCGATGTCGAGAAACTCATTCGAGCCATTCTTCGCCTACCGCCGGCCGGGGCCGGTAACAGTATCGATGGCCTCAGAAGCCCGAACGTCAGGCTTCTTCGCCATGTCGAACTGTGGGGTTGTGTCCGTGATTCACAAAGGCGCTCCATCACTGGCACCATGATAACACCGGACGGGTACGATTTCACTGTTGCGGCGGCTCTAGGTGCCGTGCAACGAGTCCTAAAAGAAGAGGTTGCCCCCGGGTTCGCCACCCCTAGCCAGGCTTTCGGCATGAATTTCGCATTGGAGCTTCCGGGCGTTACACTCCACATTGAAAAATCACATAGTCGGGTGCACCGTGAACCGAGTTGCGAAGTCACCCAAGTGGTGACGTAGATTTACAGCCTTTCCCGAAAAAGGAAGGGAAATCCGTCTTATTGATAAGCAAGAAGATTGTCGTGTCTATGAGGCAGGTCACAATCTAGTAAACGCTTCGAGCTATCTTTGCTTTAAATAGGATTATTAGTGGTGGGTATCCGCCACGCTGGTTATTGAAAGTTTCCTCTGCCGCGACAAAATACTGACCACCTCTGAAAGTTTTGATATAACGAACCTGTTCATTCAAACACAATCCGACGTGCGTCGAAAACGGGGCCTTCGATACATGCGCGGTGATAGTCCCAGCTCGTGGACTCGCGTTCATCTCTCACACGCACAACGCAACTGTAGCACAGCCCCAGCCCGCACGCCATCGGCGTTTCCAGCGACAAGTAGCAGGGAATGTCCTGGCCAAGGCAGATCTCGGCTACCGCCTTCATCAGGGCCTCCGGACCACAGCAGTACACGGCCAACTCATCGCGGTCGAGCTTTCCAAGTTCTTCCAGCAAAAGCTCACTGGCAACCCCTTTTTTCCCGGTTGAACCGTCATCGCTGATCGTTTTCACTTCTATACCGACCTCTTCAAATCGCCAAAGGTCTTTCGGGAGTAACTCCGCCGTGCGCACCCCGAAAAGGAGTTGGGCGCGTGTAACCGGCAGCACCTGACGCGGCGGATAACCGTATCGCCTTTGACCCATTGCTTCCCGTCCGACCGCCATGAAAGGCGTGTAGCCGATGCCGCCTGCCACCATCACAAGAATTCGATAAGAAGGAGGCGGAAAACCGTTACCCAGCGGTCCCCATATTTCCAGATAGTCACCAACAGGCCACCGGGCCAGCAATTTAGTCATTTTTCCTATCGACGAATAGACAATTTCCAGTCCCGCTGGCTCTCCGTGCTCCGCATCGCTGAATATGTCGAATAACGCAAAGGCCCGTCCTAAAAGCGGGTCATAGTGATTCGGCAACCGCAGCATGACGAACTGCCCCGGCACGATCCCTCTGGCAATCGGCGGGCAAACCAGCCGTAACCTGAACAGGTCACGTCCAATTGACTCGTTTTCGATAATAGTTGCTTTTCCGAACCAAACTTCGCGATCCCCTGGTTCGGTCAAAAGTCGCCATTGATCGTGCATCTCAATAGACCGCCTATCAGCTTTTCCTGTGTCGCAAATTGTGTGACTGGAAACAGCCGCAAGTCGTAGCCCTTATCGCCGTTTATGTTCGTTTTTTGAAGCCCCGCCATTAAGCCTGGAGGCCAACCCCGCTGCCTTATACAGCGCCGCCACCTCCTCGGGGGTCAGGCGTCGGGCCTCACCAGGTTTCATCTTGCCCAATCGAATGGGTCCCACGGCGATTCTCTTGAGGCGGTACACCTTGTGGCCCACACGCGCCATGATTCGCCGAATTTCTCGGTTCCGACCTTCATTGAGCACCATCTCCAGGATGGTACTTTTCTTATGCTTACGGCGGATTCGAATCTTGGCTACCCGGGCAATCCCTTCTGCCAGATGCACTCCCTTTTGGAGTTTAAGAAGCACCTCCCGTGTTGGCTCTCCCGCCACCTGTACCAGGTATGTTTTGGGCACACCATAGCGTGGATGTGTCAGCCGCTCTGCCAGGGCCCCGTCATTGGTCACCAGAATCAGGCCCTCGCTGTGAAGGTCCAGCCGCCCCACCGTAAACAAACGCCGTTCGCTCTCGGGGACGAGGTCAATCACACGTGTTCGCCCGGCCGGATCCCGATTCGTACAAACCACTCCATCCGGTTTGTAAACGGCATAATAGACCGGCGGCTCGAGCTTGATGGGAACTCCATCCACACAGATCTTCTGTCGGAAAGGATCTGCCTTAAAGCCCAGTCCTGTAACGACCTTCTTATCCACCTCCACCCGGCCCATTTTGATTAGCTCTTCGCACTGCCGCCGGCTTCCAATCCCGGCCGCTGCCAAGATTTTCTGAAGTCGCTGAGGACCGGGTTGGATGACCGTTCCGCCGGGTTGTGCAGAGAAAGCACCCCGTGGCGCACTCTTCTTCTTTCGCGCTGCTGTCATAGCCGAATTCTTTCCACGTACCAAAGGGAAGTCGCCGTCATCACCGACGGTGTAACGTTCCTGGATCCAAAGCCCCCAAATGCCGCCGTTTTGGGCCACAGCCAACTTTCAGTGTTTTGCCCCTTCTTCACCAGATGCCGGCAAATCGGCAGTAAGCCTCACAATGATTGGTAATGAAGTTTCGTGGATGGCGCTACCCACCGACGCGCTACTTTTTCAGTATAAGAGACGCCTGACAATTAGCCTATCCGGGCTGCTTTGACTTACCCCGCTCTGCCACGACATGCCGCGAGCACAATGAGTTGTAGCGGCAATTCATGAATCGCCCTGGCTGTTTAATCAGCAACGGAGCTGAGCAGTTGTAGCCCGGTCAGTGAAATGGATGCTCCAAACGCTGGAAGGTAACCCGACATTTGCCTTTCGCGGAGAAGCCGGTTGGAGAGAAACGCTTGTCGTGCCAGGCGGATAAAAGTGGATTATCGAACGTCGGAAGGCGGACTGCGAAACCGATGAGCGGCTTATCAATGTCGTGTGTCCGATGCACACCGCCGCATAGTTGCCGGTTTCCTCAATCCGCAGGTTGCAGTTGCGGGCGATCTTCTCCAGGGCCTCCCGATCATAGGTCACGGGCGTCCCATCCCGCAGGCGTGTGCTGTGTTCGGCGAACACCACCACCCCGGGCTTGTTCACGTACTTGTCCGGGGGAAACAGGCTGTCGGCGGTTCGGTTTTTGGGTTTGTCAACGGCCAGACTCATGACGATAATATAAGGGGTCGGTTTTCCAAAATGCTGCCACTATCATCAGGCGGCACTCAACAAGTGCGGGAGGTTGGCGCCATGAGGCTCTCGGCTCTTCTGGACCCTCTCAAGCGGCTGGCCCACCGTGTGTTCCTGGCCTATGCCCACTATCGCTGGCGGCGCTGGCGCTGCCCCTGGAGGTTTTACAAAGGCCGATGGTACGTGGTGGTCCGAGATAGGGACATGCACAAGGAAAAGGTCAAGGTCATCACCTGGTGCTGCCCCGAAACAGGAGACATCGAGTC
>NICF_comb_assmDRAFT_10003658_pt1 | contig 11055 bp, 10 predicted proteins | sample NewIslPassag4_SG_FD_11279 | JGI IMG/M metagenome (IMG submission 11279) | reverse complement strand
GGGAGCCGCCGCCGGCCGGACGCCGGCGCATCCGGCCGCGGATAGGCCGCCGGCGGACCGGTCCGGGCAGCGGGCGCGCCTCGAAGCCGCCTTCGCCGTCCGCGGCGGCCGCACCGTCCTCGCCTCGAAAATGCACACCGCTCCGCTGAAGATCGCGAAGGCGTTCGACTGCCCGCGCGAGCTGGCGGTCATCGTGATGGACGCTTCGCCCGGCATGCTCGCCGGCGACCGCTACGAGCTGGAATGGACGGCGGAGCGGGACGCGCGCGTCTGTCTGACGAACCAGGGGAACACGCGCATTCATCCGTCGCCTCCCGGCAAGGGAGCGGCGCTGACACAGCGGTTCACGCTGCATGAAGGCGCGTGCGTCCAGTCGATGATGGAGCCGCTCATGCTGTACCGGGATGCGGAACTCACGTCGCGCACCGAGGTCGATCTCGCGCCGGGCGCCGTCTGGATGTCCGCCGACATCCTCTGCCCGGGCCGCGCCGGGCGCGGCGAGAAATTCGCTTACCGGCGTCATGACGCGGAGCTTGTGGTCCGGTACGCCGGAGAGCCGGTCTTCCGCAGCCGGCAGATCGTCGAGCCGGCGAAGCAGCGGATCGCCGCGCCCGGCGCCTGGGAGGATTGCACGCACATCGGCATGCTGTACTGCTTCTCCGACCGTCTGGACGGCTCCCATCTGGACGCGGCGCGCGAGGCGGCGGAGTCGGCGGCTTCGGCCGTGCCCGGTGGGTGTATCACCGGCGCTTCCCGCACCTGGCGGCACGGCATCGTCGTGATGGCCGCCGGCGACGCGGCATGGCGGCTGCAGCGGGCGCTCGGAGCGGCGTGGCGCGCGCTGCGCCGCACGCTCCTCGGCCTGCCGGAAGAGGTGTGGAGGGAATAGCGCGAATATCGCAGAACCGCAGGAATTCGGCGCCGAATGTCGAACCATCAATTTGCAGACGTGATCTGCACGCGTATCCGAGGGGAGAGGTTGGCATGGAGCCGAGAGAAGCGTCGGAGATCCCGCGCTGTCCGGTGTGCGGATTCAGGATGAAGTGGTGGTTCGCCAAATGGAAATGCTTCAACTGCGGCCAGTGGAACGGCTGCTGCGGAGACAGCACCAGCGATCCCGGGGGGTTGTGGAGCGAGCCGGTTCAAGGCGATTGAACCCCGTTTTCGCAATCAGCAAAAAGACAGCCTGCCGAAGGCGCTTCGGCGGGTTGACCGCGCGCAAGGCGCCGGCCATGCGCGTTTTTTTTGCGCGTCAGCCCAGTTAACAAACAAAGAAGTTCCAAAGCGGCTGCAGCGCGGAGCCCGGTCCGGCGCGCTGTAACGTGGATACCGCGTTAAAGAAGCTCGGGACCGAAGCGAAGGCGATGCAAATTGCATGCCGCACTTCAAATTGGCATGGTGCAAAACCACCGGTCCCATATGTTAATTGGTCGGCCGCAGTTTTTTTCGCGACAGACCAATCCGCGTTTCAGCGGTTCCGACGTTCGTCGGAATTCGTTGAACAACCAAATAACCGCGCAGGATTCTCCGCCCGTGCAGGCCGCGCCGACGATTCGCTCCGATCCCTCCACCTTACCGGGCCGAAGCTTTTTCCTCTCCCGTTCGAGCCATTCTTCGGGCGCATCCGGTTCGCGGTATTGGGTCGCGCCGCCCCATGCAAAGACTTGGCCCTCATCCTCAATGGCACAGGTTCTGTAATCGCAAACCGCGATCGACGCAATTCCGCCCTACCCGTTCCGGATGGGCGCGATGGAGTCCTTGTCCCGCGTGCTCCGGTATCCGCCCCCGATTCGCTCGCAGACGCTCATTTCACCGTTGCCGTACCGGTTTCCGCGTTGGATCCCTAACCCGCACATTACCGTCTGTGTCCGCCGCGACACGGTGGCTGCTGCTTATTCCATCGGCATTCGTGCGGGCCCGTGTTCTTGCGGTTGCTTGCGGCTGCCGCTGCACTTCCTTTATATTGATCCTGTATGGAGCCGCCGGAGCGCGGGGGGCGATAACCCGGATATCGGCGCATTCGGGCGGCTGACGGAAGGAAGGTACTCCATGAGACAGGATTCGTGGATTTCGGTTGACGCGAGACAGATTGAACATCTGGAGCTTCCGGACGGTTTTCTTCCGCTGATGGTCGGCACGGTGCTGCGCTATTACGGCGAGCGGCAATGCTTCGGCGGGTATCCGGCCGATCGCCCGTTCTTCCTCGCGGCTTATTTCCTGCCGACGGCGACGGTGTACACTTCCGTGCTCGTCGATCCGGAGCTGCTGATCGAAGAAGTGCACGACGACGCGATCGAGTACGGGCGGGATGAGCCGATGGTGGCCGGGAGCGGCTTCGTGCTCAGCGCGACGGTGACGAACGAGCTGGTCGCGGAGCCGGGGTTGATCGGCTGCCGGACGCTCGTCGTGCTCGACTCCCACTTCGAGGGAGCGCAGGTGCTGAAGGGCGTCCGGCCCTCGGGTTAACCGTCACGCCCGCGCGGCGCCGGATTCGTCGGACCGTCGATCCCGCCGCCCCGTGGATGCGGCATCTCCGCCTCCTGCCCGGTCCCGTCCGGCCGGCGTGCCGGTCAGGATGACATTGCCGGGCCGCTCCTTCCGCATTTCTCCTCCGAACATTGCGCCGCCTTCCATTCGGTTCCGCAGTCATATCCGTTATTGCGAACGCTTTCAAACATCCGCCTCCGACTCCATTCTCCGAAAAAATATGGTTGTAATTATTAATCAAGTATAATAAAATAACCTTATAACCGACTAATTAAATTGGTTTAATTCAGATTAAGTGCCGACAAGACAACTTGAGGCGCGTGAAAAGGGAGGAAGGATGTGGACCCGATCTTTCAGGTTGAACGCGCCGGCAAGTATTACCCGAACGGCAAAGTGTCCGAGAAAGTGCTGCACGACGTGACGTTCGAGACGGGCCGCGGCGAAATTGTCGCGATCCTCGGCCCGAGCGGCTGCGGCAAGAGCACGCTGCTCAACCTGCTCGGCGGATTCGAGCGGCCGGATGAGGGGATCGTGCGGTTCGAAGGCCGTCCCGTTGAAGGTCCGTCGCGCGAATGTGTCATGATTTTTCAACAATACGGGCTGCTGCCGTGGCGAACCGTCCGCAAGAACGTGGAGATCGGCCTGGAGCGGACCGGCCTTGCGGCCGGCGAGCGAAGGCGCAGGGCGGAGGAGTATATCGAGCTGGTCGGACTGTCCGACCGGATCGATCACTTCCCGCATCAGCTCTCCGGCGGCATGCAGCAGCGCGTAGCGCTGGCCCGGGCGCTCGCCATCCGGCCGAAGGTGCTGCTGATGGACGAGCCGTTCGGCGCGCTGGACACGTTCAACCGCTACGCGCTGCAGAACGAGCTGCTACGCCTGCAGGCGAGCGGGAAGCAGACCGTCGTGCTCGTCACGCACGACATCGACGAGGCCGTGTTCCTCGCCGACCGGATTTTCGTCATGGTGTCCGGGCCCGGCCGCATCCGGAAGGAACTGCGCATTCCGGATTCCAAGCCGCGCGACCGGGGCAGCCCGCAATTCCAGCATTACCGCAAGGTGATTTACGATCTGTTCCATCTGTCGGGACAGGAAGCGGAAACGGAGTATGTCATATAGGAGGGTTATGAAATGCCGCAACGTCCGATTGTCCGGACTTTATCCTTCGTCATCCTCATTCTGCTGACGGCGGCCGCATGCAGCGCGAAGAACGATCGACCGCAGCAGGCCGCCGCGTCCGGTTCCGGCGGTAACGACGGGAAGCCCGTCGTCAAGATCGGCTATCTGCCGATCACCCACGCCGCGCCGCTCTATATCGCCGACGCCTCCGAGGAGGAGAACGACCGGCCGTTCGCGCTGGAGCTGATCAAGTTCGGCTCCTGGCCGGATCTGATGGACGCGCTGAATACGGGCAACATCGACGGCGCATCCGTCCTGATCGAGCTCGCGATGAAGGCGAAGGAGCAGGGGATCGGACTGAAGGCCGTGGCGCTGGGCCACAAGGACGGCAACGTGCTGGTGGTGGCGAACGACATTGAGAAAACCGAGGATCTGAAGGGCAAGCCGTTCGCGATCCCGAGCCGGTTCTCGACGCACAACATTCTGCTGTACCAGATGCTCAAGAACGCCGGCATGGCCTATACGGACGTGCAGGTGGTGGAGCTGGCGCCGGCGGAGATGCCCGCGGCGCTGTCGGAGGGCAGGATCGCGGGATATGTCGTGGCCGAGCCGTTCGGCGCGATCTCGGTCGTCGCCGGCAAGGGCAAGGTGCTCTACCAGTCGGAGGAAATCTGGAGAGACTCGGTGGACTGCGGCCTCGTGCTGCGGGACGACTTCATCGCGAAGGACCGGGAGCTGGCGCAGGCGTTCGTGAGCGCCTACCTGGAAGCCGGGCGGAGGGCCGAGCACAAGGGCGAAGACGAGCGCGCGGCGCTCAAGAAATACATGAACGTGGACGACAAGGTGCTGGAACTGTCGCTGCAATGGATCGCCTACGACGATCTGCGGCTGGACGAGGAGTCCTACGAACGGTTGCGCGTCTATCTCAAGGAAATGGGACTGTCCGATAACCCGCCGACCTTCGAGGCGTTCGTCGACAATTCGTTCATTGACGCGGCGGCGGGGTCGTCATGAGACGGGCGGGATACGCCGCGCTCGGCATTCTGTTGCTGGTCGCCGTCTGGCAGTTCGTCCACGTCGCCGGCGGGTACGACGCGTCGCTGTTTCCGCCGCCGGTCAGCGTCGCCAGGGGAATCGCCGAGCTGATCGCAAACGGAACGCTCGCCGAACATATGCGCATCAGCCTGTTCCGGTTCGCCGCGGGGTATCTGTCGGCTTCCGCCGCGGCGATCGCCCTCGGGTTGCTGCTCGGTCAGCTTCCGCGGGCATGGAAGACGATCGATCCGATCGTGCAGGTGATCCGGCCGGTGTCTCCGATCGCCTGGTCGCCGTTCATCGTGCTGTGGTTCGGGATCGGCAACACGCCCGCAATCGTCATCATTTTCCTCGCGGCGTTCTTTCCCGTCCTGCTGTCGACGATCTCCGGCATGCGCAAGGTGGATCCGGTCCACGTGAAGCTGGCGCGCAATCTGGAGATGAAGCGTTCGGCGTTCGTCACGAAGATCGTGCTGCCGTCCGCGTTCCCGACGATCGCGAACGGCCTGCACATCGCGATCGGCACGTCCTGGATCTTCCTCGTGTCGGGCGAGATGGTCGGCGCGCAGTCCGGCCTCGGCTACCTGATCGTGGACAGCCGCAACACGCTCCGGCTCGATCTGGTCATGTCCGGCATCGTCTGCATCGGTCTGTTCGGGCTGCTGCTGGACCGCCTCGTCGGACTGTTCGAATCCTGGGTCGGCCGGCACTGGGGCGCGTCCGGCCGATAGGCCGGCGGACGGCCGTCCGGCTCGCGAGGGTCAGGCTTCGGAGGCTTCGGCAATGCCGGATTCTTCGACAGGCACGGCCGCGACGTCCCGGACGTTCGTCCCGCAATGTTCGCAGTAGTAGGCGATTTCCACCTCATGGCCGCATTCGGCGTGAACGAGTTTTTTGTAGCAGCGCTTCAGATGGCGGCGGCCCCACAGAATGAGGGCGTTGAAGACGGGCTCGAGCGCCTTGCCGCTCTCCGTCAGCGTGTAATGATAGCGGGGCGGATGCGCGGAATAGAGTTCCGAGACGAGCAGCCCCGCTTCCTCGAGGCAGCGGAGCCTTTCGGACAGCAGCCGCGAAGACAGCCCCTGCAGATTGCGCTTGATCTGGTTGAAGGAATGGCTTCCGGTGAAAATCTCGTGCAGGATGAGCAGCGTCCAGCGGTCTCCGATCAGATTGAGCGTCTGGGCGATGTTGCATGGCAGATTGTAGCGTTCGTTCATGAGGAGGCCCCTTTCGCAAACAGGTATCTCACTACAGTATAACACAAACTTTATTAGGTTGTATTATTATACTTAGTATATTATAATTACCTTTAGCGGCTTGATTGGAAGCTGCGCATTCCATGCACGGGAGTGATTCGTCATGTCGTTGTATCTGGTCGAATCGGTGTTCGGCGCGATCGATCGGACGAAATTCCAGGCCGTCATCGGGGATCTTCAGTCGGCGGCGGAGAAGCAAGGCGTGCGGCTGATCGAGGTTCAGGCCGCGGCGGATTATACGCGCGCGTTCTTCATTCTGGAAAGCGAGAGCCGGAACGATGTCACCGAAGCGTTCCGCGGGGCGGGCGTGCCGATCGCGCTCATCAAGCCGGTCCGGCTGATCGGCAAGGATGTCCGCGCCGATGCCGGCGCCCGGGACGTGAATTACATGGTGGAGTGGAACATTCCGGAAGGCGTCACGATGGAGCAATATCTGGAACGGAAGAAGACGAACAGCGTGTATTACGCCGAAGTGCCCGAGGTGGAGTTCTCGCGGACGTATGTCTGCGAAGATATGACGAAGTGTCTCTGTTTCTACAAAGCACCCGACGAGTCGGCGGTGAAACGGGCGAGGGAAGCGGTGCGGACGCCGATCGATTCCATCACGAAGCTGTCCGCCAAGCTGTAATTCCTTCGCGCGCGCTTCCGGCTCGCCGGCGATGGGAGCGCGACATGATCGGACAGGATGCTCTCCGGCGGATTGGCGAGATCGCCGGGACACATCTGAAGCCTCATGTGAGGCGGATTGACGAGGAGGCCTGGTATCCCGGAGACTATCTGCGGGAGCTCGGCAGGCAAGGTCTGCTGCCCGGGCCCGGCATGGACGAGCGGGACGCCCTCAGGAGCGGGGTGCCGGCGGTTCGGAAAACGGCGAGGCATTGCGTGACAACCGGCTTCGTGCTGTGGTGCCATCTCGCGGCCATGACCTACATCCGCAACGGCGCGAGCGCCGAGCTGCGCCGATCGCTTCTGCCGAGGCTGGCGGACGGATCGCTGCTCGGCGGCACCGGGCTGTCGAATCCGATGAAGTATTACGCCGGGATGGACAGAATGTACCTGCGCGCGGAGCGGAAGGAAGGCGGTTACGCGGTCCACGGCACGCTGCCGCTCGTCTCCAACCTCGGCGACGATCATTGGTTCGGCATTGTGGCGGACGCGGGGGACAGGCGGATCGCGGCGTTCGTGCCGTGCTCGGCGCCGGGCCTTGCGCGGTCGGAACAGGTCGGGTTCATCGGCATAAACGGGAGCGCGACCTATTCGTGCCGCTTCGACGGCGTGTCCGTCCGGCCGGAGTGGCTGCTTGCCGAAGACGCGGACGAATGGGTGCGCCGGATCCGGACGACCTTCGTCCTGTATCAGGTGCCGCTCGCGCTCGGCCTGATCGAGGCCTGCGCGGAGATCGTCCGCGGCATGAGCGGCAAGCAGGGCGGAAGCAACGCGTATCATCGCGTCCAGGCCGCCGATCTGGAGCGGGAACTTGAGTCGCTGCAGGAACGGCTCGACCGGCTGGTCGACGGACCCGCCGGCGCCGGGGGCGTTCATTGGCCGGACGTCGTGCGGCTCAGGCTGGACGCCGTCTATTCCGCGCTGCAAGCCGCGCAGACCGCGATGCTGCACGTCGGCAGTCCGGGCTACAAGGCGGGCAGCGAGGCGTCCAGACGGCTCAGGGAAGCCTGGTTTCTGGCCAATCTGACGCCGACGGTGCGCCAATTGGAGAAAATGATCGCCACGGGCTGAACAACGAAACAACGGACCGCGCGGGGCGGCGTTTGCCGCTTCCGTTCGGTCCGTTGGCTCTTTCTAAACGTTCCCCATCGCCAGCGTCGTGCGGTTCCGGCCGCCCTGCTTCGAGGCGTACAGGCAGTTGTCGGCCGCGGCGTACAGCGATTCGATGGTCATATCCGCGCCGCTCAGCTCCGCGACGCCGATGCTGACCGAGTAGGCGACGCTTTCGCCGGATTCGGCGAGCCGCAGCGGTTCCCGGACCGCGCGCGTCCGGATTTCCTCGGCCAGCCTGAACGCGGCCTCGCCGCCCGCGCCGGGGCAGAACACGGCGAATTCCTCCCCGCCGATTCTGCCGGCCGTGCCGAAGGGTTCGACCGCTTCCCGCAGCATCGCGGCGAAGCTGCGCAGCAGAGAATCGCCCGTGATATGGCCGAACCGGTCGTTGATGCTCTTGAAATGGTCGAGATCGATCACCATGAGGCTGATCGGCTTGCCGGTCAGGCGGCAGTCTCGGCTGCTCTCGTTCAGTTGCTCGAAGAAATGATGCCGATTGCTGAGGCCCGTCAGGCCGTCCGTCGTCGCGCGCCGGAACAGTTCCCGTTCGGCGAGTTTCCGATCGGTGATATCCGCGAAAATGAGCAGCGAACCCGTCCGTTCATCGCGAATCCGGAGGGGAATGAGCCGCACCTCGAACCATTTTCCCGCGATATCCGTTTCGACGCTTCCCTGTTCGCCGGTTTCCAGGAGCGATTTCAAATCAGGCTGCCCGGCGAACAGATCCGAAAGCTGCGCGCCGACGAGCTTCCCCTTCGCGCTCATGCCGCCGATCAAGCGGGCCGTCGGATTCGCGTCGATGATCCGGTCCCGTTCGTCCGCGATCAGGATGCCCTCGGACATGTGCTCCAGCACTTTCTCCCGGGCAAGCGGACGCACCTGCAGAAATTGCTGGATGTGCATGATGTAGAAGAAGATGAGGGCCGCCGGCAGCAGCGAGGTCGAAATGTTGAGATGCCCGCCCATGAGCTTCGCCAGTTCCGGCAGCAGGTAGGGACAGAGAACGGCGATGATGAGCAGGATCAGCTGGCGTTTCTGCCCGCCGACAACCCTGCGGTAATGGCCGACCAGAAGCGCCATCCCCCATAAGGCCAGCGTGTGCATGGACAGGAAAAACACCCATCCGAGCGGCATCCGCGAAGCGCCGATCCGTTCGAAATTGCCGTACGGCTCGATCCATACGTCCCGGCGGATCAGATGATGGTGGGAATCGGTGAAGAGCAGGATCCAGTAGACGGCGGCGACAGCGGTCAGGACGAGAAGGCATCGGTTGCGGATCTTGCCGTCGACGCGCATGTAGAACATGATGACGCCGAGCAGCATGATCGAAGAGCCGTAAAGCGGAATCTGCTGCAGGTTGTGCCAGAACAATTTCGCGTCCAGGCCTTCCGCGAGAAGCTCGCCGATGCTGAGCACGCCCTGGACGGACAGCAACGGATATTTATGGAATGGACCATAGCTTCGTGTCAATTTTCGTCACATTGTGTCGGATAAGATCGTTGTTTCATCCGCTGCCGCGAAAAAAACGCGGGATTACATGCGCCCGCGGTCTCATTCAACCATTTGCCGGGCATCCATTCGCGGACGCGCCGGATGGAGGGCCCGCTAGAGCGGCGAACTCAATCCCTCTCCGGGCGCCACAACCGGTCCACCCGTTCCAGCCGGTCTCCTTCGAACGTCAGCTTGTAAATGTCCGGCCGGGTCGCCGCCTGCCAGAATTCGAATCCGTACCTTTCGTCGAAATGATTCAGGATGATCGTCATGATGTTGCCGTGCGTGCCGATTACGATGCTCTGTCCCCGATGCTCCTCCAGCAGCTTCAGGATCACCGGGAGCGCCCGCCGCTGCGCCCGCAGCGTCGACTCGCCGCCTTCCAGGGCGAAGTTCTTGTCGTCGAACGACCGGCGGATCGCCTCCTTCACGACATCCCACGGCTCGTGCCGGTCCGGTCCCGCGATGAGGCGCTCGGCGAGCTCCTCGTATTCCGCAATGACCAGCGATTTCCGCTCCGCAATAAGCTGTATGGTCTGCTTGGCTCTCGCGTACGGGCTGGAAGCCATGAAGTGCACTTCGATCTCCGCAAAAATCTCCGCCACCCGGGCCGCCGCTTTCCAACCTTCTTCCGAGAGCCCGCGCGTTCGTTCCTGTCCGTGCGCGTAGGGCGATTCGGCATGCCGGACCATGTAGAGAGTGGTTTTCATCCGTTTTTCCTCCTGAAACCAGCATGAAGGGATATTTCGAGAGGATGCGTCCCGGTTCCTTCCTTGGCGCGGTCAACCCGCGTCCGCGAACGCGCCGCGCCTGAAAGCGGTTTTCGTGTTATGATGATGGGAGAGCGGAATAAGCGGGGTGTGCGAATTGTCCGGTGTCATCACGAAGGCGGTCCGGATTCTCGATCTGCTGCTGCCGCAAGGCACGGAGAAGGAAATGAGCGTGACGGAGATCAGCAAGGCGCTGGACATGCCGGTGCAGAGCGTGCACCGCCTGCTGTCCTCCCTCGCGGAGCACGGCTTCGTCACGCAGAATCCGAAGACGCGGCGCTACAAGCTCGGGCTGTCGATCATGAAATACGGCTTTCTGATGTGGGACAGCATCATGCTCCGCACGGTCGCGAGACCCTACATGGAAGAATTGTCGAAGGCGACCAGCGAGACGGTGTACCTGTCGGTGCGCGAAAATGCGGAGGGCATCTACGTCGATTCCATCGATTCGCCGCAGATTCTCAAAATATCCGAGCCGATCGGGCTGCGCCTGCCCCTGATCGTCGGCGCTTCCAACCGCGTCATTCTGGCGTTCCTCGAACCGGAGCTGAGGCGGACGCTGATGGACGCCTTCGACTGGGAGAACGTTCCGTCGCTGAAGCCGCTGACGCGGGAATTCGTCGAAGAGGATATCGAGCGGATCCGGCAGCAGGGGTACGCCATCTCGACCGGGGAGGCGACGGAGGGGACGACGGGAATCGGCGCGCCGATCTTCTCCTACGACAACACGGTGATCGGCTCCCTGAACGTGGCGGGGCCGACGATCCGGTTCGGACCGCAGAATATCGAGCGGTTCGCGCGGCTCGTCATCAAATACGCGGGGCTGATCTCGAACGAATTGGGATACAGGGGGCGCAGAAGTCGGAACGGATCAAGCCGCTGAAGCGTGTCCCGGCCGGCGTCGGAAGGCCGGGAATTTTTTGGTGCGGCGGACCAATTACCAAACAAGGGGGTTCCAAAGCGGCTGTAACGAGGATACCACGTTACGGAGGCGCGCGGAGTCCGGTCCGGCGCGCTGTAACGAGGATTGGACCTCCGTCAAGAAAGTGGACACAAGATAAGTGAAAAAATTCATTCTGGCACTTTATAAAAACGTGCAGCAAAACGAACGGCGTCAA
>NICF_comb_assmDRAFT_10003656_pt1 | contig 11063 bp, 6 predicted proteins | sample NewIslPassag4_SG_FD_11279 | JGI IMG/M metagenome (IMG submission 11279) | reverse complement strand
GGCGGCTCCACTTCCGCTCCAGCTACGGCCAGAACGTCCTCAAGCACTCGGTCCAGGTGGCCCACCTCGCCGGGATCATGGCGGCGGAGCTCGGCCTAGACGCCGCCCTCGCCCGGAGAGCCGGGCTCCTCCACGACATCGGCAAGAGCGTGGACCGGGAGGTGGAGGGAAGCCACGTGGAGATCGGCATCGCCTTGGCGCGGCGCTTCGGGGAGCCCATGGAGGTGGTGGACGCCATCGCCCACCACCACGACCCCGACAACGCCGAGACCCTCTACGCCGTCTTGGTGGCCGCGGCCGACGCCCTCTCGGCGGCGCGGCCCGGGGCGAGGCGGGAGAGCCTCGAGGAGTACCTCCAGCGCCTGGAGGCCCTGGAGCGCATCGCCCTCTCCTTCCCGGGGGTGGAGACGGCCTTCGCCGTGCAGGCGGGCCGGGAGGTGCGGGTCATCGTCAAGCCGGAGAAGATCAGTGATGCCAAGGCCACCCTCCTGGCCCGGGAGATCGCGAGCCGCATTGAGAAGGAGATGAACTACCCGGGCCAGGTCCAGGTGACCGTGGTGCGGGAGACCCGGGCGGTGGAGTACGCTAGGTGAAGTGAGGCGCTATGCTTAAAGGCGAAGACATCGGCATTGACCTGGGGACGGCCAGCGTACTCATCTACGTGCGGGGGAAGGGGATCGTCCTGAAGGAGCCCTCCGTCATCGCCGTGGTCCAGGGGAAGAAGGAGGTGAAGGCCGTGGGGGCGGAGGCCTACCGGATGCTCGGGCGCACCCCCGGGAATATCGTGGCCGTGCGCCCCCTTAAGGACGGGGTCATCGCCGACTACGCCCTCACGGAGAAGATGCTCCTCCTCTTCCTGCAGAAGGTCCTCTCCCCCATGAGCCGCCTCTTCAAGGGGCGGGTGCGGATCATGGTGGGGGTTCCCTCCGGGGTGACGGACGTGGAAAGGCGGGCTGTGGTCCAGGCCGTCTCCACCCTGGCCCATAAGGTCTACCTCATTGAAGAACCCCTGGCGGCCGCCATCGGGGCGGGCATCAACGTGGCCGAGCCCACGGGGACCATGGTGGTGGACATCGGGGGCGGCTCCACGGACATCGCCGTCATCTCCTTGGGCGGGATCGTGCGCTCGGAAAGCCTCCGCATCGCCGGGAACGAGATGGACCAGGCCATCATCCTCCACATCCGCCAGAAGTACAACCTCCTCATCGGGGAGCGCACCGCCGAGGAGCTGAAGATCCGGCTGGGCCGGGCCAAGCTCCTTCCCGGGGAGGAGAAGGAGGTGGCCGAGGTCCGGGGCCGGGACCTCCTCACCGGCCTTCCCCGCACCGCCGAGATCCCCGCCGAGGACATCGCGGAGGCCCTCCAAGAGCCCTTGGGCAAGATCTTCCAGGGGGTGAGGAACGTCCTGGAGAGCACGCCCCCGGAGCTCGCCTCGGACATCTACGAGCGGGGCATCCTCCTCACCGGGGGTGGGGCGCTTTTGAAGAACCTGGACGTGGCCCTGCAGGAGGCCACGGGGGTCCCCGGTGGTGGTGGCGGAAAACCCCATAGAGGCCGTGGCCCTAGGCACCGGGAAGGCCCTGGAGATGCTCCACGTCCTCGAGGACACCATCCTCTCCTCCGACGACGTCCTGAGGAGGTGAGGCCCTGTGGACATCCGGGAGATCCTCAAGGTTCTGCCCCACCGGTACCCCTTTCTCCTCGTGGACCGGGTGCTGGAGGCGGACGAGAGGCGCTTCAAGGCCCTCAAGAACGTGACCTTCAACGAGCCCCACTTCCAGGGGCACTTCCCCGGCCACCCCGTCATGCCCGGGGTGCTGATCCTGGAGGCCATGGCCCAGGCGGCCGTGGGGGCGCTGGTGCGCCAGCCGGGCTTTCCCCAAGGGGGCCTCGCCTTCCTCGCCGGGGTGGAGGGGGCCCGGTTCCGGCGGCCCGTCTACCCGGGGGACACCCTGATCCTCGAGGGGGAGCTCCTCGCCTTCCGCCGGGGCGTGGGCAAGGTGGCGGTGCGGGCCCTGGTGGAGGGGGAGGAGCGGGCGAGCGCCACCCTGACCTTCGTCCTCCAGGGGGCCTCCTGATGGCGGACCTGGAGCGCTACCTCAAGCGGGCCCGGGGCGGCCGGGTGGTGCGCACGGGCTTCCTGGACCCCGAGGACCAGGCCCGCCTGGAGGAGATGGCCCGCCGGGAGGGGATCCGGGTGGCCTTCTTCGGCGGCTTTCCCCTGGCGGAGCGCAAGGTGGCCGTCCTCTACCCCGAGGAGGTGCCCTCCGTCTCCGACCCCGTGGAGGTGGTCCTCCTGGACCGCCCCCCGCCCGCCGACCTGGGGGAGGTTTTGGGCGAGGTGGAGGAGGTGGAGGAGGGGGTTCTGGCCGCCCTCCTCCCCGAAGGGAGGAAGGCCCTCGAGGCCCAGGGCTACCGCCTCCTTCCCCCTCCCGAAGGGGCCCTGAGGCCCCCTAGGGAGCGGGTGCGCACCCTGGTCGTCCCCTCCTTGCGGGTGGACGCCGTGGGGGCCAAGGGCTTCGGCGTCTCCCGGTCCTACTTCGCCCAGGGGGTCAAGGCGGGCAAGGTGCGCCTTAAGGGGAGGCCCGCCTCCCCCAAGGACGAGCTCGCCCCCGGGGACCTGCTCTTCGCGGAGGGGCTCGGGACCCTCAGGCTCCTGGAGGTGGTTGGCAAGACGGTGCGGGGCAACTATAAAATCAAGGTGGAGGTGGAGCGGTAGGAGGAGGAATCGGTCCCGTTTTCGGCGAGCCGGATTGACGGAAGTGGGCATTCCGGTATAGATTAGGGTTTGTGCTCTTTGGTCGGGCCAAGGGAGCACGGTAAGAGCCAGCCACCGCAAGGGGATGGTCCCCTTGCGGAAGAACCCTGTTAGCTTACCTCGGGCGGCCCGCCTTCCTTGAGGTGACGCATGGAGATCAAGCGGTTCGGTCGCATCCGAGAGGTTATCCCCCTTCCACCCCTCACCGAGATCCAGGTGGAGTCCTACCGCAGGGCCCTGCAGGCCGACGTCCCCCCGGAGAAGCGGGAGAACGTCGGCATCCAGGCGGCCTTCCGGGAGACCTTCCCCATTGAGGAGGAGGACAAGGGCAAGGGCGGTCTGGTGCTGGACTTCCTGGAGTACCGCCTGGGCGAGCCCCCCTTCCCCCAGGACGAGTGCCGGGAGAAGGACCTCACCTACCAGGCCCCCCTCTACGCCCGGCTCCAGCTCATCCACAAGGACACGGGCCTCATCAAGGAGGACGAGGTCTTCCTGGGGCACATCCCCCTGATGACCGAGGACGGCTCCTTCATCATCAACGGGGCCGACCGGGTCATCGTCTCCCAGATCCACCGCTCCCCCGGGGTCTACTTCACCCCCGACCCTGCCCGGCCCGGGCGCTACATCGCCAGCATCATCCCCCTGCCCAAGAGGGGCCCCTGGATTGACCTGGAGGTGGAGCCGAACGGCGTCGTCTCCATGAAGGTCAACAAGCGGAAGTTCCCCCTGGTCCTCCTCCTTCGGGTCCTGGGGTACGACCAGGAGACCCTGGCCCGGGAGCTTGGGGCCTACGGGGAGCTGGTCCAGGGCCTCATGGACGAGAGCGTCTTCGCCATGCGCCCCGAGGAGGCCCTGGTCCGCCTCTTCACCCTCCTCCGCCCCGGGGACCCGCCCAAGCGGGACAAGGCCGTGGCCTACGTCTACGGCCTCATCGCCGACCCCAGGCGGTACGACCTGGGCGAGGCCGGGCGGTACAAGGCGGAGGAGAAGCTGGGGATCCGCCTCTCGGGCCGCACCCTGGCCCGCTTTGAGGACGGGGAGTTCAAGGACGAGGTCTTCCTCCCCACCCTCCGCTACCTCTTCGCCCTCACCGCCGGGGTCCCGGGCCACGAGGTGGACGACATTGACCACCTGGGCAACCGCCGCATCCGCACCGTGGGGGAGCTCATGACCGACCAGTTCCGGGTGGGGCTTGCCCGCCTCGCCCGGGGGGTGCGGGAGCGGATGCTCATGGGCTCGGAGGACAGCCTCACCCCGGCCAAGCTGGTGAACAGCCGCCCCTTGGAGGCCGCCATCCGGGAGTTCTTCAGCCGCAGCCAGCTTTCCCAGTTCAAGGACGAGACCAACCCCCTCTCCTCCCTGCGCCACAAGCGGCGGATCTCCGCCCTGGGCCCGGGGGCCTCACCCGGGAGCGGGCGGGGTTTGACGTGCGCGACGTCCACCGCACCCACTACGGGCGCATCTGCCCCGTGGAGACCCCCGAGGGCGCCAACATCGGCCTCATCACCTCCTTGGCGGCCTACGCCCGGGTGGACGAGCTGGGCTTCATCCGCACCCCCTACCGCCGGGTGGTGGGCGGGGTGGTCACCGACGAGGTGGTCTACATGACGGCCACCGAGGAGGACCGCTACACCATCGCCCAGGCCAACACCCCCCTGGAGGGGAACCGGATCGCGGCCGAGCGGGTGGTGGCCCGGAGGAAGGGGGAGCCCGTGATCGTGAGCCCGGAAGAGGTGGAGTTCATGGACGTCTCCCCCAAGCAGGTCTTCTCCGTGAACACCAACCTCATTCCCTTCCTGGAGCACGACGACGCCAACCGGGCCCTCATGGGCTCCAACATGCAAACCCAGGCCGTGCCCCTCATCCGGGCCCAGGCCCCCGTGGTGATGACGGGCCTCGAGGAGCGGGTGGTGCGGGACTCCCTGGCGGCCCTCTACGCCGAGGAGGACGGGGAGGTGGCCAAGGTGGACGGCAACCGCATCGTCGTGCGCTACGAGGACGGCCGCCTGGTGGAGTACCCCTTGCGCCGCTTCTACCGCTCCAACCAGGGTACGGCCCTGGACCAGCGCCCCCGGGTGGTGGTGGGGCAGCGGGTGCGCAAAGGGGACCTCCTCGCCGACGGCCCCGCCTCCGAGAACGGCTTCCTGGCCCTGGGGCAGAACGTCCTCGTGGCCATCATGCCCTTTGACGGGTACAACTTTGAGGACGCCATCGTCATCAGCGAGGAGCTCCTCAAGCGGGACTTCTACACCTCCATCCACATTGAGCGCTACGAGATTGAGGCCCGGGACACCAAGCTCGGCCCCGAGCGGATCACCCGGGACATCCCCCACCTCTCCGAGGCCGCCCTAAGGGACCTGGACGAGGAGGGCGTGGTGCGCATCGGCGCCGAGGTGAAGCCCGGGGACATCCTCGTGGGGCGGACCAGCTTCAAGGGCGAGTCCGAGCCCACCCCCGAGGAGAGGCTCCTCCGCTCCATCTTCGGCGAGAAGGCCCGGGACGTGAAGGACACCTCCCTCCGGGTGCCGCCCGGCGAAGGGGGGATCGTGGTCCGCACCGTCCGGCTGCGGCGGGGCGACCCCGGGGTGGAGCTCAAGCCCGGGGTGCGGGAGGTGGTCCGGGTCTACGTGGCCCAGAAGCGCAAGCTCCAGGTGGGGGACAAGCTCGCCAACCGCCACGGGAACAAAGGGGTGGTGGCCAAGATCCTCCCCGTGGAGGACATGCCCCACCTGCCCGACGGCACCCCCGTGGACGTGATCCTGAACCCCCTGGGCGTCCCCAGCCGGATGAACCTGGGGCAGATCCTGGAGACTCACCTGGGCCTCGCCGGCTACTTCCTGGGCCAGCGCTACATCTCTCCCATCTTCGACGGGGCCAAGGAGCCCGAGATCAAGGAGCTCCTCGCCCAGGCCTTTGAGGTCTACTTCGGCAAGCGCAAGGGCGAGGGCTTCGGCGTGGACAAGCGGGAGGTGGAGGTCCTCCGCCGGGCGGAGAAGCTCGGCCTCGTGACCCCGGGCAAGCCCCCGGAGGAGCAGCTTAAGGAGCTCTTCCTCCAGGGCAAGGTGGTCCTCTACGACGGCCGCACGGGCGAGCCCATTGAGGGCCCCATCGTGGTGGGGCAGATGTTCATCATGAAGCTCTACCACATGGTGGAGGACAAGATGCACGCCCGCTCCACGGGCCCCTACTCCCTCATCACCCAGCAGCCCCTGGGCGGGAAGGCCCAGTTCGGCGGCCAGCGCTTCGGGGAAATGGAGGTCTGGGCCCTCGAGGCCTACGGGGCGGCCCACACCCTCCAGGAGATGCTCACCCTCAAGTCCGACGACATCGAGGGCAGGAACGCCGCCTACGAGGCCATCATCAAGGGGGAGGACGTTCCCGGGCCCAGCGTCCCCGAGTCCTTCCGCGTGCTGGTGAAGGAGCTCCAGGCCCTGGCCTTGGACGTGCAGACCTTGGACGAGAAGGACAACCCCGTGGACATCTTTGAGGGGTTGGCCTCCAAGCGGTGAGGGTGAAGGCGGTTCCCCCGAGGTGAAGCATGAAAAAAGAGGTTCGTAAGGTTCGCATCGCTTTGGCCTCCCCGGAGAAGATCCGCTCCTGGAGCTACGGGGAGGTGGAGAAGCCCGAGACCATCAACTACCGCACCCTCAAGCCCGAGCGGGACGGCCTCTTTGACGAGCGCATCTTCGGCCCCATCAAGGACTACGAGTGCGCCTGCGGCAAGTACAAGCGCCAGCGCTTTGAGGGCAAGGTGTGCGAGCGGTGCGGCGTGGAGGTGACGAAGAGCATCGTCCGCCGCTACCGCATGGGCCACATTGAGCTCGCCACCCCCGCCGCCCACATCTGGTTCGTCAAGGACGTCCCCTCCAAGATCGGGACCCTCTTGGACCTCTCCGCCACCGAGCTGGAGCAGGTCCTCTACTTCAGCAAGTACATCGTCTTAGACCCCAAGGGGGCTGTCCTGAACGGGGTCCCGGTGGAAAAGCGCCAGCTCCTCACCGACGAGGAGTACCGGGAGCTCCGCTACGGCAAGCAGGAGACCTATCCCCTGCCCCCTGGGGTGGACGCCCTGGTGAAGGACGGGGAGGAGGTGGTGAAGGGCCAGGAGCTTGCCCCTGGGGTGGTGAGCCGCCTGGACGGCGTGGCCCTCTACCGCTTCCCCCGCCGCGTCCGGGTGGAGTACGTGAAGAAGGAGCGGGCCGGGCTCAGGCTTCCCCTCGCCGCCTGGGTGGAGAAGGAGGCCTACAAGCCCGGCGAGGTCCTCGCCGAGCTCCCCGAGCCCTACCTCTTCCGGGCCGAGGAGGAGGGCGTGGTGGAGCTTAGGGAGCTGGAGGAAGGGGCCTTCCTCGTCCTCCGCCAGGAGGACGAGCCGGTGGCCACCTACTTCCTCCCCGTGGGCATGACGCCCCTCGTGGTCCACGGGGAAATCGTGGAGAAGGGCCAGCCCCTGGCCGAGGCCAAGGGCCTTCTCCGCATGCCCCGCCAGATCCGGGCCGCCCAGGTGGAGGCGGAGGAGGAGGGGGAGACGGTCTACCTCACCCTCTTCCTGGAGTGGACGGAGCCCAAGGACTACCGCGTTCAGCCCCACATGAACGTGGTGGTCCCCGAGGGGGCCAGGGTGGAGCCCGGGGACAGGATCGTGGCCGCCATTGACCCCGAGGAGGAGGTCATCGCCGAGGCCGAAGGGATCGTCCACCTCCACGAGCCCGCCAGCATCCTGGTGGTCAAGGCCCGGGTCTACCCCTTTGAGGACGACGTGGAGGTTTCCACCGGGGACCGGGTGGCCCCGGGGGACGTCCTCGCCGACGGGGGCAAGGTCAAAAGCGACGTCTACGGCCGGGTGGAGGTGGACCTGGTCCGCAACGTGGTCCGGGTGGTGGAGTCCTACGACATCGACGCCCGCATGGGGGCCGAGGCCATCCAGCAGCTCCTTAGGGAGCTGGACCTCGAGGCCCTGGAGAAGGAGCTCCTGGAGGAGATGAAGCACCCCTCCCGGGCCCGGCGGGCCAAGGCTAGGAAGCGCCTGGAGGTGGTGCGGGCCTTCCTGGACTCGGGGAACCGGCCCGAGTGGATGATCCTCGAGGCCGTCCCCGTCCTTCCCCCGGACCTCCGGCCCATGGTCCAGGTGGACGGCGGCCGCTTCGCCACGAGCGACCTCAACGACCTCTACCGCCGCCTCATCAACCGCAACAACCGGCTGAAGAAGCTCTTGGCCCAGGGGGCCCCCGAGATTATCATCCGCAACGAGAAGCGGATGCTCCAGGAGGCGGTGGACGCCCTCCTGGACAACGGCCGCCGCGGCGCTCCCGTGACCAACCCCGGCTCCGACCGGCCCCTCCGTAGCCTCACCGACATCCTCTCCGGCAAGCAGGGCCGCTTCCGCCAGAACCTCTTGGGCAAGCGGGTGGACTACTCGGGCCGAAGCGTCATCGTGGTGGGGCCCCAGCTCAAGCTCCACCAGTGCGGCCTGCCCAAGCGGATGGCCCTGGAGCTCTTCAAGCCCTTCCTCCTCAAGAGGATGGAGGAGAAGGGCATCGCCCCCAACGTCAAGGCGGCGAGGCGCATGCTGGAGCGCCAGCGGGACATCAAGGACGAGGTGTGGGACGCCTTGGAGGAGGTGATCCACGGCAAGGTGGTCCTCTTGAACCGCGCCCCCACCCTGCACCGCCTGGGCATCCAGGCCTTCCAGCCCGTCTTGGTGGAGGGGCAGTCCATCCAGCTCCACCCCCTGGTCTGCGAGGCCTTCAACGCCGACTTTGACGGGGACCAGATGGCCGTCCACGTGCCCCTCTCCTCCTTCGCCCAGGCCGAGGCCCGCATCCAGATGCTCTCCGCCCACAACCTCCTCTCCCCGGCTTCGGGGGAGCCCCTGGCCAAGCCCAGCCGGGACATCATCCTGGGCCTCTACTACATCACCCAGGTGCGCAAGGAGAAGAAGGGGGCGGGCCTGGAGTTCGCCACCCCCGAGGAGGCCCTGGCCGCCCACGAGCGGGGAGAGGTGGCCCTGAACGCCCCCATCAAGGTGGCGGGCAGGGAGACCAGCGTGGGCCGGCTCAAGTACGTCTTCGCCAACCCCGACGAGGCCCTTCTCGCCGTGGCCCACGGCATCGTGGACCTGCAGGACGTGGTCACCGTCCGCTACATGGGCAAGCGGCTGGAGACGAGCCCGGGCCGCATCCTCTTCGCCCGCATCGTGGCCGAGGCGGTGGAGGACGAGAAGGTGGCCTGGGAGCTCATCCAGCTGGACGTGCCCCAGGAGAAGAACTCCCTCAAGGACCTGGTCTACCAGGCCTTCCTCCGCCTGGGGATGGAGAAGACCGCCAGGCTTCTGGACGCCCTTAAGTACTACGGCTTCACCTTCTCCACCACGAGCGGCATCACCATCGGCATTGACGACGCCGTGATCCCGGAGGAGAAGAAGCAGTACCTGGAGGAGGCCGACCGCAAGCTCCTCCAGATTGAGCAGGCCTACGAGATGGGCTTCCTCACCGACCGGGAGCGGTACGACCAGATCCTCCAGCTCTGGACCGAGACCACGGAGAAGGTCACCCAGGCGGTCTTCAAGAACTTTGAGGAGAACTACCCCTTCAACCCCCTCTACGTGATGGCCCAGTCCGGGGCCCGGGGTAACCCCCAGCAGATCCGCCAGCTCTGCGGCATGCGCGGCCTCATGCAGAAGCCCTCGGGCGAGACCTTCGAGGTGCCCGTACGCTCCTCTTTCCGCGAGGGCCTTACCGTCTTGGAGTACTTCATCTCCAGCCACGGGGCCCGGAAGGGTGGGGCGGACACCGCCCTCCGCACCGCCGACTCCGGCTACCTTACCCGCAAGCTCGTGGACGTGACCCACGAGATCGTGGTGCGGGAGGCGGACTGCGGCACCACCAACTACATCTCCGTCCCCCTCTTCCAGCCCGACGAGGTGACCCGCTCCTTGCGCCTGAGGAAGCGCGCGGACATCGAGGCGGGCCTCTACGGGCGCGTCCTGGCCCGGGAGGTGGAGGTCCTGGGGGTGCGCCTCGAGGAGGGCCGCTACCTCTCCATGGAGGACGTCCACCTTCTCATCAAGGCCGCCGAGGCCGGGGAGATCCAGGAGGTGCCCGTCCGCAGCCCCCTCACCTGCCAGACCCGCTACGGGGTCTGCCAGAAGTGCTACGGCTACGACCTCTCCATGGCCCGGCCCGTCTCCATCGGCGAGGCGGTGGGCATCGTGGCCGCCCAGTCCATCGGCGAGCCCGGCACCCAGCTCACCATGCGCACCTTCCACACGGGCGGCGTGGCCGGGGCCGCGGACATCACCCAGGGTCTGCCCCGCGTCATCGAGCTCTTTGAGGCCCGCCGCCCCAAGGCCAAGGCGGTGATCTCCGAGATTGACGGCGTGGTGCGCATTGAGGAAACGGAGGAGAAACTCTCCGTTTTCGTGGAGTCCGAGGGCTTCTCCAAGGAGTACAAGCTCCCCAAGGAGGCGCGCCTTCTCGTCAAGGACGGGGACTACGTGGAGGCGGGCCAGCCCCTCACCCGCGGGGCCATTGACCCCCACCAGCTTCTGGAGGCCAAGGGCCCCGAGGCGGTGGAGCGCTACCTGGTGGAGGAGATCCAGAAGGTCTACCGGGCCCAGGGCGTGAAGCTGCACGACAAGCACATTGAGATCGTGGTCCGGCAGATGATGAAGTACGTGGAGGTCACCGACCCCGGGGATAGCCGCCTCTTGGAGGGCCAGGTCCTGGAGAAGTGGGACGTGGAGGCCCTGAACGAGAGGCTCATCGCCGAGGGCAAGACCCCGGTGGCCTGGAAGCCCCTCCTCATGGGGGTCACGAAGAGCGCCCTCTCCACCAAGAGCTGGCTCTCCGCCGCCAGCTTCCAGAACACCACCCACGTCCTCACCGAGGCGGCCATCGCCGGGAAGAAGGACGAGCTCATCGGCCTCAAGGAGAACGTCATCCTGGGCCGCCTGATCCCGGCGGGCACGGGTTCGGACTTCGTCCGCTTCACCCAGGTGGTGGACCAGAAGACCCTGAAGGCCATTGAGGAGGCCCGCAAGGAGGCGGTGGAGGCCAAGGAGCGGCCCGCCGCCCGGCGCGGGGTCAAGCGGGAGCAGCCCGGGAAGCAGGCTTAAGCCCCCCCGCAGGCGTAAGGCCCCCGGTTCCCCCGGGGGCCTTTTTCCGGCATAATGGGCCCGTGCGCGCCCGGTTGTACGCCGCGTTCCGTCAGGTGGGCGAGGACCTCTTCGCCCAGGGCCTCATCTCCGCCACGGCCGGGAACTTCTCCGTGCGCACCAAGGGGGGGTTCCTCATCACCAAAAGCGGGG
>NICF_comb_assmDRAFT_10003655_pt1 | contig 11065 bp, 12 predicted proteins | sample NewIslPassag4_SG_FD_11279 | JGI IMG/M metagenome (IMG submission 11279) | reverse complement strand
ACGTCCGCTTCCCGCAGCGCTCCGCCTGGCTCGGGCTGCTGCCGGACCCGCCGGCGGCCCGCGTGCCGCATCTGGCGCCGGACGAGTGGAACGCCGCCGTCTGGTCGGGCAAGCCGTTCGGGCGAAACGGCAATCCGCCGGCGGCGATCGGGAAGAGCCTGAAGCCGGTCGTCGATCTTGTCCTGAACGGATAGGCAGCGCCAAAAGCCGTATGCTACAATAGAACATGGATTTTCGACCGGCGGCTTGTCCGACCGGCAACGGATGCCGAACCGGCACGCGACATGACGATTGACGAAGCGGATGCGGCAACAGCCGGAAGGAGGATCGACGTGAACGAACGTTTGCTGGTCATAGAAGACGAGACATCGATCGCGCGCATACTCCAGCTGGAGCTTGAGCATGAAGGCTACAGCGTCGGACGCGCCGAAGACGGCCGCAAAGGGCTCGAAATGGCGCTTTCCGGCGAATGGGATCTCGTGCTGCTCGACGTCATGCTGCCCGGGCTGAACGGCATCGAGGTGCTGCGGCGCATCCGCAGCAGCGGCAGCCAGATTCCGGTCGTGCTGCTCACCGCCCGAGACACCGTTCCCGACAAGGTGAGCGGCTTCGAGACCGGCGCCAACGACTACATCACGAAACCGTTCGCGATGGAAGAGCTGCTCGCGCGCGTCCGCAATCTGCTGCGCATTTTCCAGCAGAAGAAGACGGAGGGCGAGAAGGGCGACGTGCTCAAGGTGGCCGACCTGACGATCGAACTGCGCACGCGCAAGGTGTACCGCAAGGAGATCGCGGTGGAGCTGACGCCGCGCGAGTTCGACCTGCTCGTCTATCTGGCCGAGCACAAGAACGAGGAGAAGACCAGAGAGCAGATCCTGTCCGACGTGTGGGGCTATGACTTCGTCGGCGAGACGAACCTTGTCGACGTCTATATCCGATACCTGCGGCAGAAGATCGACCGCGGATTCCGGACGAAACTGATCCATACGATCCGCGGCGTGGGCTACATGCTGAAGGAACCGGACGCATGACGCTGCGCAAGCGATTCACGCTGTTCACCATCTTCTGGTTCATCCTCATTCTCATCCTGTTCAACATCTTCGTCTATTTCTTCGTCATCCGGATCTCGACGAACAGCGAAGAACAGCTCATCGCGAACAAAATCAACCTGATCATCGAACATATCCGCTCGGATCCGGCGCAGCCGCTCCATGACCCGGAACTGCTCGTCGACTTCTACAACGTCAACGAAGTCATCCGGATCATCGACCGCAGCGGAACCATCGTCAACCAGATCGGCACCGACCAAGATCTGCTCGAGCGGGAATCGGCGTTTGCGCCCACCCACCAATCGGGGATGATTTCGATCCGCGGCATGCGCGTCATGTATATGAAAGTGCCGCTGCTGCGCGAATACGAAGTCGTCGGGACGGTGGAGGTGCTGCGCAAGCTGACGGCGCTCGACAGCTATCTGCAGGTGCTCGTCGGGGCGCTCACTGTCACCAGCCTCGGCGCGGTGCTGTTCGCGATCATCGGCACGTACTGGTTCACGCTCAGGCTGACGGCGCCCATCCAGACGATGGTGCAGACGATGCGCGAGATCGAGCGGAGCGGCAAGCTCAGGCCGATCGATCTGAAGGACAAGGAAGAATCCGCCGAACTGCAGCAGCTTATCCGCGCGTTCAACCAGATGATCGAGCGTCTGGACCGCCGGATGGAAGGGCAGCGCCAGTTCGTCGCGGACGCGTCCCACGAGCTGAAGACGCCGCTTACGGTCATCAACAGCTACGCGGACATGCTGAAGCGGTGGGGCAGGGAGGACACGGCGATCCGCGACGAGGCGATCGAGGCGATCGCGAAGGAAGCGGAGCGGATGCAGAAGCTGATCAAGTCGATGCTGACGCTCACCGAGGCCGAACAGGAATTGTGGATGAAGGAGGATACGTTCGACCTCGTCCAGCTCATCGACGAGATCGCCTCCATGCTGCACAAGACGTTCAACCGGATCATCCGCGTGCACGCGTACGACGAATCCGGCATTCCGATGAAGGGCGACCGGGACAAAATCAGCCAGCTGATGGTCATCCTCATCGACAACGCGATCAAATACAGCAAGGACGCGATCGACATCACCGTCAGCCAGTCGCGCAACATGATCCGGGTGCTCGTCGCGGACAAGGGGATCGGCATTCCGGAGGAGGAGATCCCGAACCTGTTCGACCGGTTCTACCGGGTCGACGGCGCGCGCCAGCGCGAGACGGGCGGATTCGGCTTGGGCCTGTCGATCGCGAAGCGGATCGTCGATCTGCACGAAGGGACGATCGACGTGTTCAGCAAGCTCGGCGTCGGCACGACGATCGCGCTGCAATTCCCGAAGAAATAACGAATCGGACCGGAAAGCGCATTTCCGGTCCGACCGCGTTCATCCGGGCCGCAGGCCCGGGCGTCAGGCGCCGAGACGGCGCGCGGTTACATAGTTGTTCTTCCAGTAGGTCGAGTTGATGCTCGAGATCTTGACGCCGCCTTCGCCGTAGGTGTGGATCATTTTGCCGTTGCCGATATAGATGCCGACATGGCCGATGCCGCTGCCGCGGCTCGGAACCTTGAAGAAGACGAAGTCGCCCTTCTTGAGATTCGCCTTGGATACGTACTTGCCGACCTTCGCCTGCTCCTTCGCCGTGCGCGGCAGCGTGTATCCGAACTTCTTGAACACGTGCTTCGTGAAGGACGAGCAGTCGAAATACCGGGTTGTGCTCGTGCTGGCGCCGAATTTGTACGGCGTTCCGAGATAATTGTCGGCGTAGTTCACCAGGCTCGTCGCGGTCGAACTCGAGAGCGCGCCGGCCCGATCCGCGCCGCCGAACCCGAGCGCGGCGAAGGCGATCGCGGCGGCGATGGAAATACCCGTGAGCTTTTTCATCATGTTGCGGATTCGTATCATTGGATGCAGCTCCTTTCGTTCCCCGGACGGCTTCCCGCCCGCGGGGCCTCTGCAGCTAATACATTAGCAGATCCGGCGTTTCCTAAATGATTCCTGGGTGAACGCAAGTCCAGATCCGGCGAAGGTTGCGGCCGTTTCATGAAAAAATGATTAATAAATTCTCATCCGGAACAGGAGGAAGCCGCTTGCGCAAGGAACTGTATGTCTATGCGGACGGCAAACCCGTCAAGGTGACGATCCGGCGCTACGGGGAAAGCGACTTCGACGCCCTGATCGACATCCAGCGGCAGAGCTTCCCGCCGCCGTTTCCCGAAGAACTGTGGTGGAACAAGGATCAGCTCAGGGAGCATGTGACGCGGTTTCCGGAGGGCGCGCTGTGCGCGGAAGCGGACGGACGGCTCGTCGGATCGATGACGGGTCTGATCGTCCGCGACGAGCAGCTCGAAGGCGCGCATACCTGGGAAGCGGCGACGGACGGCGGGTATATCCGCAACCACGATCCGGCGGGCGAGACGCTGTACGTTGTCGACATTTGCGTCATTCCCGCGTACCGGAAAGCGGGCATCGGCAAATGGCTCATGTCGACGATGTACGAGACGGTCGTCCATCTCGGCAAACGGCGGCTGCTCGGCGGCGGGCGGATGCCCGGCTATCACAAGGTGAAGGACCGGATGACGGCGGAGGAATATCTGGCCCGCGTCGTCGCCGGCGAGCTGCACGATCCGGTGATCGGGTTCCTGCTGCGCTGCGGCCGGGTGCCGGTCGGCGTCGCGGAAAACTACCTGGAGGACGAGGAATCGTGCAATTGCGCGGCGCTGATGGAGTGGCGCAATCCGTTCCGGTGATCCGTTGGTTTTAATGCGCATACTGAACATACGGGAGAGATGGCGAATGGAATACGTGCGCCTGACGACGATTCGGGATCCGCTGTTCGGGCAGATGCACGATCTGCTGAGCCGCGTGTTTCCGAAGGAGGAAGTGCTGGCGTTCGAATTGTGGGAGGAGCCGCTTCGGGACGAAGGGATATACGTCTACGCCGCCGTCCATGAGGGGGAAGTCGTCGGCGCGACGGAGTATCGCTATTACGAGGACATGCGCGTGGCGGTGACCGATTTTACGGTGATCGGGCGGGAAGGTCTCGGCATCGGCCGCTTCCTCGCCGAGAACAGGCGGAGGCATCTGGAGCGGCTTGCGCAAGAGACCCGGACGTCGCCGATCGGCATGTTCGCCGAAATCTACGATCCGCGCAAAACGGACCTTACGGCCGCGGAACTGACGCCGATGCATCCGTACGTGCGCCGCGAAGTGCTGTCCCATCTCGGGTACCGCAAGCTCGATCTCGACTATGTGCACCCGTCCTGGGACCATGAGGGGAACGCGGTCACCGGCCTCGATCTCTGCTTCATGCCCTTCGACGAACGGACGACGTTCCTGCCGGCTTCGCTCGTGACGGCGTATCTTGAGCGCTATTACGCCGCGCTGCCGAACCGTCCCGACAGCTGGTACGCGATGATGGAGGGCCTGCGGAAGCGCGCCGCCGTCGATCTGCTGCCGCTGTGACGCATGATCAAACCGATGGAAAAGGATGGGGATGGCATGACGGCTACGCTGAGGTTCCTCGGCACGGGCGACGCGATGGGGGTGCCGCGCGTCTATTGCGGTTGCGCCGTCTGCGCGGAAGCGCGCGCGACCGGCGTGAACCGGCGGTTCCGCTCTTCGGTGCTGATCGACGACCCCGAGGCCGGCAAGGTGCTGATCGATTGCGGCCCCGATTGGGGCCGGATGATGGAGACCGCGAACCTGCGCTTCGCGGAGCAGATGCTGCTGACGCACGCCCATTACGATCATATCGGCGGGCTGCCGGAATGGGCGGACGCGTGCCGGTGGCAGGAACGGAAGGGAATCGCCTGGGCGCCGGAGAGGACGATTGCCGAGGTGAAGGAGCGGTTCCCGTGGCTCGGCGGCGTGATCGATTTTCGTCCCGCGGACGGGGGATTGCGTCTCGGCGGATGGAACGTGCGCGTCTGGCGCGTCAACCACGGGCAGAACGGCCATGCGCACGCCTACCGTTTCGATCATGCGGAGACCGGCTGGGCATGGGCGTATTGTCCGGACGCGATCAGCCTGAGCGCCGGGGAGAAGGCGCCGCTGGCCGGTCTGGATCTGCTCGTGCTAGGGACCAGCTTCTATCGCGAGACGATCCCGTTCGAGCGGCGCTCCGTTCACGATGTGACAGAGGGGCTCGAGCTGCTCAGGGAACTGAAGCCCCGTGCGATGGTGTTCACCCACCTGTCGCACGACATCGATCTGACGCGCGATTACGGTCTGCCGGACAACGCGCGGTTCGCGCGGACGGGATTGATCCTCAAACTTGGCGACTGATCATGAAAGGGGGACCTTGCGGGTCCCCCTCGGTCATTCATGCGGACTGGACGGATCGCGGCCGCGCAGCCGGAACATCAACGCCTCCGCCGTCCGTCGCGGGATGTGGCGGATCTGCCATGCGGCGGCGAAACCGCTGGAAGCGGTGATGAGCTGCAGCGTGGCGAGCTTCCGTCGCTTCTGCAGCGGCGACACTTTCACCCGGAACCATTGGATGCGCCGCCGCGGGACGAGCGCGAGCTGCCGGTTGAAGCCGCCGAAACGGACCGCGACCTGTCCGTCCCGATAATGCCACCCCGCGTTGCGGAAGCGCAGCCAGCCGAACAGCAGCGCGGCGGCGGGCAGCGCCAGGGCGGTCCAGCCGTATCCGCCCGGAATCCAGATCAGTCCCGGAACGGCGGCGATTGCGGCGAACGCCAGCGGGAAGGCGAGGTAGCCGGTCAGCGCTTCCCGCCCCGGACGGTCGAAGCCGTCGGGCCAGACGATTCCGGGAACGAACGCGTCGAGCAAAGCGGGAACTTCCCGCGCGGGAACGAGCGGGCAGAGCAGCGAATTGATCTGGCCGTCTTCCTTGACGGAGGCGAAGGTGACCAGGTTCACGCTGGCGAAACCGAACAGGCGGCGCAGCGGATTCTGGTGCACGTGCACCGCCTGGATGCGCTCGAGCGCGACGGAGAACTGTTTCTTCTCCAGCAATCCGCGCCGGATCAGCAGTTTTCCTCCGCGCCGCTCGACCGTAAATCCGTATTCCTTCGCCGTGATGACCGCGGTGCCGAGCAGCCAGATGAGGAGAACGGCGGCGGCGGACGCGGCGATCCACCCGGCGACGGTGACGGGCAGCATCGATTCGGCGGTTTCCGGATCGAACAGACCGAACATGCCGAGAATGTCCTCGATCTGCGAGTACAGCGCGCCGATGATCGCGAGCGAGAGGAACAGGCGGCCGGATGTCGCGCTGTAGAGCAGAATCCTGGCGGACGGCACCCGGTAGACCGCATCCGGCGGGGAGGACGGTTCCGCCGCCGGGTTCGCGGGGGCGGTCAGGACCGGCAACTCCGGCGAAGAGCCGCCGTCCGTCCATCCGTCCGCCGCAGCTTCGGCCTCGGCCGCGCCCTTCACCATGGCGGCGCGGATCCGCTCGGCTTCGGCCACGGGCACCGCGTTCATGACGACTTCGGGCTTGCGGCTCCCGGCCGTCTCGATGACCAGCTTCTGCACGCCGAACAGCTGCTGCACGATGCCGGCCGACGTATCCACCGACTGGACGCGGTCGCGCGGCACGGTCAGCCGCTTGCGGACGAACAGGCCGTACTCGACATGCAAAGCGTTTTTCTCCAGCCGGTAGACATAGCGGAACCAGGAGAGCGCGCCCAGGGCGACGGCCGCCGCGGTGAACAGGGCGATGCCGCCCCAGATCCAGAGCGGCCGCACGCCGTCGTTCAGCGCGGTCGACAGAATGAAGGCGATGAGCGGATAGATCATATCCTTGACGATCTTGACGATGAAGAACAGGACGGAAATCGGGTGCTGCCGTTTCGGTTCGTTACAGTTCATCATCGGTGATCCTCGCCAGCCTTGCGATCCGGGTTTGGACTTCTTCGGCCCGCGCCGCGTCCAGCGCCGGTATTTCGTGGTTGCCGGCCGCGGTCGAGAAGGTGACGGTCAGGAGGCCGTACCGGCGCAGGATGGGGCCTTGCTTCGTGTCGACATGCTGAATCTTGACCATCGGGATGAGCGTCCGCTTGCGGACGACAAGGCCGTGGAGCAGATCGATCTCGTCTTCGCGGATCGCGTAGCGGAAGCGCGCCATGCGAACCTTCGGCACGACGGCGATCTCGAGCACGGCGATGACGGCGGCGATGACGGCAAGCAGGCCGACGATCCACACGGGCCAGTCGAAACGGATCGTCAGCCACAACGCGGCCCCGACGATAACGGTCCCGGCCGCGGCGTACAGCCATCCGGTCATCCGCCAGGCGCGCAGGGCGGCGGCGTCGAGTTTCTCATTCGGAAGCAGATCTTCCACCGGTGATCACCACATTCTTGTTGGTTGATGTTGTTCCATCGGCCGATCGGCGTGTGAGCCTTATCCATAACCATCATACGGGCGGGAGCGGACGGCGTGTTTCAATGCTTTCATATCGCTCCCGGTCCGGAAATATGGCGCCGCCTTAATCCCGGCTGAACATGACGAGCAGCCAGCCTTCGCCGACCGAGACGGCGCCTTCTTCCGCTTCCAGCACGTTGCTGATGCCGAGCGATTGACCGATCTCGAGCCGCGCGTCCGTCAGCGGATAGCGGAATCCTTCGAGCGTGACGCCCGTGACGACCGGCGTCAGCGGCAAGAGCGACACGGTCGGGCGGTCCGTGCGGCGGAACGTCAGGCGATCTCCGCCGGCGGCAAGCCGGATCTCGTTGCGGCCGCCGGCGATGACCGCCCGGACGCCGCGCTTCCGCGCGGCCGCGAGCAGGTGGACGTTCGCAAGCGAATGGTCGAAGCGCGTGCCGAGGGCGCCGACGACCACGATTTCCTCCGGCTCCAGCCCAAGCGCGCGGCGGAACGCGAGCTCCGTGTCGGTGTAGTCCTTGTCCACCGGATCGACGACTTCGGTGCTGCGGCTTGCGCGGCGGATGATGTCGAGCTCGTCCGGGGTGACGGAATCGAAATCGCCGATGGCGAGATCCGGCGTGAAGCCGAGTTCGATCAGCCGGAGCGCGCCGCTGTCCGCGCCGATCAGCGTATCGCCCGGACGGATGAACCGCGCCGGATCGTCTCCGGGATTTCCTCCGGCAAAAATGATGACGCGCTTCCTGTCGGCCATTGCGCTCAAGCCCTCCGTTTCCGCTCAGTCTCCCAGACCAGTATACCCGCGCTGGGTTTCGCAGGCCATACCCCCGAGGGGGCGGAACCTTTTTTTCATGGAAAAATGACAACTTCATGCAAGATGCTGTTGCTTTCGACCGTCCGCCGTCTATAATATGGTGAGGTGCGATCGACTAGCCGCGCGCGGGCGCGGCCGGAGGAATACATATTCCATGGAATGGCATGTGTTCGATATCCTGAGCATGATCGGGACCGTCGCGTTCGCGGTGAGCGGCGCGGTCGTCGCGATGGAGGAAGAATACGATGTGCTCGGCGTGTTCGTGCTCGGCCTCGTCACCGCGTTCGGCGGCGGCGTGATCCGCAACGTGCTGATCGGCGTGCCGGTGACGACGCTGTGGAGCCAGGGGCCGCTGCTGACGGCGGCGTTCATTTCGTGCCTCGTCGTCTTCGTGATGCCGATCGCCTGGCTCAAGCATTGGCGCCGCAGCGAGACGTTCTTCGACGCGATCGGGCTGAGCGCGTTCGCCGTCCAGGGCGCGCTCTACGCGACGGAGCAGCACCACTCGCTGCCGGCCGTCGTCGTCGCGGCCATGCTGACCGGCATCGGCGGCGGGATGATCCGCGATCTGCTGGCGGGCCGCAAGCCGCTCGTCCTGCGGGAGGAGATCTACGCGGTCTGGGCGATGATCGCCGGCCTCGTCATCGGACTCGGCTGGGCCGATTCCACCGGCGAATATCTGGTGCTGTTCACGGCGGTCGTCGCGTGCCGCATGCTGTCCGCCCATTACAAATGGCGGCTGCCGCGCCGCTCGCTCCGCCACGCCTTCGCGGAATCCGTCCACGCGGTCAGGCCGGCCGCGGGCGAAGAGGGGAACCGAAAGCAATCTGACAAGGAAGGAGCCGATGCGTCATGATCCGCATCCTGTTCGTCTGTCTCGGCAACATCTGCCGCTCGCCGATGGCCGAAGCGGTCATGCGCCACCTGATCGAGAAGGACGGGCTGTCGGACCGCGTCGTCGTGGATTCGGCCGGCACCGGCACCTGGCACCTCGGCAGTCCGCCTCACGCGGGAACGCGAAAGGCGCTCGATGCCCGCGGAATCTCCTGGGACGGCATCCGGGCGCGGCTCATTACGGCGAAAGATCTGGACGGGTTCGACTACATTATCTGCATGGACACGGACAACAAGCGGAACGTGGAACGGCTCGGCGGCGGCCGCGCCCGCGTCATGACGTTCATGGAGCTGGTGCGGGACGCGCGGTCGCCCGATGTTCCCGATCCGTACTATACGGGCAATTTCGAAGAGGTCTACGAACTGGTGGAGAAGGGATGCGGGGAACTGCTCCGCCGCATCCGCGAACAATTGAACGAAGCTCCGGCAGCGCCGTGAGGCGGCCGGAGCTTCGCTTTTGTGTCTACAGCCCCGCGAACCACCTGAGCCCGCCGGGCACATCCTTCTGCCAATACCCCCACAGATGTTCGCCGTCCCGCTCCCCGTATTCGACGTTGGCGCCTCGCTCCTCCAGCAGCCGCCGGGCTTCCCGGTTCATCCTGACGAAATCGAACACGCCGCGGTCCGTTTCGAACGCCGTCTCCCGCAAGCCGACCGTCATGTAGATGTTCAGATGCGACAGGTCGCCCGAAGCGGCGATGGCCGCCTGCGACGAAGGGTAGAACGCGCCGGACAGCGACATGACGTTGATGAACCGATCGGGGCGGCGGAGCGCCAATTGCAGCGAGACGGCGCCGCCGAGCGAGCAGCCCGCGAGAAGCGCATGCTCCGGCTCCGTCCTGACCGGGTAGCGCGCGGCGATGTGCGGCAAGAGCTCCTCGGCGAAAAAGGCGATGTATCCCTCGTGCAGATCGCCGTCCGGCGCATACTCCCTGGTCCGCACCGATTTGTCGACGTCCACGCCGACGATGATCAGCGGCTCAATCCCGCCTTCGGCGATCAGCGAAGTCGCGATCGTCGCGATCCGTCCGAAATTGAAGAAATCTTCGCCGTCCTGGCAGTAGACGACGGGATATTCGGCCAGCTCGCTGAAGCCGGGCGGCAGGCAGACGCGCACTTCCCGCGCGCCGGCGGGCAGCAGGCGGCTGGGCACGGTTTCCTTTCTGACAACGCGTTTCGGCTGCGACGCATGCATGGCTTGCAGACTCCTTTCCTTTCCCGGCGGACTGAATGGTTTGGAGGGCGGCGGGCAAACGTATAGGAAGCAGGCGGCAGCGTCCGGCCATGCCGCCTGTCCGGTTTGTATCACACTGTATCATAAATATTTAAGCACTGTTTTATAAACAAAATCGTATTGAAACCGTGAATATTGTCGATAAATAAAGGAGTTGCTTGTTTTTATTTTTGACCGGAATATAGAAACAGTATTATAATGATTCTATAACAGAGTCCTTGCGGATTTCAATTCGACGAGGTGAACCTTCACAATGACCCATCTTCCATATGAAGTGCACTCGGAGCCGGTTACGCCGCTCTCCATCCTGTCGCCCGAAGGCAAGATCATCCGTCCGGAGCTTGTTCCGGAACTGACGGACGACCAGCTCCGCGAAATCATGTACCGCATGGTGTTCACGCGCACATGGGACGAGCGGGCGGTCAATCTCGGCCGCCAGGGCCGGCTCGGCTTCTACGCGCCGGTGTCCGGCCAGGAAGCGTCGATGGTCGGCAGCGAGTACGCGCTGAACCGCGACGATTTTCTGTGCCCGGGCTATCGCGACATGCCGCAGCTTGTCTGGCACGGCCTGCCGCTGTATCAGGCGTTCCTGTACTCCCGCGGCCATCAGCACGGCGGGCAAATCCCGGATGACGTGCATGTGCTCATGCCGCAGATCATCATCGGCGCGCAGGTGCTGCATGCCGTCGGCGTCGCGATGGCGTTCAAGAAGCGCGGCGAGAAGCGCGTCGC
>NICF_comb_assmDRAFT_10003652_pt1 | contig 11068 bp, 8 predicted proteins | sample NewIslPassag4_SG_FD_11279 | JGI IMG/M metagenome (IMG submission 11279) | reverse complement strand
CGGCGAACGGCGAGCGGCTCGAGGGACGCGGCGTCGTCCCGGACGAGCCGGTGGCGCTCACCCGCGCGGACCTGCTCGCCGGCAGGGACGCCGCGCTGCTCGCCGCCCTGCGCTGGATCGGCGCGGAGCGCGCGGGCGATCGTTGACTCCGACCCCTCTCGCGCCGATGCAATCCTGGAGGAAGACATGATGCCCTGGATGAAGCCTCGCTCTGCGGCCGCCTTCCCCATCCTGGCCGTGGCCCTGGCCGCGGCCGCCGCCGCGCCCGGCGCGGCCAGCGCGCAACTGCCGTCCGCAGAGCGGATCCTGGCCCGCTACGTCGACGCGCTCGGAGGCGAGGCCGCCCTGCGCAAGCACGGCTTCCGGTACCACAGGACCACGATCAGCATGCCCGCGCAGGGCATGTCCATGACCGTCGAGACCTACGCCGCGGCGCCGGACCTCTACGTGGCGCGCACGGACATCCCCGGCATGGGCGAGATGCGCAGCGGCTACGACGGCAAGGTCGCGTGGATGGTCCACCCGGCCACCGGACCCATGCTGCTCCAGGGCACCGTCTTCGAGCAGCGGCGGCAGGAGGTCAACTTCTACGAGCCGCTCGAACGAGACCGGTACATCCAGTCGATGGAAACCGTGGACCGCACCGAGTTCGAGGGCCGCTCGTGCTACAAGGTGAAGCTCGTCACGAAGTGGGGTGAGGAGTACTTCGAGTACTACGACGCCGGGACCGGCCTGCTCGTCGGCATGGAGCGCAACGCGGAATCGCCCATGGGTGCCATGTCCACGACGACCATCTTCGAGGATTACCGGGATTTCGACGGGAGGAAGGTGGCCACGAAGATGCGCATCCGCGCCATGGGCATGGAGCAGGTCGTCACCGTGGACAGCGTTTCGTTCGAGGAGTTCGACAGGTCGATCTTCGAGCTGCCGCCCGAGGTCAAGGCGCTGCTGAAATAGACGCGTCCAGGCGCGCGCCGCCGGGGCCGCGGGGCGGGGGCGGACGGCGCTCACCCGCCCCGCGGCCACCTCGCGGAACGGACGCGTTCGGGATATCTTTGTATGCCTTTGTAGGAACTCCCGCTCTCCCCTTCACTGCTCTGAAGACGTACCGCTCTTGGCCAGGATAGACACGTTCCTCGAAATCATGCAGAAGGCGGGGGCCTCGGACCTCCACCTGAGCGCCGGGCAGACGCCCATGCTCCGCGTCCACGGCGTGCTCGAGCGCGCCAAACACCGGCCGCTCACCGAAGAGGAGATCCGGCTCCTCCTCTACGAGCTGCTCTCCGACCAGCAGATCGCCCGGTTCGAGGCGGAGGGCGAGCTGGACTGCGCATACACGCTGGAAGGGGTCGCGCGCTTCCGCATCAACATCTTCCGCAAGCACCCGGGCCTGGCGGCGGCGATCCGGATCATCCCCCACCGGATCCCGACCCTGGACGAGCTCGGCTTCCCGCCCGTGATCAAGACGCTCCTCCACCAGCGGGCGGGGCTCATCCTCGTCACCGGGCCGACGAACTCGGGGAAGAGCACCACTCTGGCGGCGATGGTGGATTACCTCAACGAGAACATGAAGTACCACATCATCACGCTGGAGGACCCCCTCGAGTTCATCCACACGAGCAAGCAGTGCCTCATCAACCAGCGCCAGGTCGGGGACCACAGCCGCTCCTTCGCCAGCGCGCTGCGCGCCGCGCTGCGTGAGGATCCCGACGTCGTGCTCGTGGGCGAGATGCGGGACCTGGAGACGATCTCCCTCGCGCTCACCGCCGCCGAGCTGGGCCTCCTGGTCCTCGGCACGCTGCACACCAAGTCCGCGGGCCAGACCATCAGCCGCATCACGGACGCGTTCCCCGCCGAGCAGCAGGCCGCAGTGCGCGTGGCGCTCTCGGAGGTCCTCGTCGGGATCTGCTCCCAGCAACTGCTGCGGCGGGCGGACCGCGCGGGGCGTGTGGCGGCGCAGGAGATCCTGGTGGCGAACACGGCGGTCCGGAACCTGATCCGGGAGGGGAAGACACACCTGGTCAACAACGTGATCACGACCGGCCGCAAGGAAGGGATGCGGCTCCTCGATCACCACCTGAGGGAGCTGGTGGAGCAGGGCATCGTCACCGCCGCCGAGGCGGCGCGCTACGCCTCGGATCCTTCCGTGCTGGCCGGTGCGGAGCCGCGTAGTACGAGACCGTGAAGTCTGCCCGACTGGACAAGGTCCTCGAGGACCTGGGCTACGTCACCGAGAAGGAGATCCGGGTCGCGCTGGAGCGCCAGCGTCTGCGTGGCGGGCGGCTGGGGAGCAACCTCATCGAGCTCGGCTTCCTCACGCCCGAACAGCTCATGCGCGCGCTCTCGCGGCAGTACGGGCTGCCGTGGCGACCGCTCGCCCCCTCGGACGTGCCGGTGGAGCTGCGGGACCGGATCCCGCCGCCGGGGCCTCACGGCTCGCTCGCGGTGCCGATCAGTTGGAACCCGAAGACCCGCGAGCTCGTCGTCGCGGTCAACGACCCGGAGGATGTGAAGACCCTCGAGGCGCTGCGCCAGAGCTTCGACGCGGCGCACCTGGTGCTCGAGCTCGCCCCGGACCGCAGCCTGCGCGCGATCCACGACGCCTGGGGCCGGCCGCCCGAGCCGGAGATCCCGGTGATCGAGTTGCCGGAGCTGTTCGCCCCGGACGAGACCGCCGACGCCGCCACCGGAGCGGCGCCGGCGCGGGAGGCCTCGGCCCGGACGTCGCCGCGCATCCTCATGATCACGGGGCGCGCGCATCACCGCAGCTTCCTGCCGACCGTCTTCGCCCGGGAGGGACGCGAGCTGGTGGTGGCGGACAGCCTCGAGGAGGTCGTCGCCGCGCTCGAAGGAGGCGGCATCGAGGCCGTCCTGGTGGATGCCGAGCGCGCCGACGCGTTCCGCAACTGGGTCCGGAGCGGCCGCCTGACCGGGCTCCCCGCCCAGATCGTGACCTTCCCCTCCGTGAGCGAAGCCCTGCTCGCGAACCCGGTTCCGTACGAGGAGATGATCCGCAGCCTGCGGGCGGCGGTCGAGGCGCTCGCGGACGCGCGGACACGGGGCACCGAGCCTGCCCCCGCCGTACGGCATCCTCGCCCGTGACGCCGTCGCCCTCGCCCGGGCCGACGGGCTCAGCCGCCTCGCCGTGGATGGCCTGCACCTCGCCGTCCACCTCCTGGTGCCGCCGGCGCCTGCGGGGCCGACGCCGGGGAGCGCGACGCCGCTCCCGTTCACGGACTTCCCCCGCTCCCGCGAGATCGCGGTCCGCCTCCGCTTCCCGTGGCCGATCGAGAAGGTGCTGGACGCCTGCTTCGCGCTCTTCCTGCGCGCACGTACGCAGGACATGGTCGGGAAGCTGGACCCCGAGATCGTGCAGGCCGCGCGGATCCTCGCCCTCGTCTGGTACTACCGCATCCTGGCCCCCATCCGCGAGCCGGACGCCGCACGCGACCCCGCGGCGCTCCGCAACGCCCTGCGGCGCGCCGCCACCCGACTCGCCACCCTGGAGCTCGCCGAGAAGTACATCGGCATCATCGAGGAGCGCGAGGCGGCGAGCCAGCGGGGGCCGGCCGCGCAGGTCCTGCTGGTGGGCGGCGAGAGGATCGCCGACCTGGGGGCGCGGCTGTCCCGACTGGGCATCCGGCCCGTCGTCACCCGGGACCTGGACGACGCCCTGGCCATGGCGGAGCGCCGCGCACCGGAAGCCATCGTCGTGGACCACGACGCGGTCCCCGGACACGTGGACCACTTCGCGCGGGTGGCCAAGCTCAACGCGACGTTCCTGCTCTACGTGGTGGCGGACGCGGACGATCCGGCCGTGACGCTCGGGCTGCTCGATGCCGGATTCGACGACGTCTTCACGCCGCCCCACGACTTCGACCTCACGGCCGCGAAGATCGTCCGCGCCATCGCCTCTCGCTCCAGGGTCCGGTCCGCGGCCCAGCCGGCGGGCCGCGACTTCTCCGCCACGTTCTCCGCCTTCTCCTTCCTCGACCTCGCGCAGGCGCTGGGCAACAGCCGCAAGTCCGTCCGCATCGAGCTGCGGCGGACCAGCACGGGCGAGGAGGCCTCCCTCTACCTCGACCAGGGGAGGCCCGTCCACGCCACGTGCGGGCCGCTCGTCGGTGCCGAGGCCGTCTACCGCGTCATCAGTTGGGAGGACGACGGCGAGTTCACGGTCTACCCGGAAACCGAGTTCCCGGAGCCGACCATCCACGACACGCTGGAAGGCCTCCTCATGGAGGGCTGCCGGCTGCTGGACGAGGCGCGGCGGTGACGCGCGGCCACGGCCGCGGCGAAGCGGAAGTCCGTGGAGGGCGACGTCGCGACATCGGCCTTCACGGCGTGCTCGATGAGGTCGCTCATCTCCCCGTCCGGCGCCTTGTAGCGCAGCTCGATGAACGCCAGCTCCTGGCTCTGCGCGGCAGGCGTGGCCGTACGCGGCGTCTGGTAGCGCAGCGGGTCCACGTCGCGGATCTCAGCGGGACTCTCCACGCCCACGGGGCACGATCTCGTACAGCGCGGTGACCGAGTGGCCCGCGCCCAGCTCGCCGGCGTCCTGTGTGTCGTCGTTGAAGTCCTCGGCGGCCAGCAGGCGGTTCTCGTAGCCGATGAGGCTGTAGGCGCACACGCTCCGGGTTGAACTCGACCTGCAGCTTCACGTCCTTCGCCACGGTGAGCAGCGTGGCGCCCAGCTCGCGGACCAGCACCTTGCGCGCCTCCATGATGTCGTCGATGTACGCGTAGTTGCCGTTCCCGTGGTCCACGAGCTTCTCCAGCTTCGAGTCCTTCAGGTTGCCCGTGCCGAAGCCGAGCACCGTGAGGAACGTGCCCCGCGGGCGCGCTGGCGCGGAGTTCGAGCGCATCGGCCGTGACGGGCGCCACGGCGAGCCGGAAGTCCGCGCGCACCGTGTCGCCGGTGACGCGGACGGTCCGCGCCGCCGTCGTGTAGCCTTCCCGCCAGACCTCGACGCGGACCCGCTCGCCGAGGGCGGACCGCGGCGCCGCCGTGGGTGGTGCGGCGCCCGATACCTGGAGACGCTGCAGGGCGGGTCGTCTGCACACGGGACGGCGGGACCGCGATCGTGGCCGGTCTGCCGATGCCGGCGCCCGATGCGGACGCCGGCCGCCGCCCCGGCTCCGCGGTCTCTTTGAAGCCGCGCTTCCCGGGGCCGAGTCGCGGATTCCGGAACCGAGTGCTGAATCCCGTTCGCGGCGCGGATCGGCAGCCTGCGAACCCTGATGACTACGGTCGGCTGCGGATCAGATCGCCTGGGCCGGCGTGAAGTTCCGGTACCGTCCAGACGGCATGACGATATTTGCCTGGTAGACCACCGGTATGCCCATCGCCCTCAGACTGGAGCGATCCGGCGCATCCTCGCACAGCTCCGCCAAGGCCACCAGGGAACGAACGGTGTCGCTCGACACCGCCGCTTCCCAGATGGGCCAGCGGAAGGCACGGCCAGAGCCGAATCGTGCGATGCCGGGTTGTTCGACACCATCCTCTACCGGGATGACCGGGAAGTACGCGAGGCCCGCGGCGGCCAGGAGGTTCGCCCCGGGCACCGAGACGATCGGATTCTTGTTCCCGTCCGCCGGATCGATGGCCTGGAGCGCGTACTGACGGGCTTCGTCGATCGGGTCCCATCGCAACGAAATGCCCGGATCCGGAGTGTACGTCCACGGGCCGAACAAGGCGTTGCGGATGTCGTCGGCGTCGACACAGAGGGCGAGTTTCTCGACCAGGTCGATGAACGACTGTTGGCCGGACGTGAAATCGAAGGTGGTTTTCTGAGCCACTTCGATCCCATCGACCCGCTCCACCACAGCGTCCGATGCCCAGGCAGCCATGAAGTCCAGGGCCGTCCTGTCATCCCAGGATGATGCGGTTGCGGTGGAGCGGACGTGCCTGGCGAGGATTCCGGGAGGGAACCGGAGCTTGCCTTTCCACTTCGCGCTCCCGCCGCCTTGCGGTCCTGCCGCCTCGGACTCGGCGCGGAGCTGCGGAGGGAAGAGATCGGCCGTTCTCGGCACACGGTCGTTCACGGTTTCGACGATCTCGTCGGGACTCGCTTCGGAGTTCATCAGCAGGAACGGCCGCCAGGCGCCGAGCGTGACGGTCCAGCCCAACCGCACGTTGCGGTCGGGCCATGCGGCGGTCAGCGTGCGCAACGTCCCGAGCGCCGCGAGAAAAGCGAGAGGATTCGCTCCATCCAGACCTGTCAGGACGATCTCATTGGGCTGCCTTTCGTTCATCGCTCACCTCCGGCGGCCACGAGCTGCACGGTCTCGCGCTGGGCCTGGCGGGCCGCGTTCGAGCTGGCTGTCCAGTCGGCCAAGCGGAGGACCGCTTCGAGGAAGGCGGCGCCCCACCAGCCGTAGCGACGGATGACGCGGCCGAATCGGTCGGCGCTGCCACTGGACAGGTGGTGTGCGGCAGGCCAGCCGTGCCGCTGATCGCCCTCGACCGCGACGGCCGCCGTGCCGACCTGCGCCACGATCGCCGGCGGATCGGTGTCGACGACCACCGGTGCAAACGGCCGAGCATAGCCGTGGTGCGTAGCGATGAGGTGGAGCACGAGATCGCGCGCGGCCGGGTCCTCGGGCAGGTCGAAGAACCGTTCGGCGAGCTGGACCGAGAGGGCCTCGTGCCGGAATCCGCGTGGCAGTCCGGCCAGCTCGTACGCGCGTTGCCGCGCCCGTTGCGAAGTCGGCAGGTCTGCGGATTTCGCCAGCGGCTCGGGCTCGGCCAGCGAGGCCAGCAGGTTGCCGCCGTGCAGCACTTGCTGGAAGCGGGGATCGACCTTGCCGATGTCGTGGAGCTCGGCCGCCCGTACCACGGGAGCGACGAGTCGCTCGGGCAGGCAGCGGTCGGCGTAGGTGCGGGCGACCTCCGCGACGTCTTCGAGGTGCCGCGTGAGCGAAATCGCGCCTGGTGCCTCGGACCAGAGGTCATCGTCATCCGCGAAGGCGTCCTGCTCGGGCTCGATCTCGCCCTCGACAGGGATCGGCGTCCGGCTCGAGAGGACGTAGCCGCCGCACGGATTCGGCGCGATCTCGCAGCCGCCGGCCAGGACCCGAGCCGCTGTGCGCAACCACGTCGGGAGCGGCCTCGACTCGCCGTTCTCGGGTTCGCCCGCGAGCCGGCGCAGGATCTCGTCGAGATCGCCCGGCTCCGTCTCGCGGTCCGGCTCCTCGGCCCAATCGAGCAACGCCTGCACGCATGGATCGTCCTGCCACGGGCCGAGCGTACGACGGTGTACGCGCAGCACGGCGCGTCCGCGCGCCTGTTGGAAGGCCGCCTCTGCAATGTCGGCGGTCGGACGTCCGTCCTCGTCTTCCCCCGCGTCTCCGAAGACCTCGGGGACGCGATCGAGCCCGGGAACGATGACGATGTCGCCCGGCCGCACCGTTGCCGGGTCGGAGGTCACGAGACTCCGGTCACGGCCCCGCCACAGGACGACATGGCGCCGGGGGCCGCTCGGCTCGGGATCATCTCCACCGATCGGCGCGCCCTCGACGTCCATCAGCCCCTCCGCGCCCCCCTCGCCCGCCATCATCCATCGCCGAACCAGCCTCAGCGGGACGGAGAACGCCTCCGGCGTCGTGGGCGGGAGGAGGCTCACGGCCTGGATCCACGGGTGGATGCCGTCCTCTCCGTCTCGCTCGGGTGTGGCCGGCAGATCGTTCCGGAGCACCACGGCCACCTCGGGCTCACCCCGTTTCGGGCCGTGCAGGAAACGCGCAATGTCCGGGTCCGGCCGAGGACGTGGTGACGTCTGGACCCACAGGTCGAGGTGCGCCGGGAGCAAGACCGGTGCGTTGGGTGCCGGAGCGGAGAGTCGGGCGAGGAGCTCCCGACGCTCTNACGGGTCGGCCGGGAGGAGGGCTTCCAGCCCCGCGATCCCCATGTCGATCCACCGCCTGCCGCGGTCATCGACTTCTGCGTGCTCCGACAACCAGTTCCACGTCGCGGCGAGGGCGTTCCCGTAGATCGGATCGTCGCCCTTCAGCTGCCCTTTTCGGATCAGGATGACGGCCTCGGTTTGTTGCCCGACGCCCAGGCGATCGAGGCGGCCGAAGCGCTGGCGGAGTGCGTCGAGGCTCGCGCACTCCGTGATCAGCACATCGAAGCTGAAGTCGGCGCCGACCTCGAGGCACTGCGTCGTGACGAGAATGACCGGCCGCTCGAGGGTCTGCTGGCTCTCTCTCGCTGCGAGGAGTCTCTCCCAGCGTCGAACGATCCGGTCGCGATCGAAGGGCCGCATCCGGCCTGTCATGAGGACGACATCGGCCGCTGCGAGGTTGCCCTCGGAGCGAACCTCCGACAGGAGCTGTTTCCAGATCGCGCGAGCCGTTGCCACCCGGTTGACCATGACGGCGATGCGCCGCGGCCCTTCCGCCGCAGCTCGCAGCGCTCGATCGGCAGCATCGAGGACCAACGGGTCATCGGAGAGCCCATCGCCCCGCAGCCCGGGCTCCCCTTTCGGCGGCTTTCTCGGCGCGCGGGCGAGTGCGAGTTCCGTGCGCTTAACGGCTCGGATTCGCTTCTGGAGTGGCTCCGCCTCGAGGGCTCGGTCGCGTTCACCAGCGCTGGGGAATACGGCTGCGACGTCGGCGCCTTCCGGCGGTGTCGCGGACATGACGACAGCGCGGAACGGACTAACGACCGCCTCCTCGGCCCACCGGGCGGCGCGATACTCCTGGATCGCCGCCAGAGTTCGCCAGAACGGCACGGCACAGTGCGCCTCGTCGAGGATGATCAGTGCATCGTTGCCGACGAGTCCGGCGTCGATCGCCGCGACGCGCGGGCTGCGCCCGTAGCCGCGGAACAGGAGGCGTGAGCCCACCTGGTCGACGGTGGACGTGATGACCGCCGGTCGCGAGGGATCGCGGACCCATCCATCGTCGAGCGCAATGCCGCCGCGCATGCGCGTGACGATGAGCGGTGGCTCATTCTCTGCCGCCGCGGACAACGAGCGGAGGCGGTCGGCGACGACGCGCAGCACCCCCTCCCGCGCTCCAGCGAGTCTCCGTGCAATCCGGCGCGCACGCGAGAACGCCTCGTCGACCACGATCCTCCGGTCGACGACGAAGAAGATGCGTCGCGGCGCCGTCCGCTCCCCGATCGGCCGGTCCGCCTGACAGGCGAGAGCGAATACCGCGATGTCGATGCACGCGGTCTTTCCGCTCGCCGTGGGCAGGTCGATGCATGCGGGCCACTCCCCCGTGGTCACCCGTTCAGCCAGCATCCGCTGCCACGGGAACGGCGCATAGCCGTGCAGCTCGTGGTAGAACGCGTCGAAGTGTTCCGGGCCGAGATCGGGCTTCATGATGCCCCTCCTTCTCGCAGCGGGCGGCAGAGCCCGTAGCCACGATAGCGGCCGGCGCCGAGCAGGACCGGCCCCACGACCGGCTCCGGGAAGACGATGGTCGCGTGCGTGTGTCGCTGCTCGCTCCCGTCCTTACGCTGCAGCCGGGGGAACTCGCGACTCGCCGGTACGCCGAGATGGGGGGACACCGGTCCCGTCGTCACGGAAAGCGGGCTCGGCAATCCGATGCGCTCGCAACTCTGCCGGATGACGGCTGCCACTTCCTCGTAGTACTCTCGGCGCGATTCCGCTTTCGGGTGACGGTCGAGAACAATCGGCGTCACGGTTCCCCACACGCGTGCGCCGTGGCGCCCCCCCGTCCAGGCCTCCGGCGTGAGATTGTAGGCCGGTGACTCCCGCACCTCCGGCACGAGACGCCAGACGCCGAGCCGCCCCAGCTTCAGCGTCTGGATCCGCGCGAGTGCTGTGAGCACCTGGCGCCGCTCGACCGCATGGCCGGGCCAGTACGCGCTCCGCGGGAGCACCAACGCCAGGCCGAGGAGGTGTCCACCGGCATGCTCGTGACCAACGAACGCCAGCGGTATGAAGGCGGCGTGCGGACGGTCGAGAGGCTGTCCATCCGGGTAGTGGCCGGTGATGATCTCGGGAACCGGATCGAGACCGAGCTCCGTCGCACGGTTCATCAGGGCCGCCCGCAGCACGTTGGTCAGGCGCAGTGTCGTCGTGAGATCGAGTCGACCACCGAACGCCTCATCGGTGGGCTCCAGACGCAGCACGGTGAGCGTTGGGTCGAAGACGGTCCCATGGGGGGGACTGTCCTCCTCTCTCTCGACGCGGCGGTAGCCCTGCCACAAGCCGAGGACCGGGCGCAGGCGTTCGGGCGGCGCGATGCCGCGCCTCCATTCCCGCCCGAACGCCTCTCGAAACGCGGCCTTGGCTTCCTTCTGGTCTTTTCCTCGCGAGGAACGGATGCGGGCATCCAGCTCGAAGAAGGTTTCGATCGCCGCTGCGTTGTAGCGTTCGCGGAGCATTGCGAGCGTCCCGGGACTGGCGACCCGCATGCGGATCTCGGGCGCGTCATCCTCCGGGATCCAGCGTGGTACAATGCCTTGGATCTCCTGCGTGACCCAGACCTGCACCAGCGAGGACGAATGCCCGACGCGAACGACCTTGCGGCAGAGCGATTCCAGGGCATCGCGAACCGCCTCTGGCGGATCCGCATCCGGCCAGATGAACCAGACGGTGTCGTCCACCGGACGGACGCGCGGGAAGGTGCGAGGTTGTTTGATGCGCGCGATTGCGGGAGCGGACTGCAGGAAGGCCTTACCCGCAATGGACCTGTCGTTGACCGGCACGTAATGCGTGACGACGCGGCGCGCATCTGCGTCGGAGGCCGTGACGAGTGGCGAGGGGAGCGCCTCGAGCCATTCCAGCGCCTGGCGCTCACGGACATCCTCGCCCGTCTCGAAGTAGGCATCGGCAAGGGCCATGAACACCCGGCCAGGGTGAGGTGGCCACTCCGCCCGAGTACGGTCCGAGGGATCCGTGGCCACCGCGTACCCTGTGAGGTAGCGGATCCCGAGAGCGAGCATTACTCCGCCTCCGTTCCCTCGGTCGCCGCGATCTCCTGGCTCGTTCGAACCAAATCCACGAGTTGCGGTGAGGGATCGAGCCGGAGCGGCTCCTTACGCCACGAGAGTCCGAGGGATTCTGCTCGGCTCACGGCAGCGTTGAAC
>NICF_comb_assmDRAFT_10003650_pt1 | contig 11071 bp, 8 predicted proteins | sample NewIslPassag4_SG_FD_11279 | JGI IMG/M metagenome (IMG submission 11279) | reverse complement strand
AGGAACTAGGGGAAGCCTGTCTAAGAACGGGGTCCAGGGCTGACGTACTGCCCGTTGTTCACAGGCAAAATGGTTGCATCACCAAGTATACGCGGCCGGAGACTCCTACTGTCAAACTTCGTCATCAGGCGCGGCTCACGCCTCGTTATGTCCTTGATCTCACGGGCACTTAAGTAGACAGACTCGCCGACTGCAAGCCGCCTAGCTATATCTAGTGATTCTGAAAGCCTTTGCCAGGCTTCCTCAGTCAGCGACCGCGGCGACTGTGTAGTCATATGGGCCTCTGAAAAGCACTATTGCACGGGAACGCTACAACTTGTTCACTATAGCCCTTGGGAGGTCTTCTAGTACTCGCCCCGCTTCTCCCAGACCTTTAAGAGCAATGAGTTCTTGTGCTGGCGTCCGATCGCCATTGCTGGATATGCGCCTGGGCGCCACTATAGCGCGCAACTCAAACCCCAAGGACGAATAGAGCTCGATGATCCGAACCGTAGCGTGATTAGAAGCTACGACGGGTCCGTCCAATTGGGCAAGCCACTCCGCCAAACGCACTTGCTCATTCCAGCCGAATCCACCGCTGCTGTAACTCGCAAACGCGCTGTCATAGGGCGGATCTGCGTAGACGAAATCTCCGGCTTCCACTCGTACTTCCGAGAAATCACCACAGCTGAACACCCAATTCTCCAGGCTATCCTTGTACTGCCCAAAGTCAGTCACATAGTTTACAGTCTTGTAACTGCCAAAAGGAACGTTGTACTCTCCACTTCGATTGAACCTACACAAGCCATTGAAACCGGTCCTGTTCAGATAGTAAAACCAGACTGCCGCTTCCTCGCTGTCTGCCTTACCTGCAAGAATCAGTTCGTTGAATCGCTTTCTGGCTCGATAGTAGGCGTCCCTATCGTTCAGCAAGGTCTCCGACACCGTCAGACCACGCTGTAGCCAAGAGTAGAAGTTGATTAGATGTGGATTCACATCATTCAGCAGGGCCCGCCTGGGACGAAGCCCTAGCGCAACCGCTAATCCACCTACAAATGGCTCCACCAAGCGCCGCTCATGAAACGGATTCCAGAGCCCTTTTAGAACGGGCACTAACCACCGCTTGCCCCCTGCCCACTTCAGCGGAGGCTTCAAGTCTGCATCGATGTCGGGCGAAGCAATGATCACTACCTCGAAGCTAGCACGCGGTAGTGGCGTCCTCCGTGGAGCACGGCTGGGGTCGAACGTCTCTAGGCTTCCGCCTGCCCAGCATCCGGTTGTCCAGGGGCCAAAGGATCCGGTTCATCCACCACGGTCCCCTGTAGACCTCCTCGTGAGTCAGTGTGGGGCAGCAGCGAGAAGTAAACTCAACGAGATGACACAACCTACAGACGCGCTAAGTCTCAAGTTGGCGTGTCGGGATGCGTTAGTCTCGGCCGGCTGGGCAGTTAAGCAGAATGTACCCATTGGTCCTTCACCGAAAGGCGGGGTGCACACGGCAGATCTGCTCGCACTGTGGCCAACCACAGGGAAGAAGATCGCCGTCTATCCTCGCTGGCAAAGCTCGTCAGGGACGGCAGAGGAGAAGATTCCCTTTCAAATCATAAAGACCCAATTCGCTGTGAAGGCTCGACCCGATAGTATACAAGCAGCATACTTCGTCCTAGAGGGTACAGGTTGGACCTACAGAGACTTCTACTTCTCTGGGGAGCTAGGTACTTACATCTCCTTACGCATACCCACACATTGCCTGGCTCTTGTGGACCTTCAGGAAAGGACCCTCCAATGGGAGGATTAAATTGCCCTCTTAACCTCGGGCATAACGAGTTCCATTAGTACGTCAGTAGCTAAAGGGCTTCCAGACTCGAGGGCTGCTTTGAAGATCTGGGCTCCCCCTTGGGCCCAGCCTTCAACGATTGGCACGAATCCGTTGCTGTTGGAGACCACTTGTATCGCCTCTTCGTGAGGCATTCCAGTGCTGACAAGTCGAGAGTAGGCAAGAGCCACAAGTATCGGTACGTGCTCTTGCTCGAAGGAAGGTGCGATGAAGAGCTCCTGCCTCCTTCCCCTATCAATTTCGACGTACTGACCGTGGGCATATCCAAGACAGGCAAAGCTCACGAACGCGTGCCTCATGCTGGCAAAGGGAATCTCTCTAGCATGTCTCTTGGATTCGCTTGTGACCTTCTTATAGAAGTCGTGCCAGTCGCGATCTGCATGCACCGATGTTCTCGTTACCTGAATGCTCATTTGTCGTCCCCCAGCATCAACTAGCCACCCTAGTGCAATGGGCCTCGTAGTCATATTTTATCGAGTACTGTCGCGCCAGGGCGGGGCCAATAGCTTCTTGTATACTGCTATTCCATTCAGTTCCAGGCAGCACGAAGAGAATCAACTGCTCCGTCAGTTGAGGCAGCTTCGCAGCGACACTACTTGCCGTGTCCGAACCCAATCTTCCAAAAGGCATGTCAATCACCAGAGGGGGCTTGGTCTCGGCTACCTGGGCGACCGACATGATGAACGCGAGACCCAAGCATTGCTGCTGTCCCATGGCCAGCTCCTGCATCGCGGGACGGCCTAGCTCATCGATCGCAGAAAGCTCGAAGTCGTCGCTGACCGATACGCGGTATGCTTCAACGTTTGGCAACATGGCCTTCCAGAGACGCGTTGTCTCACGCTCAATCTCAGCACGCGCCTGTGCCGCATAGGCGGCGAAGACGTTACGGATATTGAGCTCGGCAGCCTCGGCCCAGTTGGCTCGGGTAGCCGCAACCGCAGCCTCCATTTGCCCCTGCATTTCGCGCTGCTCCTCAACCTTTAGGCGCTCGATCTCCCGCTTGAGTTCCTCTATCCGTTCGTTTGCGGAGAGTATCTTTGCCTCACACCTGATAAGTGCCTGTTCTCTTTCTCGACGTTCGGCTTCCCATCCCGAACGGTCGACAACCTCTATGCCCTCTAACTGCTCTGAGACTTCCTTGAGCATATTTCGCGCATCCCGTAGGTGTTCCCGAATCCTCGACAGTTCTTTCCTGCCTCTGTCAAGCTGAGCAGCTTTGTCCACTACCCATCTGGAACTCGAGCCAAGTTGATAGAAGAGTCCCAACTGGAACTCACTCTGCCTCGACTGTTCAGCCAACATGTCAAGTCGCGCCTCGAGACGGCGGCGTGCTTCAGCCTCAGGACCAACCGGCGTTCCACAGATGCATTCCCCGAGGTCAAGAAGGTCCTTGATCAGCTGTTCACTGATAGGCCCTGGGATCACTCCTGCTTCTCTTCGCCGGTCAAGTTCTTCAATGAGGCGTCCCACAGCCTCACTCGCAAACAGCGTCGACGCGTGACAAGCAAGCTCTCGAAGTGTGAAGACTAGCGACTCTTCTTCTTCCTCATAACGCTTCAGCAGGTCCTCTAGCTCTTTTCTGCGCTGTTGAAGCGGTCGCGTATCCTTTGTACTTGAGAGAAATGCGTCTATCTCCTCGACTCGCGAGCGATGTCCCAACGACTCACCCTTAAGGCGCTCAATGTCCTGCTGAGTCCTTGCTAACTCGTCCGTTCGCCTTGCCAAGCTATCTTGAATCCGTGCGAGGTCACCAGACGCAAGACGTCGAGCTTCGGACCTGAAGTGCGCACTTACCCTTCGCAAGTGTTCTGCCGTTGTCTCCAGCGCCTCGATGCCAACCACACGCCGAATCGCACTTCGAACTGCTCGCTGTGCCCCTGGGGCCACAAAACGGTTTATCTTCTCCCCATCAAACAGGTAAAAGTCACGTACTCTTGCCGGCAGCTGCGACAAGAGGCTAACCAAGGCCCCTTCGAGCAAGTCGGCCAGGTTCCCAGAAGCGTCTAGTCTCCGAAGCTTCGTAGGGCGCAGCTGAACGGATATTGACAGCTCTTCGCCCCTAGGAGTCACGGTGGCCTGGAATGCGCGCGTAACGAAGTACTTGACGCCTTCCACTGAGAATGCCAGCTCGACCGACACTTCCACTGGACAGTTCTGTTCCCCAGCTGCCAACGCAGCCGCCCGATTGACAAGATCAGCTAGCTCTCGCTGTTGGCCGGCCTGAAGCTCATCAATGTAATCGTTGCCGAAAAGGGCCCAGTTGAGGGCCATGAAGAGAGTCGACTTTCCGTCTCCGTTGCTTCCGACAACGACTGTCACGTTCCGGTTTCCTACAGGGGCCAGTGAAATTGTGGTCTGGCCGCAGTACGAACCGAAGTTCTCTACTGTCAGACTCTCTAGAGTGATGAACGGCCGCCGAGCCCCAGACCCAGATTCGCCGTTCGCCAGCGACTCAGGCCCGGTGGGAAGAGGCTCTTCGTAGGAGGGATCTAACGTGTCACCATACTGGTCGGCATAGCTCTCAATTGCAGCACGATAGTGGGCAAGTGGAGCGTGCGCGGACTCCTCATGCTCACGATACACTTGAACCAAACGCGCCATCAGGGCCCGAAGGTTCTCGTCCTTCACTCCCGAAAAGGCCCGCAATAGACCCCTTCTATCGATCATTCCAATCCCCCGCTCTCTGGTTCGTACTGCGGCAAGTCGTATTCTAACCGCAAGGCGAACGTCACTTCATCCGCCTTTGCGCTATTCAATGCCAGCTTCGAAAACTCAGTGATTCTTGCGAGCTGTGATTTCAACGCTGCTCGCGCAGCTCGCCATTCAGCAGTCCCCCTAATAGTCGAGAGAAAAGTTGGCGACGGAAGCGCTATTGCGTCGACCACAACCGCACTCTCCTTGCCCTCTGCACGCCGCAGAATCCGCCCCCTCCTCTGTACAAACTCTCGTGGGTTGCCGGAGCTCGCAAGAAAGAAGGCTTGACGTGTAGGCGGAACGTCAACTCCTTCGTCCAGACACCTCATCGCAACTAACACCTGAAGGTCCCGTTGCTCAAAGCGCTCCAGCAAGGTAGAGCGCTGCCTCCTAGACTGCCTAGAGGTGAACTCGTGAGTTCGAATTCCGAGTTCAAGACCAACTAGCTTCGTTACGCCCTGAAAGATCTTGTCCCCGGCGTATACAAGGGTGTACTCCCAACTAGAGGATGGCCGCTCGCTAAGCTTTTCTCGAAGCCATTCGATCTTATTGGTCGCATTATTCAAGAGACGGGATCGCCTAATTGCCACACGCAACGCGGCTTCCGTGGGCTCCGGCTTCCCGGCCATCAACCGTCCGAGCTGCGCCGACAGCACGATGTACTCCTCAGTCTCCTCCGAAGTAAGCTCTACTATCTCGGGGTAATAGTAATACGGAACCAGAAAGCCGTCCGCAATGGCTCTTTCTAGACCAAACTCATATACCACTCCGCCGAAGTACGAAAGTATTGCCTCGGTGCCCCCAAAGTCGTAGTGACGAGATGGCGTTGCGCTGAGTCCGAGCCTGAGCTTATACTCCTCTCGCATCGCACGCCTCGTCTTTTGGCCACCTAGGTAGTGACACTCGTCCGCAACGAAGAAAGTTTGCGTTGCCAACGAAGCCAGCCCCCGGACCAACGCATCTGACGTTAACGTCGCATAGGTCGTCACAACGAAGATCGCCTGTTTCGTCCCAACCTCCAGACTTAGGACGGCGTCACTAAGATCCCTTACCCACTCCGCCGTCGACCCATACGCCGCAACTATCGGCAACTGAAAGGGATACAGTTGGTCAACCCATTGGTCTACAAGGTGCTGGAACGGACAGGCAATCAGGACAACCTTTGGCGGGTCGGGTAGGCTGAGCGCATACTCCACACCAGCAAGTGCCGTAAGGGTTTTGCCCGTACCTGTCGCCATCTCCAAGAGGCCACGATGGCCGTTACGGATCCAGGCCGACATCGCCTCATCCTGGTACTTGCGCAGCTTTCTGCGATACGGCGAGGTGCCTGATTTCTCATACGGTCTTTCATAGGTCCGCAACTCGACTAAGCGTCGCCTAGCCGCCTCAGGTAAGCTATAAACCGTATATCCCGCGTTCTGGCCGGCCCAAAGCTCATCAAACAGCCCGTTGAGTTCTTGAACCCTCTCCAACTCACCTAAGCGCTGCCGATGAAAGACGGACACGACCTCGTGGTTCTCAAAGGCTCTCTCAGACTCATTCAAGGAGCCAATGAATGCCACGACTGGCGACCCCTCTAGCAAGAAGATCCCAAACTTGGAGTGAAAGTCGGTATGCCGGTTGCCCGCAGCAGGTACTGCAATCTTGAACTGCAGTAGACCGTCGTAAACCATCCAGCCAATGGTGTTGCGGGTATCCTCTTCAAGGACTTGGGCGAGCTTCTCCACATCATTCAGAACCGCCCGCTCAAGTAAGGAACCTGCATCTGCTGTGTGCCGAGTTAGGGCAAGCCAGTCGTCCTCAGATAGGTGGGGGCTGGTGACCCACTTGGCCACGCCACCCCTACTCGCCAGTCGAGCTAGGCCCACAGCATTGCGAGCGATCCATGCAGAGGAAAAGTACCCGACTGCGCGGCGATACTCCGTACACCACGATAGAGCCGGCTCGAAAAGCAGCGAGACTATGTCGTCACGAGGCGTGACGATAGTCCTCGGGACCATCTCCCCGGCAATTAGCCCTTCCACTTCACTGCCCATACTATTCGCCTTATCCTCCACCCAACCCGCGAACGCACATGCTCAGCTGCTGGTCCCATTCGGGTCTTCGGGTTGAAGTTAGCCTGACACTTGTATGCGACAACCAGCGTCGCACGCGACTCGCTCACGTGTACTGCCATACTGGCGTGTCCCTACCGGGCTCCTCTCAACCGCGGACTACAGTCACCAGCTCCACTCAGATGGGCGGAACGGTTGTGTGCCAACCATCTGGGAACAACTGAGACAACCCGGTTTCGGGAGTACGGTCGACACCTAGAGCCTCGGCCCCAGATTGCTGGGGCACAACCTCTACCGCACGTGCGTCTTCCGTCACCCTCCAACCGACGTGCTGGCTGTACCGCCTGAGCTCCTTCTTCAGTCCGTCGACCCACGTCGGGTCGCCGTCCGCGGCGGCCTTGAAGACAGGTGCCAGCCTCTCAGCGACCCCCGGCTTGTAGGCGCTCTCGTCGTCGGTGATCATGTGCCAGTTCTGGCGCATGAACGCCACGGCAGCATCGAGCTTCTTAGGATCCACGAGTCCCCCGTTGCGGTCCCGGTAGCGCGCCGCGCAGTCAGCCGCGGCACGACCACCGTTCGATGAGATGACGAAGAACCATAACCCGGGCGCTTCAGCGGTCGGGTGCACGAGTCACTAGGGGCGAACACCACCCACAGCGTCCCCCACGCAAGAATGTGAACTCCTGCAAAACGCAGCCGGAACGCCGCCCCTATCCTCCGCGAGTGCTTAACGCGAACAGGACCGCCTTCTGATGGGTGAGGATGCGCCTAGTCGGCGCATCGGGCGTCTTCTCGCACTCCTGTTCGTCTGCCTGGCCTGCCCTCTCTGGGTAGCGCTGGCGCAGCCGGGGGCGGGGGTGCCCGAGGGGATCAGGGACCTGAAGGGCGAGTTCAGCGTCTCGTACGCGCTCGTCCTGATGGGTGGGGACGCCGCGCCCAACTTAGGCCCCATCACAAGGGCTGACCTCTCCTTCTCCTTCGGCCGCCGCGAGGTGAGCCTGCGGGTAGACCCGTTCGGCATCAGGCGTCAGGGCCTGAGCCTGGAGCTGCGCGAGGGGAGCGAGCTCATCTCGATCACCCACGAGCGCACGCCGTCAGACGGCACCAACCAGAACATCGGCGCCAGCTCGAGCTTCCAGGCCCTGGTGGTGGCGAAGCCCGGGAACGCGCCGGACGTGCAGGCTCTCGTGGTGGCGCAGTCCACCGAGGGCCCCGCCGGCAACCAGGTGTTCACGACGCGGCTGGCCCTCAGCGACCGCTACCGCGACCCGTTCGAGGGCTTCTCGTCGGTGGACTGGCGGGCGTCGGTGCAGTCGACGCGCCTGCTGGTGCCCGCGAACGACACCGACCGCACCACCGTGACGTTCAGCGTGGGCGCCGGCGCGGCGTTCGGGGGTCCGCAGGACCGCAGCTTCAAGCCAAGCGTGCGCCTGGACGTGGCCAACGAGGAGACGCGCGCCGGGTCGGGCCTCCGTTTCAAGGTGGACACCAAGTTGGCGGCCGAGCTCTCGCCGCAGGAGGACCTGAGCGTGGGCGCGGCGTGGGACCTCAGGCTGGCCGGCACCTCCGACTCGCAGTCGTTCAGCGTCCGCAGCACCCGCCTGGAGCCCGTGTCCATCAGTGCCGAGGCCGACAGGAACCGCGCCGCCGACGGCAGCACGGCGTACCGCTGGGGGCTCGGCGCGGACGTGCCCCTCACCCGGGACGTGCAGCTGGGCGCCAGCTACCGCGGCGAGCTCGACGAGGACGGCACCGGACACGGCGCCCGTGGCCGCTTCTCGGTGCGCTTGCAGGCGCCGGGTTTCCAGTTCAAGGGCAGCCTTGACGGCGGCGCGATGTGGCGGTCGAACGGCGAGCTCAGACCGGACGTCTCGGCGAGCGTGTCCGCCGTGGCCGCTGGCAGCGGGCCGATCACGGGATCGGTCGCGGCGACCGTCCGCTACCAGAAGGACCTCTCGGCGGCGCTGAACGGCGCCTTCCGCCTGGAGCTCGACCGCGTGACGGTGGACGTGGACGCCGAGCTCAGCTACGCCAGCGCCCTCAGCCTCTCCGGGGGCGTGGTAACCGCNGTCGACCTACTGCAGCGCGAGGGCTCGAGCCTCGGCCTGCAGGTCGGNCTCGAAGGACGCACGACGGTCGGCGGCAGCTCGGCCGCCAGCCTCGACCTAGGCCTCAGGTACGGCTTCGGAGAAGATAGATGACACGATCTCACGCAACGCATCCTCCCGAGCCCAGGCCGCCAGGAGGCGCGCCGAAGACACGCGCGCACGGCGCCCGCATAGGCAGCGCGGCCGCCGTCACCCGGGAGCGTCACGCGCCGAGACGCGCGGCCGGCGCGCCGACCGAGAAGCTCCACGCGGCCCTGCACCTCCTGCTCACGCTCCTGGCCGCGCTCGCGAGCCTCGCCACCGCCCAAGGCAGCTGGGAGCCGCACGGCGACCTCGAGGTCCTCACCTACGAGGTGACGCCCGGTCAGACGGCCAAGGTGCACGTGGAGTTCGACCCGGGGTTCGACTTCGACCCCGAGGTGCGCTGGGGCGACGGCACCGTCTCGTTCGTGGACAGGTTCAGCTGGTCGGGCGTCGAGCTCGAGCACGCCTACACGACCACCGGACTCATGACCGTCGAGTTCTGGCTCGCGGGCTTCGGCGACGCCTACCTCCTCGACACCGACTTCGTCTACGTGCGGCCCGAGCCCGAGCTGGACGTCGACCCGCCGTCGGTGATGGTGGGCGAGACGGTCACCGTCACGGTCACGGGCGGGCCCGAGGGCGGCCGGCTCGAGTGGGGCGACGGTGAGTTCGAGGCCCTCGGCGGCTTCGAGGTCGAGGAGTATCAGCACGCCTACGACGCGCCCGGCGTCTACCTGATCAGGATGCTCGACTGGGGCGGCGCCACGCTCGTCACGGCGCCCGTAACCGTCACCTCGTCCCAGCTCGTGTTCGACCTCGACCCGTTCGGCCAGGTCGGCGAGCCGGTGACCGTGAGGATCGAGGGGCTCGAGGGCAACGCCCCCGACGGCGCGCGCCTAGACTGGGGCGACGGCACCGTCGAGGTCATCGATGGCGACGGCGAGTACGAGCACACGTACTCGGTGGCGGCCACCTTCGTCGTCACGTTGCGCCGCCTGCCCGACGACCAGCTCCTGGCGCAGGACGCCACCAGCCTCGGCGCCCACGGGGTCCTGGAGGTGCCGGGCCTCGTGACGCTCTTCGAGCCCGCGACCGTGTCCGCCTCCGACCTGGCGCCGGGTCTCACCTACCGCATCGACTACGGCGACGGCACCTTCGACCTGCTGGTGGCGGACACGTCCGGCACGGTGGAGGCCGAGCACCGCTTCGACCTGGCCCGCGACCGCTTCACCGTCACCCTGCGGCTGGCGGAGTCGGGCCAGTCGCTCCAGCTCGACAGCCGCGTGGTGCTGGCCGAGTTGCCCGCCCCCACGGAGACCATCGAGGCCACCGCCACGCCGTTGCCCGAGGACGGCCGCTTCGAGATCACCGTCACGGCCACGGGCCTCATCCCGGGCCTCCAGTACGAGGTCCACAGCCCGGACCTCGGCCTGGTCCTACTGAGCCCCTCGGGAGTGGGCACCGCCGAGGGCACCATCGAGGCGTTCCAGGAGGGCGAGTTCGTCTTCACCCTGGGCGCCTACGTGCAGACGAGCGGCGGGCTGCAGACGCAGCACCGCGCCACCGCGGCCGTGAGCACGGCCTGGGAGCGCGGCGACGAGACGCTGGCGCTGGAGCACGTCTTCGACGAGGTGCTGTCCGGCGAGGTCATCACCGTAGTGGCGGCGGGCCTCGTGCCCGCCTACGGCTACGACCTGGTCGTGAACGGGGTCGTGGACGACCCTTACAGGCTGCGCATCGGCGAGGTGCCGGGCCTGCCCGAACAGGGCGTGTGGCGCGTCGATATGCCTGTGGAGCTCATCGGGCCCAACGTGACCCTCGACCTCTACGCGCGCCTGCCCGACCCGTTCGAGCCGGTCCTGGGCCGGGCGGAGCTGCGCGACAGCGTGGCCTTCTCGGTCATGACGCCCGGCGGCGCGCTGGCCCTGGAGACCGAGGTCGTCCCGTACCTGGTCCTCACGCCCGTGCACGTGAGCGAGCTGACCCCCGGCCTGCCCTACAGGCTCGAGCTCCCCGACCAGCGCGTCGAGCGGTTCGAGGGGCCCGAGGACGGGCAGGTCACGTTCGAGCACCGCTTCGCCGGCTCGTTCCCGGTGGAGCTGTACGTGGACGTCCCCGGCCTCGACTCGCAGCCCGTCGCCACCGTGACGCCCCACGGCATCACCTACGGCGGCGCGCTGCGGCACAGCTACGACCTGCAGCACTACCTGGACACCGGCGAGGTCACCATGCACGTCCGCGGCGCCGCGCCCCAGCACGTGCACGTAGTGACGTTCAACGACGGCCGCCGCTTCGAGGTCGAGACGGACGACCACGGCGCCGCCGACGTCGTCGTGACGGAGCCCGGCGTCGAGGCTTACCTCTCCGTGCAGGCC
>NICF_comb_assmDRAFT_10003646_pt1 | contig 11074 bp, 10 predicted proteins | sample NewIslPassag4_SG_FD_11279 | JGI IMG/M metagenome (IMG submission 11279) | reverse complement strand
CGTCCGGCCTTCGCCGGATGCCGAATCCGACGCCCGGACCCCGGAAGATGCCGCCCGGGAATGGATCGCGGCGCTGTCAGGCCATCCCGGCTACGAGGGCTGGCAACACGCCCGCGTCCAATTGAGCGCCCTCGGGCCGGGACGCCATGGCTGGCTGGCGCTGGTCGTAGCCGGAAGAGAGAACCGGTTCGCCGAGCGGGGAACCGGACGCGATACCGCCAGCCGGCTAGTCATCGGCCACCTGGTCATCGCCGCCAAGCCGGAGGGCGGCTATGTCCTGACGGCTTTCGGGCCGGGCGAACCGCCCGCCGATCTGCCCTGACTTCCCGGCCCGCGTCCGGACTCGCCGTCGTTTTGGGTGAAACCCAGCGTTCGAAATCCGCTTCCGTCACGTCCGCCACGAACGCCGGAACCGCCTGCGCCAGGTATGGCTCCAATGCGCGATGCCGAGGGGCAGCACGCCGAACCAGCGCACGAGCCAGCCCGGCCTGGATCGCGCCCGTTCCTGCCGCATCCGCTTCCGTTCTTCCTTCGTCAGCTCCAGATATTGCGCCATCCGTTCCGCCATGTAGCGAACCAGTTTGTCGTAATCGTAATCTCCCATGAAAAAAACCCCCGCAACGCATGGTTACGGGGATTATTGTGCCCGTTTCCGGCCGGCGGCAAACCTCCCGGCCTCCGGAAGGCTTGCGCCCGAATGAGCCGAAGCCGCCCCGGAAGACCGTGCCGCATTCCCGTCCGGCCATCTGCGGCCGGACGGCGGAACAGAACGGCCAAGCGGGCCGGTCGATCCGAACCGGAACAGATCGGTCGGCGGTCCCGGGCGGTCAGATTTTTTCCGGCGCCGCCAGCCCGATCAGCGCGAGCCCGGTTTTCAGGACGGAAGCGGCGGCCGACACGAGGGCGAGGCGCGCCTTTCGCAGCGCGTCGTCCTCCACGACGATCGGATGTTCATGATAAAACCGGTTGAAGCTTTGCGCCAGGTCGATCAGGTGCCGGCTGACGATGGACGGCTCCAGCTTTTCCATCGCCTGGTGCACCTTCTCCGGAAACGCCAGCATGTCTTTCAGCAGCGCGCGGGCTTCCTCTTCCGCCAGCAGGGCGGGATCGAACCCGCCGTCTCCCCCGTCGCCGAACGTTTCCGCCGCCCGGCGCAGCACGCTGCACGCCCGGGCATGGGTGTATTGCACGTACGGTCCCGTTTCCCCGTCGAAATTGAGGGCCGTTTCCCAGGAGAACACGACGTCCTTGATCCGGCTGGCGCTCAGATCGTTGAAGATGACGGCGCCGACCCCCACCTGGCGGGCCACCTCTTCCTTGTTTTCCAGGCCCGGATTTTTCTCGTTGATGATCGCCAGCGTCTTCTCGATCGCCTGTTCCAGCACGTCCTCGAGCCAGACGGCGTTGCCCTTGCGGGTGGAAAACCCTTCCCCTTCCAGGCTGACGCGGCCGAAGGGCACGTGGACGAGCTGGCCGGCCCAGTCGTACCCCATCAGCTCGATCACTTTGAACCATTGGGCAAAATGCAGGTTTTGCGCGTAATCCGTCACATAGATGCATTTGTCGAACCGGTATGTCTCTTTCCGGTACAGGGCGGCGGCGATGTCGCGGGTGTGGTACAGGGTCGCGCCGTCCTTTTTGATGATGAGCGCCGGCGGCATGTTCCATTCATCGAGGCGGACGATGAGCGCCCCCTCGTCTTCCGCGAGCAAGCCCTTGTCCTGCAGCTCCTTCACCACGTCCCGGCTCCTGTCGATGTAGAAGCTTTCGCCCAGATGGTAATCGAACCGGACGCCGAGCAGGTCGTAAATTTTGTTGAACTGCCGCAGGCTGATGTCCACGAACCATTGCCACAGCCGCTTCGCTTCCGGATCGCCCCGCTCCAGCTTGACGAACTCGGCCCGCGCCTCGTCCTCCAGCTCCGGATGCGCTTCCGCCTCCTGGTGGAATTTGACGTACAGGCGCACCAGCTCGCGGACGCCGAGCTTTTCCACCTCGTCCCGGTCGCCCCACTTTTTGTAGGCCACGATCTGCTTGCCGAACTGGGTGCCCCAGTCGCCGAGATGGTTGACGCCGATCACCCGGAACCCGAGGAACCGGTGGATGTTGGCCAGCGCCTGGCCGATCACCGTCGAACGCAGATGGCCGACGTGAAACGGTTTGGCGATGTTCGGCGAGGAATAGTCGATGACGACGGTTTTCCCTTCGCCGACGCCGGACGCGCCATAGCGGCCGCCGGCTTCCCGCACGCTGCGGATGACCGTTTCGGCCAGCGCGGCGGGATCCAGGCGGAAATTGAGATACCCGTTCACCGCCTCCACCCGGCTGAAACCGGCCGGCGGCTTGTCCGCCAGGGCGGCCGCCAGTTCCCCGGCGATGGCCGCGGGCGCTTTCCGCAGCACTTTGCTCAGTTTGAAACAGGGCATCGAATAATCGCCCATGGCCGGATTCGGGGGCACTTCCAGCAGCGCCTCCAGTTTCCCGGCCGGCACCGCGTCCACCAGGGCGTGGACGGCTTCGGCGATGTTGGTCTTGAACGGATTCATCCTTCGACTTCCTCTCTTCCACTCCGGCTGATACCCATTAATTATAGGCAATCGGGCCCGAAGCCGCAATCGCCGCGAAAGCCGAAACCGTTGCAAAAGCGAAACTTTTGTCCCGCCGGATCCGTATGTTGAAGCATCACGAGGGAATGCCCGGGAGGTGCGCCATGTTCGGCGAACTCAACGAAAGGCTGGCGGAACTGCACGCGCGGAAAAGACAAAAGGAACACGCCGAACGCCGCCTGGAAGCCATTCGGCATGAGCTGGAAGAGGCCGAACGGAAACGGGATGAACTGGAACGGGCGTGGCAAAGGGAGCGCCGGGACGTGGAGCGGCTCCGGAAGCCGGGCTTCGGCGCCCTGCTCCTTGCCCTCGCCGGAAAGCGGAAAGAACGGCTGACCAAAGAGGAAGAAGACATGCTGCGGACGAAGCGGCGGCTGGAGGAAGCGGAAGAGGCGGTGAACAACCTGCTGGCGGAGCGCGACGGGCTGAAACGGCTCCTCTGGAAACTGTCGGACGTGGACGCCAAAATTGCGGCCATCCTGGCCGAGAAAGAACGGGCCATCCGGGCGCATCATCCCGGCCTGGCGGCCGAACTGGATGAAGTGACCAGGCTTGAAGCGGAAGAGGACGCCCGGGCGAAACAACTGCAGGAAGCCGTCGCCGCCGGAAAGAAGGCGCTCAGGGAGCTGGAACGGGCGGAGAACCATCTTCGTTCCGCCAGAAACTGGGGCGTCTACGACATGATGGGCGGCGGCATCGTCTCCACCGCCGTCAAGCACCGCCGGATCGACGAAGCCCGCAGCGCCTTCCACGCGGCCCGGACCGCGCTGCAGCGGTTCCGGAAAGAACTGGAGGACGCGGCCCGGGGCGCGCAGCTTGATTTGCGGCCGGATCCCATCCTCAAGATCGGGGATTATTTGCTGGACGGCCTGATCTTCGACTGGGCCGTGCAGGGGAAAATCAAGGAGGCGCTGGAGCAGACCCGCCGCGAGTCGGCGCGCGTCCGGCGCATCGTGGCCGAATTGGAAGAGGCCGCCCGCAAGTCCCGGTCGCAGCTTGACGCGCTGCGCCGCCGAAAGGAATCGCTTGTCCGCGACGTCTGACGGGCCGGGGGGGACCGCGACCCCGGCGGCCGGAACGGCCGCGGGCTCCGGCATCCGGTCCGGCGCGCGCCGGCCGAGGAACTTACGCCTGCGCCGGCGCTTCCTCCGCGCCGCGCAAGATCGCCATGAACTCCTCGCCGGTCATCGTTTCCTTCTCCACGAGCCGTTTGGCCAATTCGTGCATGACGGGCAGATTGTCCCGCAGGATCGCCTTCGCCCGCTCGTAGGCGGACTTGATGATGGAAAGCACCACCTCGTCGATTTTGGCGGCGGTCTGCGGCGAGACGAGCAGCGTCGTGTCGCCGCCGAGATACGGATTGTTCACCGTCTCCAGCGCCATCATGCCGAATTCCTCGCTCATGCCGAAGCGGGTCACCATGGCGCGGGCGATCTTCGTCGCCTGCTCGATGTCGTTGGCGGCGCCCGACGTGATCCGCCCGAGGACGATTTCCTCCGCCGCCCGGCCGCCCATGTAGACGGTGATCTTGTCCAGCGCCTGCTCCTTGCTCATCAGCACCCGCTCCGTCTCTTCCACCTGCATCGTATAGCCGAGGGCGCCCGACGTGCGGGGGATGATGGTGATTTTGTGAACCGGCGCCGAATGGTTCTGTCTGGCCGCCACGAGGGCGTGGCCGATTTCGTGGTAGGCGATGGTCAGCTTGTCCTGCAGCGACAGCACGGCGTTTTTCCGCTGGTAGCCGGCGATCACCGTCTCCACCGATTCCTCGAGATCCTGCTGCTGCACTTCCCGGCGGCCGAGACGGACGGCCCTGAGCGCCGCCTCGTTGATGATGTTGGCCAAATCGGCCCCTGACGCGCCGCTCGTGGCCCGGGCGATTTTGCCGAAGTCGACGCCGGGCGCCATTTTCACTTTCCTGGCGTGCACGCGCAGAATCGCTTCGCGGCCTCTCAGGTCCGGCAGCTCCACCGGCACCCGCCGGTCGAAACGGCCGGGCCTCAGAAGCGCCTTGTCCAGCGTTTCCGGCCGGTTGGTCGCCGCCAGAATGACGACCCCCTTGTCCGAGTCGAATCCGTCCATTTCCGTCAACAGCTGGTTCAGCGTCTGCTCCCGCTCGTCATTGCCGCCGATGCCGCCGGCGTTGCGGCTTTTGCCGATGGCGTCGATTTCGTCGATGAAGACGATGCACGGCGCCTTCGCCTGGGCCTGCTTGAACAGATCCCGCACCCGCGCGGCGCCCATCCCGACGAACAGCTCCACGAATTCCGATCCCGAAATGGAGAAAAAGGGCACCTTCGATTCGCCCGCCACCGCCTTCGCCAGCAGCGTTTTGCCCGTGCCCGGCGGCCCGACGAGCAGCACGCCTTTCGGGATCGACGCGCCGATTTCCCGGTATCTGGCGGGATTGTGCAGAAAATCGACGATTTCCTGCAGCGCTTCCTTCGCTTCCTCCTGTCCCGCCACGTCATCGAACGTAATGCCCGTTTGCGCTTCCACGTACACCTTCGCGTTGCTCTTGCCGAAACTCATCACGTTGCCGCCGCCCATCCGCCGGAACAGCCGGTTCATGAAAAACTGGCCGACGGCGATGAACAGCACGAGGGGCAGCACCCAGGCCAGCAGGAAATTGACCAGGGGCGAATTTTCCTTCGGAATGACGCGTTTGAATTTGACGCCCGCTTCATACAGCCGGTTGACCAGATCCGGATCGTCCATGGCGCCGGTCACGTACAGCCGCTCCTCGCCGTCCTCCATCACGGTAAAGCCGATCTGGTTGTTCCGGATCTCGACGGCGGTGACCCGTCCTTCCTCCACCGCGCGGAGAAACGCGCCGTAATCCGTCTCCCGGATGCTTTCCCTGAGCAGCATCGGAAAAATGAAGGCGTTGAGCAGCAGCACGACGCCCATGGCGATCAGCAGATAAATGACGAGGGGATGCCTCGGATCGGATGGTTGGTTCACGGCCGCCGTCCACTCCTTGTCCCGCTGTGTTGTCAATCCAAGACGCTGCACGTCCATTATAGCATGACAGCATGCCGGCGGTATCAAGCCGCAACGCGTTCCGAACGCGCCAAAAAAAAATCGGCTGTGCATCCACAGCCGCAAGTCGATGGTGTGTCCGTCAGGTCCGGTTCCGGTTCCGGTTGTCCCCCCGCGCCAGTCCCGCGAGCCCGATGAGGCCCATTAAGCCGAGCCAGCTCCAGTTGGAGCCGTCGCCGGCCGCCTGGATGCGGTAGACGCCCCGGTTGTACACCGTTCTCCCGTTTCGTTCTTCGCGCCGGTCGTCGCGCGCCGTGTTCCGGACGTTGACCGTGTCGTCATCGGGACCGATTTGCCCGTCCCGCGCCGTGCGGCCCGCGTCATGCCGATCCGTTCCCGCCGCCACGATGCCGTCGTCGGCAGCGAAGCCGTGATCCGCCGCCAGCGCCGGGGCGGAAAGGCCGAGAAGAAGCGCCGCGACGAGCAGCGATTGCGCCACTAGCCTTGTCATGGACATGCCCCTTTCTGGTTGTAGGATGTTCCCGTCCGGTAGACATACGTTTCCCCGGTTGCCGGAAAATTATGACCCGTTCAGGACACCCAGAAAAGGACCGCGATCGTGAAAAGGACCGCGTTGGCAAATTCCAGCATGCCCACCGTCTTCACGTTCGGATTCGCGCGCGGCATCAGGACGGCGCGGAGAAGCAGCGGGACGGCCACAAGGGCGAGCGGCCAGATCCGGAAAGCGGCGGCCGCCGCCGGCAGGAGCGCGTGGTAGACGACGGACGCGGCGTGATAGCGCGGATTGTGCTTCTCGCGGATGACCGTTTTCACGTAAAGGACGGTGCCGAAAAAATAGAGCGCATGGAGAGCGAACAGCGTGCCCGCCTTGCGCCAGTCCGCCGCGTCCGCCGCGGCCCAGGCGACGAAAATGATCAGGCCGAACTGGACGACGGCCGCCAGGTCGTTGACGAGCGCCCGCTCCCGGTTGAGCCGCGCATAGCGGACGTTCACCAGAAACAGCGGGACAAACAGGGGCGCCCACAGAAGCAGGGCCGGCTTCGCGGCGGCAAGCGCCAGCCCGCAGGCGGCGAGCGCCAGTCCGTACACCAGCATCGGCCTCCCGTAGCGGCGCCGGTTTTTCGTCTTGATCCATTGCAGGAACGGAAACGAAAACAGATAGGCCGACAGCCAGAACGCAAACAGCGGCGCGTGCAGCCACACCGGTCCGGAGACGGCGGCGCCGAGCAGAAACGGCACCGCCAGCATCGCCCAGGCGCCGTGCTGGCCCGGAAGATAGGCGCTTTTCATTGCATCCCCTCCACGACGTTCGCTCCGGCCGCTTCGGCCGATTCGCGCGCAAGGCGCGCCTTTTCCGCCGGATTCATCCGCATTATACCTTTTTTTCGCTCCAGCGGCCCGCAGACTGTGCGATTTTTCACTAATTGTTCAACAAGCGCCGCCGAACCGATCCCGGGCCGTCACGTCCCGCCGCCATCATCCATGCCCGTCAATGCCGGCATGACGGCGGCAAACCGGTCCGCGATCACCGCGCCCGCAAGGCGGTCGTAGGGGGTGGACCCCTTGTTGATCAAAATGAGCTTGCCGCCCCTGTAATAGCGGATGAGGCCCGCCGCCGGATACACCGTCAGGCTCGTGCCCGCCACGATCAGCACGTCGGCGGCTTCGACGAGGGCGACCGACTGTTCCAGCACCCGATGATCCAGCGGTTCCTGATACAGCACCACGTCCGGCTTGATCACGCCGCCGCAGGCCGCGCAAACGGGAACCGTCTCCGGCGCGTCCAGAATCGCCTCCAGCCCGTAGAACGCCCCGCACTTCATGCAGAAATTGCGGTGCACCGAACCGTGCAGCTCCAGCACGCGGCGGCTGCCGGCCTTCTGGTGCAGCCCGTCGATGTTCTGCGTGATGATCCCCTTCAAACGGCCTTCCCGCTCCAGCTTCACAAGCGCCAGATGCCCGGCATTCGGACGGGCGTCCGGATGCAGCAATTTCGCGCGGTAGTACGCAAAGAAGTCGGCCGTCCGGGCCATGAAGAAATCATGGCTCAAAATCACTTCCGGCGGCACCTCGGTGCCGGTTTCGCCGTACAGCCCGTCCGCCGACCGGAAATCCGGGATGCCGCTGTCCGTCGACGTTCCCGCTCCGCCGAAAAAGACGATGTTCCCGCTTTCCGCCACCCACCGTCTCGCCCGTTCCACGGCCTGTTCCGCATCCATCGTCCATCGCCTCGCTTGTCCGTTTTTTCCGGCCGGCAGACTGCACCGCCAGCCGCCCGGGACCGCCCGGTCGCCGGTGCGTTCCGGTTCCATTATACACCGACCGCCGCCGTAACGGGACAAGCCGGACCGGGCGGCGCCGGTCCCCGTCCGCCCGCCTTTTGCGTCCCCGTCCGCCCGGGGTAAAATGGAAGAAGGGCGGCCGGTCCGCGCCGCCCGATGCAAGGCGGAATCTTTTTGCGAAACGGAGGAGATCGCGAATGAAATGGTTGGTGACCGGTGCCACGGGAAAACTCGGCGGTCTGGTGGTGGAATCGCTGCTCAAGGCCGTGCCGGCGGACAAGCTTGCCGTGAGCGTCCGCCAGCCGGAGAAGGCGGAGCATTTTCGCGCCCGGGGGGTGGACGTCCGCCAGGGCAGCTTTGACGATCCGGCGAGCCTCGACCGGGCGTTCGCCGGCATCGAGCGCATTTTGATCATCTCGACGGACGGGGACAACGACACCCGCATCCGGCAGCACACGAACGCGGTGGAAGCGGCGGTCCGGGCGGGCGTCCGATTCATCGCGTACACGAGCCTGGCCAACGCCGGCGCGACCCGGCTGCCCCTTGCCCCGCCGCACCAGGCGGCCGAGAAGGCGATCACCGGTTCCGGCGTTCCGTTCGCCATCCTGCGCAACAACTGGTATCTGGAAAACGAGCTTCCCGCCATCCAGGCGGCGGCCGCCGGCGCCCCCTGGGTGACGAGCGCCGGAAGCGGCAAAGTGGGCTGGGCGCTAAGGCGCGAATATGCGGAAGCGGCGGCGAACGCGCTGGCGCGCGGCGGCGAGGAAGGCCGCATCTACGAGCTGTCCGGCCGGCCGGCGACGCAGGACGAGCTGGCCGCCGCACTCGGCAGCGTGCTCGGCAGGGACATCCCCGTGCAGCATGTCGACGACGACACGTACGCGGCCATCATGAAAAAAGCCGGCACGCCCGAGCCGGTCGTGCCGTTTCTCGTCGCCATCCAGAAAGGGATCCGGGAAGGCAGCCTGGACGTGGAAAGCCGCGACCTGGAAACCCTGCTCGGGCGGCCGCCGCTGGATCTGCGGGATGCGCTGAAGGAGCTTCTCGGGCGCTGACGGGCCGATGGATTTCATGCCGGACGCTTCCATCGCCATTTCGCGGGTCCGGTTCGCCAGTTTCTTGATCTCGCCGGCCACCACCGCGAATCCCCGACCCGCCTCGCCGGCATGGGCCGCCTGAATCGAGGCGTTCAGCGCCAGCAGATCCGTCGTCTCGGCAATGTGCCGCACCATGTCCGCGATCGCGCCGATCCGCTCGGCGCTTTGCCGGAGCGGTCCGGTTCGCTGCCCGATCCAGATCCTTCCTGTTCCGGAAAGTTCGTCTGATGCCCGCGCCATCGCGATCCGCCGGGCAGCAAGAAAAAGCCCGGACCCCCTGCCTGCTGCAGGGAATCCGGGCTTGATGCGGTCGAGAGGACTTGAACCTCCACGGTGTTGCCACCACTAGAACCTGAAATATGCGAGGTGCAAGGAGGTGAAGAAAAAACGGCCTGGCGCCGAAATGCCTTATGGGGCAAGGGTTTTCAAACTTTTCCTAAATTTCCCATAAGGCGATTGGAACCCGAATTTCGTTTCGTGTTTAGCGAGCTCGCATAATCCTGCAATTCACGCGCCTGCAGCCGCCAACCGCGCTAATCTTTTTCCGCACTAAACACTTGCGGAAAGGATGGCGTTAACCTTGTCAGCTGTCAGAAAAAAGAACAGCCCCTCCACACTTCAAAGCGAGGGCATTGCCCAGGAAACCTCATTTGCTGAAGCCGTTCGACTGTTTCTTCTCAATTGCAAAATCCGCAACCTAGCCCCCACGACCATCGAGTTTTACAAGTTTCATCTTATCGCTTTGGAACGCTTTTTGGAGCAATCCGGCCTCACCCTCTCCCAACTGACCCCGTCCCACCTGAACCGATCCATGATGAACCATCTGATCGATCAACATCTCGCGCCCAACACAATGAGAGGACGGATCGCCGCCTGTCACACCTTTTTCAAATACTTATGGCGGGAAGGAATACTGAACACGAATCTTGCGGCCGACCTGAAGCTTCCCAAGCGATCCAACCAGGGGATCTTTACCTTTACCGAAGAGCAGGTGCAAACCATTCTGCAGCAGCCCGACCGAAACACCTTTACCGGCTTTCGGGATTATGTCATGATGCTGGTCCTGCTCGAAACGGGAATGAGAGTCATGGAACTGGTCAACATGAAATTGCCGGATGTTCTTTTTTCGGAAGGAGCGATCCGGATCCCGATGGGAAAAGGCCGCAAACCGCGAATCGTTCCGGTTCAGCAAACCTGCCTGCAGGAACTTAGGACCTATATCCGGGAGCGCGGGCCGCAACCGTTCGACCATGTATGGGTGAGCATTCAAAACCAACCCCTCCAGAGGGCGACCGTGATCAAGTCCGTAAGAAAGTATTGCGCACAAGCGAATATCCGGGGAACGCGCGGGTCTTGCCACACCTTCCGGCATACCATGGCCAAATTCTACCTTTTCAACGGCGGAGATGTCTTCACGCTCATGTACATCCTCGGGCATACCTCGATCGAAATGACCCGAAAGTATGTCGATTTGTTCAACAACGACATTCATGAGCAGCATGAAAAAGCAAGCCCGCTTGAATTCATAATGGCTTCCGACCCGGAAGGCGAAAGCGAGGGTGACGAAGCGTGAGACGCCGAAACAACCGATTGAGTTCCCATCTGCCTCCTGCGGAAGCGCAAACCAAAAAATTAACGTTCGAAGAGGCCGTAAAATCGTTCCTGCTGCACTGCCGCGCCAAAAATCTATCGCCGCATAGCCTCGAATCTTACCAATATGCGTTGCGTTCTTTGCAGAAGGCGTTTCAAAAACAGGGATTGCCCTTGGACCTTCCCTCCATCACAGCCCGCCAAATCAAGGAACATTTCATCGGATACTTGCTGGAGAACGGTGCTGCCAGCCATACGGTCAACGGGCGAATCCGAACCTGCAAGGTGTTTTTCCGTTATTTGTACGAGGAAGGTATCATCCCCCACAACATTGCCGACCAATTCGATCAAATCATCGCGGAAAAGAAAATAATCCAGACGTTAACGAAAGAACAGGTCGTGGATCAAGTCCAAATTTGTGTGTAAATTCCCTCAGTTAGAAAGGGCAGATTACATAATTCGTGTCACTTTTGACACTGGTTTTGGTTGACTGGCA
>NICF_comb_assmDRAFT_10003643_pt1 | contig 11078 bp, 8 predicted proteins | sample NewIslPassag4_SG_FD_11279 | JGI IMG/M metagenome (IMG submission 11279) | reverse complement strand
ACGGTGGGGACGGAGCGCCTCAGGCGTCGGCTCGCCCATCCTCACGTCACGCTCGTGCTGGGCGTGGACCCACGCCTCAAGCGGCCGGCAGGCTTCAGATGGGCGCTGCACCCACGCGACGAGATCGTGTGGCATGACAACGTGCCGGTGGCACCTGGAGTCGCCCACGGTTTTCACGCCTTCACCTACCCAGAGTACCGGCGCCAGGGCGTGTACAAAGAGCTCATCCGCCAGGGCAACCGCTTCCTTTTCGAGCACGTCGGCTGCGCGAAGGTGAACATCGTCGTGGAGTCCACGAACCAGGCCTCGCTAGGGGCGAACCTCGACGCCGGCTACGCCATCGAGGCGACGAACTACCTCGTCAAGGTGCTCGGCCGGAACGTGCTCTCGATGTTCCGCGACCACGCGAGCGGCGCCGTCCGCGCCCACTGGGTGTATCGCAGGGGCTCGCGGAGCGGGCTCTGAGCCCATGGCGCGACTGCTGGTCCGCTACCCGCCGTCGTACGAGCCCGAGCGCCGCTACGCCATCGACGTCGTGCTCGGAACCATCCTCGGCCTCGAGTACCGTGCCGAGCCACATGATGAGGCCTGGACGGAGATTCGCCTAGCCGACGAGACCGAGGGCAAGAGGCTCCTCGTCACCGACGGCCTCTTCACCACCCCGGGCCATGCGTGGCTAACGCCTCAATCCATGCCTCGGGAGCCGCTCCACCGTTGGCAGGTCGCCCAAGACCTGCCAGAGGTAGCTGAGCTCGTGCCTAACGCGCCGGTCCTCTACGGGACGGCCCGGGGAGCGGCGTGGCTCGTCGGTGACGAGCGCGAGCTGGAGCTGCGGCTCGACGTCTTCGGCGGCGCCTTCTTCATGCTCACGCGCTACGAGGAGCTCGTCGTCCCCGAGAGGGACGCGCACGGACGCTTCCCCGCCCGCGCGTCGCTGGCCTGGCGCGAGGGCCTCCTGCTGCGACCCATCGTCGACGAGTACGCGCGAATCCTCCTAGCCTGCCTGCGGCGCCTCTGGCCCGGCCTCGAGACGAGGGCCAGGACCCCGCGGCTCATCGTCACCCACGACGTCGACTGGCCCCTGGTGCCGCAAGGCGGCCTCGGGGCGACGCTGCGCGCCGCCGCCGCCGACGTGCTGCGGCGGCGCGCCCCCGCCGTGGCCGTCAACCGGGTGCGCGCCTACCGCGGCCGGCGCAGGGGCGACCACCGCTTCGACCCTCACAACACCTTCGACTTCCTGATGGACGCCTGCGAGGAGCAGGGGCTCAGGAGCGCCTTCTACTTCATCGCCGGCCACACCGCCGGGCGGATCGACGGGGAGTACACGCTCGACGACCCCTGGATCTCGAGCCTCATGCGGCGTATCCACGACCGGGGGCACGAGATCGGCCTGCACGCCAGCTACGCCAGCCACGACGACCCGGGCGCGATCGCCCGGGAGTTCGGGTCGCTGATGGACGCCGCCCGCCGCCTCGGGGTAGAACAGGCCGAGTGGGGCGGAAGGCAGCACTTCTTGCGCTGGCAGGCTCCTCTCACGTGGCGCGCCTGGGAGGCGGCGGGGCTGGCCTACGACTCCACCGTCGGCTTCGCGGACCACGTCGGCTTCCGCTCGGGCACCTGCTGCGAGCACCGCGTGTTCGACGTCGAGGAGCGACGCACCCTTGCGCTGCGCGAGCGGCCCCTGGTGGTGATGGAGGCCTCCCTGCTCAGGAAGGACTACATGGGACTGGACCACTGCAGCGCCCTGCAGGCAGCCCTGGAGCTGCGGTCGCGCTGCGAGGCGTTCGGGGGGGACTTCACGCTGCTGTGGCACAACTCACAGCTCCTGACGGCGGCGGACAGGCGCGTCTTCTTGACCCTGATCGACAGCGGCGGCCGGGGAGGACGCACGCGATGAGAGTCCTTACCGTGGTGGGGGCGCGGCCGCAGTTCGTCAAGGCGGCGGTGGTCTCCCGGGCGCTAAGGGCCTCCGGTCGCCATGAGGAGGTCCTGGTCCACACTGGCCAGCACTACGACAGCAACATGTCGCAGGTCTTCTTCGAGGAGCTCGGGATACCGGAGCCGGACCACCACCTCGGGGTGGGGTCCTCGTCGCACGGCGACCAGACCGGGCGGATGCTCATCGCCATCGAGCCCGTAATCGTGGCGGCCGAGCCCGACGTCGTCCTCGTCTACGGCGACACGAACTCGACCCTGGCCGGGGCTCTGGCGGCCGCCAAGCTGCACGTCCCCGTGGCGCACGTGGAGGCGGGCCTGCGGTCGTTCAACAGACGCATGCCCGAGGAGGTGAACCGGGTGCTCACCGACCACCTGTCGGACCTCCTCTTCACGCCCACGGCGACCGCTACGGCGAACCTGCTCCGCGAGGGGGTGGACACGACCAAGGTCTTCGAGGTCGGTGACGTCATGTACGACGCCTCCTTGTACTACGCCCGGCAGGCGCGGGACCGCGACCCGCTCCGGGCGCTGGGGTCGCAGCCGGCAGGCGGCTACGTCCTGGCCACGATCCACCGCGCGGAGAACACGGACGCCCCGGACCGCCTCGAGGGGATACTCGAGGGCCTTGCCGCCACGGCGGAAGACCTCCCGGTCGTGCTGCCGCTGCACCCGCGCACGCGGCGCGCCATCGAGCGGCAGGGCCTGGAGCGCCTCCTCACCCGCCTCGTCGCCCTCGAGCCGGTGGGGTACCTGGACATGCTGGCGCTGGAGGCGCGCGCCCGCGCCATCGTGACCGACTCGGGGGGCGTGCAGAAGGAGGCGTACTTCCTCAGGGTCCCTTGCGTGACCGTGAGAGACGAGACGGAGTGGACGGAGACCGTCGCCGCGGGCTGGAACAGGCTGGTCACCCCTCTGAGCGCGGCGGCGCTGCGCGACGCGGTGCGGGACGCCCTGAACGCCGTGCCCGACGACGTGCCGCCGTTCTACGGCGGCGGAGACGCAGCGCGGCGGATCGTCGAGGCCCTGGAGGGCATGTGGAACAAGTGGACCTGAGCGGCTCCTGCGTGTTCCATCACCCCTACCCCGTAGCCCCGGGCGGAGACTCGGGCAGCCGGGTCAGGCCGTACGAGATGCTGGCCGCGTTCCGCTCGCTGGGGTACGAAGTATTCGAGGTCACCGGCACCGCCGCTCAGCGGCGCGCCCGCCTCGAGGCGCTCAGGCGCGAGCTGGCCCATGGACGCTCCTTCGACTTCGCGTACAGTGAGTCTCACACGCTGCCCCCCGCACTGACGGAGCCGCACCCCCTGCCCACCGCTCCGTTCCTCGACGCCAGGGTGTTGCGGCTCGCGCACGCGAGCGGCATCCCGGTCGGCGTCTTCTACCGTGACGTGCACTGGCGGTTCCCCCACTTCAGGGAGCACTACTCGCTCGCGAAGCGCCTGGCGTCGCTGGTCTTCTACCGGCTCGAGTGGCGCACGTACCTGTCGGCGGCCGACCACTTGTTCCTGCCGTCGCTGGGGATGCGCGACGCCCTGCCGTCACCCGCCTTCGAGGGCGGCATGTCGGCGCTGCCGCCCGGCATCGATGCGGTCCCGGAGGCCCCGCGGCGGGCTCGACCCGGTCTCGCCGAGCTGAGGCTCCTGTACGTCGGCGGCGTCGCGCCGCCCGTGTACGACCTCGGGCCGCTCCTGGAGGCAGCCCGCCTGACCCAGTCGGCGAGCGTCACCGTCTGCTGTCGCGAGGCCGAGTGGAGGGCCGTGCGGCACCGCTACAGCCTGCCGGGGAACGTGAGGGTGGTGCACGCCAGCGGGCCCGAGCTCGCGAGCCACTACGCGGAGGCGGACGCCACGCTGCTCTTCCTCGCGAGCGATCCCTACCGCGGGTTCGCCATGCCGGTGAAGCTCTTCGAGACCATTCAGCACGGCCTCCCCATGATCGTCTCCGGCTCCCCGGAGGCCGCGCGCTTCGTTCGTGCGGAGCACACGGGCTGGGCGGTCGACTCTCCCGCCGAGTTCAGGGCTCTGGTGGACGGCCTAATCGCGGACCCCGCTCGCCTCGACGAGGCGTACCGACAGGTGCACGCCGCGGCACCGCGCCACACGTGGCGCGTGCGCGCGGCGGAGGTCGCGGCCACCCTCACCGAGGTCCGAGCTCGCCGCGGGCCGCGCTCCCTCGAGGGGAGGACAGGGTAGCCGATGCGCGTGGCGCTGCTGGCCAACAGGTCCTCGATCCACACCGTGCGCTGGGCCAACGGGCTCGCGGGGCGCGGCCACGAGGTCCACCTCATCAGCGCCGCCGAGGGAGGCGACGCGCTCGACCCGAGGGTCCGCTACCACAGGCTCAGATGGCGCGCTCCCGCCGGCTACTTCCTCAACGCGACCGCGGTGAGGCGGCTGCTCGCCGAAGTGCGCCCCGACGTGATGAACGCCCACTTCGCCAGCGGCTACGGCACTCTGGGGCGCCTCTCGGGCTTCCACCCGTTCGTACTCTCGGTATGGGGCAGCGACGTCTACGACTTCCCGCGCCGCTCGCCGCTCCATGCGGCGCTCGTCAGGAGCAACCTCCTGGCCGCCGACAGGGTGTGCTCCACCAGCCGCGTGATGGCCGAGCGAACGCGGAGCCTCGCGCCGCTCGAGAGCATCGCCGTGGTGCCGTTCGGGATTGACCTGGAGCGCTTCGAACCATCCCGGAGTCGGGAGCGGAGCGACGAGGTCACGATCGGCACGGTGAAGGCGCTGGCGCCGAAGTACGGCGTGGACCTCCTGGTGCGCGCCTTCGCCCTCGTGCGCGACCGGCTCGCGGCGGGAGGGACCGACCCGGCCGAGAGGCTCCGGCTGCTCGTCGTCGGCGGCGGGCCTGACGCGGACCGGCTGCGCGCGCTGGCCGAGGATCTGGGGATCGCCGAGGTGACGCACTTCGTCGGCCCGGTGCCTCACGCCGAGGTGCCCGCGTGGCTCGCGCGCCTCGACGTCTACGTGGCCCTGAGCCGGCTCGACAGCGAGAGCTTCGGCGTCGCCGTGCTGGAGGCGTCGGCGATGGGGCTTCCTGTCGTCGTCAGCAACGCGGGAGGCCTGCCGGAGGTCGTGGAGCACGGCGTCACCGGCCTGGTCGTGCCGCGCGACGACCACGTCGCCGCGGCCGAGGCCCTGATGCAGCTCGTCCGCGACCCCCAGCTCAGGCGGCGCCTCGGCGATGCGGGTCGACGGCACGTCGAGGACCGTTACTCCTGGGCGGCGTGCATCGACGCGCTGGAGAGCGTGTACGAGGGCGTGGTCGAATGAGACGGCGCCTTCTGCGATTCCTGGAGCGTGCCGTCACGCCCAGGGATTACTTCCACACCCCGCACCCGGCCGAGCTAGCGTGGGACGATCCGCTGCGGAGTTACCACTACGACCTGCGGCGCAAGGCCGACTACGGCGGTCGGTTCCTCGGCCCGCTGCCGCTCTCCGTCTACGCCGGGACGGAGTACCTGAACCCCGTGCACGTCTCGCAGTTTGGGCTTGGTCACCTGCAGCTGTACCTGGACGGGGGCGACGAGAGCCACCTGGACACGGCCCGCGCGGTGGCCGACGCGCTCATCGATGCCGGGACGGAGGAGGCAGGGGGGATCGTGTGGCGCTACCCGATCCCGCACAGGGGAGCTGTGTCGTGGCTGTCGGCCATGGCCCAAGGCCAGGCGGCCTCGCCGCTGCTGCGGACGGGCTCGCTAGTCGGCTCGGCGCGGCACCTGGAAGCGGCGCGCGCCGCCCTCGTCCCCTTCGAGCGGGACATCGAGTCGGGAGGGGGGCGGGCCTACCTGCGGGGCGCCGTGTGGTTCGAGGAGTACGCCGTCCATCCGCCGGCCTACACCCTGAACGGCTTCATCGTCGCCCTGCTGGGGCTGTACGACGCCTACCGGCTCGCCCCGGACGGCGCCTCCCGCTACCGCCGCATGTTCGAGGACGGTACAGCCACGCTGAAGGCGCGGCTCGCCGCCTTCGACGCGGCGGGATGGAGCCGTTACGACCTCGCCTACAAGGCCGTCGGGCCCGCCCGCTTCAGGAACCTCGCGAGCCCCTTCTACCATCGCTTCCACCTCGAGCTCCTGCAGGTGATGCACGGCCTCACGGGCGAACCGACGTTCCTCACCTACCACGAGGCGTGGGGCCGGGCCCTCGACGAGGGTTGGGTCCTGGCGCGTGGCGTGGCTGAGAAGGTAGCCTACCGGGCGCTGTCGAGGGCCGAGGTGCGCGTCCCCGCCCCCGCCGACGGAGGGACCGCTGGCAGCGCGGACCAGCGATCAACGTGAAGAGCATCGTCATCATCACCTCGAACTACGCGCCCGAGACGAACGCGGCGGCGCAGCGCATTACGGCCGTGGCCGAGGCCATGGCCGCAGCGGGCTGGCGCGTGCGCGTGGTGACGCCCCTGCCCCACTACCCCCAGTACGAGATTTACGCCGGCTACGACGGCCGCTCGCCCTTGATCAGCGAGGAGAACGGCGTCGAGGTCGTCCGGATCCGCCCGTGGATCGTCCCGCGCACGTCGCTGCCGGCGCGGCTCCTGGCCGAGACCGCCTTCGACGCGCTCGCGCTGCGGCACGTCCTGTCGTGCCCCGCCGACCTTTTCGTCGCGTCCAGCCCCTACATGTTCAACGCCCTCGTGGGCCTGCTGGCGAGCAGGCTAAGGCGCAAGCCGTTCCTGTGGGACGTGCGCGACCTGACGTGGCTCTACACGCGGGCCACGGGGAAGCGCACCTTCGGGCTCGAAGCCTTGATGGACGGGCTCATGCGGGGTGTCGCGGCCCGGGCCGACGGCCTCACGACGGTGACTCAGGGCATCCTCGATTACTTCGTGACCAAGCCCGCCCTGGCCAGCGTCTTCCCCAACGGGGTCTCCGACGAGTGGTTGGCGCGGCTGCTCGAGGTACCGCCTCCGCGGCCCGCGTCCAGGCCGAAGGTCGTCTACGCCGGCCTGCTCGGCATGAACCAGGGGCTCTCGACCCTCGTCGAAGCCGCTGCGCTGCTGCCCGAGGCGGACTTCGTCATCGCGGGCGACGGGCCGGAGCGCGCCGCGCTGGCGGAACTCGCCCGGGCCCGAGGGGCGAGGAACGTCGAGTTGACCGGCTACCTCTCGCGCCACGAGTTGCTCGGCCTGTACGCCCAGGCCGACGTCTTCGTCGCCCATCTCCGACGCCACCAGGTCTACGAGTGGGCCCAGCCCACCAAGGTCTGGGAGTACATGGCGGCGGGCAGGCCGGTGATCTACGCCGGTGAGGGGGAGATGGCACGTATCGTCTCCGAGAACGACATCGGCGTCATCGTGCCCCCCCGAGGACCCGGAGCGGCTCGCGCAGGCGGCCCGGGAGCTCCTCGCCTCGCCGGAGCAGATGAGATTGCTGGCGGGAAGGGGCCGGCGGTACGTCGTGGAGAACCGCACCCGCTCGCGGCTGGTGGCCGCGTTCGTCAGCATGGCGACCCGGCTCGTGGAGAGTCGGACCGAAGCTCCGCGCTGATGGCCAACATCAGTGGGAACAGCACGCCCGCCGTGAAGAGCGTGGCGTCGGCGACCTGCATCACCAGCATGGGAACGAGGACGGCGACGCCCCGCCATCTCGACCTCCGCCAAGCGAAGGCCACGAGCGCGGCCGTGCCCAGCACCGCTCCCACGACGCCGGGCACTCCGTAGCGGACGCCGAACTCGAGCCACAAGTTGTGAGCGTGCACCGGGGGCTCGCTGGCCGAGCCCTCGTGGGCGACGCGCCAGGCGTCCGCGAAGCTCCGCCCGTCGCCGCTGAGGCCGAGGAGCGGGCTCTCCAGCATCATCTCGAGCGCCGCCCGCCAAATCTCCGGCCGGCGGACGGTCCCGACTTCGGCTGCCAACGGGTTCAGGCGTTCCGGCAAGGCACCCGCGAGCGACAGGACCAATGCGGACGCCGCGAACGCGACCAGGATCCCGAGCGAGCCCAGCCTGGGCCGAGCGACGTCCGACCGCCATACGGCTCCGACGGCGATGCTGAGGAAGGCGACGAGAGTGAGCCCGACGAGCGCCGTCCGGGAACCGGTGAACAGTACCGCTGGTGCCGCCAAGGCAAGGGTCGCTGCCGACGCGGTCGCACCCTGCGCCACCCTAAGGGCGAGCGCGGCCAGAGAGACGAACGCGTGCCCGGCAAGGTTGGGGTGCGGGTACCACAGTCGCAGCCGCTCCGAGGGGGAGGGGATCGGCCGCTTCGACGTCCCGTCCAGCGGGGCTAGCGAGACGTCCCGGACAATGATGCTCGTCCCGCCTTCCACCTGCAGGAGGAGCGTGAGCCGACCGCGCGCGTCAGCTTCCGACCCGGGCACCGCCAGGGCGAGCCGCTGCCACGACTCCGTGGGCGTCAGTCGCACCGAGAAGTGCTCCTGCCGCCTGCGGCCGGCGAACGCGGGCATGAGGCCCACCCCTGTGGGCTCGGGGGCCGGGAGGGTATGCCACGTCCCAGCGACGAGTTCCTCGATGACAGCGCCGCGCACCTCGAAGTCTCGCTCGAGGTCGTTAAGCACCACCCGCACCCCCGTCACGGTCGAGTCATCCGGGACCGAGAACTCTAGCTCGAACGCGCGCCACTCGGGGCCCAGCTCCACGGGCAGGCAGGCACCCCTGTAGGGCCGTCCGTTCTCCTGAAGCAGTACCCCCCGGCAGCCGCTCGTCACCTGGCGAGTCTCGCTCCGCATCTCAAGCTGGGCGCGGAAGCGGCGTCCGGCGACGCTCTCGCCGAGGTTGACCTCGCGCGAGACGTAACGCAGAGGCTCCCCCGTGGGTGGCACCTCCACAGCGGACGCGACGGCCTCGTCACCTGGGACCCTCCGCACCCCGAAGCCGTCCGCGTAGCGGTACCAGTCCCAGCCGAAGTCCGAAGACGAGGCCCTCACCTCTAGCTCAGCCAGGTAGAGCCCGTCGCGGTCCACGCCGATCCATGACTTCGGCACGTAGCGGGAGCTGGACGAGCCCTTGACGCGGTCGTCCACCGAGAGGGTGCTGACGCCGCGCACACCACTCCAGGAGAGCGCGGGCGTCTCGTCCCCCCACAGGCCCGTGGAGACCGACCTCTCAACGACCATGAGCGCGAGCGCCGCCGCCAGGCCGGCCAGGACCCAGCGGAATGGCACGGCTCGTTCGCTCGAGACAACGAGGCTCGCCAGCAGCGCGAGGCCCACTTGCGCGGTGAGCCATCCGTCGAACGTGCTGGCGGCCGCGAGCTGCACGGGCACCGGCAGAAGGAATGGGAGCCACGCCGCCCACAGGCCCAGCGGCAGGCGCCATCGGCCGGCCGGCCCGAACGCATCGATCAGCTTGGCCACAGCCAGTAGCAGCGCACCGGCCTGCGGCAGGAGCGCGAGCCAGAGGGCGCCGACTCCCCGGACTACTTCGCCGATCCGTGCCGTCCTCATGCCGGAGACGCCCGCGGCGAGGGGTAGGCGGCGCTCACGACCCAAGAGCGGCCGCCAAGCCGCGATCCGCACGTTCGGCCCAGCGTAGCTCCCGTCCCAGACCCGCCCGCACCAGGACCAGCAGGCCCAGGAAGATCCACATCTGGTAGTTCCCCGCTAAGTCGTACGAGAACAGTGCGTTGGCGGCGCCGTAGATAGGCATGGCGCTGAGCAGCACGGCGTGCTTGCCTGGCTGGCGCCTGGCCACCCACAGCGCTGCAGCGACGCCGCTGACAACGAGGCCCACCACCAACGCCAGCCCTACGACCCCGAGCTCCGCCGCGGCCTCCAACAGGAAGTTGTGCGGGTAATCGCGGGTCTCCTCGGACCCGCGCTCAGCGGCGTAGAGCGCGGCGAAGCCGCCCGTGCCCACCCCCAAGAAGTCCGAGGCGACGAACGCGTCTACGGCCACCCTGTACCGCTCCAGGCGCCCCATGTCGCTCAGGTTGGCTCCCAGCGTCATGGACCTCTGGACTATCCGCGCCACGCCCGGCGCGACCTGAGAGGGTGTGAGGGGGATGCCGATCGCCAGGGCGTACGAAGCTACGAGCGCGACCGCAAGGCAGGTCCGCAACGCCACGCGTAGCCACACGCGTCCGCGCAGTGTGAGAACCGAGCCGAGTGCGAGGACCGCGGTGAGGCTCGCCGCTACGGGGCCACGCGATCCGCTCAACCCGAGCCCCACGGCTCCCAGCGCGAGTACAGCCACGATGGCGAGCAGCCGGCGGACTGAACGCACGGGCATGTAAAGGAGGTAAACGAGGGCCGCAGTGACTCCGATGCCGGCGATCCGCCCCGCTGCAATCGAGTAGAGGTTGGCGAACGCGACGCGCTCGCCTGACTGGTCGTAGGCGTCGATCATCCGGAGGCCCATGAGCGCCGAGGTGACGAGCAGCGTGACCACAGCTACGCGGACCTCACGCTCGCCCCACGGTCCGAGGAGCCCAAGGACGAGGTAGGGGACCACGGACCGTGCCCAAAAAAGCGCCGTCTTGGTAACGCCGTATCCGGGGGCCGGCGAGAACGCCGTCGCCGCGGCCATCAGGACGCCGACAGCGAGGAGTCCCAGCGTGAATGGCCGCATAACGAACCCCAACTTCACGCCGCCCGACGCGCGCGAGCGCGCAAGCGCGTATAGAATCGCCGCTAGCAGGACCGCGAACTGGGTCAGGGTCGCGGCGCGGTCGACTGGGACGAGGTCCCACGGGAACGCTCCCAGAGTCACACTCGTGGCCACGACGGCCGCGATTAGCCCTAGCCTCAGCCGGCGCCACGACAGCCTGGCCCATGACGCGACGGCCAACGCCAGAATCAGTAGGTAGATAAGCGTGAGCATGTGCCATTGGATTCTACGTCCGGCCTCCGCCAACCACTCCCCAGCGCGGCCTGCGCGTCGTAGGAGTGGAACGCACCGCGACGCCCAGAGCGCAGCGCTAGAGCCCTCCATCGACCCGCGTCATGAGCGGCGGGCGTGCCCCAACTAGGGGCGCGGCTCACGTTCCTGCACCTATCCTGTCCCCGATGAGGGTTCGTGCCGCCCCTGCGCTCGGCCGCGGCGTCGCCTTCCTGGCCGGCGTCGGGTTCACCGCCATCCCCGCCGCCGGACCGTTCCTCGCGCTCCTCACCTGGCTGAACCAGAGGCTGGAGCTACAGCGCGCCGACAAGCTGTGGTGGCTCGCGGCCGCGCTGCTC
>NICF_comb_assmDRAFT_10003642_pt1 | contig 11083 bp, 7 predicted proteins | sample NewIslPassag4_SG_FD_11279 | JGI IMG/M metagenome (IMG submission 11279) | reverse complement strand
CCCGCCCCGGCCCCGACTCCTGCGGCTCGGCCGCGTCCGGCCGCTGGTCGTCGCCGCGGCGCTCGTCGCCGCCGTGGCCGTCGTGGCGGCCGTCTTTGCGGAGCAGCTTGCGCCCTACGACCCGCTGGCGCCCAACTTGGCCGCGCGCCTTTCGCCCCCGGGCGGCGCCCACCCGCTCGGCACCGACAATTTCGGCCGGGACGTCTTGAGCCGCGTAATTTACGGCGCCCGGGTTTCTGTCTTGGTCGGGCTCGCTTCCGCCGGCCTCGCCTTTCTCTTCGGCACGGCCGCAGGCTTTCTCTCCGGGCTCCTCGGCGGTCCTGGAGACCTTGCCGGCCAGCGAGCGATCGACACGCTGCTCGCCTTTCCGGCTCTCGTTCTCGCGCTGGTGTTCGTCGCGGCGTTCGGCCCGTCGACCGGGGTCGTAATCGCCGCGATCTCTACGGCGCTTTTTCCGCAGATGGCGCGGCTCGCCCGGTCGCTGTGCCTTGCGATCAAAGAGTCAGACTATTGCCTTGCGGCCCGGGCCATGGGCGCTTCAAGGTGGCACATCGCCCTTCGCCACATCCTGCCCAACGCCCTCGGGTCCCTCGTAGCGCTTGCGACGGGCTTCGTCGGGGAGTCGATCGTGATCGAATCGGTCCTAAGCTACCTCGGCCTCGGCGTGCCGCCGCCCACCCCCTCCTGGGGCCGGATGATCTCCGAGGGCTCCCGGCGTTACCTCGAAACAGCGCCGTGGCTCACGATCGTCCCGGGCCTCGCCCTGAGCCTGCTTGCTCTCGCGTTCGCCATCCTGGGCGACGCCGTGCGCGACGCGCTGGATCCGAAGAAGTAAAGGGTTTTCAGTTCGAGTGCAGGAGCGACCTCGGGGACGTCAAGAGCAGCCGCCTATCCCTGGTTCTCTTTGCTAAGGATGTTTTGGACCAGTCGATAAACGGTCGTGCAACCGGGCTGTCGGGGCCAATCATCGCATCGTGGACGATCTCGTTGCTCGGCGCGATCAATTGCGATTCGAATCGATTGCATGGGAAACCTTCGGGAATCGATGTCCTTGTTGTAATTCGGTAGATACCGTCTCAAGCGGCGCAAACATTCCTGCGACGTGGTAGCCCCGATTGCGTCTTCGAAGTGAAGCAGCAACCAAAACTCAAACTTCGGATTGCTCAGGGCCAAATGGTATTGCGGGCTTTCACGCGACCACGTGTGGAGAGGCGCGATATCGTCCTCATCCCACTCGTCCTTGTCCATCACGATCCAGGCCTCGTCGCCTTCGCGCAGATCGGTCCTGCTTAACCGGTTTTTCATCCATTGCAGCAGATGATCAGGGGAACTCTTGGTACGCGGGTGCGTACAGTCAATGTGTATGTTACGAACCTGATCGTCGAGCATGCGAAAGTACTGGGGCTCCGTCTTGGAGCCTTCGGTGACGACGACGAACACTGCTCGATAGCGCCGTTTCCCAAGGGGGCGTTGGAAACGTCTTCGCCTGGCTGTCATCACAAGTCTTCCTTGGTATCCGCTGCGTCTTCGCTTCCTTGGCGAGGTGCGAAAGCACCCGCAAGAAGGATTCTGGGAACGCCTCCCAACCGTCCTTGGAGGTAGCTCTTCCTGACGTCCTTGTCGCGCCTCACGTCCTTGTAGTCACTAAACGCTATCAGATGAGATCCGCCTTCCGAGTCCCGCTCAGTGACCCACATCTCGTCGCGCCGCAGTAACCTTTGGTCCATGAGCATGACATCGTGCGTCGTAAACAATACTTGCGCCCGACTATCCGCCGAGCAACCTGACAGATAGCTCTCGATCACTTGTCGAGTCAACAAAGTGTGGAGGCTCCGGTCCAACTCGTCAATCACAAACACGCTCCGGGACCCCGATTGAGACGCGGTGAGGAACGTGGGAAGAAGGTCGATGATCCTTTGCGTCCCGTCCGACTCCTCTCGTATGTCGAACTTTACCTGGTCTCCGTCCACCGTTGGATGAAATGCGACGGGCCTTTTGGCCTTTAGCTCCCCATCCTCGCGCCAGATAATGTAGCGCTCATTCGTATGCATCGCCATCACGCGAGCGGCTTCACCCTCGCCGATGTCTTGCCGAAGCTTTTCGGTCAGAGAGCTTGGAATCGGCAAAGCATCAAATGGGATTACCTCCCCACCTAGCCGTACGATTCCCGTGTCCAGCCGGTAAAGCAACTCGTCCATGCTGGACCGAAGTGGGCTTTTCTCATCGACAAAGTGCTCAAACGCTTCGAAGCGAGTGTCCGGCGCCACCAGCCTCAAGCACTGCCTGAACCAATCGTACACGGGCCGGAAAGTCGGTACGTTTTGTGAAACTGAGTTCGTCAAAAAGAGCTGGTTTGGCCTCGTCCCTTGAAAGGCGAAATGGAGAAGTCCCTCACGGTCGAAAGAGCGGTGGAAATTCGGCTTGCCGTCCACCCGATGGTAAAGTATCTTCTCGCTGGCAGCTCGAATCTCGACAAGTTTCTCCTCCACCACCTCGCGCCGGGTCACTGCAAAGCTGAACTCGTAGATTGTCTCTCCAAAAAGAAGCTCAATCATAAAGCGCGACGGCTGATTCAACATGCGGCGGTCGAGGCGAAACGGCTCCACGGGTATCAAGCTGTCGGGATGGGTACCCTCGACCACGAGGTCCTTCATGAACCTCAGCGCGTGGAACAGGTTCGTCTTGCCGGATGCGTTGCCTCCGTAGATCGCGGCAATCGGAAGCACGCGTGTGTCGTACTTTTCTAGGAAGGGAATCCGCTTCCTATGCTGCCGCTCCCGGCTGGCAATCATCGAGAACTCCGCCCTGTCCCGGAACGACATCCAATTCTCCACAGCCAGCCGCACGATCATGTCGTTTTCTCCTCGTCGGTTCGTTTTTCTCCGGAGTATGCCACTGAATCGGCAAGACCCCCATTCTTCTTCCCATGAAAGGAGAATTTTCCTCCCAAAGTTCTAGGATCACCACGACTGAGTACTCGTATCCAGTTTGGCGGCTCTAGCACTACCGAAAAAGCCCCGGCGAACACCGCCGGGGCTTTCGTGAGCGCCATCCTACTGCAGAATCACCCTACTGCAAACCATCCTGCTTCGGCACGTAAATCCTAAACTTTGCGGCCGTCTCCTCGACCTCGTTCCGGATGTCGTACGTGCTGCCGACGTGCGAGACGTTGAAGGCCCGGTACTGGAACCTGCCCCACCACTCCTCGGTGACGATCACGCGCTGCGTGGTGACCGGCCCGGGACGGCTCGTTGTGCGCGCCGCAAGCGACGTCCATCCCTCAGGGCGATACTGGTACCCCGGGTCGATCTCGATGATGGTGCCCACAGGCAACTCCTCACGCGTGAACATCCTGCCTGAGCTGACGAAGTAGCACAGGTTCGCCGCCGTGCTGTTTGCCCGGGAGATGAGCACGTTGAATTGCGTTGCGTGGTTCGAGTTCCAATAGGCGCACCCGACCGGCTCCCAGTCGAGCAGCGTGTACTCGTTAAGGTCAATGGCGTCGGCCACTGCCGCCGTCAACCCGGTCCACCCCGGCGGAGGTTCGACGTAACTTGAAATCGTGATGGCGAAGGGATTAGCGACGGCCGCCGCGACGGCTTCCTTGATGACGGGCAGGTATTCTGCCGGCACCTCGTATGAGCTCGGCACCCACGTCAAATCGTCCAACGGAACGCCGGTGATCGCGCGGAGCCAAGTCAGGCCAGCGATATAACGTCCCAGATTCAAACTGAGGTGGTAGCCGTCGCGGGTAAGCGTGTCGCCGATAAAGCTCGTTCGCACGTTTTGTACCGCCGTGCCCGCCGGGATGATCAGGTCGAACGCTTGATTCGTGACGATATGCTTGCGCACGGCATTGACAATCGAAGCAAACATCACGTGCTGGTTCCGCTGATACGTGGCGAACCCGCTGTGCGTGCTGCCCGCTTGATAGGCCCACGTCAGGTGCCAGCCCAGCTTGACCTCGGGGTTCGTCTTGTTCGCATTCACATAATCGATGAGATTCTGGAGCACGTCGTTTTCGGTGTAACTTGCGGAAACGCCGCTTAGCTCGCTGACCTGCTGCAGCGTGATCAGGTCCCACGCCTCGTCGCGCAGCCCGAAAAGGAGCGTCCGGTTGTTCTGAGCCCGCCATGTGCCGTCGACGTTCTTGTAGTATTCGTACCGGGGCAGATTGAGCCGCGCGTTTTCCCAATGCTGCGCGAGGCTCGATCCCCCGATGTACAGGTAGCCCAAGATCACGTCGACTCCGGCATCCTGCGCGATCTGATACAGGTGTTCCATGGCGTCCCGGGTGAAGCTGTTGCCGATGCCCAGGATCTTGAGCGGCTCGCTCGATTGAGCCCGGGCGGCGGCGCCGTCCGCACCGAACGCGCTCGTCCACGCGAAAACCAAAAGGAACAAAACGAAAAAGCCTATCCGCACCTGTTTGCAAAGCATGACGAACCGCCTCTTCTCGACACAAGATCGCCATATTTCTTCGCCGGACTACGACCAAGTCCTAGACAATTCCCGGTCCACGGCGGCAGGCAATGCGGGCGGCACAACCGCATCAAAAAAGCCCGCACGCCGGGACGAAAGCCCAGCGCGCGGGCGGGACGACCGGACAGTTTTCCGCCGCGGTCTAGTTCTGCCTGTACCACTCGGCGACCAGCTCGTTGCCCACCCGGACGAGTTCGTCGAGCTGCGAGCTGATCTCGCCGTTGCCGTTCAGGAAGCCGAGGATCGCCTGGTTGAGGCGGCCGCTGATGGCGGACCAGTTCGGGATGCGGGCGCGGGGGCTCGCGTAGGCGAGCTGTTCATACGTAATGACGGCCCGCGGCTCACTGGCGAAGTGGGACTGCAGCACATCGGTCTCGATCGACGAGCGGCGCGCCGCCATGTAGCCCGTCGCCGCGCCCATGCGGGCAAGGTTTACGGGATCCTGGAGGAACCGCACCAGGCGCCAGGCCGCCTCCTTTTCCGCAGCCGTGCCCGTGTTGACGATATGCAGGTTGCCGCCGCCGATCGGGGCGAAGCACTGCTTTTGGCAGGCGAGCGGCGCAACGCCGAGTTCCATGCCGTTGTTGGCCGCCGACTCGATGTTGTTGGCCAAAGCCGCCGTCGACTGCTCCGTGATGGCGAGTTTGCCCGCCCAGAAGTCGGCGTAGATCGAGTTGAACGTGCCCACCTTCGCGATCCGCGCCTGCTGCGTCAACGACTGCAAGAATTCGAACGTCTCGACCGCCGCCGGGCTGTTGAACGTGTACTCCGTGCCCTCGGGGTTGACGACGCTCGCGCCGTTTTGGCCGAGCCACGCCTCGAAGAACCAGTTGTCATTGTAGAACTGGATCATCAAGATGTCGTTTACCTGGTCGCCGTCCGTATCTTGGGCGATGCGCCGGCCGTACGTGAGGTACTCGTCCCAGACGCGGGGCGCCACTGGATCGAGGCCCCGGGTAGCGAACAAAGCCGGATTATAATAAATCACGGGCGTGCTGACGATGTAGGGGAGTCCCCACACGCTCCCCTTCCACGTGAGGAAGTCGACGATTCCCGGATAATAGTCGTCGATCGAGACGGTGGGATCCTGCGCGATGAACTCGTCGAGCGGGAGCAGGTGCCCGCTGTACGCAAAGGCGAACCAGTGAGTCTGGTCCAAAATCACGACGTTGGGCGCCGCTCCCCCGGCGATCGCGACGGACGTCTTTTCGCGCACGCCGCTGTACGAACCAGGGACGTGAACGTAATCGACGTAGATGTCGGGGTTTTGCGCGCTGAACTCCGCGAGCAGCGTGTCCACGATTTGCCCGACCTTGGTATTGGGGCGCGGGTCGTACATCGTGATCGTGGTGCGCGCCGACACAAGCTGCGCGGCGGCGACCAGCGCCGAGACCGTGAGTGCGAGGACCACACTGACCGACAAATTCTTGCGCACGTTGCTGCCTCCTTGGATGTGATTGTGAGCGTTCAGTTTGTTTTAGCCGGGCTCACCCGTCCCCTTTGCCAGTGCTTGCTTCCCTGTTGTCGAATGTTGCGCCGGAGGGATGTGGCTCAGCCATGACGCCTATAGTGATGGACATCCAGTGGGGCGCGAACATCGACGACCTGTTTTCGGTCGCCCTTGCGCTTTGTTCGCCGGAGATCGACCTGCTCGGTGTGACGGTCGTCTCCGACGCCGACGGGAACGGGACGCGCGCCGTGGAACGCCTCGTGCGCGCGTACGGCCGAAGCGTGCCGGTCCACCGGGGAAGCGCCAAGCCGCACCCGGAAGCGTCCACAAAGCTTCCGGAGGCCGTCGCGTTCCTGATCGAAACCGTGCGCCGGCGCCCCGGAGAGGTGACCGTGATCACGAACGGGCCCCTCACCAACATTGCGATGGCCATGGAGCGCGACCCGTCCTTCGCCGGCAAAGTGAAGGAGATCATCACGATGGCGGGCTGGGCAAAGCAGCCCCTCGCCGAGTGGAACGTCGCGTGCGATCCGGCGGCGATGCAGCGCGTCCTCGAATCCGAAGCGCCGTTCGTCCTGTTTTCGAGCGACGTGACGACCGCATGCCGCCTCAATGAGATGTACTTGAGCGCCCTCAGCCGCAGCCGTTCACCGGGCACAGCGCTCTTGCTTTCCCAATTGAAAGATTGGCAGAACGAAAACAGCGGCGCTCCCACGCTGCACGATCCCCTCACGGTCGCGTACGTGTGCAACCCCGACCTCGCCGTCATGGAGAGCGTGCGGGTAGCGCTTGCCCCGCCGGGAACCGTTCTTTCGGTGGGCCAGCAGGGGAAGCTCACGCGGCTGTGCAGGCACGTCGACACCTTGCGCTACTTCAACATGATCACAGAGCGCCTCGGATCGTCCCGGGCCGTCAGCCCCGCTCCCGAGCCCGAGTGGTCCCTCCATTACGCTCCGCCGCCGTACCTGTACAATGCGCTGGAGCTCGAGTATCCGGCCGGCTCCCGGCTCGAGCTGCAGGCCAGGTCCGAGTACCAATTGCTTGCAGTGCAGCGCGGCTTGCTCGCGCTCGAACTGGACGACGCCGCCTACGCGCTCGAGACGGGCGACCTGTTTTACATCCCGGCCGAAACCAGCTACAGCCTCGCCACGAGCGGGGGCGTGCGACTCTCCCTCGTCTTCTTCCACTTCCACGGCGGGCGACCCCGTCAGGGCGCGGATCCCTTGGTAGCCTGGGAGACGCCGCTGCATATTCCGCCCGGATCCTCGGGACCTTTCGAGCGCATCGTGCGGGAGCTGGTCCGCGCCCACCTCGTCCAAAGCGTCGAAAGTGTCCTCATGTCCAAAGCGCTGCTTTATGAACTCCTCGCGCTCCTCACGGGATTGTTGCGTCATACCGGCGGCCGGGGCAAGCTCAACCCGCTGCAGACGCAGTACGTCGAAGCGGCGAAGCGCATCATCGAGGACGGCGTGACGCGCCGCTTCTCGCTCGATGAGATCGCGCGCGCCATAGGCGTGAGCAAGTATCACCTGTCGCGCCTTTTTCAACTCCGCTACGGGATGAGCCCCGGTGAGTACCACACGCAGCTGCGCATGCGCAAGGCCGTAAGTCTGCTTTCGATGGGACACCTTTCGATAGGCGAGATTGCCGACCAACTGGGATACGGTTCCGTGCACTCGTTCAGCAAGGCGTTCAAGCAGCACTGGGGCACAAACCCGAGCGAGTACGTGCACCGGGCGCAACAGTGGGCGGCCCCTTGGAGTTGATCGATCTCAATGCCACTCGAGGTCGGCGGTTACGGGCAAGTGGTCGGAATTCACCCAGGTGCGGGAAGCGCCCGCGCCCATGCGAAAACCGGGGTCGGACACGACCCGGCTCGACCGCACACTTCCCGCCAGCGCCGGGCTCACGTAGATGTGGTCGATGGTGATCGTCCCTGCTCCCTGCAGGGTAGTCATCGTCGGCTCGACGCCGCCCCCGGCAAGGTCCATCGCGTTGAGAAAGCCCCGCTCCACAAGCACTTGATGGATGACACCGCCCGGCTGGGAGTTGAAGTCGCCGAGCACGATCACGTTCTCTGAAACCGCGAGCAACTCGTCGACCCGCTGGGCGAGCACATTCGCCTCCATGCGGCGGAGCTCTTCGCGCGTCGGGTGAGCGTGAATCGTGACGACCCAAACCGGCGTCCCGCGCACGTCGAGAAGCGCCGCCCCCGCCGACCGGCTGAACGGCACGTCGCCCGACGGCAAGCGGACCGTGAAGTCGCGCTGCTCGAGGATCGGAAAACGGGTAAAGATCGCTCCCGGGAACGACGTCGGCGTCGCAAACTTCGCAACGTGGGCGCCCATGGCAGCAGCGAGCCGGTCGAGGAATGCGAAGCTCCACCCCTCCTGCACACCCAGGACGTCACAGCCGAGCTCGCCGAGGACGCCGGCGAAGTAATCGAGGTGCCGCGCAGTCCCCCTGGCGCCCAGTTCCCCAGCCGCAGCCGCTTCGGGCCAGCCCTGGAAACCGAGGACGTTGTAGGTGCAAATCCGCACGGATGTCGCCGGTCCGCCCGGTGCGGCGGCCACGGCAAACAAGCGGCGCTTGCCGAGGGTGCGCACGCTCGCAGGCACGGGCGCCTCGGCCGCAAAGCCGACTTCCCACGCTCCCGGCTCCTCGGGAAGGGCGACAGCCAGCGGGATCTCGACCTCCCGGTCGCCGGAGATATCGACGATACCGGAAAAAGCGGTTTGCGTCGAGCCCGGGACCACCTCCCACCGGCGGAGTTCGGCATTCCACTTCCGCACTGCGAGGAGGGCGTTCAGGGAGATCGGGATCGGGCCATACGCCGACCCTGCCGCAACGCGCGCGGTCCCCCGCAACTCGCCGCCCACGCGCTCCAGCTCACCGATGCGGACGTCGATGTGGCCGATGCTGATCTCCTTCGCGCCGGACAGCAGTACACGTCCGCCTTGGACGTAGTCGAGCCGCAGCGCGCCGGGCCCGAGAGGAAGCTCGGAAGCCGGCACGGGAATCACGCGCTCCCCGCGCGCGGCGCCGCTCAATTCGTAAAGCAACCTCTCCTCGCCCGCCCGGGTGTACACAAGGCGGAATGTCCCGCGCGCGTCGCCGCCGGCTGGAGCCGGGGCCGCCGCGACCGGCCCCGGATGGTCCAGCGTGAGTACGACGACCACGTCGTCGCCCGGTTCGAAGCGCCACACGGGAACGGGCCGCCCAAGGCCCTGCTCGCGGATGCCGACTTCCCAACCGGCGCCCACTGGGAGGTAGAACGGCGTCACTTCAAAGGCAGAAACGCTCACAGGAATCGCCCCGGCAAACGCGCCCTCGCCCGGCGCCGGAATACCGGCCGTGGTCCGAAAGCCCGCGCCGAGCCTGACGTTTCCTGCGCCGCCTGCGACCGCGGCGACGCCCCGGAAGAGCGTGCTCCCCGCCGTGAGATCGGCGAGCGCCGCGGCCACAGATCCGGAATCCGGGTGATAGCTTACGACTGCTTCGTAGACGTGCCCGCGCACGGGCACCGCCCTCGCCAGGACGAGCTCGCTTGCGAGCCCGGCGCCCGCCGAGCCGGGCGACCGGTAGCGGAGCTTCACTTGCCAACTGGGTATCCATGCGCCGGCGTCCTTCTCCCAGATGAGTTCCATGAGGGGTTCCGGGGAGGATTCCGTTCCGGTCCCGGAAACGACGATCCACGAGGAGAGGACGACGGCGGAAAGCGATGTGTACCCCGCCTCCTCTACCGCAAGCCGCGTGCGGACGGTGAGCGGGGCCGCGTGGGTCTCGAGGGTCCATACAACTTGGCGATCGCCGTCGGCCGCCCACGCATAGGCGGCGCTTCGCATCGGCAGGTCGCCCGCAGGCTGGAAGGCAAAGGCCGCGACTGGTGCGACGACCAGTGCAAAGACCAGTGCGACGAAAGGTGCGGCGGTGCGCGCAACGACCGACACTGCAACGGAGGCAAACGGCATGTATCGACGACGGCAACAACCATGACGGCGATTGTTGCTCATGTCATGTGAAGCGGTGTACGTCGAGGCGACCAAGGTCCTCACCTTTCAACGGCTGCGGGTCGACCCGGACGATAGCTTCTCGTACCGGCGCCTTGCCGTCCTTTGCTGCGCCTTGCGCCTGTTTTGTCGCATGTTGCTTCACAACAAGCCTCAAACGAGAGCGCCCCCCGGTTGCCGGGAGGCGGCTCGACCTTCTCTACTTGTACTGCTGCATGCACCGCTCCGCTTACCGTCCCGAGCCGCTTGCGCTGCGCCGGGCCGGCGCAACCTTACACCGCCGCTGCGCCGCGCTCTCTCGTGCGGACCCGGATCACTTCTTCGATCGGCGAGATGAAGATCTTGCCGTCGCCGACCTCGCCCGTCGCCGCCGCGTCGCAAATCGCTTTGACGATCTTTTCCACGTCGCCGTCCGGTGCGATGATTTCGAGCCGGATCTTGGGCAGGAGCTCGAGGCTGTACTCGGTCCCGCGGTACGTGTGCGGCTTTCCTTTTTGGTTGCCCGAGCCGATCACCTCACTCACCGTAAGCCCGCGTACCCCGATGGCGTTCAGCGCGTCCTTCACCTTGTCGATCCGCTCGGGGCGGATCACTGCTTCGATCCTTTTCACGAGATCACCGACTCCCCTCCGACCTTTACCCGGTTGCCGTTCCCGTTGAAGGCACGAGTCGCCGCCGCGTGCGTGTTGACCGCCCTCCGGAAGTCACCCAAGTTGTGCAGCATGAAGTCGCCGTATGCAATCATGCCGTGCTCCGACAGGTCGAGGCCTTGCACTTCCTCCTCCTCGGAGACTCGGAGACCCACAATCGCCTTGATCACCAACAGGGCGATGAGCGAGGTGACCGCGACCCACGCCAGCGTCGCCGCGGCGCCGACTACTTGCGCACCGAGGAGCGACAGCCCGCCCCCGTAGAAGAGGCCGCCGTCCGTCGCAAAGAGCCCGACCGCCAGCGTTCCCCACAGGCCGCAGAACCCGTGCACCGGGATGGCGCCCACGACGTCGTCGATCTTGAGCACCTTGTCGAGCAGCTCCACGGCGAGCACCAGGATCACGCCGGCGATGATCCCGGCGGCGAGGGAGCCCGGGATCGTGAACACGTCGGCGCCCGCCGTGATGCCGACGAGGCCCGCCAGCACGCC
>NICF_comb_assmDRAFT_10003637_pt1 | contig 11085 bp, 11 predicted proteins | sample NewIslPassag4_SG_FD_11279 | JGI IMG/M metagenome (IMG submission 11279) | reverse complement strand
CCTCCGGTTCGCCGTCCGCGACCCGCTCGGAGCGGCTGCCGAGCACCCGCACGAAGCCGACCGACGTGTCAACCGGCTCGTTGAATTCCAATCGGATCTCGCCCGGGCCAGCCTCCATGCGTTCGCCGGGCGCCGGCGCGGATCGCTCCAGCACGGCGTGCGCGTCCGCCCGTCCCCCGGCGGCGAGCAGCGCCAGAATCAGAACGGCCATCCATAGCGGCACACGGATTCCTCTCATGATCGTCCCCTTCTCTCAATTACTTCCACTATAAAAAAACACCCGCGGAACCGCAACAGCAGCCGTCCAACCGTCACAACCGCGACACTAAAGCCGGCGAACGCAAAAAGGGCGCGGCCCGGAAGCCGCACCCGCATGACATATTTTCTTACGTCCGATTATACCACGCCTTGCGCGATCATGGCGTCCGCCACCCGCTTGAAGCCGGCGATGTTGGCGCCGACGAGCAGGTTGCCGGGATGGCCGTAATCTTCGGCCGCCTTCACGCTGCTCGCGTAAATGTTCTTCATGATCTGATGCAGCTTCGCGTCCACTTCCTCGAACGTCCAGGAGAGGCGCATGCTGTTCTGCGACATTTCGAGCGCGGAGACGGCGACGCCGCCGGCGTTGGCCGCCTTCGCCGGTCCGAACAGGACGCCGTTCTTGTGGAAGACGTCGATCGCCTCGAGCGTCGACGGCATGTTCGCGCCTTCGCCGACCGCCTTGACGCCGTTCGCCACGAGCAGCCGCGCGGATTCTTCGGAGATTTCGTTCTGCGTCGCGCACGGCAGGGCGATGTCGCACGGAATGGACCAGATGCCCTCGCAGCCTTCGGTGTAGGTGGCGTGCGGATGATCCTTCACGTATTCGTGGATCCGCTTGCGCTCGACTTCCTTGATCCGCTTCACCGTCGCGAGATCGATGCCCTTCGGGTCATAGACATAGCCGTTCGAGTCGCTGCACGCGACGACGCGCGCGCCGAGCTGCTGCGCCTTCTCCATCGCGTAGATCGAGACGTTGCCCGAACCGGAGACGATCACCGTCGCGTCCTTGAAGCTGAGGCCCTTCGATTTCAGCATTTCCTCGACGAAATAGATCAGGCCGTAACCGGTCGCCTCGGTGCGGCCCAGGCTGCCGCCGTAGCCGACGCCTTTGCCCGTCAGAACGCCGGCCTCAATGCTGCCGCGGATGCGCTTGTATTGGCCGTACATGTAGCCGATCTCCCGCGCGCCGACGCCGATGTCGCCCGCCGGCACGTCGACGTCCGAGCCGATGTACTTGTACAGCTCCGTCATGAAGCTTTGCGTGAAACGCATGATTTCCTGCTCGGACTTGCCCTTCGGATCGAAATCCGAGCCGCCCTTGCCGCCGCCGATCGGCTGGCCGGTGAGCGCGTTCTTGAAGATCTGCTCAAAGCCGAGAAACTTGATGATGCTCGCGTTGACGGAAGGATGGAAGCGCAGGCCGCCCTTGTACGGTCCGAGCGCGCTGTTGAACTGGACGCGGAAGCCGCGGTTTACCTGCACGTTGCCGTTGTCGTCAACCCACGGCACGCGGAAGGTGATGACGCGTTCCGGCTCGACGATCCGCTCCAGAATGGCGTGCTTGATATAGTGCGGCTCCTTCGCGAACACGGGCGTGAGCGATTCGAGGATCTCCTTCACGGCCTGATGAAATTCGTATTCATGCGGATTGCGGGCGATGACGGTCTTGTAAACCCTCTCGACATACGCCCTGGCTTGCGTCATGCTTTCTTCCGACAGCATCGTGCTCATCCATTCACTCTCCTCTGCGTTTTTCACTTTCGTTTCACGTTTGCATTTTCACGCTGATCCTTTGCACTCCGCAGCGATAGTCTACAGTCTAAAGCATCGACCGCCACGAATGCCAATCAATCTTTTTTTGGAACACGATTAAATGAATTTATTACTTTTTTTGCTATAAATAAATGTGAACCAATATAACGTGTTGCGTTACATTGGTTCACAGTTTATCCTAATTAATGTTAGAAAACCTTCCGCAGAAAACCTCACAGCAGCGTCGCGCGCAGCTCTTCCGGCGACTTCGGCGACAGCAGCCCGAACGGGATGTCGAACACGGTCTTCGCGCCCGAAACGCCATCCCGGTGCAGGCGGTATGCCGCCCGCGCGTAGGCGGTCAGCACGCTGGCCGTAAACTCCGGATTGCTCTCGAGCTTCAGGCTGAATTCGATGATCTGCTTCGTGCCCTGCCCCGTCACGCCGCTGCGGATGACGAAGCCGCCGTGCGGCATGCCCGCGTGGTCGCGGCGCAGTTCTTCCTCGGTAACGAAGTGGACGGTGGTGTCATATTCGGCGAAATAGTTCGGCATCGTGACGATCGCCCGCTCGATTTCCGCCTTGTCCGCGCCTTCCTCTGCCACGACATAGCAGAGGCGGGTGTGCTTCTCGCGCGTCGAGAGATCCGGCGTTTCGCCCGCGCGGATGCGCTCGATCGCCTCTTCGGACGGAATCGTGTACTGGACGGCGGCCTTCACGCCGGGCACGCGGCGGATCGCGTCGGAGTGGCCCTGGCTGACCCCCTTGCCCCAGAACGTGTATGCCTTGCCCTGCGGCAGAACCGCTTCCGCGAGAAGACGGTTCAGCGAGAACAGACCCGGATCCCAGCCGGTCGAAATGACGCTTACGGTTCCGGCCTTTCTCGCCGCCGCGTCCACCGACGCGAAAAATTCCGGAATCCGCGCGTGCGTGTCGAAGCTGTCGACCGTGTTGAACATCGCCGCCATCGCCGGCGTCTGTTCGGGCAGGTCCGTCGCGGAACCGCCGCACATGATCATGACGTCGATGCGGCCCTTGTATTGCTCGGCTGCGGAAATATGCTCAAAGCGGATGCCCGCTTCCCCTTTCATTTGCGCCGGATCGCGCCGCGTGAACACCGCAACCAGTTCCATATCCGGATTTTGCTTGACCGATTGAATGACGCCGCGCCCGAGATTGCCGTACCCCGCGACGCCGATTTTGATGCTCGCTGTCATGTTGCTTTCCTCCATTAAAAGGTAAAATTACTTCACTAGTATAACTGACTTTCCATGTCGCCTGCAATCGTTTTCGTTCGGCGCCGCGGAGGGGATTTATGGCATAAGTTCGCTTCCGACAACCGGAGTTTGCCCCGAAACCCGGCATAACAAAAACGCGGCCTTCGCAGCCGCGTTTTCCCGCATGACTATTGCGCCGTGGATCGGCGCGATTTTCCCACGATCTTCCGAATGCTCTCGGAGGACAGGTGAAATTTCCGTTCCAGTTCCGCGATGGTCCGGCCATTCATGTAATCCTGGATGATCTGCCGGTTTCGTTCGGCAAGCCATTTCCGCGCGCCGCTGAGCTCACCCCAGGCCGCCCGTTTGCTCGCCGGTTTCGGAATATAGATCAGTTCCCCCTGGATATACTTCTGCAGTTCGGTCAGCAGACCAGGGGGAAGCACGTCTTTTCCATTTTTGTAATTCAAGGTAACGTTCCTCCCCGTTCATGAACAAACCATTTGCCTTCTTCTCCGCTTGAACCGCGGCGGCCGCAGCGCCGCGGATATATTCGATCGGTAATGCCAAAAGCCTCATGGTTCATCCTCCTTTCGCAGTGAATGATGTTGACAGACGGCCCCGGACTTCCGCCATCGTTTTCCAGTATAATTGAAAGCACTTACAGCCGACAAGACGCCCCGCACACCCATAGACGGCATGAAAGGAAGGAGGCCGCCGGCCTCACCGGACCGCCGGCCTCCCGATGTACAGGCATCCGGATTAACCGTTAGCCACCTCGTTCATTGTCCGCATTGCCTGGATCAACTCCTTTCATCCGGATTTGTCGGCCCGACAATGAACATTGTACCAGCGAAGCGCGGAGGCCGGCAGCGAAAAAACGCTTTATAGCCGTTTTATACCAATCACGGCAGCCGTCCGACAGGATTCGCGCCTGCGTGCGGCGAAGAACAGATCCGGACACCGTTCGCACAAGGGAGGCGAAGGCATGCCGATTCTGAAAATTCCCTGGTAATCCCGCGCTCCCCCGCCGGGAACGGTCCGTGGAACGATTCCTGAGACAGGGGAGGATGCGTGCGATATGACCTGGCCGCTTGACGTCGATTGGCAAGACTTGCGCTTCGGCGTGGAGATCGAATTTGCGGGGGATGCGCCGGACTTGTCGAAGCTTGAGCCCGGCTGGTCGATCATGTCCGAGAAATTATTGTGCGACGAGCGGGGAATGCCGACGGGAGCGGAACTGATCTCGCCGCCGCTTGCATGGGACGAGCGGGAACAGATTCGCCGGATGACGGAATGGCTGAAGCGATCCGGCGCAGCCGCGAACTGGAATTGCGGCCTCCATGTGCACGTCGATCTGTCGGCCTGGGGCGAGGACGTCCTCGCGCCCTTGCTCGACGCGGCGCTGCGCACGCAGGACGCGCTGCGCCGGCTGCTCCGCACCGCCGGGCACCGGCTCATCTTCTGCCCGCCGGTGACGCTCAAGATGCGAGAGCGTTACGTGAAGGAGCCCGGAAGCCGGGCGCTTCACAATCCCGGACGCCCGCAGTCGCACCGGTGCGGCATCAACGCCCGCGCCTGGTATGACAACGGAACGGTCGAGATCCGGTTCGCGAACGGCTCTCTCGAATATGACGAGATCGTCCGGACCGTCGAGCTGTGCCTCCGGTGGACGGCGGCGGTCGGCGCGGGAAAGGCGCTGCCCGATGAGCCCAAGGCGCTTGCCCGCGCGCTGGGGGCGCCGCCGGAAGGCTATCCGCCGCCGCAAGAGCCGCCCCTCTGGCATCTCGAGCGCATGTGGCTCGAGGACTTGCTCGTGCCGGTGCTGACGCCGCTCGTCAGAGAGCGGATGCCGGGCGGCGAGATCCATACGATCCGGCCCCGGCCCGGCGGACGTCTGCTCGTCGATGCCGAGGGCGAGGACGGCCGAATCCGCCGGTTCATCGCCCGGCCGGCGGGCGGCGGATGGGCGCTGCTTGACCGTCCGGCAATGCCGTGACGCCCGGGCGAAGCATGGAACGCGAGGGGAGACCGCGCACCGTGGTCTCCCCGTTTGCGTTACGCGCCCCGCTCCCGGCGGAAGCCGATCTCGATAATCGGGTCGAGCGGTTCGTATCCGATTCGGCGGTAAATCCGGTTCGAACCCGGATTGGCGGCGTCGGCGTACAGCATCGGCGTCAGCCCTTCGCGAAGCAGCATGCGCGTAAGCTCGGCGGTGATCGCGCTGGCGAACCCGCGCCCGCGCGCGTCCGGCCGCGTATAGACCGCGCTGATCCGCCCGTGGCGCGCCGAACGATAAGCGATGTTCGCCATCGCCACGCATTCGCCGCCGACGGTCCAGAAGAACAGCCCGCCTTCCCCGATCATCCGGTCGGCCGCCGGAAGCTGCGTGAACGCGGCGACCGGCTCGCCGTAGGCATCCCGCGAGAACCCGGCGAGAAACCGGGCGGCCGTATACCGATCGGCGGCCGACGCCTTGCGAAGACAGCCTTTCGCGGCGATTTCCAGCCTGAGCGCGCGGCATGCATACGGGACAAGCGTCAGCCGCTCGGTCCAGGCGATCCGCCGCCTTGCCGCGTAACACTCCGCGAACCGCCGGACGGGCCCGGGATCGCCGATCACGCCCGGCAGCGCGTCATCGTCGATCTTCTCCGCCAGCTCGCGGATGCGCGACAGACGCTCATCCTCCGGCGCGGACGGGTCGACCCACAGCCATCCGTTCCGGCCCGGCGTCTGCGCGTAGAGCAGCACGCCGTCGTCCGATTTGATCCTGAGCGCGTCCGGGAAGCCGCTGATCTGGCCCAGCGGATGGAAGCGCGCCTCATCCTTCAGAAACGCGGGACGGCCGAACACTTGGTCTCCTGCGCGCAGCGCGATCAGCATCGTACCGCACAACCTCCGCCGGACAAAATGCCGACGATCCCGTGTTTTTCCGGCGCGATCTTCTCGGCCGCGTCGAGCAGCGCGGTTCCGATGCCCTTCCGCCGCAGCGGCGGTATCACGACGAGGCCGTTGATCTCCGGGATGCCGTTCTCCGCGAAATACGGGTAGCCGGAATGCGCCAGCAGATGGACACACCCCGCATATTCGCCGTTCCGGAACGCCGGAAGCGTCGCGCGGATGCCGGCTTCATTTTCCTCCAGGCATTGAGCATAATAATCTTCCGGCCGGCGAATGCCATACTGCGGAAAAATCTCCCGCATCACGCCGGCGTCTTCCGCCCGCATACGGCGAATTTCGATCATCGCTCGTTCCCTCCCCCCGGATTGCTCGTCACACGCAGTCTGAAGCCCGGTCCGGGCCTTCATGCGAGAGAGAAGCCATCCCTTCCGGCTCGCCGAAATGGCGATGTTCCCCGTCCGGGATGGCTTGACGCATCGGTTATACGCCGGCGTAGGCCAGAAATCCGCCGTCCACGGGCACCGTGATGCCGGTGACGAATCGCGACGTCGCGTCGTCGACCAGCCACAGCAGCGCGCCGAGCAGATCCTCGGGCTGGCCGAAACGGCGCATCGGCGTGTGCGTGATGATCTTGTGCGCCCGCTCGGTGAGCGAGCCGTCCGGGTTCGTCAGCAGATTGCGGTTCTGCTCCGTCAGGAAGAAGCCCGGCGCGATCGCGTTGACGCGGATGCCGGCCTCGGCAAAATGAACGGCCAGCCACTGCGTGAAATTCTCGATGCCGGCCTTCGCCGCGCTGTAAATCGGCACCTTCGTCATCGGGCTCGGCGCGCTCATCGACGAAATGTTGAGGATGACCCCGCCCCGGCCGATCATCTGTTTGCCGAAATGCTGTGTCGGAATGAGCGACCCGAGGAAGTTCAGATTGAAGACGAACTCGATCCCCTCGCGGGTCAGGTCGAAGAACGTCGTCACGCCTTCCTTCTCCAGATCCTCCGGCTTGAAAATCTCGTTCGTCGTGATGCCCTGCGGGTGGTTGCCGCCCGCTCCGTTGATCAGAATGTCGCACGGGCCGAGCTTCTCCGCCACGACGGCCGCCGCCTCCGCGACGCCGGCCGGGTTCACCACGTCGCACGCGACGGCGATCGCTTCGCCGCCCGCCGCGCGGATCGCCCCGGCGACCGCTTCGCCCTTCTCCGCGGTCCGGTTCAGAATCGCCACCTTCACGCCCTGCCGGCCGAGTTCCCGGGCCATCGCTGAGCAGAGCACGCCGCTGCCGCCGGTGATGACGGCGACCTTGCCCTTCAGATTCTCATGGATTGGCAGCATGGTCTCATCCCTTCTTCACGCGTTCGAGCGCATCCCAGGCGCCCCACAGGTACATGATGCCGAGCGCGCGGTCGTACAGACCGTATCCGGGCCGGCACTGCTCGTCCCAGATGTGGCGCCCGTGGTCCGGGCGGGCGTAGCCCGTGAAGCCAGTCTCGTGGTAAGCCCGCACGACCTCGGCGATGTCGACGGAGCCGTCGGACGAACGGTGCGACGTCTCGATGAAATCACCGTTCGGATAGACGCGCACGTTGCGGATGTGCGCGAACGGAATGCGCCCCGCAAACTCCCGGATCATCGCCGGAATGTCGTTCGCCGGATTCGCGCCGAGCGAGCCGCTGCACAGCGTGATCCCGTTGGACGGGCTGTCGACCATGTTCAGCACGCGGCGGATGTTGTCGCGATTCGTGATGATGCGCGGCAGACCGAACACCGACCACGGCGGATCGTCCGGGTGAATCGCCATCTTGATCTCATACTGTTCCGCGACCGGAACGACCGCCTTCAGGAAATATTCGAGGTTGCGGAACAGATCCTCTTCCGTGACGCTCTGGTACGCCTCGATCGTCGGGCCGGCCTTCTTCAGCCGCTCCGGCTCCCAGCCGGGCATCGTGAAGTCCGGGATTTCGGCGATCTTGCGGATCAGCTCGCGGTAATCCATGTTGTCGATCTTCGCCTTCTCGAGAAAGAGCGCCGTCGACCCGTCCTCCATCTCCTTGAACAGGTCCGTGCGCAGCCAGTCGAACACCGGCATGAAGTTGTAGCAGATCACCTTCACGCCGACTTCGGCCAGGTTCTTGATCGTCTGGATGTAATTCTCGATGTATTGGTCGCGCGACGGCAATCCCATTTTGATGTCCTCGTGGACGTTGACGCTCTCCACCACTTCGATGTGGAAACCGTAGTCGTCCGCGAGCTTCTTGTAGTGGCGGATCTTGTCCATCGGCCACACGTCCCCGGCGGGCACGTCGTGCAGCATCCAGACGATGCCCTCGACGCCGGGGATTTGGCGGATCTGCCTGAGTGTGACCGTGTCGTTGCCTTCGCCGTACCAGCGAAACGTCATCCTCACAGCTTCTCTCTCCCTCTCAAACGGCGGTAATCGGTTACAACATCCATTATAGCTGGTCGGCCGTCACAAACCCATAAAAAAATGTCAGATATCCATACGGATTTGTGATGATCCGCCGCGAAAGGGAAATTCAGGCCCTCATCGACGCCGCGGCCGTGCGGTACGCGACGAGGAACATGAACAGCGCGATCACCGGATGCAGCAGTCCGAGCCCGTCGACGTTGGCCGTGATGTATTGGAGAACAATCATGCCGATCAGCGCGGCCGCGCTCCATTTGACCGAAGCGCGGTACTTGCCCGGGAACGCGAGGATCAGCAGCAGGATCGGCAGCCCCTCGAGCATCCGGACGAACAGGACGTGGCTGCGCCAATGCTCCGGATCGAGGAACACCGCCGCCCCGGCCAGCAGCGTCTGGACCGCGATGCAGGCCGTGAGCAGCCAGGCGACGGCGGCGAAGGCGCCCCGGAACACGCGCGTTCTTTTGCCTGTCATGGCGTTGTTCATCTCGTGCATCTTCCTTTCCTCCGTGATGCTCCGATACTAGCAACAAATTGTTGCGAAAATGTGAACGCAGGATGCGAAAATCGTGAAGTTGCGCAAATTTTCCCGCGGCCGTGTACAATGGAGACAATACGGTTGTGAGACGGGCGGGTGAGGTTCGCAGTGGCGCTGACGCTGCTTCTGGTGGATGACGAGGCGAAAATGCTGGATTTCATGGCTTCCTATTTTCGCAGGGAAGGCTATGACGTCATCACCGCGATGACCGGATCCGAAGCGCTCCGGCTCGCGCAATCGGCGAAGCCCGCGGTCGTCGTGCTCGACTGGATGCTGCCGGAGATGAGCGGCATCGACGTCTGCCGCGAGCTGCGCCGGACGAGCCGGGCGGGCATCGTCATGGTGACGGCGCGGGCCGACGAGACGGACAAGATCATCGGCCTGGAGGTGGGCGCCGACGATTACGTGACGAAGCCGTTCTCGCTGCGCGAGCTGCACGCCCGCATCCGCTCGCTGATCCGGCGGCTGGAAGGCCGCGAGCCGGAGGACAGGCCGCTTGAGCGGGGCGATCTGACGATCTCGGAGGCGCAGATGCGCGTCTGGAAGCGCGGGGCCGAAATCGCCCTCACGCCGACCGAATTCCGGCTGCTCTCGACGCTCGCGGCCCGGCCCGGCATCGTCTACAGCCGGCTCCAACTGCTGCAGGCCGCGATGGGCGACGACTGGCTGAACGACGAGCGGACCGTCGACGCCCACATCAGCAAGCTGAGGAAGAAGATCGAAGACGATCCGTCGAAGCCCGCGTACATCCAGACCGTGTACGGCTTCGGCTACCGGTTCGGTGGCGACGCATGACGATCCGGAAGCGTCTGTTCCTCTCAATGGCCGGCCTGATCGCGCTGATGGGGCTCGTGTTCGCCGGCGCGACGATCGTCGTCGTGCGCGCCGTGATCATCCATATCCCGGTCGCGGACCGGAGCGATGAAATGCGGGAAATCGCGGAACTGGCGGGGGAGTTGTTCGCGGAGCGCGGCGGCTCGTGGGACGGCGTGCCCCGCGACGAACGGCTGGCGGCGCTCATCGGCCGGCAACGCGACGCAAGCGTGCTGCTGGTGGCGGCGGACGGGAGCATCGTGCTGCATGCCGGCGATGAGAGCGCGGAGGCGATCCGGCGGCTCGGCCAGCGCGAGCGGATCGCGCGGGACGGCGCAAACGTCGCCGTTCTTTACTACCATGATGAAGAGGCCGCGCGGCTGAAAATCATCCAGCGCGGTGTCGGCGATTCGGTGACGTTCCTGATGATCGCGGCCGTGTTCGTCGTCGGCGTGATCGCGCTGATGGCGGCCTGGCGGCTGTCCCGTCTGCTGACGGCGCCGATCCATGCGCTCATGCCGGCGATTGCGCGGCTGGGTGCGGGCGAACTCGGCGTGCAGGCGCCGGCGGTCGGCCGGGACGAACTCGGCCGGCTGGCGGCGGCCTTCAACGCCATGTCGGCGCAGCTTCTGCGCTACGAGACGGCGCGGCGAAACCAGACCGCCGACATTGCGCACGAGCTGCGCACACCGCTCGCGATCATGCGAGGGCAGCTCGAAGAGTTGCAGCAGCGCGGGGAGCCTGTGCCGCCGGAGACGCTGCTGCCGATCCAGGACGAGCTGATCCGCCTCACCCGGCTGGTCGACGACCTGCATCAGTTGTCGCTGGCCGAAGCGAACCGGCTGCGCCTGGACCGAAGGCGCTTTGATCTCGCGGCGCTGCTCGGCCGGATCGCGGAGCGGGCCGAAGTGGAAGCCGCGGCGCGCGGCGTCCGGATCCGGCTGGAGGCGGAGCCGGACCTGCCGGATGCCGATGTCGACCCGCACCGGATGACACAGGTATTCCTGAACATCATCATGAACGCCGTGCGCCATTCGCCGGAAGGCGGCGCGGTGACGGTCGACATGCGGGCGGAACCGCCCGGCGAAAGCGGCGCCGGCGGGGATGCCGCGATGCTGCGCGTCACCGTCGCGGACGAGGGTCCCGGCATCGCGCCGGAGCATCTGCCGCACATTTTCGACCGGTTCTGGCGCGCGGACGACGACCGGTCGCGCGGCACGGGCGGCATGGGGCTCGGCCTCTCGATCGCGAAGGCGTTCGTGCTGGCGCACGGCGGCACGATCGAAGCCGCGAGCAACGCCGGCGCGGGCGCCCGCTTCATCGTGCGCGTCCCGGCCTGGACCGGCGACAGATGCGCCCCGCGCCGGTCTGTACTATAATGGGATGATGGAATTGCACGCCGGACG
>NICF_comb_assmDRAFT_10003636_pt1 | contig 11086 bp, 8 predicted proteins | sample NewIslPassag4_SG_FD_11279 | JGI IMG/M metagenome (IMG submission 11279) | reverse complement strand
AGCCTGCTGCAGGCCGCGGTCTTCGTCGAGACGCTCGAGTCCCGCCAGGGCACGAAGATCGCCTGCCCCGAGGAGGTGGCCTACCGCCAGGGCTGGATCGGGCCCGAGCAGCTCGAGGCGCTGGCGCGCGAGTTCGGCCCGGCCAACCCCTACGGCCGCTACCTGCTGGGCCTGCTGGAGGAGCGGGTGTCCGGCCTGGCGGGAGCTCCCGGCGCTTAGGCGCCGCCTGGTGAGCCGCTACGCCGGCGCCGAGGAGCCCGCTGGCCAAGGCCTGGGGACCCACGAGCCAAGGCCTAGGAGCTCACTAGCCAGGGCCGCAGAGGCGGCACGCCCTGCAGCGCCGACGCGCCATCGGGCGCGGCGCCGGCTTCGGACCGGCCGAGGCTGTTCAGGCCGGCCGTCACTCGCCCAGGCCGCCAGCCGAGAGCGGTGCTACTCTTGGCGCGCATGTCTGGGACCCTCTCCACAGCGGGCCGCGCCCCCGTCCCGATGCTCGACCTGACGCCCGAGGTCGAGGCCCTGTGGCCCGAGCTGGCTGCCGCGTTCGAGCGGGTGATGCGCAGCGGCCAGTTCGTCGGCGGCCCGGAGGTGGTGGCCTTCGAGACCGAGGTCGCCGACTACCTGGGCGTGAAGCACGCCGTGGCCCTCAACAGCGGCACGGACGCGCTGGTGATCGCGCTGCGGGCGCTGGGGATCGGCCCCGGCGACGAGGTCATCACCACCCCCTTCACCTTCTTCGCCACGGCCGAGGCCATCGCACACGTGGGGGCGACGCCCGTCTTCGTCGACGTCGACGAGAGGTCGTTCAACCTCGACGCCTCGCTCGTAGAGGCGGCCGTCACGCCCCGCACGAAGGCGGTCCTCCCCGTCCACCTCTACGGCCGCCCCGCGGACATGGACGCCGTCATGGACGTGGCCGGACGACACGGGCTGAAGGTCGTGGAGGACTGCGCGCAGTCGTTCGGCGCCGCGTGGCGCGGCCGCAAGACGGGCTCCATCGGCCACGTGGGCACGTTCTCCTTCTACCCGACGAAGAACCTCGGGGCCTTCGGCGACGGCGGGCTGCTGGCCACCGACGACGACGTCGTGGCCGCGGCCGCGCGGATGCTGCGCGACCACGGCTCGGAGCGGCGCTACGTTAATGTGATACTCGGTTACAATTCGCGCCTCGACGCCCTCCAGGCTGCCATGCTGCGCGTGAAGCTCCCGCACGTCGACGCCTGGAACGAGCGCCGCCGGGACGTGGCGCGGCGCTACGGCGAGCTGCTCCAGGGCGTCGCGGGCGTCGTGGCGCCCGAGGTCACCCCCGAGCACGTGTTCCACCAGTACACGGTGCGGGTCCCAAGCCTGCGCCGCGACGCCCTGCGCGAGCGCCTGGCCCGAGCGGGGGTGAGCACGATGGTCTACTACCCGGTCCCCCTGCACCGCCTGCCCGTGTTCTCCCACCTCGGCGCTTCCTGCCCGGTGAGCGAGCGCCTCGCCGGGGAGGTCCTCAGCCTGCCGGTGGGACCGATGCTCCGGCCGGAGGCGCAGCTCGCGGTGGCGGCGGCCCTGCGTGACGCCGCAAGGGAGGCGGACGCGTAGCTTGGCAGCCGAGGCCCGGGAGGAGCCCGCGTCGAGCGACGGGGAACACCGGCGCCTCGGGAGCGGTCGGCGTCCGAACGGACGGGGCGAGGTGCAGCGTGTATCTTGTCCCAGCGTGAGGCGGGAGCCGGTCGGCTACCCCTGCCCGCCCCATATGCGAGACCCGGGAAGAGGGGAGCGCTGGGTGCCGCTGCCCACCGGTACTGCCGCTCAGGATAGAAGATGCGAACAGTGAAGCTGGTCCTACGATACTGCCGTGGCCTGCTGCGCCTCATCGCGGACACGGCGTACGACGTCGTGCAGTACCTGAGGTGGTCGCCCCTCAGCAGCCACCCGCGCTGCGCGGCCCACCTGGACGCCTACATAACGATGAACTACCACAGGCTCGAGAAGGGCCTATCGTTCCGGCACTCGCGACCCCGCTTCGGGCGCGCGACCGTGGACGAGCTCATCTCCCTGCTGAGGCTCACGGAGCGCTTCGGCGAGAGACAGCCCGCGCGCGTGGCCGTTAGCGCGCTGGCGTCGTACCGGGAGGCGCACGCGCCGGAGGACAGGTACGAGCCCCTGGAGACCTTCCTCGCGGAGCGAGGGAGCCCGCGCCTCGAGCAGGAGGACGCGCTGGGAGGGACGAAGGTCGTCGGTCGCGAGGAGGTCCACGCCGCCGCCCTTCGAGACCTGAGGCCGTTCTTCGCCTCGCGACACAGCGTCAGGGACTTCGACGAGCGCGAGGTCGACGTCGACCTCATCAGGCGGGCGGTGGAGATGGCTCGGTTCACGCCGTCGGTGTGCAACCGCCAGGCCACGCGAGTGCACGTCCTCCAGACCGCCGACGCGAAGCGGAGCGCCCTGGAGCTGCAGAACGGCAACCGCGGCTTCAGGGAGCAGATCGACAAGGTCCTCGTCGTGACCTCGGACCTGCGGTCCTTCGTGTCTTCCGGCGAGAGGTACCAGTCGTGGATAGACGGCGGCATGTTCGCCATGTCGCTCGTCTACGCGCTTCACTCCCTCGGTCTCGGGACCTGCTGCCTCAACTGGAGCGTCGACTGGTTCACCGACAGGCGGCTTCGCAAGGCGATCGGCCTGCCACCCTACGAGAGGGTGATCATGCTCATCGCGGTCGGGCACCTGCCCGAACGGTTCAAGGTCGCCAGGTCGGCGCGCGCTCCCGTCGACGACCTCATCGTCCTGCACTGAGGCATGGGAGCCCGCACCGGCAGCACGGGTCCAGCGCGCACCAGCGGAGCGGAGGGGCCGCGGCCCACGAGGGCGTCGTCGCTCCGCAGGGCGATCGCGGACCTCTCGGCGATAACCGTGGCCACGGGGATCTCCATGGCGCTGGCGTTCGCCGTGCAGGTGCTGCTCACCCGGGCCCTCGCGCCCGCCGGGTACGGCGCGCTCAGCACCGCTATCTCCGCCATCGCGCTCACCGCCCCGCTGGCCGGCTTGGGCGTGGGCAAGTTCTGGCTCAGGGTCTTCGGGGCCCACGGCTGGCGCGGTCTGGCCTGGTTGGGGCCTACCGTGCGGCTGGCGGCGGTCGGGACCGCCGTGTCGGCTCTGACCGTGATCGCTTGGACCTCCTTCGCCGCGCTCGACCGGACCATCGTGGCCGTGACGCTGATCATGCTCCCCACCCTCCTCCTCTACCCGGCGAGCGAGACGCTCGACGCCAAGCTGCAGGTCGAGGCGAACTACGTCGCGTTGGCGGTGCGCCAGCTCCTGCCCAACCTCGCCCGCACGGTCGTGGCCGTGGTGGCGGTAGCCTTCGGGATCCAAGCCGTCGGCGTCTCCATCGGTCTGTCGGCGGCGCTCACGGCGCTGGCCGCGCTGTTCATCGCCGAGGTGGCCCGCGCGAGCAACGGGAACCTGAGGCTCGTGGGGCACGGGCCGCGACCGGAGGAGCTGACGGCGGCCGCGCCCTCGCTCGCGGAGGTGGCCAGGTCGGCGTGGCCGTTCGCGCTCAGCGGAGTCTTCTACAACGTCTACTACCAGAGCGACGTGATGATGCTCGGCTGGCTGCGGGGACCCGAGGCGGCCGGCATCTACAACGTGGCCTTCGCTGTCATGGCGGCGGTCTACCTGGTGCCGAGCATCGTGCACCAGAGGTACCTGCTGCCCAAGCTCCACCGCTGGATCGAGCACGACAAGCCCAAGCTGCTCGCCGTGTACCGCTTCGGGAACGGCGCCACGTTGGCGTTGGGCGTGGCCGTGGCCGCGCTGCTCCTCGCGCTCTCCCCGTTCGCGGTCCGCTTGGTCTTCGGCGAGGACTACGCCGAGGCCGGACGCGTGCTGCAGGTGCTGGCGCTGGCCGTGCCGGGGCGCTACCTGGCGACCAGCGTCGGGGCCGTGCTGGCGACGGCGGACAACATGCGGCGCAAGGTCTGGCTCATGGGCCTCTCGGCCCTGGTGAACCTGACGCTCAACCTGCTGCTGATACCCCGCATCGGCGCTACCGGTGCCGCCATCGCGACCGTGGCCTCCGAGACGGTGCTCCTGGTCTCATACCTGCTAGCCGTGCGCGCTTACGTGTTCGGGCAGGAAGCCCTCAGGGGATGGACGCTGGTGCCTGGCGGCTGGAACGCCGACCGGTGACGACCTCCGGCGCGCGCCCCGAGCCTTCACGTCACGCCGTCGCCTCGGCCGCGCGCTGGTCGCGGAGCGGCAGGCCGGAGAAGTTGTTCCTGGAGAGGGCCCTGGCCCGCTCCAACCCGGATGCCACCTTCGCGCGGTAGGACGAACGCTCCGCCAGGACGTCCTCGAGCACGGCGATAGCCCGATCGGCGAAGCCGGGCGCGGGCGCCACGGTCAGGCTCGGCGTGTCGAACATCTCCATCAGGCCCTCGACCTTCCCCTGGTACGCGAGCGTGACCGCAGGCACCCCGCTCCAGAGCGCCATTATCGACAGGTGCATGCGGCCCGACAGCACGCACTCGGCGCCCCTCAGCAGGCCCCTGATCTGGTGAGGTCGCAGCAGGCGGTCGACGAGGAAGACGGAACTGCCCGCGGCTGGGCACCGTTCGAAGATCCGCCTGCACTCGGCGACGTCCTCGACTCCCCTTCTGGAGTCGTGAGGCACGAGCACCACCTGCAGACCGCGCGAGACGACCCAGTCGACGAGCCTCAGGTAGTCGGGCGCTTGGTCGAACGTCCTGCCGATCAGTCCGTTGGCGTTGAGCACGACGAACGGAGCGTCCAGCCCCGGCGCGACCCCCTCGCGCACCGTCTCGTCGACGGACCTCGCGCTGAAGACGAGGTCGGCGGTCCGCATCACGCCATCGCCGACGACCGCCCTCAGCCGACGCTCGGACACAGGGTCCCGGACGAGGACCCGCACCCCGGCCCGGGCGGCCTCCCTGAGGGCCTCCGCGGCGCGCGGGTCCGGCCTCTCGTTCCAGCTGAACCCGAGGATCCTCGTGTCGACACCGGCGCGCGCGGCGTACATGGCCGCCGTGATCCGCTGGACCGAGCGGCGGTACGAGTAGGCCCCGTCTATGACGTCGGCCCCTATGACGGAGAAGCTGGCCGCGCCCTCTAGGAGACGCCCGAACTCCGATAGGGTCTCGCGCGTGCGCACCACCGAGCCGTCGACGAGGCCAGGGATGCTCACGGCCGTGACCGCTTCGTCCGCGCCGACCGGCACCACGTCGTCGTCGTGGCTCAGCTTGACGATCACGATCGGCGACGCCACGTTCTCCACGAACGCTTGGACCATCGCCTGGTCACCGACGCTGCCCTTCACCTCGCTGCTGGAAGGGAGGAGCACGTGGTAATCCGGCCGACGGTCCGCTCCGACCACGAGGCCGGACAGGAGGTGTGCCTCGCGGCGCCTCCTCAGCCTGAAGATGGCCGGGTGGTCGACCACGGCCGACCTCACGGCCTTCAACGTCTGCTTCATGCGCCTCCTAGCCCTCACACCCTATGTCGGTCGCCGCGGGACCACTGGCCGCGGGGCGTCGCTACGCGGGACGTCCCGCCTGCCGCGACCGATGCGCGACGGCCATGGAGGCCACCAGGACCAGGAAGCCGAGCATCCTGGCGCTCCAGAGGAACGTGTCCACGGCGTTCATCGCGATCGCGGGGACCAGCGCCAGCCACGCGGCGAAGCCCTCCCCACCGCGCCGCATGACCCTGGCGAACCATACCAGTACGAGCACGAGCCCGCTCGTGCCGACCAAGCCGCGCTGGAAGAGGGACTGCAGCAGCTCGTTGTGCGCGTGGGAGGGCACGGCGGTGTTCTGGTCGGGAGGGTTCGCCCGGTAGTAGTCGGAGAAGCTCGTCCCCCTGTGGCCGAACAGGGGTTCGGCGAGGAACGCTCGCCAGGCGGCCCTGAAGGCCGAGAGCCTGGCCAAGGCGGCCGCCGTGCCCGGGGAGAGGGGGGTCGGGGACGAGCTCCGCTCCAGTTCCGACAGCCCGCCGACCACCCCCCTCACCTCCCTCACCTCCAAGGTGGCGGCCGTAGCCCCGCCGCCCAGGTCGGGCGCGGGACCGATCCACATCCACAGAGGTACGTCGGCGTTCGAGCGGAAGGCGAGGGCGATGCCGGTCCACCCACCGTCCATGTCGGTGACGGCCGCCTCGACCAGCTCGATCCGGCCGCCGGCGGCGGCCGTCCACCCCGTCTCGCCGAGGGAGAGCTCGATGGTGTCGTCGCCCCGGACCACGCCGAGCACGCCCGGGACCGCGGCAGGGTCCTCGTGCCTCACCTCCCAGTAGGTGGCGTACAGCGTCCCCGGGAACATGACCATCGGCCACTGGACGCGCGACCAGCCCTCGGGCCGGGTCTTGGTTAGCAGCAAGGTGCCGCGGTCGGACACCTCCACGGTCACGCCCAGCGCCTGCGCCGCACCCAGCACGCGCTCGCCGGTGCCAGAGCTCGGCAGCTCCCGCAGAGCCTCGACCGCGGTGCGCCACGCCCTCGGCTGCAGCCCAGCCAGGGCCGCCAGCAGCGCCGCGCCCGCGACCGCGGCGACCAGCAGTCGGCCGCGGGAACGGGCGGGGGCGGTGAGCGTGCCGCTCAGCGCCGCGCGCCCCAGGGTACCTACCAGCACCAGCGTGACCCCGATGAGCGAGGCCCGGCTGCCTGACGTGATGCTCACGGCGTACGCCGCCAAGAACGACGCCAAGACCGCCGTCCTCGAGGCCGGGCCGGCCGCGACCATCGCCAGCGGCATGACGACCACCGCCCCCCAGATGTTGGCGTGCGACGTCCAGCCCGACGCGCGACCCCCCTCGACGATCCACTGAGCCGTCGAGAGGACGCCTACGACCACGAGACCCGTGGCCATGCCAGGCGACAGGTCGCGGAGCGAACCGCCTGCCCGAGCGAGCAGCGAGCCTGCGATCGCGCACACGGCGACGAGCAGGATGTCGAGCGCCTCGGTCAAGGCGGGCCGCCCCGCCGTTCCAGCGACCGCGTCGAGGCAGATGGGAAGCGTCAGGAGACCGAGCCCTGCCCACAGGAGCCCCTGGCCGCGGAGCCTCGGCCTGCCGGCGCGGGAGAACAGGAGCAGGCCGACCACGGCCGCTACGGGCGGGTAGATCGCGGCGAGGGCGCCGAGCGCCCGCCACGTGAGGCTCATCTCACCCGCGCCAGGGCGCCGTACGCCTCGAGCAGTCGGGGCGCCTGATGCTCCCAAGCGAGCTGGCACTCCATCCTCTCGCGACCGGCGCGGCCCATCCGGGCACGCGCCTCGTCGTCCTCGAGCAGGCGGAGGATCGCGGCGGCCATGAGACGGTGGTCGTTCTCCGGCACGTAGACGGCGGCGTCGCCGGCCGACTCCCGCCCCTCCTTGAGTTCGAACTGGACGACCGGTATGCCCAGGGCCATGTACTCGAGGACCTTGTTCATCGTGCAGATGTCGTTGTAGGGGCTTATGGGATCTGGCGCCACCGCGACGTCGACCGCCGAGAGCAGCTCCAGGAGCTCCTCCCCCGACTTGTAGCCGGCGAACCGCACGTGACCGTCCAGCCCGAGCTCGCTCGCCAGCGCCTGGAGACGCGGAGCCGACGTCCCGCCTCCGATGAGGAGGAACCCCACGTCCTCCCTACCCTGTACACGCACGATCTCGTGTGCGGCGCGGACCAGGTACTCCACGCCGTCCTGTTCGGCCATGATGCCGACGTAGCCCACCAGGTACCTGTGGCCGAACCTGTGCTCCTCGTTGAGCGGCAGCCGCCTGAAGCGCTCGATGGCGGGAGCGCTCCTGACCACGAAGACCTCGGCCTCGGACTTCCCGCCCCTCTCGAGAGCGATGCGGCGGTAGGACTCGTTCGTCGAGATCACGATGTCGGCGGTCCGCATGGTCCACCGCTCCAAGGCGCGGAGCACGGCGTAGAGCGGTCCCCGGCGCCCGAACTTCTCGATGAACAGCTCCGGGTTGGCGTCGTGATGGTCGAACACGACTCTCACCGACCGGGTGAGCTTGTACCATCCCGCCAGTAGGAACAGCACGTCGGGCGGGTTGCAGATGTGGATGACGTCGAACCCCTGCTCGCGCCACACGCGGCCCGCCAGGCGGAACTCCCAGTAGAGGGCCGTGGCGTACTCGCGCACGTAGCCCAAGAGGCCGCGCCCCTCCAGAGGCAGGTCGTGGCGGTAGATGTGCACGCCGTCCAAGACCTCGTACTCGGCGTCGTGCCCCTTCCCCTTGGGGCAGATCACGCTCACGTGGTAGCCGTTCGAGCGCAGCGTCGTGGCTTCCAGCCAGACGCGCCTGTCGAAGGGCACGGGCAAGTTCTCGACGACCATCAGGACCCGCGGCATCGGCTCGCTCGTCCGCGTCATGAAGGCGACCTCACTGTGCTCGCCGACAGGCCGGCGAGTCGCGACCTGAGCTCCTCCAGCTCGGTCTCGAACGCGCGCGTCCACGCGGCGCGCTCCTCGGACAGGTCGAGGCGGCTCCCCCGAGCCCTGTCGATCGCCGCTGCGATGCTCACCACGTCGTGCTCCACGAGCTGCGCCCACCCGCCGAAGAGGCTCTCCGTGAGGCTGGTCCGAGACACCACGAGGGGCGTGTCCGAGGCCAGCGCTTCGCAGGCTCCGCTCGGCTGTGTGGCGCTCCGCTCGGTCAATACGACGGCCGCTCCGGACGTCGCCAGGAGCTCGTTGTACCGCGCGGTTGGCAGGAAGCCTGGCAGCCTGAGGTTCGGCAGGCGCTCGAAGCGCTCGCGCCAAGTCGGGGCGAGCTTCTCCACCCGAGCGGTGATGACGAACTCCAGGTCGGACCGGGCGGCTATCAGGTCGTGGATCAGCGCGATCGGCTCGTCCGCGGCGAAAGAGCAGACGATGAGGACGCGGTTCGGGTCCCTCGCCGCGGCCCTCTGGGCGCAGAGCTCCAGGTCCAGGGGGTCGCGCAGGACGGTCACCACGGACCCGGGGAACCGGGCATCGGCGATCGCCTTCGCCTCGTCGTTGTGCGCCACGACCGCCACGGCACGGCGAGCTATGAGCCTCGTCAACGGCACCTTCGCCCAGAACCCCTGAAGGCTGGCGTTGTGGGCGTCGACGACGTAAGGGACCCTCAAGGCCATCGCGGCGAGCGCGCCGAAGGGCGGCGGGCTCTGCAGGACGAGGAAACGCGGCCGGTAGTCGCGCACCACCCGGTACGTCTCGACCAGCTTGCGCAGGTAGTCCAGAGGGCGCAGGTACCGGCTCCGCCACCGGTTGGGGAGCCACACGACCCTAGCGTTCAGCCTGGGCGCCAGCACCTCCGCCCGCCGCTGGTAGCCGTTCCAAACGACGAAGAGCGACTCTTCGCTAGCTGGCACTCGCCGCGGCCTCCATGGCGCCCCGCTCGATCACGCCGTCGGCACCGACGCCGACCGGGGCGATCCTCAGCCGAGGAGAGCTGAGCGCTCCGGCCGTGATCAAGGTGATGCCGGAAGCGATGAACCCGAACCCCGACTCGTTCAACGCGCTCGTGACGATCAGACCGGCCATCATGGCAGCGGTAGCACCGTACCACCAAGAACCCGCGACGCCCGCGCGCAGGGCCCTCGTGAAGCGACGCGCGAGGTTCCCCGCCACCGCGATCAGGAAGCCGTAGAAGACCAGCATGGCCGGCAAGCCCATCTGCGTGGCCAGGGAGCCCATGTAGCTGTCCCCGCCACCGAGGATCACCTCTCGTGCGCCGCTCGCGCGCGCCACACCCGTCGCCGTGCTGCCCGCGGTGCCGAGGCCGTACCCCAGCACCCGCTCGGTCCCCCGACGGAGACCCTCCAGGAGCTCCTCTATGTGCCCCGCGCCGGTCATGAAGCTCAAGATGACGTCGCCGAGCGCGGCCGCGGTCACGACGAGCCCTATCAAGGTCGCCCCGGTGAGCAGCACGAACACCGTCCGCGAGCGCCCGGCGAGCACCAGGAGGCCGATGGCGATGAATATGGAGAGCACGGCGCCGCGGCTCAGGGTGAGCAGCGTGGCGACGGCCACCAGGGCGCCGAGGAACAGGTGGACGTAGCGGAAGCGCCCCTGAACCAGGTAGCGCGCCGCTAGCAGGACGATCGCGAACGCCATCGGGTAGCTCGAGATCAGGGGGTCTCCCGTCAACGAAGCCACCCGCCGTACCGGTTGGCCGTCGACCCAGAAGCGCATGTTCCCGTACAACGCGTTCTGGATCGGCCTCCCGATCTTCACCTGGTAGTACTCCTCGTGCCCGATGCTCAGCCAGAACGTCTGCGGCAGGACGTACGCCTCCAACAGGCCGAACACCGCCAGCGACGCCGCCACGACGAACAGCAGGCGCAGCACCTTGCCTGCCTCCACGCGCGAAAGCGAGAGCCAGTAGCCGAGCAGGAACAACGCCGGCAGAATGGCCACGGAACGCGCGCCGGCCAAGCGGGGGAGCCACGGCGGCCCGGACGCGACCGCGTGAACTGCGACCAAGACGATCCAAGCGATGGCGAACCCCGCCAGCCAGGACCTGTGCAGCCGCCCGGAGCCGACGATCCTCGGCACCGCGAGGACCGCCAGGGTGCAGAGCCCCGCGGCGAGCAGCGCCTCCTTCGCCCCGAGGAGGACCTGCGCGCCATCGCCCGCGATCAGGCCGGTCCTCAGGAGCACCATCACGACGATGTTCTGGAAGAGTAGCACGACCGTGAGGAGACCTACGAAGGCCACTCGCCTGTTCGCGGCGATCAGAGCGGCACCGGCACCCGAGATGGCCAGCACCGCTGTCACGCCGACGATGAGGTCAGTCATAGGTCGGTCCGATCGCCCCCGGCAGGCACAGCCGGAACCCTAACCTAGCCGGACGGGGTTCGGTTAGAAGCTCCATCTCGCTACCACTGGATTCGCATACAGCACGCGCTAGACTCCCTCCGTGGTCGAGCAGCGGCCCGCGCGCTACATCTCTCGTGGTCTCGCGTTCGCTGCGGGCATGAGCTTCGCCGCCATCCCCGCCGCCGGGCCGTTCCTGGCGCTGCTCACCTGGTTCAACAGGCGCCTCGAGCTCCAGCGCGCCGACAGGCTGTGGTGGTTGGCGGCCGCCCTGCTGAGCCTCCCGCTGCT